>SXGT01470676.1_pt1 | contig 10559 bp, 6 predicted proteins | sample 3176221 | NCBI WGS metagenome assembly SXGT01 (sample SAMN11356862, study PRJNA531348) | freshwater metagenome | isolation source: freshwater sample F1-120 | place: China: Fuxian Lake, Yuxi | collected 2017-12-25
ACGGCGGCCCGCCGCTCGGGGGGGGCGTCCTCCTTGTCGACGATGGCGTGATTCAAGAAGTGGGACTGGCCGCAAACGTCACGATTCCGGAAGGAGCGACCGTGGTCGACCTGACCGGGAAGACGGTCATGCCGACGCTGGTGGACCTGCACGGCCATGTCGGGTTTGTCGATGACCTCAGCTTCGATAACGCCAACTACACGCGCGAGAACATCATCGACCAGCTCAATCGGTACGCCTACTACGGCGTCGGGGTGATCGTGTCTCTCGGCACGGACCCGGGCGACATCGCTTTCACGATCAAAGCCGACCAGGAGGCCGGGACGCTCGGGGGCGCCCGCCTCCACACGGCATTCCGGGGGATCGCGCGACCGGACGCCGGGCCCGGCGCACCCACCATGCGCCCGACTGCTTTCGGCGCCGCCACGGTTGAAGAGGCCGTGGCGCGTGTCGACGAGATTGCCGCGACCGACGCCGACTTCGTGAAAATCTGGGTCGATTCGCGGGGAGGATCGATCGAGAAGCTCGGGCCGGATCTCTACCGACCCATCATCGAGGCGGCACACGGCCACGACCTGCGTGTCATCGCGCACATCTTCGACGCCGCTGACGCGCGCGAACTGGTGGACGCCGGGGTTGACGGTTTCGCCCATCTGGCCCGCGATGTCGAAATGGACGACGAGCTGGTCGCGGCCATCGTGGAGCACGGTGTCTTCGTCATGCCGAACCTCGCGGTCTCGGAACGCGGTCGCAACGCCGGCCCACCGGCCTGGGTCGATGACCCCCTCCTGGCCGAATCTGTCTCACCCGAGGTCATTGCCCGCATCCGGGAGTCCTACGCCAACCGCACGCCCGAGGCGGTCGCGGCCGGCGCTGAGTCGTTCGCCATGATGCTCCGCAGCCTGAAGAAGCTGTCCGATGCTGGCGCCCGGCTCGTGTTCGGCGCCGACACCGGGATCCAGGACCATATTCAGGGTTTCATGGAGCACCACGAGCTGGCGCTGATTGTCGAGGCCGGCATCCCGCCCGCCAAGGCCATTCAGATCGCGACCAGCGCCTCCGCTGAGGTGCTGGGGGTCGACACCGGGCGTCTCGCGCCCGGCAAGCGCGCGGACTTCTTGGTGCTCGACGCCAATCCGATGTACGGCATCGAACACACGCGACAGATTTCGGCCGTCTATCTGGGCGGTGAAGCGGTGGACCGCGAGGGGCTGCGGGCTGGGTGGTAGGCGCCGGTCTCGCACAGTTTGATGAGGTCCAGGCGGTGTACGGGGGCTTTGCGCGCGAAGCGGTCCCGTAGCAGCATCGAAGGAGCATCCCATCGAGGTCTTTGGCAACACGGTCGGCTTGAAAGCGGGCCGGGTCCGTCAACTCGAGCATCTCTTTCGTCGACGGGTCCCGGCCGACCAGATTCTGACGCACGAGTTGGCGCGTCAACTCACTGAGATCAGCCACGACATCCGGCGTCAGGTCGGTGTCCTGATCGACCGTCGCGGCGCCGTCCAGCACGTGATGGTGGGCAATGCCCACTCGACCGAGTTGCCCGACTGGGGTCGGCTGCGAGCCGGCCGCGGCCGCCTGCGCGGACTCCGCTGTCTCCACACGCACCTCGCGGAGGAAGGCGTCACGCGGGATGACAAGACCGACCTGATGTTGCTCCGCCTCGACGCCATGGTGACGATCGGCGTCGACGCCGACGGGCTTCCGACGCTCGCCCACATCGCCGTGCTGACGCCGGCCGGAGACGATGGCGTCGAGCTGTTTGCACCCGTCGCACCGGCTCTCGTTGACCTCGATTTCCAGCACTGGATCCACGAACGCGAGGCCGAGTTCTCGCGCTCGGTCAAGACCCGGGAGGTCGGTAGCCGCGAACGTGCGATTCTCGTCTCGGTGACCGCGGGTCGCAGTGCCGGCGACCTCGACATTCATGTGGCGGAACTACGCGAGCTGGCCCGCTCGGCTGGCGTCGAAATCGTCGACATCGTCACCCAGCAGCGCCCGCGGGTCGACCCGAAGACGGTCGTCGGGTCGGGCAAGTTGCAGGATCTGGTGGTCCGGGCGTTCCAGCAGAACGTCGATCTGGTCATCGTCGACCAGGACCTCACACCCACACAGGCCAGAAACCTGGGCGAACGGATGGAGCTGCGGGTGATCGACCGCACGCAGCTCATCCTGGACATCTTCGCGCAGCACGCCACGACCCGCGACGGCAAGCTGCAAGTCGAACTGGCCCAATTGAAGTACCTGCTGCCCCGCCTCGCCCAACGCGCCGACGTGTCCCTGTCACGACTGGAGGGTGGTATCGGTGGCCGGGGACCGGGTGAAACGAAACTCGAGGTCGATCGACGGCGCACGCGTGACCGCGTGACTCGGCTCGAGCGCGAGCTCAAGACACTCGGCACCCAGCGCCAGAATCGGCGCCAACGGCGTGCACGCCGTGACGTCCCGGTGCTGTCCATCGTCGGCTATACGAATGCCGGCAAGAGCACGCTGCTTCGAGCCCTGACGCAAACCGACGTCTACGTCGCCGACCAGATGTTCGCCACGCTCGACCCCGTCTCGCGGCGACTGCGGTTCCCGCGGGAACGCGAGGTCATCATTACCGACACGGTGGGGTTTATTCGAGATCTCCCCGCGGACCTGGTGACCGCATTCCGCGCCACGCTGGAAGAGCTCTCGGACGCGTCGCTCCTCCTCCACGTCGTCGACGCCTCGGCGCCAGACTGTGACCGGCGCGTGGAGGCCGTGCATACGGTGTTGGCGGGGCTCGGCGTGAAGGCTCCAGAACTGCTGGTGTTCAACCAGGTCGACAAGCTTCCGCCAAGCGCGGGCGCCGCGCTGGCCATGCGGTATCGCGGCGTCGCGGTCTCCGCCGCCGAACGGACAGGTCTGGGAACCCTGCTTGAGCGCGCGGAGCAGATACTCTGGTCGCCGGATGACGAACGCTCGCTCCTCCACGACGACCTGCCGCCTCGCCTGTTCCGACCTGCATAGACTCGCGGCCCACGCGGTCACGTCGGGGCAGCCCTCATCGGTCATCCCCGCTCACGAGGCGCTCACGAGGCATCGTCATCCGTGATCCGCCCCAAGGCTCGAGCGCAGTAGACGGGCCTCCGCGAGCAACGCATCGGCCGCCTCCCGGAGGCCTTGATCGTCGGCGGCCTCAGGATGGCGTGGCGGCGCGGCTGAGTCCTCGTCCGGGTCGCCCAGCCCGCTCGCCCGGTGTCGTGCCAGCGCGTCCCGCAGTCGGTCGCGCAGCGCCCAGGCATCGTCGAGCCCACGGAACTGTCCCACGTGCAGGTTGCGCGCACCGTCCTTGCCATCCTCGGAGGCACTCCCGCCACCACCAGCGGTATGCACTTCGAGCTCAGACAGGCCGAACAGTCGCTGCAGCGGACCCTGACGCACTCGCAGGTTCTGGATATTGGCGACGGTCATCGTCTGCTCGCGGACCCGAACAAGTCCCTCGCGAATACGCAAACTCTCGTCGCTCACCATGTACCAGCGCATTTCCCAGTTGAGGGTCAGGAGGAGCCCGGTTCCGACGAGCTGCAACACATACCCAGAGATCGCGACCGACTCCAGCAGGAACATGATGTCGGTACCATTCATGCGAGCCACCGGGGTCCGGATGTCAATGCTGTCCAGCCAGTCGGTGAATTCATCAAGCTGGACGAACGGCAGAGAGAACGGCAGGTCGACGCCACTCGAGACCCCGAGCCAGAAGAGAATACTGAGCAACGCACCCCCCTGGGCCAGGCACCACTCCACGCGACGGAGGCTGAGGTAGCGACGGGACGCCCGGAAGACGTCGAGGGTCGGACCGGCGGCCGGCGGCGGGTCCGGCCGCTCCGGCACGCGAAGCATCTCGAGCGCGCGGCGCTTGAACCGTGTCACGAGCGTCCTCCGCGCCCCTCACGCTCCTCGACCAAGATCTGCCGCAGCGCGGCCAGCTCATCGGTGGTCGCCCTGAGGGCACGGGCCACCGCCGCCAGTTCGCCGCGTATGTCGTCACCGGCCCCGGGTCTCGGAGGGACCGCGGTACCCGGACCTCGGGCGCCGCGCATCTTCGAATACAGGTAGTCGCGTACCTGCTCGTACTCCGGCAGCCCCTTGATGACCATCTCCGCTTTGGCGGACCCGCTGGCGGTTTGCAGCTGCACCCGACCGAGGCCCAGCCAGCGCTCCACGACGTTGCTTTCGAGATGAATGTCCTGCAACCGCGCGTAGGTCAGGCTGATGTCCTTGCGAAAGAGGACTCCCCAGCGCATGGTGACGCCCGCGTCGTCGAACCGATAACGCAGGGTGCGATAGCGTAACCAGGAGAGCAGGGCCGCCAACGGAAAGAACGGGCCCGATAGAATCGAGGCCATCAGGTAGTACTTGAGAAGATTCGGATGCGGGCGTTCCAGCCGACGGATGTCGAGCGTGGCGTGGTCAACCATCAAGCGCTCTTCAGGCATCAAGCGCTCTTCAGGCTCGCGAGTCGGCGGGCCGCCTCCTCGAGCGTCGACACGCTGCGACAAAACGCGAACCGGAGGTACCCGTCGCCGGCGGTGCCGGTCGCATAGAAGTTGTCCCCTGGGACCGACGCGACGCCGACCTCGGTGATCAGGTGCAACGCTGCCTCCATCGGGGCTCGCTCAGCCAGAGCGGGCACGTCACGGTAGCGCGCGAACAGATAGTACGCCCCTTCTGGCGCGCCGACGCCGAAGCCGGCCCGGCGCAACCCTGCGACCAGCGTGTCGCGCTTGGTCGCGTAGGCGGCGCGCAGCACGTCAAACGCGCCGGCGTCGAACTGCAGGAGCGCGACCGCGGCCCGCTGCAGTGGGGTTGGCGCTTGAATGACCATGGTGTCGTGAAAGCCGCGTATCGCGGGGGTATGGACCGCGGGCGCAATCACCCAGCCTACGCGCCAGCCGGTCGCGTTCCCGGTTTTCGAGATCGAGTTCACGACGATCGTGCGCTCCCGCATACCCGGAACGGCCGCGAGACTCAGATGCCGTGCGCCATCGAACACGATGTGCTCGTAGATCTCGTCGCTGATGACCAGCAGCGAGTGCCGCGCGGCCAGCTCGGCGATGAATGCAAGGTCGCTGGCCGAAAAGACCTTCCCGGTCGGATTGTGCGGCGTGTTGAGGATGAGCGCGCGGGCGCCACGCGATGCCGCGGCCTCCCATTCGTCTCGGTCGAACCCCCAGCGGCCAGTGTCCACGTCCTCAACCAGGGTGACGTACTCCGGCACCAGACCGAAGACCGCCGCCTGAGACGGGTACATCTCGTGATACGGCGCCGGGACGATGAGTCGGTCGCCGGGCGTGCAGACCCCGGCCAGCACGGAGGCCAGCGCTTCAGTGGCCCCGAGGGTGACTGTCACTTCGGTCTCCGGGTCTGGACGCCAGCCATAGAACCGGTGCGTGTAGTCCGCGATCGCGTCGCGCAGCTCAGGCAGCCCGAACGGAAACGAATACTGGTTCAGCCGGTCCCGGTGTCCCTGGACCGGCTCCAGCAGCTGCTTCAACGGACGATCGAGAATCGCTTCCGCGTCGACGCCTGGAACCAGTTCTCGCAGCGACGCGCGGTCGAGCCGTGCCATCTCTTCGTTCGTGCCGCCCAGCATGGCCGACACGGCGGCCCAGACCAGCTCGAAGGGCGGGGGTTCATCGGTAAACCCCTGCGACAGATTGACCGCGTCGTGCTGAACCGCCAGGCGTGTCATGCGACGAATCACCGACTCTCTCGTGGCCACCGATATCACCTCCGGTCTCACCGCCCGTCGTCTGGTCACGCCACCACGGCCGCGCTGAACTGGGCGTTGTAGAGGGCCGTGTAGGCGCCGTTCGCACCAAGGAGCGCATCGTGCGTACCTTGTTCAACGATCCGCCCCGACTCCATGACCAGGATCAGATCGGCGTCGCGAATCGTGGACAGCCGATGCGCAATGACAAAGCTCGTGCGGTCAGTCCGAAGCGCCGCCATCGCGTGCTGCAGCAGAAACTCGGTGCGGGTGTCGACCGAACTGGTGGCTTCATCCAGGATCAGCAGGGCCGGATCCGCGAGAAACGCGCGGGCGATGGTGATCAGCTGGCGCTCGCCGGCGCTCAGCGTGCCGCCGGCCTCGCCAACCACGGTGTCGTACCCGTCGGGCAGGCTATGAACAAAACGGTCCACGAACGTGGCCCGTGCGGCTTCCCGAATCTCTGCATCTGTCGCCTCGGGCCGCCCGTAGGCGATGTTGTCGCGAATGCTGCCTTCAAAGAGCCAGGTATCCTGGAGCACCATGCCGATCTCGCCACGCAGATCGGCGCGTCGCATCTGCGCAATATCAACACCGTCGAGCAGGATGCGGCCTGCGTCGACATCGTAGAAACGCAGGACCAGGTTGACGAGCGTCGTCTTCCCGGCTCCGGTCGGCCCGACAATCGCCACCGTGTGCCCCGGATCGGCGAGGAGCGAGAGGTCCGTGATGAGCGGCGCGTCCGGGACGTAGCGGAAGGACACCCCCGCGAACTCCACCTGACCACGTCGCGCCCCTGGGCTCACGGGTGTTGCGCTCTCTGCGACCTCGTCTTCGGCGTCGAGCAGCTCGAAGACGCGCTCGGCCGAGGCCACCCCGGACTGGAGGAGGTTGGCCATCGAGGCCACCTGTGTGAGGGGCTGGGTGAACTGGCGTGAGTAGTGGATGAACGCCTGGACGTCACCGAGGCTCATCGTCCCTGTCGCCACCCGCAGCCCGCCGACGACCGCCACCGCGACGTAGTTCACGTTCCCGATGAACATCATCAGCGGCATGACCAACCCTGAGATGAACTGCGCGCCAGCACTGGCCGTGAACAGCGCCTCATTCTCCTTGGCGAAGCGCGCCTCCACATCAGCTCGGCGACCGAAGACCTTGGTCAACTCATGCCCGGTGAATGCTTCTTCGACCTGCGCACTCAGCGTGCCGGTCCGCCGCCACTGGTCGACAAACAGCGGTTTCGAGCGCGTCATGACCTGCCCCGCCACGACCATGCTCACCGGAATGGTGACCAGCGCAATCACCGCGAGCGTCGGCGACATCACGATCATCATCCCGACCACGCTCAGCACGGTGAGCAGCGAGCTGAGCAGCTGACTCATCGTCTGAGACAGGCTCTGCGACACGTTGTCGATGTCGTTGGTGACCCGGCTGAGCAGCTCGCCTCGCGGTTGCCGGTCGAAGAAGCCCAGTGGGAGGCGGTGGATCTTGGCTTCCACCTCGCCCCGCATGCGATACACGGTGCCTTGCACCACATCGTTGACCAGGTATCCCTGCAACCAGCTGAAGAGCGACGCCATGACGTAGAGCGCGAGCACCAGGAGCAAGACCCGACCGAGCGCCTCGAAGTCGACGCCCTCTCCAGGCACGACGTTGTCCATCGCGTCGAGCATGTCGGCCACCCGGGCATCACCCGACGCCCGGATGGCCTCGACGGCCTGCGCCTTCGTGGTGCCAGCGGGCATCCGACGACCGAACACCCCCGCAAAGATCAGGTCGGTGGCCAGACCGAGCACCCTCGGTCCTATCGAGAACAGCGCCACGCTCACGACCGCCGCCGCCACGATGGCGACGACCTTGGCGCGGTCAGGACGCATGCGGCGCACGATCCGCTTGGCGGACGGCCCGAAATGCAACGCCTTCTGACCGACCATCGCTGCGTTCGGGCCCCCTCGCTGCCCACCCGAAGGAATCCGCTCGGTCTCCCGCATCGTGCCGGGCCGGGGCGACTCCACCGTGCTCATGCCCGCTCCTCCGCGCTCAGCTGGGAGGTCACAATCTCCTGGTAGGTGCCGCAACCGGCCAGCAGGTCGTCGTGTCGTCCACGCCCCACCACGACGCCGTCCTCAAGCACGATGATCTGGTCCGCATCGACGATCGTCGACACGCGTTGCGCCACGACAATGACCGCCGCGTCTCGGGTCACCGGCGCCAGCGCCTGCCGCAAACGCCGGTCGGTGGCCAGGTCAAGGGCCGAGAACGAATCGTCGAACAGATAGATCTCCGGTTTGCGAATCAGCGCCCTCGCGATCGCGAGCCGCTGACGCTGCCCGCCAGACACGTTGGTCCCGCCCTGCGCCATCGGCGTCTCGAGCCGATCAGGCATCGCCTCGACAAACGCGCGCGCCTGGGCCGTTTCCAACGCCGCCCACAGCTCCGCTTCCGTCGCGTCGGGTCGGCCGTAGCGCAGGTTCGAGGCGACCGTGCCCGAGAACAGATACCCCTGCTGCGGAACCAACCCGATCTTGCTCCAGAGCAGCTCCGGGTCGAGACGACGAACGTCTACCCCGTCGACACTGACCGCGCCCCCCGTCACGTCGAACAACCGGGGTACAAGACCGAGCAATGTGGTCTTCCCAGCGCCAGTAGAACCGATGATGGCGGTCGTCTGACCGCGCGCGACGCCGAAGCTGACCCCCCGCAGGACGGGGTCGCTCGCACCGGGATAGGAGAACTCCACGTCGGAGAATCGCGCGGTCGCCCGCTCACCCAGCGTGGTGACCACCGCCACCGGCGGCGGGACGGACGACTCCGTGTGGAGCACCTCGCTGATCCGGTCGGCGGACACCGCGGCGCGTGGCACCATCACCAGCATGAAGGTCGCCATCATGACGGCAATCAGGATCTGGATCAGATAGGCCAGAAAAGCGGTCATCGAGCCGATCTGCATCTGGCCGGCGTCCACGCGTTGTCCGCCGAACCACAGCACGGCCACACTGGACAGATTGAGAATCAGGAAGACCAGTGGAAACATCACGGCCATCCAGCGGCCGACGCTCAGGGCCACCGTGGTCAGGTCGAGGTTGGCGGTATCGAACCGACTGGTTTCGAACGCCTCCCGCACGAACGCACGCACCACCCTGATGCCGGTGATCTGCTCGCGCACCGTCTTGTTGATCGCGTCGACACGCGCCTGCATGAACCGATAGCCCGGCAACATTCGCGAAATCACGAAACCGAGGCTGACGAGTAGAGCCGGGGCGCTGATGCCCACCAGCCAGGACAACCCGAGGTCCTCGCGGAGTGCCATCACGACCCCGCCCATCATCATGATCGGGGCCGTGACCATCATGGTGCTGCTGAGCAGCACCAGCATTTGCACCTGCTGGACATCGTTGGTCGTGCGCGTGATCAGGGACGGGGCGCCGAAGTGTGCGACCTCGCGACTCGAGAACGAGCCAACCCGATGGAACACGGCCGCGCGCAGGTCCCGCCCCAGCCCCATGGCGCACCGAGCCCCGAGATACACGGCCGCCACCGTTGCCACGACCTGCGCCAGCGCCACCGCCAGCATCGCCATGCCGGTGCGCAGGATATAGCTGGTGTCGCCCAGCGCCACGCCCTGATCGATGATGTCCGCGTTCAGGCTTGGCAAGTACAGCGACGCGATCGTGGCCACGAACTGCAGCGTCAGCACCCCGAGCAACCAGGTGCGGTATGGCCGAAGGTAGGTCGTGAGTAATCGGAGAAGCATGTCGGCCACGTCCGTGGGCGGCGACCAGCATACCTCCGTCGGGGGTCCGCCGCCGGCATCGATACGCGGCGGTGGCTCGAGGTCGCGGGTCTGCCCGCCGGCGGCGGACGAACGTCAGCCGCACGGGATGTCGCGACTGTCCGACGTGCGTGCGCCACGGACGGCCGGTCGCCTCGCCGCCGGTCTCCCCGGGTACGCGCCCTGCATCGCGATGAGGCGACGCAACGGAGCCAAGAGCCGCCGCTCCTGGGTGACGTCGATCTCCTCATGCCCCTGTGCCGCCAGGAGGGTGAGACACCGATGCGCGGCTTCGAGCGTGCAGAGACACTCCGGCCGAGGCTGTCGTTTGATGACGAACTCCGACGGTGTCGTCGTATCGAATCCAACGCGTGGCAAGGCGGCGACGCGTTGACTCCTTCGAAGGATCGACCGCGCCATCGACCAGCTACCGTCGATCAGAACGAAGACCGGCTGGAGACCCGGCCGCGGACGGTACTCCCCACGAGACAGATTCTCGACGTCGGGGCCAGGATAGACAAGACGACAGTCCGTCGCGGGATCGTCAAGAAGTCTCGTGACTCGCGGATGCTGGTCAAACTCGGTCCCGACGAGCAGCTCAGACCCCTCCAGCGACAGGTGCGCGAGCCGTCCCGTTGCGACGCGCACCTTGCGATATTCCTTGGGGTGGGTCAGAAACACCAGATGCGTGCGAGTCGCCAACGGGTTGATCGCCGCGCAGACGCACGTGGCCGCTGGCCGGCGGCACCGGTAACAGAAAGGGCGAGGCCTGGGAGTCGACGTTCTCACGCCCTCGTGGGGTGACCTGCCCCGGGGGGGTCAAACCCGCCCGGTGACCAGCGCATCGACCACCCCGGGCTCGGCCAGCGTGGACGTGTCACCCAGATCGTGGACGTCGCCCTCGGCGATCTGGCGGAGACTACGCCGCATGATCTTGCCGGACCGTGTCTTCGGGAGGCAGTCGGTGAACTGGATTTTCTCCGGCGTCGCATGTGGGCCGATATCGTTCCGCACGGCCCGGATGATCTCGCGCTTCATCTCGTCGGTGGC
>SXGT01134595.1_pt1 | contig 10558 bp, 8 predicted proteins | sample 3176221 | NCBI WGS metagenome assembly SXGT01 (sample SAMN11356862, study PRJNA531348) | freshwater metagenome | isolation source: freshwater sample F1-120 | place: China: Fuxian Lake, Yuxi | collected 2017-12-25
GCCGGCGCCGACCGCATCATGAGCGTGGACCTCCACGCCGCACAGATCCAGGGGTTCTTCGACGGACCGGTCGACCACCTCTTCGCGATGCCCGTGCTCCTCGAGCACTTCCGCCAGCAGCTCGACGTCGAGACCCTCACTGTCGTCTCTCCCGACATGGGTCGAGTGCGCGTCGCGGACATCTGGAGCGACAAGCTCGGGGCGCCGCTGGCGATCATCCACAAGCGCCGCGACCCGCTCGTGCCCAACCAGGTCTCTGTGCACGAGATCGTCGGCGAGGTCGAGGGACGCGTGTGCCGCATCGTCGACGACCTCATCGACACGGGGCGCACGATCGTGAAGGCCGCTGAAGCGCTCAAGGCCAACGGTGCGACGGGAGTCGTGGTCGCCGCCACCCACGCCGTGTTCTCGGACCCCGCGACGCAGCTCCTGCAGAGCGACTTCATCGACTCGGTCGTCGTAACCGACACCCTGCCGATCCCCGAGGAGAAGCGCTGGGACCGCCTCATCGTGCTGCCGATCGCCCCGCTCATCGCGCGGGCCATCCACGAAGTCTTCGACGACGGATCCGTGACCAGCATGTTCGATGGAGCAGCCTAAATGACCTACGCCGATCGCCCCTGGATCTCGTCCTACGCCGAGGGGGTGCCGGCGGACATCGAGGTGCCCGCGGGCTCGCTCTACGACCTCGTCGCCTCGTCAGCGCAGGAGTTCGCCTCGAACGTCGCTCTCGAGTTCTTCGGTCGTGAGACGACCTACGCCGACATGCTCGACCAGATCGACCGCGCCGCGGAGGGCCTCCGGCTGCTCGGCGTCCAGAAAGGCGACCCGGTCGCCCTCATCCTGCCGAACTGCCCCCAGCACATCGTCGCGTTCTACGCGATCCTCAGGCTCGGGGCGATCGTCGTCGAGCACAACCCGCTGTACACCCCGCGGGAGCTCCGGCACCAGTTCGAGGACCACGGCGCGCGCGTCGTCATCACGTGGGACAAGGTCGTCGCCACCCTCCAGGACTTCCCCGCCGATGTCGCGGTCGAGACGATCATCTCCGTCGACATCACCCGGGCGATGCCGCTGTCGACCCGCGCCCTCCTGCGCCTGCCGATCGCCAAGGCGCGCGAGTCGCGGGCGGCGCTCACGACGAAGGTGAGCGGCACCATCGAGTGGGAGGAGCTGCTCAAGTCGGCGCCGATCGAGAGCCGCATCATCCGACCCGAATCGGCGGATGTCGCGCTCATCCAGTACACGTCGGGAACCACCGGCCACCCCAAGGGGGCGACCCTCAGTCACGCCAACCTGCTCGTCAACGCCGCCCAGGCCCGAGCGTGGGTGCCGGGAATCGAGCGCGGCAAGGCCGTCGTCTACGCCGTGCTGCCGATGTTCCACGCGTACGGCCTCACGCTGTGCCTGACGTTCGCGATGAGCATGGGGTCGCGCCTCGTGCTCTTCCCGCGGTTCGACCCGGATCTCGTGCTGCCCGTGATCAAGAAGCGGCCTCCCACGTTCCTCCCGGCCGTGCCGCCGATCTACGAGCGGCTCACGAAGGCCGCCGATGAGCAGGGCGTGTCCCTCAAGGGCATCAAGATCGCGATCTCGGGAGCCATGCCGCTCGCGGCCTCCGTCGTCGAGCCCTGGGAGGCGCGGACCGGCGGCTACCTCGTCGAGGGCTACGGCCTGTCGGAGACGAGCCCGGTGCTGATGGCCAACCCGGTTGCGCCGTCGCGTCGCGCGGGCACCGTCGGACTCCCGCTGCCCGGCACCGAGATCCGCGTCGTCGACCCCGAGAAGCCGACCGAGGCGCGGGCTGTCGGCGAGGAGGGCGAGCTCATCGTTCGCGGCCCCCAGGTGTTCAGCGGGTACTGGAAGAAGCCGGCCGAGACGGAGGCCGTGTTCGTGCCCGCCGACGACGGCGGCGCCGACTGGTACCGCACGGGCGACATCGTGACGATGGATGCCGACGGCTTCGTCACGATCGTCGACCGCATCAAGGAGCTCATCATCACGGGTGGCTTCAACGTGGCCCCGAGCGAGGTCGAAGAGGTGATCCGTCGGCACCCGAGCGTCGCCGATGTCGCTGTCATCGGTCTCCCCAGCGAGCACTCGGGGGAGGACGTGGTCGCGGCCGTCGTGCTCGAGGGGGGCTCGGAGCTCGACGAGGAGGGCATCCGTACGCTCGCTCGGGAGAACCTCACGGCCTACAAGGTGCCGCGGCGGGTCATCGCCGTCGAGGAGCTGCCCAAGTCGCTCATCGGCAAGGTCCTCCGCAAGAAGGTCAGGGACTCGCTGCTCTAGCTCTGCTCGACCGGGAAGGTCGGGATGCGCGCGCCGCCGGGGATCAGTCCGAGGGCGGCGATGAGCACCTCGTCGCCGCCGAAACGCAGGGCGTAGCAGTTCCACCCCATGCCCGCCGGGCTGACCAGCTCGAAGCGGACCGAGAAGCCGTCGTTCTCCGGCGCGTAGTAGCTCGTGTAGATCTCGCACGTGCGAGTGGCCGTGCGGTTCGCCGTGCTCAGCGTCACGAGAATGCCCGGCAGCACGAGCGCCGCGAGACCGAGCAGCACGACGATGCGCATGACGAGCTTCAGCCGGGCGCTCCGCAGCGGCCTCTCGTGCGGCTGATAGCCCGCGAGTTCGGGCTCCTCGTCGTCCATGGAAGCCATTCTCCCACCCCTATCCGACGGCGACGGGCCCCGTCGCGCCGACGACCTCCCCGATGTGGTTGACCCGAACGGATGCCACGGCTCCCGCCACGCGAAGGCCGTCCACCGCGAACTCTCCCACCGTCGCCCGGGGGGACACCACGAGCTCGCCGTCCACCGCGCTCAGGCCGAGCACGCTCGACAGCACGACGACCGACGCCGCCGCCGACCACGCCTGCGGGCGGCAGGCAGCCGGGTAGTGGAGAGGCGCCGGGACCCCGTGCTCGCCGGAGTGGAGTTCGGGCATCCTCGAGTCGAATCCCTCCGCGGCGGCGAGCAGGCCCGCGATGAGCGCGTCGGCCTCCTCCGTGCGCCCCTCTCGCGTGAGGCCGGCGACCGCGATCGCCGTGTCGTGCGCCCACACGGTTCCGCCGTGGTAGCTGAGCGGCCAGTAGCCTTCGGCGGTCGTCGACATCGTCCTCAGGCCGAAACCGGACGACATGTCCGGGCTGGTCAGCCGTCGCGCGACGAGGGCGGCCTGGGCGGGGGAGAGGATGCCCGTGCCGAGCACGTGCCCCGCGTTGCTCGTGACCGAGTCGACGGGGCGCTTCTGCGCGTCCAGCGCGATCGCGAGGTACCCGCCGTCGGCGTCCTCGAGCCAGAACGCCTCGTGGAATCTCACGCGGAGGGCCGCAGCCCACTCGCGCCACTCCGCCGCGCCCGGTCGGCCGAAGTGCTCGAGGAGCGCCGCCCCGCCCAGCGCGGCCTCGTACGCGTACGCCTGGACCTCGACGAGCGCGATCGGGCCGGTCGCGAGGGTGCCGTCGGCGAACTGCACCGAGTCGCCGGAGTCCTTCCAGCCCTGGTTCGCCAGCCCCCGACCGGACTCGTCGATGTACTCGAGCAGCCCGTCGCCGTCGGCGTCCCCGTGGTCGCGCATCCACGCGAGCGCGCGTTCGAGGTGCGGCAGCAGTGCCTCGACCTCGGCTTCGGGCATCCCCCACCGCCAGGCATCGTGCAGGAGGCACACCCAGAGCGGCGTCGCGTCGACCGTTCCGAAGTACAGGGGCGGGAGCACGACGCCCTCCCCGGGTATCTCGAGCGCGCCGCGGCGCAGTTCGTGCATGATCTTGCCCGGCTGTTCGGCAGTGGCCGCGTCGTTGTCGGCGCCCTGCAGGCTCGCGAGGACGCGCAGCGTGCTCGCCGCGATGCTCGTCCCGAGGGGCAGCAGCATCCGGGCGGCCCAGATCGAGTCGCGGCCGAAGAGGGTGAAGAACCAGGGGGCGCCCGCGGCGAGGAACTCCTCGCCCGGCGCGTGGGTGGTGGTCAGCCGCAGGGCGGAGAGGTCGTCGAGGGATGACCGCACCCACCGTTCGAACCGCCGGTCGGAGGCCGAGACGCTCACCCCGGCCCACTCGGGTTCGGCCTCCACCCCGGAGACCACGGCTCGCGCGTCCACGGCGCTGACGGACCAGGCCACGCGCGCGCTCCCGCGTGCGGGCACGGTCACGTTCCAGTCGAGCGCGATCCCGGCGCCCTCGAGCGCCACCCTCGCGCCGGGCGCGATGAGGGTCGCGGTGATGTCTCCATCGGTCCACGTCGCGCCGTCCGGCATGCGGGCGGGGTCGGGTGCGGGAGCGAGCGCGACTCCGGCCTTGATGTCGTCGAGCGGGGAGGCGTCGACGGTGATGTGCACTCGAACGGTCGTCGAGATCGACTGCGGCAGCCGCGAGGAGATCACGAGCTCGTCCGACATCCCGTCGGTGGCTGCGGTCCGCGTCAGCCGCGAGCTGACATCGGGGTCGGCGCCGGGGGCGTCGAGCGATCGGTGCAGTTGGCTCACGGCGACGGCGCCCGCGCCGAGTCGCGCGCTCCCGGTGTGCTCCGACGGGCTGTCGCCCACGCGGTAGTCGACCCCCCGGATGATCCGCACGTCGGACACGTAGACGCCCTGGATGTGGCGCGAGCCCATCGTCCCATCGGGGGCGAACCACGCCTGGGCCGGGGCGGCGAGGACGACGTGCTGGTCGTGCAGGAACGGCTGAAGGGTCTCGGGCAAGCGGGTGCTCCTTGAAAGCGGGAGGGGCGATGAGGGGGAGAGGGTCTAGTCGGTGGTGCTGTCGAGGTGCGCGAGCGCCTCGATGAGCGCGCTCTTGCCGTCGAGCACGACGTCGAGCATGCTGTCGGCGGCCGCCGAGGCGTCACCGCGGTTGATCGCGTTGTAGACCTCGCCGTGGGCGCCGGCATCATCGGTGAAGTCGACGACGTCGTGGACCCGGACGCGCTGCTGGACGTTGAAGCTCAGCTGCATGAAGTCCGCGACGAGCCGGCCGAACCGCTGCAGGAGCGCGTTGTGCGAGGCGCCGTACACGGCCATGTGGAACTCGACGTCGCTCGCGGCGTACCCGCTGTTGTCCCGGGCGTTCTCGACCATCTGGAGGTGGGCGAGCTCGATACGACGAAGGTCGGTCATGGTCGATCGACCGGCGGCGAGCCGTGCGGCCGCGGGCTCGAGAATCTGCCGCAGCTCGATGAGGTCGCGCATGATCTCGTCGCCCTTGCCCTGGATGGCGTACCAGCGAAGGATGTCGCTGTCGAACACGCTCCACAGGTGCGGCTCCCGAACCCGGGTGCCGATCTTCTGGCGGATCTCGACGAGTCCCTTGGCGGCGAGCACCTTCATGGCTTCGCGGACGGAGGTGCGGCTCACGCCGTACTGCTCGGTGAGCTCCGCCTCGCGCGGAAGCAGCTCGCCCGGCTGGTAGCGGCCGCCCACGATGTCCGCCCCGAGGGCTTCGATGACGCGGCCCTGGAGGCCGCGCATGCTGTAGCCGGACCTGCTCTCCAGGTCAGCGGTCAGGTCGGCCACGGAGCTCCTTCACCTAGCTCAGGCGTCGACGGTCACGGCGCGCCCGGCGGAATTCTCGCTAGCATACAGCGTCGTTCCGTCGACCGAGATCTCGACCGTCCGCAGGTAGGGGCCGAGTTTCTCGATCGCGACGTCGAGCCCGAGGCCCGGTTCATCCGGAGCGCTGATCTCGCCGTTGTGATCGAGCGTGAGGCTCGACCGGGTGATGTCTCGCGCGAGCGCGCTCGGCTCGACGGGGTACTCGCAGATGCGGTGATCGGCGAGGCCCGCATACGGCTGGAGCGAGGCCGACAGCGCGAGGTGGGTTGTGAAGGTGTGATTGACGTAGGTGACGCCGCGCGCCGCAGCGTGGTCGGCGACCGCCTTGGCGTGACCGATGCCTCCGATGCGTCCGGTGTCCACCTGGACGTAGCTGACCTTGCCGTAGTCGATGAGGTTGGTCGCCATGTGGACGGTGTGGGCCCCCTCGCCGCCGGCGATGCCGACGCCCTGGCTCCGGGAGGCGAGTTGCGCGTGCTCGCCGTAGGCATCGGGCAGGAAGGGCTCCTCGAGCCACGTCGCGCGAGCCTCCGCGAGGGCGGGGATGCGCGATGCCGCCGCCTCCACGTCGCTGTGCCAGATCTGTCCCGCGTCGACGAGGAGGATTCCGTCGGCGCCGAGGGCCTCGCGAGCCGCCATGAGGTGGTCGGCGTCGTGCTGGACGCTCGACTCCCCGAATCCGCCCCAGCCGACCTTCACCGCGCGGAATCCGGCGATCATCGCTGCCGTCACGTGCTCGAGGGTCTCGGCGGGAGTGCGGCCGAACAGCATGGAGGCGTAGGGGACCTTGGGGGCGCTTCGCTCGTAGCCGAGCAGCTTCCAGACCGGTTGCTCGAAGCGGTGGCCCAGGAGGTCCCACATCGCGATCTCGATGCCGGAGAACGTGTGCGCGGCCTGGAGGAGGTCCATGCTGTTCCGCTCGACGAGTTCGGCGATGCGCGCGATGTCCTCGGGGCCGTCGAGGGTCTCGCCGATCACGGAGGCCGCGACCGGCTGGCAGACGCCGTGGGAGCGGGGGGTGATGAAGGCGGCGATGGACACGAGGGGCGATGCCTCGCACTCGCCCCACCCGACGAAGCCGCCGGAGGTCACTCGCACGAGGAGGGCGTCCTGGCTGCCGTCCGCCGCGAGGGTCACCTCGGGCATGGCGGCATAGAAGAACTCGACGCTATCGATCTTCACGCGCAACCACCTGCGATCTGGCCGTCATGTCGACTTTGATCATATGTAAGCCTGACTCTTCCCCGGATTGCCCGCCTATTCATCGGGCCCTGCCGAATTTACATCATACATATTCGCGAATGGAAGACACGTCACCGAATATCGGATGCACACGGGCGCCTCCGGCTCGACGTGCACCTGGGTTCTGAACCCCGCCTCCGCCAGCGGGTTGGCGCCGATCGACACCTCGTTCGGGAAGTCGAAGGCGGCGGCGATCGGCTCGACCCCGAGGCCGCGGTATCGGCCGTTCCACGGCGTCTCCTCGAGGACGGCGTCGGAGAGCCAGAGCATGAGGTGCGGGACGATGCCGCGATCCCAGTCGAGCATGACGTGGGTCGTCGAGTCGAGGAACCGCGCGTGCAGCGCCGACGTCGCGCCGGCGAGGAGCACGACGTCCTCGGTCGGCCGCTCCAGCGGGAGCCTCGAGAGATCCACGGTCCCCGCGTGGGCGGGCACCGAATCGAGCGAGGAGAAGGTCTGGCCGGGGCGGGTGGGGCCGGCACCCGGCCAGACCGGTCCGGGGTAGGTGAATCCGCGCTCGAACTCGACGGCGAGCTCGAGCGCTCCGGGCGTCGTCGGCAGCCTCAGGATCGGGTGGAGCCCGACGGCGGTGTCGACGGGCCGGCGGGCGTGGAGGGTGAGGGAGAAGTCGAGGGCCGGGGCATCCTCCCGGATGCGGATCGAGCGCTCGAGCCGACGGATGCCCGAGGGTTCGGCGTAGTCGAGCGCGAGGATGACGGAATCCCCGGTCGATTCCACGATCATCCACTCGTCATCGGCGGACAGCCCGTGCGGGCGGAGCGGGCTTGCGGCCGGCACGACTCCCGACCACTCGGGGGAGATCGGCTCGGGCGCGCCGACGGAGCCGAAGGGGACCGCGACGAACTCGCCGCCCAGTACGCGCAGGTGCCCGGGCTGACCGTCGAGGTCCTCGTTCCCTGGGGCGTCGAGCCAGGGCGCGCGCGCGAAGGGCCGGTGCTCCACGCCGTCGAGGGTGAATGAGGCGTCGAGGAGCATGCCTGCGGTCGTGCTCACGACGGCGCGGGCGCGACCGGTGCTGAGGCGGATCTCGGCCACGTCGCTCACCTCCCGATCGTCGTCGTCGACAGTGTCATTTCGGTCCGCATTGAGTAAAGGTATTATCTAAAGCGAATCCGAGTGCTACATTACGGGACAAGAAGCCCGCGAGTGAAGCCTAAAGTTTGCTGAGATATCAGCAACTCTAGCCAGTTGTCATTCGAGTGGTTAGGATTAAGTACGACCAATGACGTTCGAATAGATGGATAAAGAAATGGCCGGCAGCTCCAGCACCGCCCTCGTCACGGGGGCAGCAAGCGGAATCGGGAGAGCCGTCGCGGTCTCCCTCGCCGCAGACGGGGCTCGCGTGGTGTGCGTCGATGTGAACGCCCCCGCGCTGGAGGACACCGTGGCCGCGATCATCGCCGCCGGCGGCTCGGCGGTCGGCGTCGCCGTCGACCTGACCGACCAGGCGGCGGTCGCGTCCCTCGTGGAGTCCGCCGAGATCGACGGGCTGGAGAAGGTCGCCCTGTGCGCCGGGATCTACCGGGCCACACCCGTCGACGGATTCTCCCTGGCCGACTACCAGAGGGTCCTCGACGTGAACCTGACGGCCTCCGTCACCCTCCTGGTCGCGCTCGTGCCGAGGCTTCGAAGCGCCCTGAACCCTCGCGTGGTGACGGTCTCCTCGATCCACAGCCAGTTCGCCGAGGCGGGATCGAGCGCGTATGCGATCTCGAAGGCGGGCCTCGTCGCCGCGACGAAGGCGCTGGCGGTCGAACTCGCGCCCGACGGCATCCTCGTCAACTCGGTCGCGCCGGGGTTCATCGACACCCCGATGGCGGTACTGCCGGACGGCACGAACGAGCACGACTCGGCCGGCTTCCGCACCGTCTACGTGGACCACGGCAAGCTGCCCCTCGGGCGCCCCGGCACCCCGGAGGAGGTCGCCTCCGCGATCCGCTTCCTGCTCTCCGCCGACAACGGCTACATCACCGGTCACGTCCTCGTGATCGACGGCGGAATGACGGCGACCTTCTGATGGCCCGCGCACTCACCCCCGACTTCGGCGCTCGCCCGTGCGAGCGCCGCGAGAGCACCGGCAGTTCGCATCCAAGGGCGGATGCACGTGCCGGGCGCTGCACCACGTCGAACCGCATCCCGCGGTCGACACTGTCGAATGAAAGGACACAGCAATGAAGAAGAGCAGGATTGTCGCCGCTGTCGCGGCCGCCGGGCTCCTCACCGGCCTGGTGGCGTGTGCCCCGGCCGACGAGGGCGGCCCCGTCGAACTGCTGATCTGGGACACCGGCCTCCTGGCCAAGACCAATGAGGACGGCTCCGCCGCCGACAACTCCTTCCTCGACGCCGCGGTCGCGATGTTCGAAGAGGAGAACCCCGACATCTCCATCACGATCCAGCAGCAGGGCGGCGACATCAGCACCAACGCCGCTCAGTTCGAGGCTGCGTCGATCGCGGGCAACGGCCCGGACATCCGCATCCAGTTCACCGGCGGCCCGACCCTCTCGTTCTCCGACTTCTTCCTCGACCTCACCGACACGTTCGACGAGGCCACGAGGGACGACCTGACCGGATGGAACACAGTGCAGGCCGACTACGAGCCCGACGGCGCGCTCTACGGCCTTCCCTACGGCTCCGGCACCTACTTCACCGTCTTCGTCAACCACGACCTTGTCGAGGCCGCGGGCATGGACCCCCTCGCCGTTCCCGCCACCTGGGAAGAGATGATGGCCATGGGCGAGGAGTACAAGGAGAAGTCCGGCGGCCAGAACCCGTTCTGGGTCGCCAACCTCGAAGGCTATGTCGGCGCGTGGGTGATCGGCGCCCTCGCGGGCGGCGAGCTCGGCCCGGACGGCTTCACCGCGCAGTATCGCGGTGACATCCCGATCGACTCCCCGGAGATGATCAAGGCCTACCAGGCGTGGGCCGACTTCTACGCGAGCGGGCTCACCAACCCGGACGCCGGCGAGGTCTCCAACGGCGACTCCACCGCGGGCTACCTCCAGGGCAAGGGCGCCTACTACATCGTGGGCATGTGGGAGGACGTCAACATGTACGAGGCGTTCGGCGACCGCGTGAGCTCGTTCTTCATCCCCGTGCTCGACGGAGCCGAGTACCCCTCGGTCGCCGCAGGCGGACCGGTGCAGGCGCTCTCGATCACGAACTACTCGAAGCACCAGGAGGAGGCCAAGGAGTTCCTGCGCTTCCTCGCCCAGCCCGAGATCCAGGACATGTACGTCGAGATGACCCAGGTCGAGCCCTCGAACAGCCGTTCGGCGGACGCGTCGGTGATCCAGAACCCGCTTCTCCAGGCCCAGGCCGAAGAGCTCAAGCAGGTCGGCGACCTGATCTACCCGTTCGACAACGTCATGCCGCAGGCCGTCATCGACCTGTTCTACCGCGTCAACGCGTCGGTGTTCCTCGGAACCACCACGCCGGAAGACGCCGTGGCCCAGCTGCAGCAGGCGTTCGACGCGGCTCAGTAATGAGCTCGGTCACCACCCCGCTGGCCTCGGGGGTCGCTCACGCGGCCCCCGAGGCCGGCGGGCCCCGCAAGCGCGGAACGCTTCAGCGCCGCGACAAGTTCGTCGGCCTCGCAGCAGTTCTGCCTGCGCTCGTCGTCGTCGTGGGCTTCATGATCTACCCGGTCCTGTTCGCCCTCTACATCTCGTTCAACCGCTCCAACGGCATCAGCTTCGAGTGGGTCGGTTTCGACAACTACGTGCGACTGCTGACGGACCCGCTCGTGCAC
>SXGT01295343.1_pt1 | contig 10558 bp, 9 predicted proteins | sample 3176221 | NCBI WGS metagenome assembly SXGT01 (sample SAMN11356862, study PRJNA531348) | freshwater metagenome | isolation source: freshwater sample F1-120 | place: China: Fuxian Lake, Yuxi | collected 2017-12-25
AGCGCAGCCAGCATCGAGCGAACGGAGCCCGGGAGGGGCGGAGTGAGCGTCCGGCGACGGGGCATGGGCAGCCCCGACCTCACCAGACGCCCTCTCTAAGCGTCCCTCTCCAGACGTCGCGAGCACCTCCGACCATCCCCACATCGAACAGGATTGTCAGAGATGACTTTGGCGACGGACAGTCAGCGGTCGAGCGGCCGTCACCCGCAGGTGCGGCGGGCGCGTTGACCACCGGGTGCCGCGGGCAACGCGGCCATCCAGTTCGCGCCGTAGGCCGCGAAAGCAGAATGAGCGGCGGTCAATGCCCCCGCATCCCGCGATCCGGATGCCGTCATCCGCCCACCCGCCGTGGACGAGAACGCGAACCGCACCGAATAGACGCCGGTCGAGCCGTTCCGTCCCCAGCCCAGTCGGCTCGGCGAATAGCTGGTGTTCCGGTAGCCGGAAATCCCGACGTAGAACGTTCCGGCCGCCGCGGCCCGATAGGAGAGGTAGCTGTCGAGCGAACCGCCGGAGTCGTCGTTGCGGGCGATTTGCCTGCCGGAACCGTCGAACAGGCGCACGTAGCTGTCGAGCGTCGAACCGCCGGCGAGCGACTGGGCGTCGATGTCGATTACGAACGACTGGCCGGCCGAGAGCCGCACGCGATACATGTCCACGTCACGGGCCCCGGCGGTTCCGTCGCCGATCCGCCCGGAGAGCCGGAGTTCACCGGACGTCACCGACACCACCGCGGCCGACGACATCGTGTCGCCGGCATCGACGAGCGCGGGGGCGCGAGTCACCCACTCATCCGCCGCGGAGGCCGCGAGGGCCACGCCACCGTCAACCGACGTGATGCCGCTGCCCGCCGCGCTGACGGTGAGGACGTAGGTCCCCTCCGTGGTGGTCGCGTTGGTCAGGCCGTCGATCGTCCAGCGAACGTTGTCGGTCGTGGAGAGCGTGACCCCGCCGAGCGACACAGCCGCGCCGTCGCGGGTCAGCGAGAGGTCGGCGACATCGAATCCCGACACCGCCGCGCTGAACTGCACGACGACGCCTGAAACAGCGGTCGTCCTCGGATCGGGGGAGACATCGATCACGTCGGCCGTCGGGGCGGGAGCCGGCGGAGGAGCCGGGGGCTCCGGCGGCGCCGGCGGGGCGATCGCGGTGATCGCATTCAGGGCGGCCCGGGCGTTGATCAGTCCGCCGGTGGCAACCTTTCCCGCGAGATTCGACACGGGCACCGCCGTGGAGAGGACCGCCGAGCGGATCTCCGCCGACGTCGCCTGCGGATTCGCGGCCGCAAGCAGCGCCACGAGGCCCGCCACATGGGGCGTGGCCATCGAGGTGCCACTGTAGGTCGAGTAGGTGTTGTTGGGCGTCGTGGAGAGGATGCCCGCGCCCGGCGCCGCGACATCGACCGTCGTCGCGCCGTAGTTTGAGAACGACGCCAACCGGTTCGACGAGTCGGTCGCGGCCACCGAGATGCTCGCATATCCGGACGGATAAGACGCCGTGGCGTCGTTGTTGGTCGCCTCGTTGCCCGCCGCGGCGACGCACAGGATGCCGACTCCCTCGCCCGCCGCGATCGCATCGCGGAGCGCCGCCGAGGGCCCGCCGCCACCCCAACTGTTGTTGGTCGCGACGACGTTGATGCCGAAATCACGCCGCATCCGCGTGGCGTAGTTGATGGCGGCGATGGCGGCGCTCGTCGAGCCGCTGCCGTCGGCCCCGAGGAACTTGAGCCCCATCATCGAGACCTGCCAGTTCACGCCCGCCACACCGATGCCGTTGTTGCCCACGGCGCCGATCGTGCCGGCGACGTGCGTGCCATGCCCCTGGTCGTCGAAGGGATCGGCGTCGTTGTTGGCGAAATCCCAGCCGTAGACGTCGTCGGCGAAGCCGTTGCCGTCGTTGTCGATGCCGTCGCCGGCCACCTCGCCGGGGTTGCGCCACATGTTGGCCGCGAGATCGGAGTGCCGGTAGTCGATGCCGGTGTCGATGACCGCGACCACGACGGAGCGGGATCCCGTGGAGACATCCCATGCCTCCGGCGCATCGATGTCGGCGTCGGCCACGCCACCGGTCTGCGACGTGTTGTTCATTCCCCAGAGCTGCCGCAACGACGGATCGTTGGGCGTGGCCGAGGTCGTGATCACCGCGTCGGGCTCGACATACCGCACGCCGGCGGTCGAGGTCGCCCAGTTACCCACCTCGGCGGCCGACACCCCGGGAGCGGTCACCGAGAAGAATCCCTGTCCGAGCGGAGCCGCCGTCCAGCCGGCCCGCACCGCGACGGCGGGCGTGTCGGCTCTCACGATCCACGCATCGGCGCGGGTTGTAACGGGGGCGCCGTTCCAGACGAGTTGGCGGACGGCCGACCCGAGATCGGCGGCCAACATGGCCCTCTGTTCGAGCCTTTCGGCAAGCAGCGATGCCCGAGCGGAACGACTGGAGCACGAGTGGCGGGCGCGACGCTTCATGGCGGAATTCCTCCGTTGTGAACCGATGTTGCAGGGCACCGAGTGCCCCTCGCCTTGCCACCCAGAAGGACTATCGACGATTGCGTCGGTTCTGTCCAGCCCAGGGGCGACCGTACCGCCTGGAGTGGCGGCCCGGCCCGGCCCGGGATCCCGCCGCGGGTTATTCGTCGTCGGGGTCGGGCAACCGGGCCAGCACGCGGAGCGGACCGCCGCTGCCGCCGGCAATCTTCATGGGGAGGGCGGCCACGAACGCCCCCTGCTCCGGCAGCCGTTCGAGGCCGTCGAGATTCTCGAAGATCGGCACGTCGCCCGAGCAGAGGGCGACGTGCGAACCGAACAGGCTCGACGGGCCGTGGTCGATGCTGGCCGTGTCGATGCCCACCGCCCGCACCCGGCGATGCTCCACGAGCCACTTCGCGGCGTCGGCCGCAAGCCCGGGAAACCTCAGCAGCGGCACCGCCTCCGGGCCGAGCACGTCGGTGCCGAGATAGGCTTTGCGGTCGCCCCACCGCGGCGACCAGCCCGTCCGCAGGAGCACGATCACATCGACGAGCTGCCGGCCGTGTTTCCGCTCCCACGCCACGAGGTCGTCAGCCGTCACCTCGTAGACCGGATCGGCCGCGCACTGCCGCGTGACGTCGATCACCGCCGCCTCGCCCACCAGCCGCCACGGCTCGATCTGGTCGGCGGTGTGACGCCCCTCGGCGAAGTGACGCGGTGCGTCGAGATGGGTTCCGCCGTGCTCGGCGGTCGCAAACCGGTTCGCGGCGTAGTAGTAGCCCTTCGGTGTCGGCCCGTTCTTGCCCGCCTCGAAGAGAAAGCCCTTCTCGGTGGGCCAGTAGATCGTCGCGGCGTCGAATGAATGCGTGAGGTCGAGCCAGGTGCCCACCGCAAACCGCTGGGCCTCCGACGACGCGACCGTCGCCACGGCCGCCGCCGGTTGCCCGCGAACGGTCGTGCCCGACGCGGCCAGCGCCAGGCCGGACAGCACAACGGCGATCACCACCCGGCCCGACGGCATCAGCCGGCGCCCCCGTCGCTGTCGGCCCCTTCGTCGGCCCCGTCGTCGGCCGGCCCCGCGGGACGGCTCGCCGCCGCCGGGCCACCGGCCCCGGCGTCTGCTCCGTTCTTGCCCTTGTCCTGCACGCGCACGAGCAGCATCTGCTCCACCTTGCCTCCGTCGCGATGCACGAGGATCGTGGACTGCTGCTGCGTGAGGTTGGAGAGCCCCGCCTCGTAAACCGGCGTCTTCTTGTCGGCGATCGTCCAGGCGGCCCGCTGCGACTTTTTCTCCACCTTGCCCGTGATGTTCTGGGTCGAGTCGGAAACGGCGTCGTAGTAGGTGCCCCGCAGCAGACCGGCCTTGTCGATGGCCAGGCTCATGAAGGTGCTCGGATTCGTCTCCTCGGAGCGTGCGAGCGCGAACACCCCGAGCGAACGCCACTGGTCGTCGGCGGCGACCTTGACGTCGGCCCCGCCCTGGGCCGCGATCGCGGATGCCTGCTGGGCATACTCCTCGGCGGAACCGACGCGGGTGCCCTGCACGTAGACGCCGTCGTCCTGGTAGCAGACGTTCGTGCCGTAACCGTATGCGACGGGCGCGGCGCCATAGCCGCCCCAGCCCGCGAGATCGCCCCAGGCGAGGCCCGCCAGCATCCCGACACCAAAGCCTCCGCCGCCCCACCATCCGCCCGGCCACCACGCATTGAAGTGGTTGCCATACCAGCCCCGGCCGCCGTACCAGCCGCCGTTGTAGAAGTTGTTGCGGATCGTGTCGCCACGATCGGCGAGACGGCCGGCGGAATAGGGGCGGACCGCATCGCGGCCGAGGCCATCCCGCCCGACGCCCTGCCCGGCGATTTTCTGAAAGTCAGCCCGCGAGAGATTCCCCGCGCCGGCGAAGTGGCTGCCGCCCAAATCGCGGGCCGCGCCGCCGTCGAGCGGGCGACCGCCATCGAGCCGGCCGCCGCCATCGAGCGGCCGCCCGCCGTCGATCCCACGCCCGCCGTCGATCCCACGACCGCCGCCGAAGTCGCCACCGCGGAAATCAGCGCCGCCGCCGCCAAAATCTCGGCCGCCACCGCCGCCGAAATCTCGGCCGCCACCGCCGCCGAAACCGCCACCCCCCATCGAGCGACCACCGCCGCCACCCCCCATCGAGCGACCGCCGCCGCCACCGCCGTGACCACCGCCACCGCCGTGGGCCCAGACCGCGGCTGGCACGAGCATCTGGCAGGCCACCGCCGCCAGCGACATCACCAAGCCACACCGACCCGACGATCTGCCAGTTGCACGCATCGATTCATCTCCTCGGATCAGTACTCGTTTCCCGCCAAAATCGTTTCCCCGCCGACGACCTTCCGCCCGGCCGCGGCGACCTACCGGATTTTCTTGAAGTTGAGCGGGGCCGCGTCCGGCACTTCCACGCCGTCGATCGACCGTTCGATCATGTGCGTGGTCACCCGGCCCTCGCCCGAGGGCGCGATCACCTGCACCCACTTGGCCACGCGACCACGCACGGCGTCGGAAGGCGTCCCCGTCATCACCTTCTCGAAGGAGGTGCCGTCCCATTCGAAGAAGCCTTCGGCGCGAGCTCCCGTCGAGTCGAAGATCCACGAGCGAATCAGCCCCGCGTCGCGATCGGCATGGATCACCTCCATCGCCTCGATGCCGTTCGGCATCAACGAGGCCCTGCCCGCCTTCGGCATGATCTTCACCCGGCCCACGATGGCATAGCCTCCAAGGGCTTTTTCGTACGTGAGTTCGATGGTCGCCCGATCGGCCACCTCGGCCTGCCAGGTGCCGAGGATCCAGTCGAGTTCGTCGAGTGCGGTCTTGTGGGCGGGGATCACACGCGATTCCGCGATCCGCCATGTCTCGCCCTCCCGCACCCACAGCCCGGTGAATCGGGATTCCTGGGGCTTGTCTCCCGGCTTCTGCCGAAACCGCATCACACCCTCCACCCGGGCCAGCGGCTCGGCGAGCACCTCGACGTCGTTCACGTCGATCTCGAGCGACGCTTCAGGATGCCGCAGCCGCCAGGCCTTGATCGACTCGACGATCGTGTCGCGGCCCAGGAGCGTCGCGCTTCCCTCCAGGAGTTCCGCGCTCCTCGTCCATCGATCGGCGAGCGCCGCGAAGTCGCCCTTGGTGAAGGCCTCCGCATAGGCGGCCGACGCCTTCTTCACGGCATCGACGGCGGAGGGGTGTGCGGTGGCCTCGGCCCGCGCGACGCCACAGGTCGCCGCCGCGACCGCTGAGACCACGAGGAGCAGACGCTGAAAACCCGGCAAAACGACGTGCATCGATACGATTCCTGGCGAAGAGAAAAAGGCCTCGGCGAGCCCGCCCCCGCGAGTCTATCGAAAAGCGACCGATCGCTGCATCCTTTGGGACGGTGGCGGCGGTCGCCGACTCGCGCGGGCACCCTACACCACGATTCGCGTGCGTGCGGCCGCACCATTCCTCCCTGCGGGGGGATCGGGCGCGGCCCCGGGTGCGGGCCGTACGGAATCTGCCAGGGGGGCACGGGGGTTCGCAAAGTATCAAGGTCGCGCGTCGCGGCCGACCGATATCGACCGGCAGGCCGGTCTCTTGCATCGAAAGAACCACACCCCATGCGTACCATCGTGATCGCAACTGTGGCCGCGGCCGCGCTCGTGCCGGTCTCCCCGATCGCCGCGAGCGGCACCGGCTTCGACCCCCGGATCGTCACGTTCGGCGAAACCCGCCAGCAGATCCAGAGCACGCCCGTGCTCAATCGGCCGTATCGGCCGCTGCACGTCTACGGCAATACGGTCCGCCGCCGGCACAACCGCGGCACGGCGGCCCCTCAGGGCCGCTGATCAGGACCGCTGATCAGGACCGCTGATCAGGACCGCTGATCAGGACCGCTGATCAGGGGAACCACGATCAGCGGAACCACGCCCCGAAACCGGCTCGGCGGCGGCGTTTCGACGGCTTCCGTCGCCGGGGCCGGGCCGTCGTCGCCACCACCGCCGGCTCCTCGCCGAGCGGCTCCACGAACACCAGGCCGTGAACGCGGTACTCGCGGCCGGTGCCGCACTCGAAGCACTTTCGCCGGGTGCGCACCTGCCGGTCGGCCCGAAAGGCCTGGCCGCTCTCGATCCGGAAGAAGGTTCCCTCGACCAGATCCTCCACCCGCACCCGTCCGGCCGGCGGCTCGTCGTAGCGGGCCAACGCCAGCGCGAGTCCTCGATCGCTGCAGGTCGCCGCCGCCGGATTCCGCATCGACCGCGCGAGGGCGGCGGCCACCTCGTCAGGCAGAACGCCCGCTCCGACCACCGGCTCGAGGATGGCCTCGAACTCCCGCTTCCACTCCGGGCCATGGGGCCGCACCCGCCGCCGCGGCCGGTGCCGCTCCCAGGTGGCCGCGTGGGCGACCTCGTGGAGCAGCGTCGTCAGGAACGCATAGGGGTTGAGATTCGAGTTGATCGAGATCCGGTGTGCCGTTCGGCCCACGGCCGGCGGCCGGTGGTCGCCGAGCTTCGTCCGTCGCGGCCGTGCGATCCGCACGTGCAGTTCATAGGCGGCCAGCAGCGGCGCGACGTGGACGACCGCCGCCGGCGGCAGAAACGAACAGACCACGCCGGCGGCGGGATCCTTCACGGAGTCTCTCCTGTCGTCGGGATGCGGAGCGTCGGAATCGCCGCCGCATCGACCGCATGCATCTCGAAGTAGCGTTCGATGGCCGCCGCCTCGGCCGCGGTGGGTGGAGCGGGCGTTTCGTCGTGGACCACCCGCTCCGTCGCCGGTCGGCCTGCCACGATGCTCTTCCGCTCCTCGACCCGCCAGCGGGGCCCGAAGTGAAAGACGGCGTAATAGAGCGTGTTGGCCTTCACGGCCCCCACGCCACCGCAGCGACAGGCGTCGAAAAACATCCGGTGCGTGTCCTGCCAGGACCGGTTACGGTCCTCGCAGGCCACGTCGTGCACGACCGACGCATTGCGAAACCGGCCCTCGAAGGGGCCGCCGATCACCGACCAGAAGGCTCGCGGGATGCTCGCGCCATTCACCACCGAGCCCGCCGGCGCATCCCAGCGCACCGCCTGCGGATCGACGTAGGCGAAGGGCTCGACAAGCGTCATGTCGCGGCCGTCGCCGTTCCACTTCACGACCACGTCGCCGATGAAGCGGCCCCACGCTTCGCCACGACTCCCCTCCTCTACCTCCTTCGCCGCCGGCGGCTCGGGCAGCGCGAACGTGAGCGGCTGCGGCACGGCCCGGTCCCTGAGAAAGCCGACGAGCGGCCGCGCGGCATCGGGGAGACAGGCATCGTCGCACGACACCCGCACCATCCGCGCCGCCCACTCGATCGCGAGATCGTATTGCCGGTGGTCGCGACCGGCCGGCGAAAACCGCTCGAACGATTCCGTCAGCCCGCTCGCCTCCACGAGCCGCTCGACCTCCCCCCGGTCCGCGGGCGGCAGCGTCGTCGTGTCGATGCGGCAGCCCCGGATGCTCCCGACGAAGCCGCCCGACAGCATGAAGGTGATTCGCATGGACGAGGCCTGCCAGAGGGTGCGCCGCGGCATTATGGCGGTCGGGCCCGAAAATGTTCATCCCGCCCCGACCGCCGCCGTCCCGCAGGAAAACCAGCGGAAAAAGGGCCTCTTCCGCCCACTCCGACGGGATTTGCATTCCCCCGGACGGCTGGCAATCGTTGGGAGGGCAGAAAAGCCGTGGCGTGGCAGGAAGTGGCCGTCCCGCACCCTCGGAATGCACCCGTCCCATGCGCATCGCCTTTGTCACCGGCGCGACCGGCTTCATCGGACGCCATCTCGTAGACGGACTTCTCGACCGGGGCTGCGAGGTTCGCTGCCTGGTCCGTGATCCCGCCCGCGCCGCGCATCTCCGTCGCGACGGCGTGCGGCTCGTCCATGGCTCCCTCGCCGACGTCGGACCGTGGCAGGGCGAACTCGACGGCTGCGATGTGGTGTTCAACGCGGGGGGCCTTTGCATGGCCCGCAGCCGGGCCGAGCTCTTTGCGGTCAACGCGCAGGCCGTCGGCGCTCTCGCCGACGCCTGCGCCGCGGTTGAATCCCCTCCGCGGCTCGTGCATGTCTCGTCGCTTGCAGCCGCCGGCCCGTCCCCCAACGGCAACACCGTTCGCGACGAGCGCGACGGGCTCGCACCCGTCTCGGCCTACGGTGCGAGCAAGCTGGCCGGCGACGTGGCGCTGCGGGGTCGGGCCACCCGGCTTGCCATCACCGCCGTCCAGCCCGGGATCGTGTTCGGGCCGTACGACACGAAGATGCTTCCGCTCTATCAGATGATCAACTCGGTCCGCCTGCACCTGCCGATGGGGCTAAGGCCGGTGCCGCTCTCGCTGATTCACGTCGACGATCTCGTCAGGCTGCTGCTCGCGGCCGCCGACCGTGGCGAGCGGATGCGGCCGGTGAATGGTCACCCGCACGAGCCTTCGGGCATCTATCACGCCTGCGATGACCGCGAGCATCCCACCTACAACGAACTCGGTCGGCGCGTCGCCCAGGCGATCGGCCGTGGTGTCGCCGTGGTCCCGTTGCCGGCCACGGTCGCCCTGCCGGCGGTGGCCGTCGTGGAGGGCTTCTGGAACCTGCTCGGCCAGGCCACGATCATCTCCCGCGACAAGCTCCGGGAAGCCACGGCCCGGAGCTGGGCGGCCTCGGCCACGAAGGCCCGCGAACAGCTCGGCTTCGCGGCCACGGCCTCGCTCGACGAGCGCCTCCGCGAGACGGGCGACTGGTTCCGGAACAACCGCCTGCTGTAGCCTGCCGGCGGAACTTTCGTCCCCGGAGCCGGCGCCGCAGGAAGCAAGTGCATGCGACGTTTTGACGCGATCGTGATCGGCGCCGGGGGCATGGGCACGGCGGCCGCCGCGCATCTCGCCCTGCGCGGCGCCCGGGTGCTGGCCATCGACCGCTTCCCCGTCGGGCACGCGCGAGGCAGTTCGCACGGGCAGTCGAGGCTGATCCGGCTCGCCTACTTCGAGCATCCCGATTATGTGCCGCTCCTGCGGCGGGCCCGGGATCTCTGGCGGAGCCTCGGGCACGACACCGGCCGGCCGGTGTTGGTCGAATCGGGCCTGCTCTCGTCGGGCCCGCCGACGGGCGGCGTGATCGCCGGCACGCTCCGCTCGGCCCGCGATCACGGCCTGGCCGTGGAGCGGTTCACCGCTCGCGAGGCGCAGGCACGCTGGCCGGCGCTGAGGATTCCGGACGACTGGGAGTCGGTCTTCGAGAAGGAGGCGGGGCATCTCGCCGTCGAGGCGTGTGTCCGCGGCCATGCGGAGATCGCCGGCCGACATGGCGGGCTCATCGAAGCGGATCATGATGTCCGCGGATGGCGGCTCGAGGGTGACGGCGTGGTGGTGGAGACGACGAGGGAGTCGCTCGCGGCAGCCCGGCTCGTGCTCTGTCCGGGGCCGTGGGCCGGCGGGCTGCTCGGCCTGCCCGGGATTCCGTTCACCGTGCTTCGCAAGTCGCTCTTCTGGTATGCGACCGGCGGCGGCCTCACGGCCGGGGCCGCGGCCGCGCTCCCGGCAGTCGCCTTCGACACCCCGCAGGGATTTTTCTACGGCTTCCCGCAGCTCGATCACCGCGGTCTCAAGCTCGCCAATCACAGTGGCGGGCAGGTGGTCGCCGATCCCCTGGAGGTGGACCGGCGGATCGACCCCGACGAGCAGGCCCTGATCGAGCGCTGGCTCGGGGACCATCTCCCCGGCGTGGGCCGCCGGCGGACGGCGCACGAGGTCTGCCTCTACACGATGTCGCCCGATGGCCACTTCCTCGTGGGGCTGCATCCGGCGCATCCGCAGGTCGCCGTCGCCGCCGGCTTCTCCGGGCACGGCTTCAAGTTTGCCAGCGTGATCGGGGAGGTGCTCGCCGATCTCGCCCTCGACGGGGCCACGCGGCATCCGATCGGGTTTCTCGCCCCCTCGCGGTTCACCGCCGGGCCTCGACCTGCCTGAATCGGGAATCGTCACCGACGGAGTCGGTCCCCGGTCCCCGGTCCCCGATCCTCGGTCCCCGCTCCCCGGTCCCCGGGCCCCGATCCTCGGTCCTCGGTCCCCGATCCCCGCTCCCCGGGGG
>SXGT01798501.1_pt1 | contig 10558 bp, 6 predicted proteins | sample 3176221 | NCBI WGS metagenome assembly SXGT01 (sample SAMN11356862, study PRJNA531348) | freshwater metagenome | isolation source: freshwater sample F1-120 | place: China: Fuxian Lake, Yuxi | collected 2017-12-25
AATCGGTCGGCCGATGACATCTGCGTAAACTTGCAATATGAAACTGTTCTTAACCGCCAACCCGCCGCAGGCGACGACCTCACGGACTGGAATGTTTTGCGAGGTGAATGCTTCGATTATTTTCCGTGTTCCAAAAGCCATACCTTCAATGAGAGCGCGATAGATTTCGTGAGGTTTGGATTGAATCGTCAGCCCAATGAGTAGGCCGCTCAGTTCAGCATCCATCAGCACGGAACGATTTCCATTCCACCAGTCCAATGCCAGCAAGCCAGATTGGCCTACTTTCAGTTGCTCGGCACGGTCACTCAGGACTCCGTGAACCCCTGACTCGTGGCGGCGAGCTGCAGCAAAAACTTCAGCAGGTAACGCGTTGTCCACATACCACGAGAGCATATCACCAACGCCAGCTTGACCAGCTTCGTAGGCCCAAAGTCCCGGGACAACACCATCGCGCACCACCCCACAAACACCGGGGATTCGGCGGCCGGCCTTAGCGAGAAGGAGGTGGCAGCTCGAAGTCCCCATGATCATTACCATTCTTCCGGGTTCCCCTACCCCGCAGGCCGGAATGGCCGCGTGAGCGTCGATGTTCCCCACCGCAACAGGAAGCCCTACTGGTAGCCTTAAACACTTCGAAAATTCTTTAGTCAGATGTCCTGCACATTTTCCAGGAGCCAAATGAGGAGCGGTTAGGTGAGTCTCAACGAAACCAGCGAGGCGGGGATGGAGTTTCGCGAAGAAGTTCGGACTCGGATAATCGGCGTGATTCGAGTTGGGTCGATCAACAACACGCATTGCCTTAAATCCCGAGGCTGAAACGCTACGGCTCTCACGACCGGTCAACTGCCAAACAATCCAATCCCCGGCTTCGATCCAACGAGAAGCGGACCTATGCACTCGAGGTGCTTTACGTAAGGTTTCCAGCACTTTGGAAAAAAGCCATTCGCTCGAATACCGGCCTCCATATGCATTGATAAAATCTTCCCCGAGCTGGGCAGCTAGTTTATTAATTGCATCCGCTTCGGGCTGGGCGGAATGGTGTTTCCAGAGTTTGACGTATGCATGGGGCTCGCATTGAAATTCCAGTTTAGAACAGAGGGGGTTGCCTAAATCGTCGGTTGGTAGAACCGTACTACAGGTGAAATCGGTTCCTAATCCTACAACGTCGCTCGAAGAGACCTTTGCCTGACGGATAACCTTTCGAACCGTCTTTTTCAGCACGAAGAGGTAATCGGACGGATCCTGCAGAGCCGTCTGCGGCGGGAGCACTTGATCATCTGCATAAAGGAGTTCCTCCATCACGCCATGCGGGTAAGCCTCAGAAGCCGTCGCACAAACTTCGCCGTTGGCAGTGTTTACGAGAACCGCCCGAGCAGAGAGTGTCCCAAAATCAACACCAATAACATAGGTGGTTTTCTTTGCTGTTCGAGTTGAGGTCATTCACAGGATTTTTGCGACCGTATGGTCCCTTGCAAGTCTAAATCTTGAACGGATTCATAATAGGAAAGCAACCCACTCCAAAAACCACGAGTTTTGACTTGCCCAATCTCATCTGTTGCAAACAATTCAGGGAGTTAGCTCCACGGTAAACCACGCTATCAATCTTATGGGACGCATCTACAACAATATCGTTGAAACTGTCGGTCGCACTCCTCTGGTGAGGTTGAACAAAGTTTGCGCCGGAGTGGACGCAAGAATTCTGCTCAAATGCGAATTTTTCAATCCATTGGGTAGCGTCAAGGATCGTATTGGCATGGCGATGATTGACGATGCTGAGAAGCGTGGGTTGATCAACCAAGATACCACCATTGTTGAACCCACGAGTGGCAACACTGGAATTGCCCTAGCTTTCGTGGCTGCCGCACGAGGCTATAAACTAATTCTAACGATGCCAGAAACGATGTCTCTGGAGCGTCGGACTTTGCTGGCGATGTTAGGTGCCAAATTGATTCTTACGCCCGGAAGCGAGGGCATGCGTGGAGCCATCGCTCGAGCCGTTCAGATTCAGCAGGAAACCCCAAACTCATGGGTGCCTCAACAATTTGAGAACGATGCAAATCCCGAGATTCATCGACGCACAACCGCATTAGAAATATGGGAAGATACCGATGGGCTGGTTGATTTCTTTGTCTCCGCTGTAGGCACGGGTGGAACGATTACCGGGGTGACCGAGGTGATCAAACCTCTCCGTCCTTCGTTTCAATCTATCGCGGTCGAGCCCAAAGATTCTCCGGTGATTACTCAGACGATTACAGGGCAACCCGTTAAGCCGGGCCAGCACAAAATCCAAGGAACTGGTGCAGGGTTTGTGCCGAAAAATCTACATCTCAACAATAGCAAGGGAGAACCACAGATTGTTGAATGTGTTCAGGTCAGCAACGACGATGCCTTCGCGATGGCACGCCGTTTGGCGAAGGAGGAAGGTATTCTTGTTGGGATTTCCACAGGTGCCAACGTTTGGGCTGCGATCGAAGTTGCCAAACGTCCTGAAAACCAAGGAAAGACAATAGTCACCGTGGCATGTTCCACCGGTGAACGATACTTAAGTACCGCGCTGGCAGCCGAGGCGAAGGCGGAGGTTGGCGGTTGATAGGGTTTTTGCTGATTTTCTCGGAGTTTTCCTTAGCACCGATTGCTCCGCCCGGTCGTTGACGATTCTCGCCGTCATGGACTACAACTCTCCTTGATGCTCGGTTTCGACCTCAATTTTCAGGACGGTGGTATCCATCTGCCACAACTGGACTTGTGGTTAGATCCTCGCGTTGTTCAGAGGGATTCGCAGCTAGTTTTCATTAGCCGCCCAGATCATTTTGCAAGTCATCGAGAGGTGATTCTGAGCGAAGCATCGGCGGCTATCACCCCAGCCTCTGGGACTCTTGAAGTCAAAAAGCATATTCTCGCGTTTGATCAACCATTCGCTCCACCGAATGTGCCCATCCCCTTTGAAATCACATTGCTCCCAGCGGGTGGAATACCTGGGGCCACCATGGCTTGGGTTTTTGATGGTAAAAAATCCCTCCTCTACACCGGTAGTTTTAAATTAACCGCTGGGAAACACGGGGAACACTGTCGGCCAAGGCCGTCCAATATTTTAATTTTGGAGACGGTTTATGGTCTTCCTATTTACCGATTTCCTCCAAGAGGAGAAGTGATTCAGGATGTTGTCCGGTTTTGTCAGGAGACATTGGAGAAAAAAGAGATCCCAGTTCTGTTTGGGAATTGCTCAGGAGTCGTGGAGGATATTGTGCGTGAACTAGCGTGCACCAGCATCCCAGTGGTATTCTTGGACGCCATCCATCGCTTCAGCATTCCTTACTTGCCGGGCCACGTTGTCATCGGCCCAGAGAGTTTCAACAGTTCTTTGGACGTCAAGAATCTTGGAAAAACTCGCACGGCACTCCTTTCTGGTTCCGCAATGGCCGCGAATTCTAAGGAGGAATCTGGGGTCGATATTGCGTTTCCACTCAGCGACCATCCAGATTTTTCTGAGCTGCTCCAGATGGTACAACTGGTGAATCCTTCGAAGATATACACAGTGCACGGCTTCGCTTCAGACTTCTCGAGAACGCTCCGGGAGATGGGGTACGATGCGCAGGATCTCACCGAGCCAAATCAACTTGATCTCGGGATTCAGATGGTTCGTCGCCAATCGATAAACCGCATAAGCAACTCGGAGGTAACGTGCCATGATGCTTTTGAGCCACTGATTCCAGCGATTACATCGTTTGAAATATTCGCACAGACTTGTGCTCTCATCTCTGCAAACACACGAAAAACAGAAAAAATACAACTGCTGGCAACCTATATGCGACAATTGCCTTCAGGGGAATTATCGCACACAGCCACATGGTTTACGGGAACTCCGTTCGTTTCTTCCCAGAATCGAACATTACAACTTGGTTGGGCAATCATTCGTGATGCTTTGTGTCTCGCAGGGGAAATCGACCATTCTCAGTTTGGTAGAACTTATCTCAACCACAGTGAATTAGGGGAGTGCGCTTCGGAGATTCTCGCGACAAAGTTTCGGCCGCAGCATTTTCCATCTCTACTGCGAATCCATGAGTTGTTCTTGCAACTTCACGCTGCGAAAGGTCCGACAGAAAAAAAACCTCTGCTCAGGAAGGCCTTTCTGGAAGCTTCTCCACTTGCAGCAAAATTCCTTGTAAAAATCCTCACAGGAGATTTGCGGATCGGATTAAAGGAAGGCTTGGTAGAAGAAAGTCTAGCACAGGCATTTGATTGTTCCCTCGAAGCGGTAAAAAACGCGAACCTGCTTCTTGGCGATATTGGTCAAACCGCCACGATGGCACGAGATGGACGTTTGGAATCTGTTTCGATTGTGCCGTTTCGTCCCGTCCGATATATGCTGGCCTCACCTGGGGAGACTTCCCGAGAAATTTGGTCACGTATCGCTTCTTGGCAAACAGAGCGAGAGAATGACTCTCCGTTACCCCTTTGGACGGTCTCCCCTGCAGAGGGGTGGAGTGAGGCAAAATACGATGGTGTTCGTGCCCAAATCCATAAAGTGGGGTCCCATGTTGAGATCTACTCCCGTGATCTCAAGGTGATTACCCCTGCGTTCCCTGAGATAGCAAATCGTATTAGGGGGTTATCCCAAAACCTGATTCTCGATGGGGAGATAATCGCGATGCGGGGGGAGCGTGTCTTGTCTTACAGCGACCTACAGAAAAGACTAGGCCGGCGGGAAACAGACTTCTTTTTGAGCGAAGAAATACCTGTTCAATTCATGGCATTTGATCTTCTTTGGCTCGATTCCAATAGCCTGTTAAGAGATCCACTTTGGGCGCGACGCCAATCTTTGGGTGCATTGGCTCAAAATGCGTTTCGAGTCTCCAAGATTTCATCCGTGAGAAACGCAGAACAAATAGAGAACGCGTTCAATGCTGCAAAAGCAAGCGGGTGCGAGGGGGTGATGATTAAAGACCCCTCCAGCATCTATACTCCGGGCCGACGAGGGATGTCTTGGCTGCAGTACAAGAAAAACTTCATCACTCTTAATTGTGTCGTAGTAGGTGCTGAGTATGGACACGGCAAGCGGAATTCGATGTTGAGTGTCTACACTATCGCACTTCGTGACGAGATTTCAGGTGAATTGAAAGCCGTCGGGAAAACATTCGTTGGACTAACCGATCAAGAGATTACTTTCCTCACCGAACATTTTTCCGAGAACAGACTTGCGCAAATGGGTCGATTTATTGGAGTGAACCCAACGATTGTCTTTGAGATGGCGTTCAGCCAGATTCAGGTTTCCTCCCGATATGACAGTGGATTGGCGATGCGTTTTCCGCGGGTTGTAAGATTGTGTCCTGAGAAAACCCTTAATCAGGTGGATACTGTCGGAACCGCGCTCTCTATAGCAGTGGGGGAAACTGGCTCTTCAAAAACCCAATAATTTGCACGACAGTTTAACTATCGCTGACCCCTGAACGAGTAAGTTTTTTCTAACCACGCTCGAATTGCGTTCACATCGGCACCCTTCGCACAGTCATCGATGCCTGCGGCCATCCCGCTGATCATTGCTGTCGCAGGAGATGTCCCCGTAACTAAGTAGGTTTCCCCATTATGTTTGATTGGGGTGGTCCCAGGAGCAATGAGATCTACGAATTCGCCTCGGTTTGCATAGGACGCGACCTTTCCTTGCGTGTCACTGGCGGTAACTGCGATCACATTCGGGTTTGCAGCGGGAAAAACGGGTTGAGTCGTAGGCTCATTACCTGCTGCTGCGAAAACAATGGTCCCTTTGCTCCGAGCGTATTCGATGACGTCGTTGAGCAGAAAACTATCTAAACTTCCTCCCGAACTTATGTTGACGATAGATGCACCATTCCCAACAGCCGCATAGATTCCTTTCGCAAGATCGTAACTCGATGTCGCCTCGTTGTTTCCATAAACGTCTATAGGTAAGATTCTGACCGTAGATCCGGTTCCTTTTGGAGTCACCATTTTCAGCCCGTTTAAAATGGATTGTGCCATCGCCGTCCCATGTGTTGGGGAACTCGATTGGATGGTGCTCTCCCCTGCAATACTTAAAGGTTTCAAAAGAAACGCGGCTTGATTTGCTGGTAAAGATTGAACGGCCGTGTCCAGCATCGCAACGACAACGTTACAACCGTCAGTGGTGGTCGTCGGCGAAATCGGAAAGTCGCTTAAGTCCTGAGTGCGCCCCATTGGACCTTCATCCGGACGGTGATAGGCGTAATTGTTGTCTGCACGGACACCATCCATCTCATCTAGCGATTCTCTAGCTTTTGCAGCACTTTCCTCAGAATCAAATCGAAGTCGGTAAGACTTCATTTCGTCTGAACGTGCGACGATTGTTCCGTCGAGTTTTTTTGCTAACTCATCAATAGAAATCTTGGAATCAGGTGCCAAACTTACTACCAATTCGCGTGCCAACCAATCCGAGGTTTTCGGTCGACCATCCTTGTCGGTCAACAGTTCAGTGGCAGCAGCAGGGTTGTTTTGGTAGATGCGAATCTCTGTGCCTCCAGCCAGTGCTGGCACTACAGCATAGTTCAAATCTCCTAGCATTAGGCGAAGGGCCGCACCTCGATCCAAGCCCTTAAACTTTACCTGCAGCGGCCGATCTGTTCCGGGTTGGAGATAAACTTTCCAGCCTGTCGCCCTCGAAAGTTTGGAGAGAACCGTGGACAGGCTGAGGCCGGATACATTGGCATCAATTCTGCGCGCTTCCTTGTGCCAGATGATGCGTCCTGTAGGCAGTGCGAATGCATCCTTGGCTAAAACTTTGGCTGGCACTAACAAGGCGAAGGCGACCGTGAAGATTATTCGCAGTGGATGCATAAAAAGGTTCGTAATCAAACCTTACAACAGTTCAAACACGCTCGCGACTCAAAGGTTGCGGAAAAGGGTTTACTAATGGAGATGGGTCACCTACCCCATCGTGCTGGCAGGAAGATGGATAGACCATCGTAAAGATATTGAGTCCAGTGGGCTTGCCAATTGAGAGGTATAAAAATCCAAACCACAGCAGCAAGTGCGATGTAAGGTCCGTATTGCACCTTCGCGGACCACTCACGTTTGCCAATGAGAACCGTCGCGATCGCGACTAAGGATCCGAAGACTGCGCTTAGCATGAGACAAAGCACCGTTGCAGCAGGGCCTAGGAATGCACCGATCGCTGCCATAAACTTGACATCCCCTAGCCCCATTGCTTCGCGCGGGATGATGAGTTCATCTGTGGTGACTAGCATTTGATGGATTTCAGAAGGTTGTAACACTTGCTCCCCGATCCTGAGTTCTGTGGTTGAGAGACTGACATCCGTATCTCGATAACAAATCTCCGGAAGTTCAACCCTGCTAGCTCGTAGGGTGATTCGATCTGAGGATCGATAAAAAATGTCTTCATAGGGGATTACTTTATCGGGGAAAGTAATTCCAGTTTCTCCGAAGACAAGACAGGTCCCGTTCGGAAACTCAAAACGCTGACGGCCGAATAGAACCTTTCCCAAGCGCAACATTCCATAAACGATTCCACCACCGATCAGGATTCCGTAGAAACTGATCCGCATTGCGGCAGCTCGGTCGGAGGTGTGATGAATTGCTGGAATAATCACCGTGGCAAGGAACCCTGCACCGATCCCACCAAGTGTTATTTCGTCTGGGATGATGAAGTGGTCGTAATCAATAAAAGTGGCCGCTACCAACCCTGCCAACACCACGCTCATCACAATCGAAATCGGCCAGTAAATGTCTCCATACCGCAACCAAGCACCAACGAACAGAAGTCCAGTCAACACTTCCACCAATAGGTAACGAATGGAGATTGGATTCTGGCAATTCTGACAACGGCCTCGCAGCAAGATCCAAGTGAAGATCGGCACGTTAAGAAACCAAGGGATGCGGTATTCACATTGAGGGCAGTGTGAGGGAGGAGAAATGACGCTTTTTCCTAATGGTAGCCTGTGGATGCAGACATTGAGGAAACTACCTACCATAGATCCTAATGCGAACATAACCATCGACCAAAAATGGAATGGCACCCCTGCCCAGAGTCTAGAATCAAAATTTAGGTCCATGAACAAAACTTTACAAATTCTGGTTCGAACTTAGTGAGCACTGGAAAAACCAAAAATCAGTTTTGGACTTCTGCAGCATGGGTTGTCCTGCCATAAATATTTTCGTGAAGTGCTCGACGCATCACATCAACAGGTGCTGACTGCCCTGACCAAATCTCGAGAGCCTTCGCACCCTGAAAAAGTAACATCCCCAATCCATTTGCGGTTCGGCAACCGGCTTTTTCTGCCATTGTAAGAAATGGTGTTCTGGATGGTCGGTAAATCATGTCAAACGCAACGGCTGTCCCTAGCAAGGAGTATCGGGATCCATCCCATGGCAAGGAATCCTCTGGATTCAAACCCAATGACGTAGCGTTGATGACAAGATCAACCGGGCTGTTTGGATAACCCACGACTGCCTGCACATTTGGGAAAGTGCGATTGATTTCTTGGGCTATTTGATCGCACTTCTGCTGAGTTCGATTGACAAGGTAAAGAACACCCACACCTTCGGCAGCTAATCTCAAGGCAGCAACCCGCCCTGCCCCGCCGGCACCCAACAACAGCACTCGCAACCCTTTGACGTTGCATCCGGCATCCTCACTTAGAGTACGAATAATCGCGTCAGCATCGGTATTGAACCCTTTTGCTCGCACCTCCGTTGTTGGCATCGAATTGATTTTAGCCAACGGTATCCAATCATCATCCGGTCCACGCACTTCAAACCGGATCGTGTTCACCGCACCCCAAACCCTAGCACTTTCATCGAGGCAATCAACCAACTCCATTGCGATCAGTTTATGTGGCACGGTCAGATTCAGACCAACAAATCCCATTGATTTTGCCCCTTTAATGACTTCTGCCAAGTCCTTCGGATCGACTTCGAACGCCAGATAACGCCAATTCAACTTCAATTCGTTGATCGCCGCATTTTGCATCGCCGGCGATGCAGAATGGTGAATGGGCTGCCCTAACACTGCACAGAGTTTGGTGATTGAATTGATCTCCATAAAACTCTCCACTCCGTTATCTGTGTCGAGTTTCAATGATTTGCTTAGCGGGGTGAATCCGACAGAAATCACCAAAACTCCCACCTAGGAGCAAGCCCACATCCCGTTTGAGTTCGTCATCAGAAGGTTCCCAACCTGAGGAAGCTAAGCGGCAATAACTTTGTTGCAAAACGTTGGTGATCACTTCACGAGAGTGATCCCACTTATAGATTAATTGATCTACCACCCGTGCATCCGAATGTTGAGCAGTAAAACTGAATCCCAGTAATTCTAGGCGCATTGTGGTCATCTCCTGGATAATGCTTGGGATATTGGTGAACCACCAGCAACCAAACAAATGCAGATTTCTGAACTTTCTCGCCAACACGCAAAGTTCATGCTGGTTTTCACGAGCAAGAAGAGTCACTAGAAATTTTTGATCAGGATACTGCTGACACAAGTTTTCAAGTCCACGCAGGTTGCTTAAACCGAGACCATCTCCTGCCAATCCTAGTTCTGGATTAACAGCTCTTCGCACACCAACCATCATCGCGAATGGCAACCCGAACTCGGAGCAATGAGGTAGAACGACCTTCTCAAGCAACTGGCTCGTGATCGAATCCGTTGGATAACAGAATGACGGTGGCAACGAAACCATCGCATAATTCGGATTAATCCTCGTGGTCCAGTCGCGCAAAAACCTTCTGAGTTCGAGAATTGTTTCCTTCGTTAAAGTCGATTTAACCTTGTAGCCCGAACTTTGAATCTCGCGGAATGACGACTTCCAGCTCAACAGAAGGGGATCAAGGCGTAGCCCGCTTTCAAATCTAGGGTGGCGGTGAAAACCGGTTTCCCAGATTTTTCGCTCATCAGCATCGAAAGGGGAATTTGTCATGCAAACCGATTGCACATTTGCCAAATTGAGACAATGGTCAACGTAATCTGCAGGCTTCCAATCTTTGAACCATCGCCGAATGCTTGGAAGATCCCCCTGACGGGCATCGAGCCCCAACCGGTTGAGAGTCGTGATCACCCCTCGCGCGGCTTCCGAGATGGGTGCGCGACCCAAAAACAAGGATCGCCAAACCAATTCCGCTTGTTGGGATTTTTCCAATTCCCAAAAATTTTCGTAGGGCAAATCAAGCTGTCGAAAAGCTTCCGCTACTAAATAATGGTATGTGAGGAGGTCGTCGATTCCCCACAAAAGGAGTTTTCCGAATGCAGGATCGTAAAGGTGGGTATGAATGTCCCTCACCGGAGCAGCAGCGACGGTCGCAGCGATTCGCTGTGAAAGTCTCCTAGGATCAAGACGCTTGTTCGGACTGGTTTTCATTTTTCCAGAAGTGAGTTAGCCACGCACAAACGCTCCAACCAAGCAAATAATGCTACAGTGTCGTGTTGTTTTCAAAACCGGACAAATTCAAGCTTTGTTGTTTTCAAAACCGGAATGGTTCATTTTGGGAGATTGGAGAATAGAATCAGAGGTTTGAGCTGATGGTGTGGCTTGGAAGCCAAAATGGAGTGATGTCC
>SXGT01106180.1_pt1 | contig 10556 bp, 8 predicted proteins | sample 3176221 | NCBI WGS metagenome assembly SXGT01 (sample SAMN11356862, study PRJNA531348) | freshwater metagenome | isolation source: freshwater sample F1-120 | place: China: Fuxian Lake, Yuxi | collected 2017-12-25
CAACGGCGCCGGCAAGACCACCACCATCCGGATGATCGCAGGCCTCCTCCGGCCCACGAGCGGCGAGGTGCGCCTGCTCGGCCGCGCCGTAGACGCCGATCCCGTCGCGGCCAAGCGGTCGCTCGGCTACCTCACGGCCGAGACCGGTCTCTACGCCCGCCTCACACCCCGCGAGATGTTGGCGTTCTTCGCCGATCTCCACGGTCTCTCCCGGGCTCAGGCGCGGGAGCGGATCGCTGGCCTCGAGCGCGGGCTGGATCTGGGCGCCTTCATCGATCGACCGGCGGAGAAGCTCTCCTCGGGCCAGAAGCAGCGCGCCGCCATCGCAAGGGCGCTGGTGCACGACCCACCCGTGCTCGTCCTCGACGAACCCACAGCGGCGCTCGACGTCGTCTCGGCGCAGTACATCCTCGAGCTCCTCCGCGGTGAGAGCGCCCGCGGCAAGGCGATCGTGTTCTCCACGCACCACATGGCCGAGGTGGAGCTGCTCTGTCACCGCGTGGGCGTGATCGCCAACGGGCGGCTCGTGGCCGAGGGCACCGTCCCGGACCTTCTCGAGCAGACGGGGTCGTCATCGTTCACCCGCGCGTTCCTCACCCTGGTGGGCGCGCCCTCGCCACGCGAGGCCACGCCGTGACCCGAGGCGCTTACCTCATCTGGAAGAAGGAGATGCTCGAGGTGGTCCGCGACCGCCGCACGCTCTTCTTCACCGTGGTCTTCCCGCTCCTGCTCTACCCCGGGCTCTTCCTGGTCACGAGCCAGGTGGCGCTGGAGTCGCAGGCGCAGGTGGAGTCCGAGACGGCCGTTGTCGCGGTGCACCCGGCCGTCCCCGAGGGCCTGCGGGCGCGGGTCGATGACGCCACCGTGCGCCTCGAGGACGCCCCCGATCTGGCGGCGGCGCGCGAGGCGCTCCGGGCAGAGACGCTGGCGGCAGTGCTGGACGTGGGCCCCGACTTCGAGGCCCACGTTGCCGGCACGGGGACGCGTACGCTGCCCATCGCTTTTGACGCCACGCGCGAGGTGTCCCAGCGCGTGCGTGGGCAGCTCGAGAAGTGGCTGCTGGAGCTCGGCCGCGCGCTCGCGGACCGGCGGCTCGAGGCGCGGTCGTTGCCGGCCACCACGGCCCGGCCCATCCTGCTCGAGGATAACAACATCGCGCCGCCCGAGGCGGTGGGCGGGCACTTCCTCGGCCGTATCGCGCCGCTCCTCATCCTCATGATGATCGCCATGGGCGCGTTCTACCCGGCGATCGAGGTCACCGTGGGTGAGAAGGAGCGTGGAACGCTGCAGACGCTGCTCACCGCGCCGGTGACGGCGTTCCAGATCATCTCCGGCAAGTTCTTGTCGGTGTTTGCCGTGTCTGCGCTCGCGGGCGCGGCGAACCTGGTCTCGATAGGGCTCCTGCTCCTGCTCGCGTCGCGTTTCCCCGGAGAGATCTCGGAGGCGATCAGCATCGACATCTCTCTCGGCGCGGGGGCGGCGATCGCCTGGGTGGCGCTGCTCTCCGGGCTGTTCTTCGCCGCCGTGATGATGATGGTGGCCACCTGGGCCAAGTCGGGGAAGGAGGCGCAGGCGTGGATGACCCCCGTCTACCTCCTCACCATCCTGCCCACCACCATCGCGCAGATGCCGGGGATCGAGCTGGACGGCGGCCTGCGGATCGCGCCGGTGCTCAGCCATGCCCTGGCGCTCCGGGAGCTGCTCGAGGGGGCCGTCGACCTCGGCGACCTCTTCGCCGTGACCGTGTCGAGCCTCCTCTACACCGGGCTCGCCCTAGTCGTGGCTGCGCGTTCGTTCGAACACGAAGCCACTGTGCTCGGCGACGGCGGATTCCTCCGGCCCAGCGGCGCGCGCCACATCCCGGAGCCGGTGGTCCCCGGTGGCGACGCCATGGCGTTCCTGGCTGTAGTCTTCGTGCTGCTTTTCTACGGCGGCGCGTTGCTCCAGAGCTGGCATCTCCTCGGGGGCGTGGCGATCACGCAGTGGCTCCTGATCCTCGCGCCGTGCCTCGCCTTCCTGCGGTGGCGCAAGGCCGACGTCCGCCAGTCGCTCGGGCTGGCCACCCCTCCCTGGACCGCCTGGGTGGCGGCCATCGCCCTCGGGTTGAGCGCCTGGTATCCCGTGCTCTACGGGGCCTCGCGGCTCGCCAGCGAGGTCGACTCGCCGTCCCGTCGCATGCTCGAAGAGACGTTCCGCCAGCTGCTCGGCGCCGAGGTACCCCTCGCGCTCGTGTTGTTCGCGGTGGCGGTGAGCCCGGCCGTCTGCGAGGAGGTGTTGTTTCGAGGGGTGCTGCTGAGAGCGTTCCTGCGGCGGCAGTCTCCGCGCATGGCGGTGCTCTCCACGGCCCTCCTCTTCGGCGCCTTCCACATGTCGGTCGATCGGTTCTTCCCCACCGCGCTGCTCGGCGTGGTGCTCGGCCTCATGGCCGTGCGCTTCGGGTCGTTGTGGCCCGGCGTGGTGTTTCACGGTCTGCACAACGGCGTGAGCGTGCTGCTGGCGCGCTTCGAGGTGCAGGTGCCCGGGATCACCGGCGAGGGCCCCGTCGACCCCGTCCACGTCGGCGCAGTCGTGGCGGCCGTGGCCCTTGGGGCGCTCCTGATCGCGCGTGGCTCGGGCGGCCGCGTTCGCGCTGCAGCGGAACCCCCGGGTCCCTGAGCCGGTTGACGGCCGACCCCGGGCCCGTGGTACGCGGCGTCCATGGCAGCGCCCGCGAGTGACCATCGCCCAGACCCGGGTCGACCCGGCATGTCTCTGGGGCAGCGGCTTCGTTACGGGGTCTACGCGGCGGCCGTCACCACCGCCGCCCTCTTGGTACTGGAGGCGATCTTCGGCTGGTGGGTCCCCCCGACGCGGGACGAAGCGCTCTGGCGCCCCGGCGTCACGCCGTGGGTCGCTTCCGACGACGGCTTCTACAGACCCAACCCCGAGTCGCCGCTCCCCGTCGCCGCTCACCCCTTTCGCGTCGCGAAGGGAGACGCCTGGCGCGTCTTCTTCGTGGGCGAGTCTTTCCTGCGCGGCGTCCCCTACGACGAGATCGGGACGATCCACGGGTGGCTCCACGAGCGCCTGCTCGCGGGGCATCCCAGCGTGCCCGTGGAGGTCGTGAACGCCTCGATGTCGGCGCAGAACTCGGCGCGTATTCGCGAGACCGTGGACTTCGCTCTGGAGCACCACCCGGATCTGCTGGTGGTGGCCACCTGCAACAACGAGGGGACGCTCCAGCCCAGCGCCGTGACGCGCGCGCTGCACGACTCCGGGACCTTCCGGGCGCTGCGGTCGGCGCTTCGCAGCGGCGAGGCGCTCCCGACCCATACGCTTCAGAACCCCGACACGGAGGCCGTTCGCGACGCCTTCCGTCAGAACCTGCGGGCCATCGTGGAGAGCACCGGGCGGCGCGGCGTGCCTCTATTGCTCTGCACGCTGCCGCTCAACCTCCGTTACGACGGCGACGAGTCAGGGCTCGCGCACGCCGCCGACCGCTGGGAGGCGCCCGGCACGTGGTCCGCGCCTGCGTGCGTCGTCCCTGGACGCGACGCCGTGCGCGCGGGTCGACACGCCGAGGCCATCGAGGCGCTGCGCGGCTGCGAAGAAGCGGAGGCGCTGCGGTGGCTGGGGCTCGCACAGGCTGGCCTCGGCGACCCCGTGGCCCGCCGGACGCTCGAACAGTACGTAGAGCTCATGCCCCGAAACCGCTGCCGCCCCAGCTTCCAGGCGGTGATCAGAGAAGAGGCGAGGCGCGGTGGCCACGTGACGCTGGTGGACCTGGACGCCCGCAGCCGGTCGCGCGCGCCAGCGGGCCTGCCGGGGAGCGAGGACTTCACGGACTACTGCCACCTGCGCTGGGGGGCGCAAGCGGACGTAGCGGACGCCCTCATCGAGGCGCTCGACGGCCGGGGGCTCGGGCCTCGAGGCTCCGGGCTCAGGGCCCCCGTCCCGGATCGGGGTGCGTTGGTCGAAGCGGCGCGCCTCGCTGGCACTCTGCGCGCCCCAGCCGAGCAGCGCCGCGGCCGGAGATGAGCCGGCTCGCGCGGACGTGCGGCTTGCCGCGGCCGCGGTGGAGCGTTAGGGTCGCGCTGCCGGGGGCCAAGCCCCACGCCAACCCAAGGGAGTCCCCATGACGCCTTCATCTTCGGCTGAGGCCACGCTCGAGGCAGACGCGCTGCCCACGTCGGCCACGCTGGTTCACGGCGAGCTGCCGCCCGCGGCGCCTGCCGCGACGGTCGCGCCCTCGTCAGACACGTTCCTCGACCTCGCGGGAGTCCTCCCAGGCGACCTCGCGTCCGGCCAGCTCCGCGTCATGGTGTGCGACCCCGGCACGCTCTACGTCTACTGGACCACCAGCGAAGGCTGGGCCAACCGGCACTACCGGTTGTCGTGCAAGCTGGACGACGGCAGCGCGTGGTCTCAGGAGCTCCCTGCAGGTGGGCGCGAGTGCTGGCTCACCGTCCCCACGGGCGCCAACGGCGTGGTCGCCTTCGAGGTGTTGGACGCGGGGTCCCAGCGGGTCCTCGGGCGCGTACACTTCGAGGCCCCGCCCGGGCGCCCCGCGATCGTCGCTCCCAAGGGCGTCTGGCGGGTGCCGGGGCACGCGCATGACGCGCCTTCGCACGAGGCAGGCGCTACGCCCGCGAGTGCCCCGCCCGCGGATGGCCTCCCTACGCAGGCCGCGCCCACGCCCGAGGGCATCGGCCCCGATGACGTGATGCTCGAGTCGCGCCTGTATCACGGCCACGTCTGGAAGGCGGCCTGAGTGCGGCAGGGCGGCCTCGCGATCGTCCTGCACGCGCATCTCCCGTACGTCAGACACCCGGAGTGGCCTCGTTTCTACGAAGAGACCTGGCTGTATGAGGCCGTCGCCGAGACGTACCTCCCCGTCCTGCGCATGCTGGATCGGCTCGACGACGACAAGGTCCCGTGCCGCCTCACCATGTCCATCACGCCGCCGCTCTGCGAGATGGTGTCGGATGCGCTGCTCATGGCGCGCTTCGAGGAGCGCCTCACGGCCCTGGAGCGGGTGGCGGCGCTCGAGGCCGACCGGCAGACCGATCTGGAGCTCGCCGAGGCCACCCGGTTCTACGTCGAGGAGCTGGCCTCGATTCGGGCCACGTGGGAGCGCTGGAACTCGCGGATCCTAGACGGCTTCCGCTATCACCAGGACCGTGGCGCGCTCGAGATCATGACCTGCGGCGCCACGCACGGCTATCTGCCGCTGGTGGCCACCGACGAAGCTCGCCGCGCGCAGCTCGCCGTGGCCGTCCAGACCCACCGCCGCCACTTCGGCGCCCCGCCGCGGGGGATCTGGCTCCCCGAGTGCGCCTACGCGAGTGGCCTCGAGTGGCTGCTGGCGGACGAGGGTATCCGCTTCTTCTTCATGGAGAAGCACGGGCTCCTGCACGCCCGCCCGTCTGCACGCTTCGGGACCGCGCGCCCCGTGCTCACCGACTCCGGTGTGGCGGCGTTCGCCCGCGACCCCGAGTGTTCGAACCAGGTCTGGAGCTCCGAGTCGGGGTACCCGGGCGACCCGTATTACCGCGAGTTCTATCGGGATCTCGGCTACGACGGCACCGAAGAGACCCTGACCGGGCTGCTCTCCGGGGGCGGCTTTCGACACCCCGTCGGTCTCAAGTACTACCGCATCACCGGCAAGGTCCGCCTCGACGAGAAGCAGCCGTACATGCCGCTGGCGGCCCGTCACAAAGCCCACCAGCACGCGGCGGACTTCCTCGAGCGCCGCCGGTGGCAGCTGAGCGCGCTGCGCGCCAAGATGTCGGTCGAGCCCGTGGTCGTGGCCCCGTTCGATGCCGAGCTCTTCGGGCACTGGTGGTTCGAGGGCCCCGAGTTCCTCGAGGCCGTCATCCGCCAGGCCGCAGCCCAGGACGACGTGGCGCTCGTGTCGCCCATGGACGTGCTCGAGTCCGGTGAGCCGATCGAAGTGGTGGCGCCGGCCACCTCGAGCTGGGGCGACAAGGGCTACTATCGGGTGTGGCTCAACAGCGGCAACGCGTGGATCTACCGCCACCTCCACGCCGCCGAGGAGGCGCTGGTGCGCCTGGCCAACACCATGCTGTCCCCAACGGCCTGGGAGCGGCGGGCCTTGGATCAGGCCGGCAGGGAGCTCCTCCTGGCGCAGTCGTCCGACTGGGCCTTCCTGCTCACCACCGCGACGGCGGGCGAGTATCCGAAGACGCGGACGCTCCTCCACCTCATCCGCTTCCAGCGCCTCGTGGCGGACCTCGAGGCAGCACAGGTCGACATCGACTACCTCCTCGAGTGCGAGCGGCGCGACGCGCTGTTTCCGGGGCTGGACTATCGGGAGTGGGCCAGCGACCGGGTCAAGCGTCGCGGCGCTGGCGCGGCCGTCACCACGGTGAGCGTCCTCCCGGACTGACGGGACTTCACAGCCCGTGGCGCGCCCACCACACCTCGGCCGCTCAGCAGGCCCACCGGCGCGCCGAAATCTACTCAACTAATTGATTCTGCAGTGATGGCACGCGTCTTGGTATAGCGAGGCGGTGCGTGCCGGGCCACAGGGCCCAGGGCACGTGCCCCTGTGAGGGGGGCCCCCTCAACCCCCCCGGTCGAGGAGCCCCTCCACCCCGGATCCTGTGAGGGGAGCCCCCTCTCCCCGGATCCTGTGAGGGGAGCCCCCTCACCCCGGATCCTGTGAGGGGAGCCCCCTCACCCCGGTTCCTGTGAGGGGAGACCCCTCACCCCGGTTCCTGTGAGGGGAGACCCCTCACCCCCTAATGCGCAAGGGCCACCGCCTGCGCGCCCGCGAATGGAGGTCCTATGAACGCCACCGCCCTGTGTACGCTCGCTGCCCTCACTCTTCTGGCCGGCGTGGCCGAGGCTCGCCCGCTGCTGCCGCGGCGCGCGGTCGTCGTTGCCCCGGCGCCCGCCGTGGCGGTCACTCGGCGCATCGTCCTGGAATACGAGGCGCGTCAGGCGGCCCAGCTCGACCGCATTGCGGCCGGGATGCGAAGTGGGGCGCTCACGCCGGGAGAGGCGGACAGGCTCATGCGCCGGCAGGCCAAGCTGGAGCGGCGCCTCCAGCGTTCGCTGCACGACCGGATCCTGACGCGAACGGAGATGCGGAAGCTCGACCGCGCGTTCGCCAAGGCGAGCGTGGAGATCCGCAAGTATGAGACGAATGCGCGGGTTTCGCTCCGGGCCACCGCGCACGCCGCGCCGCGCGGCGTGGTCGTGCCGCGCACGCCGCGCCGGATGGTGGTCCCCGAGGTGCGCCACGTGCACCGCGTCCGTCCGGGTGTCTCGGTCCGCGCCAGCTTCGCGCTCTGATCTCACGCACACTGTAGACCCGCCGAGGGGTCGTGCCGGTGTACGCCGGTCACGACCCCTCGACGCACGCCCCGCGAGCGTGCAGACTCGCGCCCCTCAACCCACTTGGGATCACCTGGGAGTCTCTGAATGACACTTCGTTCCTTCGCCCTCGCCCTGCTTCTCGCCGTCTCCGTCCCCGCGCTCGCGTCCGCCGAGACGCACACGCACGCTGGCGCCAAGGTCACCTTCGAGACGCCCGACAAGTGGTCGGCGAAGCCGGACGGCGACACGCTCCAGATCACCTCGCCCGACCAGGGCTGCTCGATTGTGTTTGTCGTGCTGTCGGCGGAGGACCTGGAGAAGGCGCTCGAGGCGGCCGGAAAGCGAATCACCGAGGAGGTGAAGGACCTCGAGCCAGACGGCGAGGCCGAGGAGCTCGAGATCAACGGCATGAAGGCCATGGTCGCGGATGCGAAGGGCAAAGTGGACGGTAAGGCCGTGGACGTGGGCTTCGCCGTCGTCGAGACCCGGAGCGACAAGGCGCTGCTGATCTTCGGGATCTCTGACGCGACGAAGGACTACGAGGACGAGGTGACCGCGGTCATCAAGAGCCTCAAGCCCACCAAGTAAGCTACTCGTAGGGGTCGAAGTACTCCCACTCGCCCGGGGTCATCCGGCAGCCACCCTCGGCGCGGGGATCCGGCCTCAGAGCCACCCGCACCGTGGAGACGTCGTCGTCGCAGTCCAGGTCGCCCACAGCGACCAGCATGATGCGGCTGGAACGGCCTTGGCCCGACGACTCGATGAGATAGCTGAAGTACCTGGAGAGTCGGCTGGGGTCGAGGTTCAACTCGGCCCACGCGCCCTTTCGGAAGGCCTCCGCGCTCCTCGGGAAACGCCGCTCGGGCTCCCTGCACGCGGTATCGGCCGGGGTGTAGTCGGTGGACTCGACGGGCCGACACTCCTCCGCGTCACCCGTCTGTTGGCCCTCGTAGTGGGCCACTACCTGCTCTCGGAGGTAATCGAGGGACTCTCGCGCCTCTCGGGCCAACCCGCGCCGGAAGTACTCGTTGGCCACCGCGACCGCACCCTCGCGCGAGACCATGACGCGCAGCGACTGGTGCAGGCCCGCCCAATCGACCACGGACAGGCGCTGCCCATAGCGGTCCACGTGCCAGACCCACTGCTTGTCGTGCCAGGTGCTGTCCTGCAGCTCCTTTCGGACATTGGACGGCGCATCCAGGCGCTCGAACCAGCGCTCGCGTCGCTCCGGGCTCTCTCGCCCGTAGTCCACCTCGAGGAAGGCGACCCGGTCGGACACGAGATACCCGGTGGCGAGCCAGATGCCCTCGCCGCTCGGTCGCTGGGACTGCGACTCGGCGACGATCCGCTGCACCTCCATGACCCCGAGGCCCATGAGATCGCGGTCTTCCGGCAGGCTGAGCCGCGGCTCGCGGAGCCCGGAGGCCTGGGCCGCGACCCGGAACTCGCTCACGCTCATGCCGAGGCGGAACGCGCCGAGCGCGCGCCGGGGGACCTCCGCCGCTGCCGCAGCGGTGAGCGCGAGGGTGACGAGAAAACCGAGGATGATCGGGCGCATGCGTCGTCTTCGTACCGTGGGGGCCCCACGCTGGCAAGAAGGCGTCGCCCGCTGTAGCTTCGCGGCTCGCCACCCGAGGAGCGCCCCAATGCCCGACGTCAGGATGCAGGACAAAGAGATCTTCACCCCGGAGCACCTGGAGTTCCGCAAGACGGTGCGGCGCTTCGCCGACACCCTCGCGCCTCACGCCGAGGCATGGGACGAAGAGGGGATCTTCCCACGCGAGGTCTTCAAACAAGCCGGCGATCTCGGCCTCCTGGGCATCCGGTTCGGCGAGAAGTGGGGCGGCTTGGGCCTCGACTGGTGGTGGACCGTTTGCTACGCGGAAGAGCTGGTCCACTCGAACAACGCCGGCGTCAACATGGCGCTGATGGTCCAGTCCGACATGGCCACGCCGATCATCGACGAGCTCGGCTCCGATGAGGTGAAGGCCGAGTTCCTGGCTCCCGCGATCAAGGGCGAGCGGATCGCCGCGCTCGGCGTGTCCGAGCCCGGTGGCGGATCCGACGTTGCGGCGCTCCGCACCACCGCACGACGCGACGGCGACGACTATGTGATCAACGGCTCCAAGCTCTGGATCACCAATGGCACACGCGCCGACTTCGTCACCCTGGCGGTGCGCACGGGGGGCGAGGGCTTCGGCGGCGTGTCGCTGCTGGTGTTCCCCACCGACGTGAAGGGCTTCTCCATCGGCAAGAAGCTCAAGAAGGTGGGCAACAAGGCCTCGGACACGGCCGAGCTGTTCTTCGAGGACTGCCGGGTGCCGGTGCGTTATCGGCTGGGGCAGGAGAACATGGGCTTCTACCACATCATGACCAACTTCCAGGGCGAGCGGCTCATCGCCGCCCTCGGGTGTGTGGCGGGGATGGAGAAGCACGTCCGCGAGGCGATCCGCTACGGAAACGACCGGAAGGCCTTCGGGAAGCCGCTCACGAAGTTCCAGGTGTGGAAGCACAAGCTGGTCGAGCACCTCACCAGCATCGAGGCGGCGCGCCGGCTCACCTATTACTCCGTCGACCGCTTCAACAAGGACCCGCGCTCGGCCCTCCGGGAGATCACCATGGCGAAGCTGTTCGCCGGCGATCTGTCCCAGCGGGTCTTGTATGACTGCATGCAGATGTACGGCGGCTTCGGCTACACCACGGAGTACCCCGTGAGCCGCGCCTGGACCGACGCGCGGCTCATCACGATCGGCGGCGGCACCAGCGAGGTGATGAAGGAGATCCTCACGAAGGTCGAGGGGCTCTGACCGCCGTTTCGGCGCGCAGAGTCGAGCCCGCAGGCGGTCAGCCGGCCAGCTGCAAGGCCTCCCACTGCTTCAGCGTGTCACGCAGCTGCGCCGCTTCCTCGAAGCGCTCGTCCTTGGCCGCCTGCCACATCTCCTTCTTGAGCCGCTCGATGTTCCGCGTGACCTCGGCCTCGTTGAGCCCGCTCTTCGGCGGCGCGTCGCGCTTGGAGCCGCGCTTCTTGCCCTTGCCCTCGTCGGGCGCGTGCAGCTCGAGGATCGGCTTCGAGATCGTCTTCGGGGTGATCCCGTGGAGGGTGTTGTACGCCGCCTGACGGCTCCGGCGCCGGTCGGTCTCATCCATGGCCGCGATCATCGAGTCGGTCATGCGGTCGGCGTAGAGCAGGACCTGGCCGTTCACGTTGCGCGCGGCGCGCCCAAAGGTCTGGA
>SXGT01129188.1_pt1 | contig 10556 bp, 7 predicted proteins | sample 3176221 | NCBI WGS metagenome assembly SXGT01 (sample SAMN11356862, study PRJNA531348) | freshwater metagenome | isolation source: freshwater sample F1-120 | place: China: Fuxian Lake, Yuxi | collected 2017-12-25
AACGGCCGTAATGCAATGGCTTTCACCTGGGATGGTCACCTGAAGATCCGCAATCTTCAGTATCAGAAAGACCAGGCACTTCTCGATGAAGAGACGGAATCCCCTGTCGGCAAGATGTTTACGCGCGGGTACATCCGTCACCTCTTCGTCGTCGGCGAGATGCTGGGGCCGATGATCCTCTCGTTGCACAACATCGCGTTTTACCAGCACTTCATGCGTGAACTGCGGAAGGCGATCCTCGAGAATCGGGCAGGGGAATTCCGCCAGACGATGCTGACTCGCTGGGGGATGCTCAAGACGGAGGGCGTCTAAAATCGTAACGGTCGTTCGTAACCAAAAGAATCCGCAGGACCTGCAACTGATTCCCAGTCTGCCAGCCTTGCAATGATTCGATGTTTTGAACTACTTTACACCCTTCCCTTACTGCGGGCTGTGGCAAAGGTTATGGCTTGGCGGCAAGGAAAGATTTTGACGCCTCTTCCTGCAGATGAATGCCTTGTTTCTATGATTGATGTCCTGAATTCTGTGTCACTCTTGGCTGCTGACGCTCCTGCCCCTGCGGCGGAAACATTCCCCATGGGGATGATGATTCCGATCGTGGCCATGATCGCCTTTTACTATCTGATCATTCTTCGCCCGGAATCGAGCAATCGTAAATTGCGCAAAGAGATGCTGGCGAATCTGAAAAAAAATGATCCGGTCGTGACGGTGCATGGAATCTACGGCTCGATCGCCAACATCAGTGCCGATTCGGACGAAGTCACTCTCAAGATCGATGACAACACCCGTATGCGAGTGCGAAAATCAACGATCGAAGGTCTCGTTCCAAACAAGGATACTTCTCCAGCAAAAACGACCTGATGTCGTTTGCAGTGAAGGTTCGAATCACCTCAACAGCCCCTCATTTTTTAACCTGATTGAGTTGTCGCGACCGCGACAAGGACCCAATGTTCATGCCTGGTAACACAAGTTTCTGGATCATTCTCATCCTCCTTGCCAACCTGGTTGTTCCAGTCGTGCTGGGAACCTGGCTGAGCCGTCGCCTTCGTATGAAGGACATGGCTAACCGGTTCACCCTGACGATTCTGGCGATCATGTTGTCAGCGTCTCCCTTCATCTTTCAGGCGATCAGCGGCCATGGCTTAATGAATGCCATCCCGCTCGGGATCGACCTCGCCGGGGGAACCAACCTCGTCTGGCAGGTTGATGACAAGCTCGCCAAAGACCTCAATAAGACCATCAGCAACCAGTCGATGGACCTGCTGGTCCAGGCGATCAAGCGACGTATCAACCCATCTGGGGCCGAAGAAGTCACCGTCCGTCAGGTGGGCACTGACCGCATCGAAGTCATCATTCCTGGTGCCAATCCCGATGAAGTCGAACGCAAAAAGCGTCTGATGAACGATCTGGGAAGTCTGGAATTCTCGATACTGGCTGACACGCGCGACCATGCAGACTTAGTTGCCCGTGGTCGCAGTCTTCCGAATACAGAAACGCAAATTCGCGATGGCGACACCCTTCGCGCCCGATTCGTCAAAGTTGCTAAGAAGCCAAACGGCGATTTTGAGATGCCGCCATCGTCAGGAGTGACGTTTTCCCGGACACGTGAAATTGACGGTCAGCAGGTTCTCGAATACTTGGTACTCGTTTCACCTGATACAAAGAAAATCACTGGGGAGTATCTGACCAATGCTTCTCCCACGATGGATGATAGTGGTCGCCCCGCTGTCTCATTCACTTTCAATAAGAAGGGGGCATACCTCTTTGAAAGCCTGACAACTCAGTATCGTCCAAAAAAAGACGGCACCACCTCACAATTGGCCATTCTGCTCAATGATGAAATCCATTCGGCCCCAAGCCTCAACGCTGTGATCAGTGACTCTGGTCAGATCACTGGCCAGTTCACAATGGACGAAGTTCGCGATCTAGTTGGCATTCTTAACGCCGGTGCTCTCGAACTCCCGATCAAGAAAGACCCGATCAACGAGTTCACCATCAGCCCGACGCTGGGGATCGATGTTCAGACCAAGGGGATGATTTCCATTGCCGTCGCGATGGTGGCCGTCTTCGTGTTTATGCTGATTTACTACGGGACAGCCGGGATCATTGCTGACCTTTGCCTGCTGCTTAACCTGGTGATGGTTCTGGGGGCGATGGCCTTGATCAACGCCACCCTGTCTCTGCCAGGTCTGGCAGGTCTCGTGCTGACGATCGGTATGACGGTCGACGCCAACGTGCTGATCTATGAACGTATTCGTGAAGAGCTCGCCAAAGGCAGCAGTCTGCGAATGGCGATCAATAACGGTTTTGATAAAGCCTTCAGTTCGATCATGGACTCGAACATCACCTCGCTGATCACCGCTGTCATTCTCTATTACATCGGTACTGATCAGGTCAAAGGCTTCGCCGTCACCCTGTTTATCGGGATCATCACCGGGGTCTTTACCTCGGTTTACGTTGGTCGTCTGCTGTTCGAGATCGTCGAACGCAAGCGTCTGCTCAAGTCCTTCAAGATGCGTAACCTGTTCGGCAAAACCAACATCGACTTCCTGTCGTATGGCAAGTACTGCGTCGCTGGCTCTCTGATTTTGATCGCAGTCGGTCTTGTGGCGTTCGCCTCTCGTGGACAAGAAAACTACGATATTGACTTCACCGGAGGGTCGATGGTGACCTTCCAGTTCGACAAAGAGCCGGAATCCATCGACGCCGCTCGTGAAGCTCTTCAAGAGAAGATGGGTTCTAATGTCTCTCTGGAACGTCTGGAAATTCCAAGTCCAACCGGCGACGCAGAAGAAATCTTCTATCGCCTTCGTACCACCAACGGCAATGTTGATGAAGTTCGCGCACAAGTCGATTCTGCCTTTGCGAGCACTGACTTCAAACTGCATAAAGTCAACGTCACTGTTGGCGAAGTGGCAGAAGTCAAAGCCACTCCTGCAGCCGCAACAGCAGCAGAGCAACCAGCCGCCGATGCTGCTGTCACTGCTCGTACGGTTGACCTCAAGTTCACGGAAGACCTGACGGCATCCAACGTCACGACCATTGTTGCTCAGGCCATCGAGAACGAACTGGCCAAGCAGAACAAGACCGTTGATAATGTCGAATCACAGATCGAACTGGCCGGAACTGCCGGACCAGGGATGACGGCTGAAGAAGGGGCAACGAAAACCTTCGATGCCTTCAAGATGACGGTTCTTCCAACTGTTTCTGGTGATGTCCTCAACGGTGCACTGGCTGCAATGACCAAGGAAATGGCAGACAAGCCAATCTTCTACGAGGTCAATACCTTCGATGCATCCGTTGCTGGTGAAACCCGTTCGGATGCTGTCTTCGCGATGCTGGCAAGTATTTTCGCCATCATCATCTACATCTGGTTCCGCTTCGAGCACCTCTCATACGGAGTGGCTGCTGCAGTTGCCTTGTTCCACGACGTCCTCGTGGTCCTTGGGCTGGTCGCGCTGGCCTCACTGGTGAGTGGTAATCCGATTGCCAGTTTGCTGGGGCTGAACGACTTTAAGATCAACCTTGCTATGATCGCTGCGTTCCTGACTCTGGTCGGCTACTCACTCAACGATACGATCGTCATTTTCGACCGTATCCGCGAAGTCAAAGGCAAGAGCCCGACTCTGACCTACGACATGATCAACCAATCGGTCAACGCGACTCTGTCTCGTACCATTCTGACTTCGCTGACAACCTTCATCGTTGTCGTCATTCTGTACTTCTTCGGCGGCGAGGGGATCCACGGATTCGCGTTCGTCCTGCTGGCTGGTATCATCGTCGGATCGTACAGTACGATCTATGTCGCCAACCCCTTCCTGCTGTACTTCGTCCAACGATCTCAGCAGAGAAAGTTGAACCCACCGTCTGCCGGCTCACTGCAGAAGGCTAAGGTTTAATCCCTTGGCCGGGTGATGATTCTAAAACAAAAAAAGCCCTGCCTCGTGCAGGGCTTTTTTTATGTTGTCAGCGTGCCGTTGATTGAAGTCGAATCAACTCATTATCAATCACAGTTTAAGCCAGCGTGGTCACAAAAGTCGTGCCATGCCTCACAGCTTTGGGTGAGCATGCTGCTTCGTTTGACGTTGAAGCGTTCAGAACATGCTTGCCCGAAGCTGCAAGCATGGCACCTTTAAATGGCTAAATCTACTTTGCCTGTGCTGTCTGTCGTGGTGCGATTAAGTAAGCATTCAGCATTTGGGGATCGACAACACAGCGGAAGCCCTGGTGGAAGGCCGCAGAGTCTTCGTCGTTCCTCATGCGGGCACCAACACGGTAGCCCGTGCAGTAATTGCTGTTGCACATGAAGGACCCGCCACGCGTCACTCGTTTGACGATATTCGGCTCCTGCGGATCATTGCTTCTCGATGGTCCACGTGGATTACGGATCGGCGATTGTTTGTAGTACTCGACATCATAGAAATCAGATGTCAGCTCCCATACGTTCCCAGCCATGTCGTACAACCCATAGGGATTCGGGGGGAAGGTCTTCACGGGGGAAGCGCGTTTAAAGCCATCGGCAACCGTGTTCTCGACCGGGAATTCGCCCTGCCACACATTGCTCATGTGTTTGCCATCGGGGGTCAGTTCATTCCCCCAGGGGTATTTCCAGTCGTTATGACCGCCACGAGCAGCGAGTTCCCACTCCGCCTCAGTCGGCAGACGCTTGCCCGCCCATTCGCAGTAGGCCACGGCATCCGCATACGTCACATGAACAACGGGATCGTTCATGCGTTTCTCAATGGAGGATCCAGGGCCTTCGGGCTGTTTCCAGTTCGCCCCTTTGCGGTATTCCCACAGTTGGTACTCCCACAGTGGAACATCACGAACCAGCTTGGTTTTGTCGAAGTTTTCGTTGAAGCAGATCGAGCCCGGGACCAGATTTTCTTCGGGAATCAGGTTCACATCCTCAACCATTCCGATAAAGTCTTCCCGCTTAGGGGCGATCTCAGCAGATGTCACATAACCGGTTGCATCAACAAATCGTTTGAACTCAGCGTTCGTGACCTCGGTTTGATCCATGTAGAACCCATCAACGATGACCTGGTGAGCAGGATACTCGTCGGGTTTGATTTTATCGGGGTTGTGGGAAGATTTAATCGCGGCCGGGAACTGCTCGACGCCGCGGGTATATTCGCCGCCGGGAATCCAGCTCATACCATCAGGTGATTCTTGAGGGGCCGAGGTGATCAGCGGTGCTTCTGTCGCTGCCGTGGATGGAATTCTTGGATTGGGGACCGTCTTGACACGCGGAGTCACAGGCCAGAAGCAAACAATAGCGATCAGAGAGACACTGGTCGTAAAAAGGGTCAGAATGCCAAAATTTTTCCAGTCGATCGACGTCATGTAATGATCCTGAAGACAAGCGGAGGAGATAGGCTATCTTACGCTGAGAGGTCTGTTCTGGAAATTCAAAGGCCGAAAACAGCTGTGGATTACCCAAAGTATTCAAACGCCGCGTTTGGGGTTTTCAGGGGGCATTTCTCTAGGAAGTCGAGTAGGGATCACTTAACATTTGAAGGGACGGGACGCGATGACGCGCCCCAGATTTTCGGTGCATCGCGATCCACCGTTTCGAGGGACAATCGGAACGGAAATCGTTTAGGAAATGAAGTGTTATGATCAGATTGCGAACATCGACATTTCTAATGCTGATGGGTTTCATAGCATGTCTGGCTGGATGCAATAGCAGCAGTCCCCCTCCCGCTCCGAAATCGGCTGACAACGTCTCGGTATCCACATCCGACATGAAGGCCCCTGCAACTCCCCCTATGCAAGAGGAGCCAAATGGAGCACTCGTTCCGGCTGAGCAAGTCAAAAAAGGCGAGGAGCCCGCGGTTCCCAGCCTCACCTGGAAGCCTGATCAAGTGATTGATCTGAAATTTTCGACCTGGGCGAAGATTCAGGAGAGTCTGACAAGTTATAAAGGCAAAGTCGTCGTGATTGACCTGTGGGCGACGACGTGTATTCCCTGCCGACGTGAATTTCCTCATCTGATCGAATTGCAGAAGCAGTACCCGAATGATGTCATCGCGATTTCGGTCAGCTGCGACCATCTGGGGGATGCTGACAAGCCAGCTGAGTTTTACTTTGAGAAGGCCTTGAAATTCCTCAAAGATAAGAACGCCAACATCACCAATTACCTGTTGGAAGACCCACAGCCGAAGTTCTTTTCGTCAATTGAGCTCATTTCTCTGCCCGCCATTTACGTTTATGACCAGAAAGGCGTGCTGAAACAGCGATTTGATAATGATAAGGAAGTCTTTGGTCCGGAAGGGTTTACGTATCAGAAAGATATTGTCCCTTTGGTCACGTCACTGATCAAACCGGAAGGTTGAGTAGTTGACTGCGGATTTTTGTCGATAAGATTGCAGTAGTCGATTTGAGACTGACTTTCCACGGAGCGGTTCCTTGTACCTTTATCGCAAGCTAAAACATTCTGCCTGGACTGAGCCGAAGGAGCAGTTTCTTAAGCTATTTCAGCTCGAAGATACGCCTCACTCGATCGCTCTCGGTGGTGCGATTGGCATGTTTGTATCGATTACGCCGACATTTGGCTTTCAGATGTTGAGCGTTCTCTTGATCGCTGCGGTCTGCCGTCCGTTCTTCAAATTCAATATTATTGCCGGCATTGTGGGGGTCTACTTCTCCAATCCGGTGACAGGTCCGTTCCTTAACTACGCCTCTTACAAGATCGGCCTGCTGTTTGTCGGCGGGGAAATCTCTTATGACGAACTGACAAAGTTGCTGTCGGAGAGCGCGTCCTTTCGTGAGTTCCTGAAAAATACCTGGGAAGTTTTCACCCGCGTCGGATACCCTCTGACAATTGGGTCTTTGATTCTCGGGACGATCGTCGGTCTTGTTACCTACCCGATCGCATATCGGCTGGTCAGTTCGGCTCAACTGGCCGCCAATCGCCTGCGTGAGCTGAAAGCAAAACGCGAGAAACGTGCAGCAGCTGCAGAACTGGCGGATATCGAATCGCTGCAACCTGCTGTGCCCCATCTGCTTCCACCCACAGTTGGTGCCAACAAAGTCCAGGCATGACCTTGCGAGGTGTCTGGTGGCGTTTTGCCTGAATAATCTGACAGGAACGACGGATTTCCTTGGGTCGATTTGACTTCTGGCTTGAATCGTGGGGCGTGGGACCGATAATTGAGGGGTTGACCTATCCTTTTTGCATTCCCTTCTTCTCGCCAGGTAGCCGTTCATGGTTAGTGCGATCGTCAGTTGCCCGAAGTGTCAGACGCTGGTCCTCAGCGACACGATTCAGTGCCCCAGTTGTCACCATGTGCTGATTGAAGATCAGGCGAAAGCAATTGGGGTTCAGGCTGCGCAGACTGCTCCTCAAGAGACGAGTTCGCAGGAAGAGCCATGCAAAGAATGCGGCGTGATGGTCCGTAAAGGGGTCGTTCGCTGCTTCAACTGTGGTTCGTTTACCAATCCTGAGATTGAAGCAAAATTCCTGGTCAAGCAGGAAAACCAGGCGCCGATCATGTACAGCGACTTGCCGGTCGCGAATGCAAAAGTGAATTCATCATCGGAAACGTCCCTCAACAAGCGTCCGGTGCTTCCCGTCGAAGAAGAGGAAGATGATTTTGAGCTGGATGATAATCTGGAGATGACTGACTCAGATGATGAGTCGATTGATTTCAGCTCAACGCTGGACGAAATGGACTTTGAAGTCAACGACGAGGAACCAGTTGAGGCCATCGACGTCTCCGCCGTGGCAGAGCCGGATGCAACATTCAGTGATCGAGATGATTCCGCCGAAGTGAATGAGGAGGATGACCAGCTCTTCTCAATCGCTATGCAGGAAGAAGCCGAGCTTGCTTCTCGCAAACGTCGTCAGGACCAGACGAGTAAAAAGCAAGTTGCGAAATTCATTAAAGCAACTCCCGACGGGATCGTGATGCTGCCGCCGTGTCGCTGTTGTGCGATTCGGATTCAGCCCGAACAGCTTGGTGGGAGCGGAGTTTGTCCGAAATGTAAGCTAACGTTTCGCATCCCGTCACCGAAGATTCAAGCTCGTGTGATTCCTTCGAGTTCAACTGTTTCGACAGCAGTCGCCAAGAACGTCGATCACCGATTCACTGGCACTGCCGTTGTCCAGCTGAAGGGTGGCTACCACGTCTGGTTGAATCAGCTTTGGCTGCATACGATTGAAACAGCCAAATTCAAGCCAGTCGAAGACTATCTGCCAAAGCATTATGTTCCTGTCGATGTGGGATTCTCGCCTGATGTTGTTTCAGCATTTCCATTGGCAAAGAAACCCGGAACATACTCCGCTGACGATGCGAAACTGATTGAGGCGCGCAATAAGTACCTTGCCAAGTTGACCGAAAACAACTCGGCGACGTCATTGACCGAACTCGACGCGGTTGTGATCTCATTGAACCAACTGGCGCAACTGAAGTTAATCGATCCAATTACCGCCCCTTCGACGGAATTCGGGACCGTCAATATCTGGGGTGATGGTCGCATTTATCTGGAGATTCCTCCGGTCGAGAATGCTGATCGCCGACAGTTCTTATCGATGACGATTTCACAGTACCGTGAGTTCTGTCGGATTGTGGCACATATCTATGGCTACACAGCATTCGCGGACAAAGGGGCCGTGCCTCAGAAAGACAAGATGGTCGATCTGACCTGCATGTTCAGCAAGCGGGACTATCGTACGATTCAAAACGAGAAGTACTATCAGAACGACCCCCTGTATAAGCTGACGCTGGTGGGGTACTCCTGTGAATCGTGTGGAAAATTCCTGAGCGAGGAATCACGAACGGACAAGAAACTGGGGTCAGCTGCGAACAAAGCCCCTGCGAAGATGAAATGCCTCTCATGTGGCAAGAAGTTCGGAGAGCATCCTCGGTATGACCTCGCCGGCGAGGCAGAGGAAAAGGATCCGAAGAAGAAAAAGCCAGTGAAGGCTAACGCGAAGTAAGTGACGATGTGTTTAGACGGATCTTTGCATCCGTGAATCGCCTTATGCTTATCGCTTTTACTGAGATGTCCTCCGCCCCTTTTCACGTCAGAAGAGAATGGGAAGGGCGATTTGCTAGCGTATCACAATTCGCAAACTTCCCTCATCCGTCAGCGAAACGCTGACACCTTCTCGCCGAGGGAGAAGGGACTGATGAACCGCTTGCCCGTGAGGGGTTGCTCGGTTACAGTTCTTTATTGACCCGGTGGTGGCAGCCTGACGTGGTCGTGGACTGTGCGAACCGTGTGATTCTCGACAGATAATAGAGACGATGCCCAAACAAGAGATCGCGATCTACCAACTTAAAAATGGTCTCACGGTTCTGATTGAATCGATGCCCTATGTTCAATCAGTCGCCTTCAACTTCCTGGTACCAGGGGGCAGCGCGTATGACAGTCCAAAGAAGTTTGGAACCGCTGCGCTGATGACTGATCTGCTCACACGTGGAGCAGGGCCTTACGGGAATCGCGAACTGACCACGGCGCTCGATAACCTCGGCGTGCAAGGCGGCGAGAGCGCCGGTAGTCAGCACATCAGCCTGGGGGGAGCAGCACTGGGGTCGAAGCTATTCGATGCCTTGTCGATCTATAAAGAGATTCTCCGGGCACCCCATTTTGATCCGGAAGAACTGCCAGCTGCCAAAGCGGGTAGCATACAGATGCTGCGGTCGATCGAGGACGAGCCCCGTCAGAAGCTGATGGTTGAATTACGCAAGAGATGTTATTCGCAGCCTTGGAGCAACCCGACGGATGGGCAGCTCGGCGATATCGGCAATATCGAGATCGATGACCTGAAGGCTCAGTATCGGCGGTGTTTTCAGCCTGCCAGGACGATTCTCTCTGTGGCAGGTGCGGTCGATCCGCAAGCATTGATCAAGCATGTCGAGAATCTGTTCGGCGACTGGGAGAATTCAGACTTTGCTGAACCGGACACGAAGTCGATCGCGTTGTTTGATCAGCACATCACACAGGATACAACGCAGACGCACATCGGGATGGCGTATCCTGCGGTCTCCTATGACCATGATCGTTACTTCGATGCCTGGGCGGCGATCGGGATTCTCAGTGGTGGTATGAGTTCTCGCCTGTTTACCCGTGTTCGAGAAGAACGGGGTTTGTGTTACACGATCAGCGCTTCATTGCATTCTTTGCACCGAGAAGGTCGCGTGGTCTGTTATGCAGGAACGATGCACGAACGCGCCCAGGAGACGCTCGATGTGACAATGCGCGAGCTGCGAGGTTTGGCTTCTGACCTGTCGTCTGAGGAACTCATCCGCTGCCAGGCCCGTGCAAAGAGTTCACTCATCATGCAGCAGGAATCGACCACGGCACGCGCATCTGCCATGACGCGTGACTGGTATTATCTGAGCAAGATTCGCACGCTGGACGAAATTCACGAGAAGGTCAACGCCGTCACGCTGGATTCAGTCACCGACTACTGCAAATCATGGCCTGCTCATGGGCTCGTACTGCTGACGATCGGACCGACGGCACTGGATGCTTCATCATTGAATTGATTGAGTTGACGACTTTTACGAGAACGAACGTCTCGAGGACAGATAAAGAACGAACAT
>SXGT01207086.1_pt1 | contig 10556 bp, 12 predicted proteins | sample 3176221 | NCBI WGS metagenome assembly SXGT01 (sample SAMN11356862, study PRJNA531348) | freshwater metagenome | isolation source: freshwater sample F1-120 | place: China: Fuxian Lake, Yuxi | collected 2017-12-25
CCTGTGTGGTTGTCCACGTAATTCTGTCCATTTGATGATACCTGAGCGTGCGCCCTGGACTTGGACCTGAATACAGAACGGTACGCCGATGGCCAGGGTCCGTTGCAGGTTAGCCACTACCTGCGTGCGCGAATCCGGCAGATAGAAGTCGAGTCCGGTTTCCAGGTCCGGTTTAAAATCCAGTGGCATCTCGACGATCTCATACACGCCTTCTGTCCACATCAAGGTATTTCTAACGGGGTCGGCACGCCAGCCGCCAAGTTGACCCACCTGCTGGCTTTCGCGCCAGAAGAATTCCCTTTCACTCGCTTGATTCAGTAAAAGGCGGCGGTTTTCCACTTCTTCCTCTAGCTGATTCCGGTATTCGGTCAGGGCTTTCTCGGCGAGATGGTGTTCAGTGATGTCACGCACAGTGCAAATCATACCGACGTAGCGGCCTTCCTCAACCAGAGGAGATAACCAGCCGTGCTGCCAGGTGGAACGACCCGCAGGTGTCACAATCGGACATTCGTATTCGCAAGGTAAAAGCGATTCCCTGGCCTTGGAGAAGAATTTGAAGAAGTTCTGCAGCATTTCCTGTGGAACCCCCAGCAGATCCAGCCCTATCAATTGACAGGCTTCCGTGCCGGCAATCCTGGCCATGGCGCTATTCACAAACACGATTCGATGGGTGGAGTCGGAAACGATCACTCCTTCCTGAAGCAGGTTGAGAATGGCGAAGTCTGGTTTTGATAATAGGGAGAGCGGCATAAGTAATAACTATTTGTTTACTTCAACGTGGCCTTGGCTTTCCGAGTCAAGGAAGTACTCAAAACATCTAAAAACTGATAAGGGATATGTCACATATTACTATAGCAAGTTGTTGATTATCCCTTAATATTCGACTTTGAATCCGCTGCCTATTGGGAGAGTCTGAGTTTGGTCCTTAATGTTCTGATGCTGCTGTTTGATATCGACCGACAATGCATTGGCTGCGAGTTATAGACGCCATGACAGATGCTCAAGGCGTTGAAACAAGTGAAAGGCAGTGCAAGCCACTATGACGTCTCGCCTTTTTCTATGGTTATATTGTAAGCGACTAGCCCACCACATCGTCAGGCAGTATTGGTCACGATGTTGTTGTCGGCGCTATCCGGGCATCAACGCTATGCGCATACATTAGTGGGGATTCCCGAACTATAACCGCAAGGTCCCTTATCTAATATCTAATGCTGATGGCCAACTGTTACCATCATGTCAAGCAAATGAAGCGCAAGCTCAAAATACTCACGCAATTGAAAACCCTGGTGGGTCGGGTGTATCGAGACGTTGAGCGTCAATTAGAAAAGCAATCCGACGCTGTCAAAGCGGCGTTAAAAGAAACGCTGGAAAAAACCCAACGGATTTTGAATCAGCAACCCCAGGACAAAAACAAACTATACAGTTTTCACGCCACAGAAGTGGAATGCATTGCCAAAGGCAAAGTCCACAAGAAATATGAATTCGGCGTCAAAGTGGGGATCACTGTCACCAATATAAGCAACTTCGTGCTCGGCGCTCGCAGTATTTAATGGCCTTGTTTATAGTTACAAAAAAACCCATCTTTTGAGGAGATGGGTTTTTGTCTTGTGTAATCTAGCTTATGCGCTTTTGCGTCTGAAGCCAAGACCAACCAAACCCATGCCGAACAAAGCTAATGTAGCTGGCTCTGGAACTCTGTTTAATTGGAAATCAAAGTCACTACGAGCGAAAAAGGGGCTTGTTAAGCCAGCTCCGCCAAGAACATCACCTGAACCGATTAAATCAGTTTTACCATCACCACCAACAGTTAAGAATGGACTTAGTGCGCTCAACTGTTTCCCGAAAGTATATCCGGTATTGTTTGATAAAATCGACAAAGCATAGTTAGCAACGGCGACTTTAGTTGTAGCAGCAAAACCTTTTACAGTAGATATCGAGGTTGCTCCGCCACCGGGTAATAAGCCAGTAGCTACCCAAAAGTCATCGGCATCTTGCAAGCCAACAGTCAACCAGCTGGAACCGTTTGTTGCAGCGGCTTCACACAAAGCAACAGTAGCGCAGTTCATGCCTAAGTCAACCGGGCTATCAACAAAAAAGGCGGCCATGGCACCTAAGCCATATACGGCTTCAAATTCATCTGACGCTTTGAAGGTAAAATTATTACCAACTATGGAGGAGATTTCAATTTCAGAAATAGCGGTCAATTCAGTGGTGTTGGATCCACTTAAATTTTGGATAACGTTGTTAGCACTATCAATAGATTTGGTAATGCTTACGATTGCGCGGAGGCGATCACCTACTACAAGGTTCCCAGAAGTTTTAATGTTACCGTTTCTATCCAATACATATTCTTTGTTATCATCTTCCAAAATGGCAATGCCGTTTGCCAAACTAACGCTAGCTGCATTGGCAACACCTGTCGCAATCGAACCTGTCAATGCAAGTGCTAATGTAATTTTGTTTAAGTTTTTCATAAATTCACCTCTTAAGTGATTGTTGATTGTGCAATATTTAACTCTAAAGACCACGTTTAGTTACAAGCAATTACAATGCCAAGTCTAATAATAAGTTTATGTCACTGTTATTAAAGGGATTATTATTGGTCCTGCCTAGCTACTTGTTAATAGTTTGAGTTTGAGTGTAAAAAAGATTGACTGAAAACAGACGCCTTAAGAGTTGAATTTGCGTAATTTATACGCCATGCAAAAGGCTTAATGCTTTGATAGCGCTTGATCTGGCTTAACTTGGGCACCTGCTTTTGATGAATCACATAGCAAAGGAAAGGCGTAAAATTTATTGACACAGCATCTGATATCTAAGGTTAGATGGTGCGAGCGCCACGCGCGAAGCCACCATCTGAACCGGTTGTTGGACAAGCCCGGTGCCGGTGATCGCAGATGGGACTTTATATAAGAAAATATCTTTTCGGAGTTTTGAGTTGGAGACGACTTGTTTAAGGCATTAATTTGCAAAAACCGGCCGAAGTGATCGTCACGGCAGTCCGCCATCCGGAAAAGTATGGTTTTTACTACATCTGGCCCTTGATTTTGGGCGAGCATCATCCTCGGCGCAAAAATGCCGCTTCATCTTAACCGGGGTGAAGGGCGAGCTTGCAGCCCAAGATTACTTCCATCCTCAAATTTAATCAAAATCCTGAGTTGTTATTCGCCGGGGCATCACCTCGGCGACTCTAAATCACTCATGCACTGCAAACCGAACCCTCTCCTCCGGACTACGCCCCAGGGCCTTGGCCATCCAGGGGGGCGGTGCGTCGAACACCTTTTGAAATTCTTGCAATTTCTCCACGGCATCAATCACATCCGGCACTTTAATAGGGTAGATATCGGCACGGACGACCTTGGCTGCCGCCGGACCTCCGATGGATTGCACGTACAGTACGTGGCAATCCTTGATCAAATTGGCACGAAACAGGTTGCGATCTTCGGCACTATCGGCTTCTATGGTCGAACGAATGCCGATCAGGCGGCATTCTTGGCGCGACAATTGGTAAACCAAAAATCGGATGCAGGACCCAAAATGACCGTTAAGCAAAGTGCCGGCATTGGTGGCCACCGCGACACGAATGGATTCCGGCATATCCCCTTCCTTGTAAGACTGTACATCCGGCAAACTTTCATCGCCCTCCTCTTCGCCCCAAAGGTAACGCACTGCCAGCTTGATGTTTTCCAGGCCAATGCCGATGTCTTCACCGTCTTCCTCGCCATCATGGCTGCCGATACCGGTTTTGAGATTGGTCACGGTAATGGCCTTGAGTTTGTCATCGTCCAGGGGACGGCCGACTTTGTCATGCAGAATCTCAATCAAAGCCTGCACATCGACCCCGGGCAGGACGCGGGCGGCCAACGCAATTCGCAAGGCCAGTTCTCGGGATAATTGAGTCATAAGTCACCTTAAAGTTGGGAGCGTTTAATTAGTGGACAGGTTTTGATAATCCTTCCAGTCGGCATAGCCGCCGGCCAGGCTGTAAACCTGCTTGAAGCCGAAGTCACAAAACATTTCCGCCAGATGTTCGCTGGCATGGCCGTAATAACAATAAATCAGCAGATTGCCATCCTTATTGCCTTTCTGTAACAGGCTGTCTCGCAAATCGACATGCACATGCATGGCGTTTTCGATGTGGCCGGCCCGATAGTCCTTCAAATCGCGGCAATCCAGAATAACGGGCTTGTGATCGGCTATCAGTTTGTCGGCTTCGGCAGCGGATACCGTTTTGAATGCTTTCATGTTTATACCGGCCCGACAGCCGCCTCTTTTTTCACGACGATGGTTTTGGTCAGTGCCTCTTCATAACTGATGGGGTCGGCTTTGACTTTGAAGCCTTTGGCCGCTTCGTAAGCCGTCACGACCTTATCTTCGGCAGACTGGCCTTTCAGGTCAGATTTTTCGATGTACAGCAGTTCCAGTGTTTCATTCCAGACAAAACCCTCTTTATAAGGCACGAACTTGAAGACGGTACCAAGCAATTCAATCTGCATGGGCGCAGCGATATTTTCGACAAAGCACAGCGTGGTTGTATCCGGGGTCAGATAACTGCCATATATTTCGAGGAAGATCGGAACATGTTGTAACTCTTCAAACAGGCCGTTGACGAAGATGAATTTTTCGCTGTTAGCCAATAAGGCGGCCTGCTTCATCAGCAGTTCCGGCGGCTTGCGATCAGTTCCCGAACCTTCGCGTAAAGCACCTGGTATCAATACCAGATCGCCGCGATAGGCCGATACACCCGACATACTGGTGGTGCCCAGCACGGACATAATGAAGGTGAGGCCTTGTTTATCAATGTTTTCGAGTAGCATGTAGATTCTCCTGGTTAAAAAATTCTTGGACAGTGGGCTGTAAAAGCCAAGGTTTCGGCCTGTATGTCGATAGGCGAAAATATTCGCCCCTTAATCCGGGTTAATCCACATCGATCCGTCGCCGTTGCACTTGGGCTGGATCGACTGTGATCTGGCGATAGATTTCCACCCGGTCCCCTTCTTTGACCTGAGCATCCAACTTGGCCAACTTGCCGAAAATGCCGACCTTTTGTGCAGACAGGTCAATATGCGGATAATGCTTCAGCACGCCGGACAGTTCGATAGCATGTTGCACTGTACTGCCTTCCGGCACCTCCAGGCGTAACCAGGTTTGCCGTTCTGCTTCCGCATAACACACACCCACGTTCATGATCTAACCCCCTTAAATACTTGGATTGACGACTTGCAGACCAACGGCAGACGCCGAGGTTTTGGCTGTGGCGCGGCGCTCGATCAGACGTTTACCCGCTACCATGAAACCGAGCATGATGAAGCCACCCGGCGGCAATGCCGTCAGTAAAAACCCTTTGTATTCCGGAATCACAACCGTTTCCAGAAAACGGAAGCCCTCACCCAGCAATACCGAAGCATTGGCAAACAAGGTGCCGGCAGAGCTGATTTCGCGGGCGGCACCCAATATCACCATGGCCAGTGTGAATCCTAGGCCCATCATCAGCCCGTCCCACATGGACGGTAGCAGCGGCTGTTTGGAAGCAAACGATTCCGCCCGGCCCAGGATCACGCAATTAGTGACGATCAGCGGTATGAATAAGCCCAATACCTTGTGTAATGCGTGCATCCAGGCGTTCAGAAACAAATCCACCAGCGTCACCAGGGCCGCGATGAGCAAGACGAAAATCGGAATACGGATTTCCGATGGAATCAAATGCCGACTAGCCGATACGGCCGCATTCGAAGCGACCATGACCAGCATGGTCGCCAGCCCCATGCCCAGACCATTGGTGGCGGTTCCGGTGACGGCCAACAACGGGCACAAGGCCAGATTCTGTGTCAGCACCACATTGTTGTGCCATAGCCCGTCCATGGTGATTTTTCGGTAAGGCGCAGAAAGCAATATTTTCGGATTCATGCCCGGTATCCTCAGATTTTGGTTTGGTCATCAGGTGTATCGGAACTGGATGCCCCGATCAGTTGATCTTGATGCAGTCGATAAAAATCCAGGCCACGTTTGATAGCCTGCACCACTTTGCGCGGTGTGATCGTGGCACCGGCAAACTGATCAAAAATACCGCCGTCCTTCTTGACCGCCCATTGCGTGACACTCAGGTTTTGCAGCGATTTACCATTGAAACTCAATACCCAGGGCGATTTGCTGATTTCGATTTTGTCGCCCAGGCCTGGTGTTTCGCTATGTGCAATGACTCGCACACCCAGAATTTCTCCCGAACGATCAACACCCAAAACCAAACTGATAGCGCCTGCATAACCATCGGGAGCGACGAATTTGAAGCAGACCGCATTGATCCGGTCCTGTTTTTTGGCCAGATAGATCACCGTTTCTGCGGCACCCAACCCGGCATCGATGGAAGACAGGGTCAGGTTGTCACGCAATAGATCGTTGTCATAAAGCTCCGCCGGAATGACTTCGGCCAGGCTGGCTTGCAAGTCTTCCTGCAGGCGCAACTGAATCACACCCCGGGTAATCAGGTCGGCGACACCCAGCAACAAGGCAGCCGTCAAGGCAAAGCCGGCCAGCACACCGGCTTGATAACGCAATAAAGGCCGCAATTGCGCCAAATGATCCGGTTGCAACCAGAGCCGCAATTGATTTTTGCCAACCTGCAGGCCGTTTCTCAATTGTTCTGCCCAGATGGCCGCTTTGACTAGGAATATCGATTCGCCGTTCATGACTGTGCTCTAAGGCTGCCTGAGATCAAGGGGTTTGCCATTACGGTAACGCCCGTAGATACGCGGACGAATGTAATGATCGATCAACGGTGTGACGGCATTCATCAACAGGATCGCAAAACCGGTACCCTCCGGATAGCCGCCCCAACAACGAATGACAAAAATCAGCAAGCCGCAACCCGTACCGAAAATCAGCTGGCCCAGTGGTGTATTGGGAGAAGTAACGTAGTCAGTGGCAATAAAAAATGCCACCAACATCAGTGCACCGGAGTTTAGCTGCACCCAGGGGCCGAGATAGTGCCTGTCGTCCAGTACGTGAAACAGTATCGCCATCACGGTTACTGTGCCCAGCAAGGACACCGGGATGTACCACTGAATCACGCCCTGCCGCAGCAACCATATGCCCCCCAGCAACAGTAGCAAGGTTGAGGTTTCCCCAAGACTCCCGCGCTCCCAGCCAATAAAGGCCAGAAATCCCGAATAGTCTTGCAATAAATCAGGCAAGGTCTGTTTTAACGAAAATCCGGTTTTTACCGCACCTAATGTGGTGGCTCCGGTCACCGCGTCCGCCTGATGGCCGGAAAACGTGATGGACAGACTGTCCAGAATACCCGGACCAAACAGTAGTGGTTTCACCTCTACCCAGTTGGTCATTTCGATTGGAAATGAAACCAGTAACGCTACCCTGGCCAGCATCGCAGGATTGAACAGGTTTTGCCCCAATCCACCATAAACTTGTTTGCCCAAGATAATCGCCAGCGCCGAGCCCACCACACCGATCCACCAGGGCGCCCAGGGTGGCAGGGTCATGGCGACTAGCAAACCGGTCAGAACGGCCGAACCATCCACCAAGCCTGGTTTAACGGCCACACCTCGCAACTTTAAACAACAAGCTTCAATCAACATCGCTGCCAACACAGTCGTCACCGCCAAAGACAGCGCCGGCCAGCCAATCATTAAAATGCCGAAGCCGGTAGCCGGTAACAAAGCCACGATGACTTGTCGCATAATGGCATCCACACCGCGAGTGGTTACCACATGCGGTCCACTAACCGGTTTGCTGCTCATGACACTTCCTCGACAGCCTTAGGCTTGGCCTGCGCCTGTTCGCGGGCCCTGGCAGCACGAGCCTCCGCCACGCGCCGGGCTTCCGCTTCGGCTTCCAGGCGGATACGTTCGTTACGCTGATTACGGTCTTCCATCAAACGTTTTGTCTGTTCGGATTTATGCTCCATTTGCTGACGCTTGAACAACTCGCCGGCGGCAAACTTGAAGTAATGCACCAGCGGAATATTGGATGGGCAGACGTAAGAACAACTGCCGCAGTTGATGCAATCTTTCAACCCCATATCCACGGCTGAATCAAGCTGATTGGCTTTGATCCGACTGGCCATTTCCAGCGGTAGTAAACCTACCGGACAGGCGGTGACACAACTGGAGCAGCGGATGCAGGGTTTGATCTCCGGCTCTGCCAGATCTTCCGGCGTCAAGGCCAAAATTCCATTGCAGGCTTTCACGACCGGCACCTCGGCCAAGGGCAGAGCATCACCCATCATCGGTCCGCCCATCACCAAGCGCTCGGTTCTGAGCTTGTCGACTTGGCAAAACGCCAACACTTCCGACATCAAAGTACCTAGCAGTACCTCGACATTTTGCGGTTGCCCTATCGCGCCGCCGGACACTGTCACGACCCGACTGATCAAAGGTTGTGCCAGACAGATTGCCCGATAAACCGCATAGGCCGTGGCCACATTATGAATCAGCACCCCAATGTCAGTGGCGCGCCCGTCGGCAGGAATTTCCCAGCCGGTCAGATAGCGCAGCATTTGCCTATCCCAGCCCATGGGATAACGTGTAGGCACCTGAGTGATCTGGATATTGTCATATGCGGCACTGGCAACCTGCATAGCCTCATAAGCCCGAGGTTTGTTATCCTCGATTCCGATGATGGCCTTAGGCGCATCCATGCCACGCAGCATCAACCGAATCCCGGTGACAATCTCGTCAGCCCGTTCCTGCATCAAACGATCGTCACAAGTCAAATAAGGTTCGCATTCGCCAGCGTTGATAAGCAACGTATGGATGCGGTTTTTACGCCCGAGGTTGAGCTTGACGGAAGATGGAAATACGGCACCGCCCAGACCCACCACCCCGGCTGCGCCCACTCGAGCACAAATGTCTTCCGGATCCAACTGAAATGGATCGGCAGGAATGTCGCCGGTTATCCATTGATCCAGACCGTCGGTTTCCAGAATGATAGTGAGTATCGGCAATGAGGAAGGGTGCGGCGCGGGATAATCCATCACATCAATGATGCTACCGGAACTGGGCGCATGTATGGGCGCAGAAATCGCCCCTTGACTATGAGCCAGCAATTGGCCCTTCAACACTTTATGTCCAACTTTCACCAGAGGTTCCGCCGGTTTGCCAACATGCTGCTGCACCGGGATATACAATTTTTTTGGCAACGGCAGGTTGACCGCAATCGGTTTATGGCAGGTCTCGGATTTATGCGGCTCGGCATGTATACCGCCACGCAATCTTGGGTTTTCCAGAAAATTCAACATCTTTGGCCTCCAATCAGGCGGTTGCCATGGGTTTTGGCCAGCGCCAATCGCGCAGGGTAACGGCGATCGGATGCATTTGCAGGCACTCGGTGGGGCAAACATTCACGCATTTTTTGCACCCAATGCAGGCATCAGCGACGACAGCATGAATTTGTTTTGGCGCACCAACGATGGCATCGGTGGGACAAACCTTAAAACAGCGTGTACAGCCGGTACAGGTGTCTTCACTGACCCTGGCCACCATAGGCTCCTGATCCCGGGTTTGGCTCAGGTCAATTTCCACCCCTAGTAACTTGGCTAGCTGCTCCACCAGCGAGGTACCACCGGGTGGACACAAGGTCAGCGGAGCCGCACCCGATACCACGGCCTCAGCAGCCGGTTTACAGCCGGGAAACCCGCATTGACCACATTGAGAACCGGGCATCAAGGCTTCGACACGCTCGATCAAAGGATCGGATTCCACCTTCAGATACTTTCCGGCAATCCCTAAACTCAGACCCAGAAATAGCCCCAGAGCGGTTAGAATGACAATGGCAGAGAGAATATACATGGCAGACTCTTATTTGCTGTACAGTCCGGCAAAGCCCATAAAGGCCATGGAAAGTATGCCGGCGGTGATAAAGGCAATGGGTGTACCGGAAAAAAGTGCCGGTACTGCCATGAGCGCCAAGCGTTCACGCAGACCGGCAAATAGCACCATCACCAGGGTAAAACCTAAGGCTGCACCAAAACCGAACAACAGGCTTTGTACAAAATCGTATTGTTCCTGCACATTCAGCAACGCCACACCCAACACAGCACAATTGGTAGTAATCAGGGGCAGGAAAATTCCCAGCACTTGATAAAGCACCGGACTGGTTTTGTGTATTACCATTTCAGTGAATTGCACGACTGCTGCAATCACCAGAATAAATCCCAAAACCCTGAGAAAACCGATATCGAACGGAATCAGCAAATGATGCTCCAACACCCAGCTGGCTGCAGACGCCAGCGTCAGGACAAAGGTTGTCGCCATGCCCATGCCCAAAGCCGTATCCAGTTTGTTGGATACTCCCATGAACGGACATAAACCGAGGAATTTGACCAATACCACGTTATTGACCAGTGCGGTGCCGAGTACCAGCAGTAAATAATCGCTCATGATGTGTTTCCCGTTTGTTTAAGAACGGTTCAGCAGCATTCATGCCAAATCGGAAAATCGGCTTATCAGGCGCCGAATCGGTGCAAATGCGCTCACCCATCGTGCGCCGACCATGCCGCTAATCACACAAAACTGAAAGGGCAGGCTAAAAATTGTCGCAAA
>SXGT01394013.1_pt1 | contig 10556 bp, 7 predicted proteins | sample 3176221 | NCBI WGS metagenome assembly SXGT01 (sample SAMN11356862, study PRJNA531348) | freshwater metagenome | isolation source: freshwater sample F1-120 | place: China: Fuxian Lake, Yuxi | collected 2017-12-25
TAAACGAACCGGTATAATGACGGGTGGGGCGGATGAGCCTCGAGCAGCGCCGCCGGGATGGGAACTATTATATGACCCCCAAAGCCGACCTTATTATGGTAACCCAACTCTGAAAATAACACAATATGAATATCCAGAAGTTTTACCACCGGGATGGGAAGTATTATATGACCACAACGGTCAGCCTTATTATGGTAACAAAACTCTGAATATTACACAATGGGAATTTCCGTCACCAGCCACACCCGGGCAGCAGTCACCAGCCACACCCGGGCAGCAGTCACCAGCCACACCCGGGCTGTCACCAGCCACAAATACCATTTTGCCGAAAAAGGAAGAAATTAAAGAAGTTGATGCCAGAGATTCACTTGGCAATTGGTATAAGGCATATATTATCAAACACTTCAAATTTGATGTTGTTCCAGAGCTACCTGAAATGTTGAAGGTCCATTTTGTTGGTTGGGGGGTTGGTAATGACGAGAACATTCCGGTAGTAAAAGAAGCAGAGAGAATTAGACCTAGAACACCCGATGCAAAAACTGGGCAATTGATAGCAACTCAGAAAGATGATACAATCGATGGAGTTATAGCACTATATACAGAGAATGAAATGACTAGATCAAAGGAGAAGGCTGAAGCGGAGGCGAGAGAATTCAAACAAGACCAACCGACGGGAGCCACTGCACCGCCAATGGAAGACGAAGGCGGTGAAGACAGTGAAGGCGGTGAAGACAGTGAAGGTGGTGAAGACAGTGAAGACGGCGAAAAGAAAAAGGATGAAGCTGCTGAAGTGAAACCCGCAGGAAAATGTAGTGATAAAATCAAAACACCGTATGCACAAATGATTAATTTACAAGTTAAAGCGAATGACGAAGGCGAAATGAGTGTTACGGTTGATCCTGTATCTACAGGGATTGATGGATTGCCCGGAATATTAAATCGTGGTCAAGAACCGGTGACGCCCGCGCCTGCGGATACACCAGCCGGCGGTCAACAACCGCCAGTAACACCCGGTAATGAACCAGCCGGCGGTCAACAACCACCAGCCGGTGGTCAACAACCACCAGTAACCTCGGGTCCGGGTAATTCCACCGCCGCCGGCGGCGCTCGCCACACAAGAAGAAAAAAATACGCGAAACGGGGAAACAAACGTAAGATGACGATAACACGAAAGTGAAGTAAATAAACCTAAAACGGTAAATAACGCAGCGATGCACTATCGTAAGCAGTCACCTTAAATGCATCATTGTATCCTTCAACAAACACGACATCCCCGCTGCTTACATTATTGCATCCATATTCACCTGTGCCACTACGCCCATTTACCATAACTGGTAATTTAATCGCGTTGTTCTTGTCACTTAGTGTATAAAATTGCCATTTATCACGATTTGCAAAAAGAGGACGACCAATAAGAGGAAGTATCGTCTCTTGATTTCCGCCATTTCGTGTCAATATGCCAACCTGACGATATGTCGTATCTACAGATTGTGTTGGGACATTTACTGGCATTCCAATTCCGCCATAATGCATCGTTCCGGCACCGCCACCACCGCCTAATCCAGTGACTCCGCCGAGACCACGGCCGACACCGCCGCCGACACCGCCGCGCACATCATAGATCGATGTCATCGATCCGGTTGTATTATCACGCAGGGGCGGTACATACGGGTTCATCAATACATCTTGATTCGATGATGGCCCTCCAGCGCCAAAATCAAGAAAATCCGAGGGTGATATAGACATAGGCGTAAATATAGCGGTCGTCGAATTCCCGTAGCCGTGGTGATGCCCGTGGTGCCCGTGAGGCCCGTGAGGCCCGTGACGCGAAAATATAAAAAATGCAATCCCAATAATAATAATTACTATCAATAATAATGACATATTTTCAAAACATAAAACACCTGGCGGGCATTTTCTAACCATCTGAAATGAATTGCGCCTAAATATATAATTACTGGTTATATATTTAGAATAGAAACCGTTTTGATGCGTAATTAATTAGCATTAACACAGAAACCGTTTTGATGCGTATGCGTATGCGTAATTAGGCCTTCGCGTCCTCCGCGGGTTTTTTTGTCGCACCTGCAAATCCTTGCAACATCTTAGAGATACCAGACAAACCTTCTTTCCCAGTCATCTGCGACATAAATCCCTGGGCTGATTTTAGTAGGGGCTCGATGTCTTTCATATTATTCATCAACTCTTTCTGCTGATTCATTAATGACTTTGTCTGATCTGTTAAACCGCGAACACCATCTTCTCCGATAATAGTATCGATATTGTCATATGCCTGCTCCAGGGTTGCAGCATAATCGATACGGTTGGCGGTGCTGTCGCCCTTTCCGCCCTTTCCGTCCTTTCCGTCATAATTGGCAGGCGTCAATGTCGCCATTCCTTGTTTCTTTCTTGCAGGCTGCTTTTCATTTGCAGTAGTTTGTCCTGTTTCACCTTCGGTTACGGTCTCACCGTCATTGTTCTCGTTTTCCTTGTCTTCGTCATTATCAGCAGCAGCGTCCGTGTCCGTGTCCTTGGCCTTGGCCTTGTCCTTGGCTTTGTCCGTGTCCGTGTCCGTGTCCGTGTCCTTGGCCTTGGCCTTGGCCTTGTTTTCAAGGCCTTCGATCATCATATCGCCACGAATAAGTTCCAATACGACAACTGCGAAAAATGGCGTAAGCAATACAATAATCATATTCTTACTAAAGAACGACGTTAGCAAACCAATAAGAGCCATCAACACGATCGCATTAAAATTATGGTTCGCTAAAAAACGTAGAATTGCAAGCAATACAATAAGTAAACTTCCATATAAAACAAACTTATTCTGTAAAAAAGGTGAATTCAAATTTTTGGTAATATCCCCCATTTACCTAAAATAATGAAAATGAATTATTAGATGTAATTAGGATTCGTATTGTATATATAAAATACCAAAATATATTAAATTGAATAAAATTAAAGAATTAACAATAATACATAACAATACTGCACGTAACTAAATATTAATTGTTATTGTTAATTATTATTACTTATATAAACAAAAATTGCGAGTAATAAACAAAAATATGGTGTTGAATAATGAGAGTTTCGTCTCCGATTATAAACTTGGATTATGTCAAAGATATACACGAACAATCCACGGACATAATGACAATAGTTCTCCAAACATAGATAATCATTATTTGTGTGTATACTTATTTGAATACTTTACACCGGAGGACTTGCAATTTGCATTAAATGTCGTTGAAAAATCGCATAACGAGTATGAACGCCGGCCCACCTATGAAAAAAAAATGAAAAGAATCACCATTGAAATTATCAATACTGCGACACTTGAACCAGGTGACGAAACGGTCGCTATATATAAAACATTTTGGTTGCGAATATTTCAGAGAAAAGTTCGTAACTGGCTCAACCTTAAAAAGGCGACAAATGACATCATCGACAAACGGCAAATACATAAAATGCTGCTATATCGAGAATGTTCAATATATAACTTAAAAAATCATATATTGAAGATGCAGTAATCGTGTGTTACTTATTCGTCGCTCTCGCTCTCGCTGATGCTACCGCTGCTTCTGCTGCTGCTGCTGCTCCCGCTGCTTCCGCTGCCGCTATTCCCGAATTCGTCATCGTCGTCATACTTAGAATGTAATAAAAATAATACTTCTGCTTCGTCTGCATCCGCGTCATTGTCGTCATCATTCACTTCAGAGCCATCGTCCGCATATTCACCGTCACCGTGACCGTGACCGTCGCCGTCACCGTCGCCGTCGTCGTATACAATAAAGTCATCCGGTGTATATTTATCCATCATTTCCGTAGTAATATTAGTAATTGTATCGATTTCATTTAATTTATTGAGTACCTTTCTCATTCGAATTAATAACTTACCGATTTTTTTCTTATCTTGGACAATTCCCTCTATAAATTTATCAGTGCCTTTTGACGACCCCGTTCCCGTCCCCTTTCCCTTCCCCTTACCATCCGGTTTCGTATATTCCTGCAAAATGTTATCTAAATGCGTAAGAATTCCCTGTAAATAAGTTATCTGGCTATTTTGTTCATCTACCATAGTATCAAACATTTCTTTTGCTCTAAGATATACCGGTGTCAAATGCTCATTGTATTTCATATTTTGGCGTGACGTTATCATTCCACGAATAATATTATATTTTGAATTATTTTCAATTTCGCGAAATCCGTTAATTCGCTGATCCCTTGCAGCTAAAATAGAAGAGTCTTCCACATCAGCAGGAGCGGCGACTATTTCTATAACATTTGCCATTTCACGTAGTATACGGTTATATAAATTAAATATTATAAAATACAATAAAATAATCTAATAGAATAATGTAAAATCTACTTAAGTGCTATTACTTATTTATCCAACACATTCCACCAACTGCACGGTTTATGCCAGAAGGGTGTGTAATAAATATCGGCATCTGACAAAAATGCCGCGCTATAACTAAACGAGCTTGCTGATGTAATTAAAATATCCGCGCCAGCCATACCAAGATATGTATCCTCATTTGTCTCATTTAAATGCAAAATAACATTTTCGCGTAATACCGGATGATGTATAAAATCAGCGAATTTTGACGTATCTCCCTGTGAATAAATATGGTACATAATCGTATGGTCAGGTTTAATCGTCATATATTTCTCTCGAATGGTTAGTAATGACCGAATATAATACGCATTGTCATATTCTTCTCCGCCGTTGGCTTTTGTATCATCAACATTTGGCCGACGAATATGAACTGCAAGATGAAGAACTCGGGCCGAATCTGGACCCGATTCGGGTTCCGGCCCCGAATGTCGAGTAGTCTGCGCGTGTTTTTTATAGATATCGCGCGTTTTATTTGCCCAAAAATACTTCTTAATCCGCGCCATACTTTCGCTTTTAATGCATTGGTCGATATTTCTCTCGACATAATTAAAAATATCGTAAAAGTTCGGGATATTTATGGCGGCTCCGGCGACCACCGCGTCGTAATTCGGATAATTGTCTTTCATATTCATTAGATTCTCCATTTTTTCTATAAATGCGGGATCATTATTATAATTATGCGCGATCTTTTCAGGTGTTCGATATACAAATGTCGCATTTTCGCAGTCCTCTGCGTATATACACGTCCAGATAAACCTCTGGTATTGTGCACCGAAACCGTCATCAAATAATTGTGTAGAATAATATTTCGGAGCGTGTTCGGTGGCCGGGGTCGTGGCCGGGGCCGGGGTCGCTGTCACCGGGGCCGGGTCCTTCGCCGAAAACTGCCCTTCATCATTTAATTCATACGCATTTGCCTGTGTTTTATCGTGTCGTTCTGATGTCAAACGACCAATATGACGGTTGGTAATATGATTATAAAACCCAGATAAAAACCCGTGTGAAACCCAGCGGTTGGCATAATCCATCTCGAAAAAATGGTTTGGACTATTATAATCTCCAAGAAGTAACACCGCGTTTACATCGATAAACGATGGTCGAAAACTATAATGTGGCCAATAATGACTGTTTCCATAAGAAAATTCGCCGATTTTATGCACGTGAAGCGCAACATCGTGTTGAATATCACGAACAATCTTATGCCCTTGTATCGTATAGTCTTTAATCGTCTCACTATAATTGCGATTATACAATATTTGTCGAACATTATGCCCCCTTTCACGCGCATCCATCATCATTTTAATCGGTTTTGTAATATAATTACCTGGGGTGTGAAAAAGGAAATCATCCTCCATATGAATCCAATATTGCGGTTTTAGATCATTCAACTTATTCCAAATAATATTCATACTCGGACGATGACCCTTCTCTTCCGGAGTTTTCATATAATAATCAATCCACGGATATTCTGATTTCATCCTAGCACGATCTTCCTCGCTCGAATTATCATCAACGCAAAACCAATAATCGATTTCACCCACATCGCGCCACATATTTACAATCGAATTCACGGTTTGCTGAAATAAATCAAAACGCTTACACGTTGTAAATGTGATTATGGTGAATATGTGTTTTGTACGATTGCGTTTTACGGTGACAAAATGCGGCGTGTCCGATGCCTCCGGCGAAATCGGTGTGTCTACGTTCAAATACGACATTTCCGAAGAAAGAGCGAGATTGAATTTGGTAATCACTGGTTTGTTTTCTGTGTAATAATCTTCCGGATAACTCGTATTTGCATTTGCACCAGGAATAAACACTTCTTCAATCTCTCGAACACTCGGTTTAGAAGTTAAACAATGGCGAACTTTATTGAATAACCGCGTCCAAATATCGAAATCAGTGTCCGAATAACTGTCATTTTTAGACGCGATTACAGCGAGAAACCGGTCAACTGCATAAAATAACCGCAGTAGATTTGGAATCGTATCTTGATCGATAAAATCCTGATAAAACGCGAAATTCCCATAGGTTGACGTCATATAATGATGCGCCATTACATTATTCTGTAATATTGCTTTACAACAGTCATACCCACTTCGTTTGTCGAAGATATAAAAGGACGAAATTGAATTGTTATACTCGATTATATCCTCGTATTTATCTCTGGACAAAAATAATTTGTTTTTCGGGTACTTATCGTATCCTTTATATTTATGATACAGTGCATTTACCATTACGTGATTGCCGTCTGCTCTTAATATTTCCATTGTAGACGCTATCCCCTCCATACGCTCTTCGTCGTATTCCATCGTCTTGCAATAATATTTCAATGAATTATATTTATCGCCTTTACGCGCGTATAAATTGCCAAGACACAACGCGCTATAATATTTCTCTTGACACCAATTATTTTGGCCAAGAACGCGCAAATACCATTCGATTGATTTATCGATATATGCAACGCCGGCATCCATATAACTTTGTGCGCAATAAAACGAGTATCTTTCTGCGAGCATTTTATCGCCACTTCCATCACCGCGCTTTGCACCTTCCATCTCTTCAGCATATCCCCTCTCGAGCACCTTTGCGTCATTTGTATATTTATTCGGGTCCTTGCTTCTACTACCACTACGTCCGGATTCTACATAATAACTGCCGTCGATTACAGAAGAACTTTCTTCCTTGTCGACACACGTAATATACTCGTGAAGCACGCCGACAAACCGCCACCTTTTCCGATTATTTACGATGAGTGTTCTTAGATATACAAAGGTATCACCTAATTTCAATTGATAAGCGTCGTGAGTAAGAGTAGTCGGCATAACAAAATCACCGTGTATTACATCGTCCGCATCGAAAATAAGAAGATAGTCTGTTCTATTAAACGCCATCTGCAGTGCAAGGGTTCGATTAAAGCCAAAATCGCGCCACAAAACTTGGTGGATTTCACCTGGGATATTACGCTTTGCAAAAAAATCTCGAATAATTTGTATCGTATTATCGGTCGAACCTGTGTCTGAAATATAATACGCATCAAAATCAATGTATTTACACAAATTAATGAGCGTACTTTCGATAATATGTGACTCGTTTTTTACTATCATATTTAAGCAAATCGTATATGATTTAGACGACGACGACGACGACGACGACGACCGTACAATGGCCGGTGCAGGCGCCGGTGCAGGTGCAACAGCAGCCTTGTCGTCTTCGATTTCCGTGATTATCATATGAATCGTGCAATCAATCGTACTTCGATACTAATTAAATATATATTTTGTATTTATGCTATTTACGATATCATACAATTGTTAAAGTCGTAATATAACAATAATAATATAATATAATAAATATAATAATAAATAAACAATGTCCTTTACGCGTTTTCACGATGAACCCGATAGAATTAAAAAACAACTCCAGCAATCCACCGATGTAGGTCGGTATGTATTAAATGTTCCAGGACCGGGCGACAAACCATTGTATATGGAAGATCCGTATATCCGCGCGCAGATGTGGGCAGGAAATATAATGACAAACACGGTGGATATTGAAACAGAACTTCGCGGATTAACGCGACGTCTCAATAAAGATACACACGAGAATTATTATTTATCTGGTGATGCATCAGTTGCAACGCGGACAAATGAACTTATAGCGTGCCCAACGCGTGGTGGTTCATCCGTCGAACAATCGCGCGCCACACACCCTGCGTGGATGTTGCGTGATTTAGAACAAGATAACTGGAAAATGTTGCATTTTGATCCACAAGAAAACGTGTTTATGCCATTTAATAATAATCTTAGCACGCGCATTTTAGAGAAAGATCATTTCGTCCCGTCAGTTACGTCGAACGGCCGCAATGGCGGCAGCAGCAGCAGTGCATCATTACGTGATGATACATATTTTGCAGTGCATCCGTCAAACCGTAATCCTGAATTGGAAGGAATGGTCGGAGATAGGCGAACTACTGAACGCGGCTTAGGTGTGAATGGTTTTGGAACTGCTTGCAGTGGCGATAATTGCAGTGTAGCTAGTGTAGGTGATTTTCGCCAGTTTAGCGGCGAAGCGTTGTTTTCATAATACTGATTTTATTCCGTATATATATTATATTTATCAAACAAGATCTAGATATAATATATTTTTAATATAATAGAAATAAATTCATATCATTCATAACATTCATAACATTTCGAGACATAATTAAATTACATATTATAAGTAGAAATGGCTGAATTAGCATTTGGGGCGTTATTACTTGGCGCAGCATACATTGCATCGAATCAGAAAAATGGAAACTTGAAAACCCAAGAAGGTATGATGTCGTCGACGAATATGGGTCGTTCAAATACGAATTATTTGCCGAATACGCGAATTCCAACGACGAATTATCCGGTGATTCGCCCAGAAACAGGATCAAATGTAAATGATTATGCGAACCCGAATACACCAACCGACCGATATTATGCGCGAAATGTGGATTTTGATAAAATGTCAGCAGGTGTCGCCGGGGGAGTAGGAGGTGTAGGCATATTGAGAACTGGTGGAACCACGAATTCCAATTCATCGATGTCGGAAATCGCGCCGTCAAAGACATACGAAGGCGTCGGAGGCACCGGTACCCAATTCGGCGACAAGTACGCGAAAGACGGGTTTCAATCATTGATGGGCGAAAAGATAGATTTAACCAACTTTAAACATAACAATATGGCACCGTATTATGGTGCCAAAATACGCGGAATTTCGTCGGGGGCGAATATGAACGAAAATCTCCTTGATAGTAAAGTTGGTTCCGGTTCACAATATGTATCGAAAACGGAACAGGCGCCATTATTTACACCACACGATAATCTTCATTTGCCAAATGGTATGCCAAACCAGAGCGATTTTTATCAGTCGCGTGTTCTTCCGAGTATGAAGATTTCCAATGTTAAGCCGTGGGAAGAAGTGCGCGTCGGACCGGGTTTAGACCAGGGATATGGCAGCCAAGGTGCACTTGGGTTTAATTCTGGAATGGAATCGCGAGAGAAATGGATCGATCGCGGGGTCGATGAATTGCGCGTAAAAACGAACCCAAAACATTCGTATTCGCTTGAGGGGCTTCAGGGTCCAGCTGCGCATTATATTCAAACTGCGCCAACTACGGAAACTTTAGGACGAATGGAGAAGCATCTTCCGGACACGTATTTTATCAATACACCCGACCGCTGGTTTACGACGACGGGTCTTGAAAAGGGTGAAACATTGCGCCCGATTGAAATGGATAAAGACGGCAACCGCTCGACAACGACCACCGAATATTATGGTGTGACGGCGACCACAGGTGCTGCTGCAATGTATGCCCCAGAGAACTATGAAGATCCGAAGAGGGAAGTGTATGACGGAAAACCGATGATTAATCCGTACGCTGCCGAGAGAAATGTAGCAACTGAGGCGGATTTTGGTAGATTAAGCTATAAATTTACGCATAACAATAGAACAACGGTTCGCCCCAATGAAATGGGCGGTATTCACGGGGCGATGCGTGCAGTTGTTGCGCCATTATTGGATATACTTAAGCCATCGCGTAAGGAAAATTCCGTGGGAAATCTGCGTCCGTATGAGAATGCAAAGATGCCGGTTAGTGCCGGTGCAATGTTCAATCCGGCGGATAGAGCGCCAACCACGATTAAGGAGACGACAGTTGGTCTTGTCGGTTTTGACCATTTAAATGTAGAGAGACAGGCAGCAGCAGGGTATCTGATTTCGCAAAATTCGCCAGTCGAAACAGAACGCGCGACCACGTCAGTTGACTATTTAGGAGGCCCTGGCGGCTCAGTTACGCAAATGGGCAACCAAGTATATAATGCTGCATATAACCAGCGTAATAATGTCAATAAGACGTACAAGAATATTACAAATCACGGCGCAATGTCACTCTTTAATTCAAATACAAATGTGCAAATCGACCGGTTAGACGCAGATAGGTTGAACCACCGAACAATGGCACCGACAAATGCGCCTGCGATGATTCCAAGTATCGATATTCACGGCAAGATGACGATGCCGCAAAGTTACGATGAAAGCACGATCAACGAGAGAATTAACCCGGATATATTGAACGCATTTAGACAAAATCCGTATACGCATAGCTTACAAACATATTGATACGGATACA
>SXGT01772127.1_pt1 | contig 10555 bp, 10 predicted proteins | sample 3176221 | NCBI WGS metagenome assembly SXGT01 (sample SAMN11356862, study PRJNA531348) | freshwater metagenome | isolation source: freshwater sample F1-120 | place: China: Fuxian Lake, Yuxi | collected 2017-12-25
GAGCTCTGGACCCGTCTGGTCGAGATCCATCCCGACCTCGTCCTCGACGGGCTCACCTACCGCGGCCCGGCGGTCGCGACGGGCTACGCCCTCGCGACCTACCGGCGCTACGTCGAGTGCCGTGACGGGCTGGTCCGCGTGGGGGCGCTGGTGCCGGGGGCGCCGGAGGACTCGGCAGGACCGGCCGAGGCTGCCCAGGCGCTCGACGCCGTGCTGCGAGGGTCTCCCGTGGGGAAGCCGGTGGTCTGGGGCGTGCACGACAGGTACGAGGACGACGTCGACGCCCTCGTGCGTCTCTCGAGAGCCCTGCGCTCGGTGCGGAGCCGGGCGCCGGCCCTGGCCCGGTGACCCGGAGGTCAGGGCACGAGCACGAGCTTGCCGCGGACACCGCCTGCCTCGAGTCGGGCGTGTGCCTCGCCGGCCGCCTCGAGCGGCAGGGTCTCGACGTCGGGGAGCACGCCCTCGTCGCTCGCTGCGCGGGCGACCACGTCCTGGAGGTCCTCGCGCGAGATCTCGACGCTCGTGAGCCGCACCTCGACGCGGGGGTGGTCCTCGGGCGTGGGGGCGCTGAACGGCGTGATGGTCACGAAGCGACCACCATCGCGTACCGCGTCCACCAGCGCCGGGACACCCGCGGTGTCGATCACGACGTCGTAGGTGCCGGGAACGATCGCGTCCGGGCTCGTGTGCACGGCGCCGACGGCCTCGGCCTCCTCGAGGCGCACCGCCCACACGTCCGCGTCGCCCGGTCGGACCAGGAGGTCGGTGGGTCCCTGCCGTGCGAGGAGCGGACCGGCCACGTGGGAGCCGACACTGCCCTGGGCACCCACGAGCAGCACGCGGTCCTCCGCGCCCAGGTCGGCGAGGCGGAGGGTCTGGACGGCGGTCACACCGGCGAGCGGGAGCGCGGCGGCGACCCGCAGGTCGAGCGACGCCGGCACCGCGACGGCGAAGGCGGGGTCGAGGGCGACGCGCTCGGCCATCGAGGCGATCCCGGTGCCCAGGGGTGCGGTCATCGCCGCCACACGGTCGCCAGCCGCGAACCCCGACCCGCGCGGCGCGCGGAGCACCGTGCCGGCGAGGTCCCAGCCCAGCAGCGTGGTGCCCTCCGTCGGGATCTGGCCCGAGCGCGTGGCGAGGTCGACCGGGTTGACCGCCGCGCCGGCGACGTCGACGACCATCAGGTCGTCCCGGTCGGGCTCGGGGACGTCGAGCACCTCGACGACCTCGGGACCGCCGGGGGCGTGGAAGCCCACGGCCCTCACGGCTGACCGGTCTCGCGTCGGGACGCGTCGAGCGCGTCCATGATGGTGAGGAGCTGGCTGCGCGCCTCCGGCGTGAGCTCGCCGGCGCGCATGGCGATCGAGCGCACCTGGCGGTCCGCCAGCGCCTGCGCCCAGCCGGCGTCGTCCTCCTCCTCGCCGGTGAGGGCGGCCATCGAGATGGGCAGGGACGCCGCGCGCGGCTTGAAGTAGTGCACGAGCGCGGAGAGGACGGAGACCGTGGGGTTGGTCTGCGCGCCGCTGCGCAACGCCGCGAGGTAGCTGCGCGAGATGGTGACGTCGTGCTCGGGGCTCTCGCTGATGGCCTGGGCGACCTCGGCGGTGGAGGGCTCGCGCATGCGGCCGACGGGGTCGCGCGTGGCGGCGTCGGCGAACCAGGCGTTCAGGCGTTCGGCGAGGGTCGACATGGTCACTCCCGGGGTGAGAGGTCAGCCGGGGGAACGGCTGCGAGGACAGCGGCGGGGACAGCGGTGGTGGGACCACCGTGGGGAACGACACGGAGTGGCGCTCCTGTGTTGACAGTATCACACTCGCCATCCACAACTGCTGTGTGCCACTATAGTGGCACACACGACGATGAAGTGATCGGTCCGCCGGGTTCGACCGAGCAGCTCGGTGTCATCCAGCAGCTCGGTGGCACCCGGCGAGCGGGACCGACCGCGACCATCGACGCCACGACGACGGGCCCTCCGCGGGCCGGAGCAGGAGCACCGATGCGCAGCGCCACGGCCCTCACCCAGGGGCTCCACCACCACGTCCACCGCACGCGGGGCGACCTCCCGTCGCCCTCGACCGCCGTCCCCGACCCGACCCGCACGCCTCGGCTCGGAGCCGACGCGTCGTGGACGGTCGAGGCGGTGCAGCAGGTCCGCTACCACGTCGTGCGGTCCCAGGGCCTGTTCGACGTCGACAACACGACGCTGCTCGACGGCTGTGCCGACGCGCCCATGGCCGCGGGGGAGCGCCGCCTCGTGGTCGTCGACAGCGCGGTCGACGCCCTGCACGGCGACCGGATCCGCACCTGGTTCGACGCCCACGACGTCGCCGCGACGATCGTCGCCCTCCGCGCGGACGAGGAGGTCAAGCAATGGGACTCCGTCTCGGCGGTGATCGACGCGATGAACGCCTTCGGGATCGACCGGCGCCGTGAGCCGGTGCTCGCGGTCGGCGGGGGTGTGCTGACCGACGTGGTCGGCTTCGCGGCCAGCCTGTACCGGCGCGGAACTCCGTACCTGCGCATCCCGACCACGCTGATCGGTCTCGTGGACGCCGGTGTGGGGGTCAAGACGGGTGTGAACTACGCGGCCGGCAAGAACCGGGTCGGGACCTACGCGGCGGCCAAGGCGACGTTCCTGGACCGCACCTGGCTCAGCACGCTCGACCCGCGGCACGTGTCCAACGGCCTCGCCGAGGTGCTCAAGGTCGCCCTGATGAAGTCGGCGGAGCTGTTCGAGCTGCTCGAGCGCTCGGGCCGGGACCTGCTCGAGGACCGGCTGCTCGGCAGCACGCCCGAGCTGGACGCGGCGGCCGCGACGGTCGTGGCCGAGTCGATCCACCTGATGCTGGAGGAGCTGCAGCCCAACCTCTGGGAGTCCACGCTCGAGCGGTGCGTCGACTACGGGCACACCTTCAGCCCCGTCATCGAGATGCGCGCGCTCCCCTCCCTGCTCCACGGCGAGGCCGTCGCCGTCGACATGGCGCTGACCACGGTGATCGGCGAGCTGCGCGGCTACGTCTCGATCGAGCAGTCGGCGCGGGTCCTGGTCGTCATGCGGCGACTGGGGCTGCCCACCTGGGACGACGTGCTGGGCGAGCCCGGGCTGTTGGCGACCGCCCTGCGTGACACGGTGCGTCACCGCGACGGGCAGCAACGACTTCCCCTGCCCGTCGGGATCGGGGGCCATCGCTTCGTCAACGACGTGACCGATGCCGAGCTGCAGAGGGCGCTCGAGCTCCTGCGCTCGCGCAGCCACCACCACGCGGCCGGGGAGACGCGATGACGACGGCCGTGGTCGTCGGTGGCTCGACCGGCGTCGGCCGCGGGGTCGCCGACGCCTGGGCCGCCGCCGGCTGCCGGGTGCTGACGCTCAACCGGTCCCGTCCGGTCGGCCCGGGAGCCGAGCTGCTGGAGCACGTCGAGGTCGACCTCGCCGAGCCCGACGCCGCGCGCGGCGTCCTGCGCTCGCTGCCCGACCAGATCGACCTGCTCTGCTACTCGGCCGTCTACTTCACCGCCGGGCGTGCCCCGCTCGCCGAGACGACCGAGCGTGACTGGGAGGCGCAGTGGCGCATCAACGTGCACGGCCTCTGGCTGGCGCTGCACACCCTGCTGCCGGCCCTGCGCCGTGCGGCGCCCTCGGTCGTGCTCAGCATCTCCTCGGAGGTCGTCTACAACGCGGGCCCGCTGCGGGCCGGGTACGCGGCCACGAAGGCCGCGGCCCGTGGTCTGGTCGAGTCGCTCGCGCAGGAGGAGGACCCCGACGTCGTGCGCGTCGTCCAGGCCCTGCCGGCGCAGATGGTGGACTCGCCGGGCATCCGAGCACGCCGCCCGGACGACTTCGACTACGCCGACTACATGACCGGCGACGACTTCGGCCCGCTCGCCCGCGACCTCGTGGAGCGACGTGCCGCCGACCTGGCCGGCGAGGTGCTCGTGGTCGACCACGGAGGTGCCTTCCGCCCGCTCGGCGACTCGCTGCCGACGTCGCAGAGCCGACCGGCCGGGGTGGCGGCATGAGCGTGCGGCACGCGGAGGCGGACGCGTACCTGTTCGACATGGACGGCACGCTCGTGGACTCCACGTCGGTGGTCGAGCGGACCTGGGCCGAGTTCAGCCGCCGGCACGGCCTCGACGTGGAGGAGGTGCTGGCCTACGCGCACGGTCGTCCGACGGCCAGCACGACCGCCCACTTCCTCGCGGACGCCGACGTGGCGGCCGACGAGGCGACCCGGCTGGCTGCCCTGGAGGAGGAGACCGTCGACGGCATCGTCGAGGTCCCGGGCGCGGCGGCCCTCGTCGCCGGGCTGCCCGAGGACCGGTGGGCCGTCGTCACCTCCGCCGGACGACGCCTCGCCGAGCGGCGCCTGGACGCCGCCGGCGTCCCGCGTCCTGCCGTCCTCGTGACGGCCGACGACGTGGCACGGCCCAAGCCCGACCCGGAGGGCTACCTGCTCGCTGCGCGGCTCCTCGGCGTCCCCGTCGACACGTGCGTCGCCTTCGAGGACTCGGAGGCGGGGGTCCGGGCCGCGGTCGCGAGCGGGGCCCGCACGGTCGTGGTCGGCACGTTGGCGTCGCACGACGGGACCCTGCAGCGCGTCCTCGACCTGCGCGGACCCGACGTCCCCGGCGTCGTCACGACCACGGGGGCCCGGTCGTGACGGCGCTGGACACGCGCCTCCGCGTGGCGGACGCGCGTCCGACCGCGACCTTCGCGGTCGACGTGGGCGGCACCTGGACGAGGAGCCGGCCCCTGGAGGACGGCGCGCCCACCGAGCGGGTCCCGACGCCGAGCGTCCTGCGGTGCCCGGGGGTGCCCGTCGCGGTGCTGCGCGACGACCTCGTCGCGCTGCTCGCCGGCCTCGCACCGCCGGGTGCGTGCGTGGCGGTCTCGCTCGGCGCGGCCCTCGACGAGCGCACGGGGATCGTGCACGGCTCGGCGCCGCTGTGGGGGGCGGCCGACGAGCCCGTCGACCTGGGCGCCGCACTCGCCCGACGCCGTCCCGATGTCGCCTGGCACCTCGTCAACGACGTCACGGCCGCCGTGACCGACCTGGCCGTGCGTCACGCGCCCGTCGGGGCGCGGCACGTCGGCTACCTGACCGTCAGCAGCGGCATCGCCTACCGGTGCCTCGACGTCCCGCGCGCACGGATCGAGGTCGACGAGCGCGGGCTGCAGGGCGAGGTCGGCCACCTCGTGGCCCAGGTCGACGCCGAGGACGCCGACCTGCTGCGCCTGCGCTGCGAGTGCGGGGGAACGGCCCACCTCGCCGCGATCTCCTCCGGCCCGGGCATCGCCCGGCTGGTCGTGCAGCGCGCGGGTGCCACGTCGGACCCGGTCGCCAGGCTGTGCGCGGGCCTCGGTGCGGGGGAGGGCTGGGCCCAGGGGGTCCTCCGCTCCGCCGTGGCCCCCGTCGCGGCCCTCGTCCGGACCCTGTGGGCCCTCGACCCGCACCTCGACCTGCTGGCGGTCGGCGGTGGCGTGGTCGAGGGGCTGGGCGCCGCGTACGAGCGCACGCTCCGCGAGCTCCTCACCGTGCCTGCGTCGTACGCCGACGGTCCGCGCGACGACGCCTGGCTCGACGAGCACCTGCGGTGCTGCGCACCCGGCGAGGTCGACCTCCTCGCCGGTGCGGCCGCAGCCGTGGCCGGGGCGGCGGAGGCGGTCCGATGACCCAGCGAGCCCTCAGGTCGGGACGACCCAGCGCGCTGATGCGCGTCGGGCACCACCGCGCCCTCGTCCGCACGCCCGGGGGCCTGCGGCTGCGCAGCGTCCCGACACCCACGCCGGGACCGGGCGAGCTGCTCCTGGCCCCGGAGGTCGCCGGGGTGTGCGGCACCGACCTGCAGATCCTGCGGGGGCTGCGTGCCGACCCGGCCGCGGTGCTCGGCCACGAAGGGGTCGCTCGCGTCATCGCCGTCGGACCGACGTCCGACGCCGCGACGCCGCGCGTCGGGGAGCGCGTCCTCGTCGACCCGACGCACCCGGGCGACGACACGTTCCTGCTCGGCCACAACGTCGCAGGCCTCTGGGCGGAGCGGGTGCTCGTCCCGGCCTCGGCCGTGCGCGACGGGCTGGTGGTGCGAGCACCCGACCCCGGGCCCGCGACGCCGGCCGGTCCCGACCACGATGCGGCGGTCGTGGCCGCGCTCGCCGAGCCGTTGTCGTCGGTCCTGGAGGGACACCGCGTCGCGTCCGCCGCGTCCGTCGGCACGCCGTCGACGCTCGTCGTCTGGGGCGGCGGGGTGATCGGTCGGCTCGCCGTGCGCTGGTGGCGGCACCGGCACCCCGGCCTGCGGGTGCTGCAGGTGCACCGTCCCGGTGAGCCGCCGCTGCTGCCGGAGCCGGGCACGCTCGCGCTGCGGGCGGACGACCGCGACCTCACGGAGGTCCTCGTCGGGCTCAGCGGACCCGTCACCGCCGTCGTCGCGACCCCACGCACGGCGTCGCTCGGGGCGGTCGCCGCCCTGGTCGGGCTGTGCCGTGCCTCGCTGACGATCGACCTGCACGCCGGTCTGCCCGCCGGTCCGGTGCGTTGGCAGGGCGTCGAGGACGCGGTCGACCTCGCCGCGCTGCGGTCGAGGAACCGCGCCGGCCGTCCCGCCGAGCCGGTCGCCCGCACGCTCACGCGCCGAGGAGCGGCACCGGTGACGTTCGTGGGCCATCGCGGCGTCGCCCCCGCCACCCTCCAGCGGGCGGCCCACGTCGTCTCCGGCGACCCGACGGCGTGGTCCGACCTGGTGACTCACCACGTGCCGCTCGACGACGCCGCCCGAGCGATCCGCGCCGTCGTCGACGGCGACCGCTGCGTCGACGGGCGTCCCGTCCTGAAGCTCGCCCTCAGGATCTCGCGATGAGCGCGGGCGACGTGGCCGTGGCCCAGTGGCGCATCGCGCCCGGGCACCGCGACGCCGTGACCGGCGCGTTGGCCGCGGGGACCCGGCGCGTCCAGCTCGACGTCGGCGGACCCGGTCGCGGCCCGGCCCTCGACGACGCCGTGCTCACGGAGCTGCGCCGTCACGGTGCCGTGGTCGACGCCCTCGCGGTCAACCGCGCCAACGACCTCGGCCTGCACCGCGACGGACGTCCGTCGTCGGAGTGCCTCGACCTGCTGCTCGCGTCCGTCGCGCTCGCCCGCCGGCACGGTGTCCCGGCCGTCCACGTGCCGAGCTTCCGGGCGAGCGCGATCGTCGACGCCGCGTCGTTCGCCGCGACGGCACAGGTCTTGGCGCGCTGCGCGGACGAGGGCGGGCCCGACCTGCTCGTGCTGACCGAGTCGACGCTCGGCGCCGACGACGCCGTCGCCCTGGTGTCGGCCGCGGGGGCGCCGACCGTCCGCGTGGTCGCCGACACGGGCAACCTGGTCGACGCCGGTCACGACCCGGCCACGTTCGTGGCCACCTGTCGCGACCACGGGGTGCTGGCGCCCGCGATCCACGTCAAGGTGCCGGCCGGCGTCGAGCCCGGCGAGGTCGCCACCCGGACACGCACGATCCTCGCGCAGGTCGGCGGCGACGTGCTGCTCGAGAACGACTACCGCGCTCGCCCCGACCTGCTGGCCGCCGACGTCGCCGCCGCGTACGACCGCGGCGCAACCCGCCGGCACTCCCTCGCCGGAGCGACCCTCGACCCGCCGACCCTCCCGCGCACCCGCCCGACCGAAGGAGCGTCACGATGACCGCCACCGCCCTGCTCGACGACCGAGCCGCCCAGCAGCGTCCGCGCCCAGGGGTCCGTCTGGACTCGCTGACGGGACTGCGCTTCCCCGCCGCGCTCGCGGTGCTCCTGTTCCACAGCGCGCTCCCCGAGCTGCCGCTCTTCGCCGACCCCGGGGTCCAGCAGGGCTACTACCACTGGCTCTCCCAGGCCGGCGGCCTCGGCGTGACCTTCTTCTTCCTGCTGAGCGGGTTCGTCCTGACCTGGTCGGCGAGCGCCGGTGACCGTCCGGCGTCCTTCTACCGCCGACGGTTCGTCAAGATCCTGCCGTTGTACTACCTCACCGCGCTGCTCGCCGTGCTGGTGATGCACGCCGGGTCGGTGCCGTGGCGCGACCTCGCCTCCTACCTGACCATGACGCAGGTCTGGCCGCCCGACTACCCGCTCAACTTCTCCGTGCTGGCACCGGGCTGGTCGCTCGCGACGGAGGCGTTCTTCTACCTGACCTTCCCCCTCCTCGTGGGCCTGGTGGTCGGCCGGGGGACCCGACGCGCCGCGACCGTGCTCGTCGTGTCGGTGCTCGCCGTGGTGGCGGTGCCGCTCCTCGCGACCCTCCTGCCCGAGGGGAGCCAGCGACTCTCGAACGAGCCCGACGTCTCGGGCCTGCAGTACTGGTTCGCCTACGTGCTGCCCCTGACCCGGCTCCCCGACTTCGGCGTGGGCATGGCGCTCGCGGTGCTCGTGCGTGCCGACGCGCTCCCTCGGCTGTCCCTGCGCTGGTCCTTCGCCGCCCTGGCCGGGGCCTACGTGCTCGCGCTGTCCGCGCCGGTCCTGCTCGCGCAGCGCGCCGTGCTCGTCGTCCCGTGCGCGCTCGTGGTCGCCGCGGCCGCCCAGCGTGACCTGGCCGGTCGGCCGTCGGTGTGGCGTGCCGGGCCCCTGCGCTGGCTCGGCGAGATCTCCTTCGCCTTCTACCTGCTGCACTTCATCGTGCTCGACGCGCTCGACACGCACGTGCTGCACGGCCCGACCGACTCCGTCCCGGCGGCGGTGGCGTACCTGCTCGGTGCCGTCGTGCTCACGGTCCTGGGCGCGGGGGCGCTCTACCGCTGGGTCGAGATGCCCCTGGTCCGTGCCTACGGCGGACGCACCGTGCGCGGCCTGCGTCCTCGCCGCAGGGTCGAGCCGCGGGCCGCGGGGACGTCGGCGGAGCCGATCGGACCCACGTCCGTCCGCAGCGTCCTGCTGCCGGGACCGCGGGAGGTGGCGGTCGTGCAGCGGCCCGCCCCCGTCCCCGGGCCGGGGGACCTCCTCGTGCGGGTGCGCCTGCTCGGCCTGTGCGGCACGGACCTGGGCTTCTACGACGGCAGCAGCTCCTACCTGCACGACGGTCTCGCCGCCTACCCCTTCGTGCCGGGGCACGAGTGGACGGGCGAGGTCGTGGCCGTCGGAGCGGGGGTGGAGGACGCCTGGGTGGGACGTCGCGTCGCCGGGCACAACATCCGGGCGTGCGGGCGGTGCGAGCACTGCGCCGCACGACGGATCACCCACTGCCCCGACCGCCGCGAGATCGGCGTGCTCGGTGACGGCCCCGGGGCCGCGGCAGACCTCGTCGTCGTTCCGGTCTCGACCGTGGTGGCCGTGCCGGACGCGTTGTCGGACACGTCGGCCGCGCTGCTGGAGCCGGCATCGGCCGCCGTCCACGCGATGCACCGGGTCGACGTCAGCGCGGGGGACCGCGTGGCCGTCGTCGGCGCCGGCACGTTGGGTCTCGTGGCCGCGCAGGCCGCCCGCGCCCGGGGAGCCGACGTCCTGCTCGTCGAGCCGAGGAAGGAGGCGCGCGACCTCGCCGCGAGTCTCGGGCTCGTCGCCGTCGAGCGCCCCGGCGCGACGCACGGCGAGTCCTTCGACGTCGTCGTCGAGGCCTCCGGGTCCACCGTGGGCCTGGTGTCGGCCATCGGTCTGGCCGCCTCGGGTGGCCGGGTGGCCCAGCTCGGCACCCCGCACCACGCGGTCGACGGCGTCCCGGTGGCCGACCTCGTCGTCCGCGACCTGAGCGTCGTCGGCGTCCTCTCCGGCGTCGGGCACTGGGAGGAGCTGGTCGACCTCGTGGTCGCCGGGCACGTCGACCTCGACGCGATGGTCGACCGCGTGGTCCCGCTCGAGGACGTCCGGTCCGCCTACGAGCGCCTGGCCGACCCCCTGCGGGTGCGTCCCAAGGTGCTGCTCGACTTCCTGTCCCACCCCACCACCGAACCGTCCTGAGGAGGACCCATGAAGATCTACGTCGTCCACGGCTACTCCGCCGCCCCGCACGACCACTGGTTCCCCTGGCTCGACGAGAAGCTGCGCGCGGAGGGCCACGTCGTGGAGGTGGTGCCGATGCCCGACTCCACGAACCCGTCCCGCGACGCGTGGGAGCGCACGCTCGACGAGCACGTCGGCGACGTCGACGAGGACACCCTGGTCGTGACGCACAGCCTCGGCACGGTCACGGTGCTGCGCTGGCTCGCCGCCCGCCCCGCGCCGTGGCGCCTGCGGGGCCTCGTCGCGGTCTCCGGGTTCCAGGGCCCCATCGCCGCGGTCCCGGAGCTCGACGACTACCTCGCCGAGCCGCTCGACCCCGCGGACCTGGAGCGCGTGTCCGGTGCGATCGACGGACGCGTCGGCATCTACTCCGACGACGACTCGATCGTGCCGCCGGCGGCGTCGAAGGCGTTGGCCGCGCAGCTCGGCGCGCGCACCCGCGAGGTCGCGGGAGGCGGTCACTTCCTCGCCGACGAGGGCTTCACGGAGCTGGCCGAGGTCCTGGAGGCCGTCGAGGACCTCACGCGGTGACCGCGCTGCGGCTCGGCCTGCTCGGCGTGGCGACGTTCGTCTACGTCACCTTCGAGCTGCTCC
>SXGT01897100.1_pt1 | contig 10555 bp, 13 predicted proteins | sample 3176221 | NCBI WGS metagenome assembly SXGT01 (sample SAMN11356862, study PRJNA531348) | freshwater metagenome | isolation source: freshwater sample F1-120 | place: China: Fuxian Lake, Yuxi | collected 2017-12-25
AGCGCCAGCGGGTGCTCCTGCGGCGAGAACGCCAGCAGGCGCGCGCGGTCGCCGCGCACGACGGCATTGGCGTGGACCATTTCGGTGTACAGCAGCGCGTCCGGCGCCAGGACGCGGTGCAGCATCCGGCAGTGCCGGTCGGTCCAGTCCAGCATTGGGGCGACTGAAAGCCGTCTGTCGTTAATAATCATCGACTTGCGTGTTAAAATAATGACATAGATCGGCGCGTGTGCACGCCCGTGTGCACTGCATTTTGACCGATTTCGCCCTTCTACGCTCTACCGGTGCACACATAGCGAACACGAAATGGCCTCCATCAAGCAGCTTTCATCCGGCAACTGGCGGGTCCAGGTCCGTCGCAAGCAATGCTACGCGAGCGAGACGTTCCGGCGCCACGAGGACGCCAAGCGCTGGGCCCTGGCTGTCGAGCGCAGCATCGATCTCGGCGAGACGCCCTCCCGCCGATCCAAGGTCGATCCCACGACATTCGGCCACCTGATCGACCTGCACAGGATCGACATGTGCGAGGTCGGCCGTGCACCACGCCGTTCCAAGGCCTTCACCCTGGATGCCCTGCAGGACAAGCTCGGAAAGGTCAGGATCAAGGATCTGACCCGGGAACGACTGATCCAGTTCGGCAAGGATCGGGCTCGCGAGGGAGCCGGTCCCGTCACCATCGGCATGGATCTCGGGTACATCAAGCTGGTCATCGCCCATGCTGCCGCGGTCCACGGCCTGCAGGTGTCGCCAGAGCCCGTAGTCATGGCCAGGCTTGCCCTTAAGCGACTCGGCCTTGTGGGCAAGGGCCGCGAACGCGACCGTCGCCCCACCCTTGACGAGATTGCCCGCCTCCTTTCCTACGTCGACAGCAACTTCCGGCAGATCATTCCGATCGGCCGGATCGTGCGCTTCGCGATCGCCACCGCGATGCGTCAAGAGGAGATCTGCACCATCCGGTGGGCTGACGTGGACAGGAACACGAAGACCGTCACGGTTCGGCACCGCAAGGATCCCCGCAACAAGGAGGGCAACGACCAACGGGTGCCCCTGCTCGACGCCTCCGGCATCGATGCATGGGCGATCCTGGAAGAGCAGTGGCCGTTTTCCCGGCATACCGACCGCGTCTTTCCCTACAACAGCCGATCAGTGGGAACCGCGTTCCGACGCGCCTGCAAGGAGCTGAAGATCGACAACCTGCGGTTCCACGACCTGCGCCACGAGGGCGCCAGCCGGCTTTTCGAGGCCGGCTTCAGCATCGAGCAAGTCGCGCTGGTCACCGGGCACCGCGACTGGAAGATGCTCAAGCGGTACACCAACCTGCGTCCGGAAAGCCTCCACGACATGCCTCGCGCCAGGGGACCTCGAGCTGGCTTGGAGAACCGGAAGAACGCGGCCCGGCAGCACCCCGGCGCCCAGCCTGCGCCTCTTGCCGCGGTAGTGACCTTGCACCCCTCCGGCGGCGGGCTCGTCGAACCTGGACTTGCTTCCTATACCTATATGGATATAAAGTTCGGATGACGACACCACGGATCAGACCACTCGTGTGGGTCGGCTCCAGCAAGGCAGACCTGCGGTCGATGCCGGAGGAGATCCAGGATGCCTTTGGCTATGCGATCCACCTGGCCCAAATCGGGAAGAAGTCCGACCACGCCAAGCCGTTGAAGGGATTCGGGTCGGCCGGCGTACTGGAAGTTGTGGAGAGCTGGCAACGCGACACCTATCGAGCGGTCTACACCGTGAAGTTCGCGAACGCCGTTTACGTGTTGCACTGCTTCCAGAAGAAGTCGACCAAAGGCATCGAAACCCCCAAGTCCGACATGGACAAGATCCGCGACCGCTTCAAGGCAGCCCAATTGCACGCAGACAGCAAGAAGCCATGATCAGCATCCAAGAGGGAAGCTCGAACGTCTACGCCGATCTCGGCCTGGCCGAGGCCGACGAAATGCTCGTCAAGGCCCAACTCGCCACGAAAATCTCCGAACTCATTAAGCGCCGCCGCCTCACGCAGGCGAAGGCCGCCAAGCTCCTGGGGATGCCGCAACCCAAGGTCTCCGCCATGCTTCGCGGGCAGTTTCGCGGAATCTCCGAAGACCGAATGTTGCGCTGCCTGGTTGCACTCGACCAGCGAGTCAAGATTGTGATCGAGCCCGCGACGCCGGGACAGAACGGCTCCTTGTCCGTTGCTGCTCGGTAGATCGCCAGGGCATCGCCGCACGCACAACCTCACGATCGGGCGAGCCCCCCCTTACGCCCGCAGCAGCGAACGTTGCTGATGATGCCCTTCGGACCTGTCGGTCAAGTCGGCCATAGCGGGCTTTTGCTGTCCCAGTGCCGGACACCTCTCGACATCTCCGAGTTTTCCTGCAAGCCGCAACGAGTCCACTTACTAACCGGGCTCCAAGATCAGTTCCAGCCGTAGCTCGTGCTCGCGGATCGCCAGCTGAAGCAGTCGTGCTTTCGCAGTGCTACCGTTGATCTCCCGAGGCTTGTCCGCCTCCGATGGCAAGCACACGATCTCCAGCAGCACACTTCTGAAACGATCGATCTCCCGCCGAATCTGCGTTCGCTCGATTTGCCGTATACGCCCCGCCAAGTTCTCGGCCAAACACTGGGCTGCCGTTCGATCGGCATCCGAGCACGACTCCTTTGACCGCTGGTCGCCCAAGAGATCCTCCAGCAGTCGTATCAATTCAGGAGGCGCCCCTCCGATTCTTGCCAAGAGGAGCAAGACCTGCTTTGCCGCTGTGTGGGCAAGGCGCCGGATCCAGACGCTACATTCATTTGCTCTCATGGCAGATCGCCTCCATTCGCGGAGCGATCTTGAACATGATCGAGTTTCCCTACCGGTTTCGGGAAACTTTTGCACCCACGCCACGGCCGACCGGCCAAATCTTGGTCGCCCGATTGCTCACCGCCTTCGGCGTTCGGCCAGTTTCCTTGGCTATGCGCTTGATCGCCGGCGCCCTCACCTCGTCCCGCGCCATCGCCTGCTTCAGGCGCTTATCGACCTCGGAAAGCGGTATCGGCAAGGGAAGCTCCTCGGACCAGTGGTTCCTGCGTCCTAGTCCGGCCCTGGATTGGTGTTCCCGAAACTTGGTCGCTTCGGTTCTGGCGATGTACGCCTCCAAGCGACTCAGCAACCCTTCCATCGCCGGTGGGCACTCGGTCCTGTCGTTGACATTCCTGAGTTCCAGGATCCTCTTTGAATCCGGAGCCTGCTTCAATCTGGCAAGCTCTCGATCGTACTCTGCCTGGGCTTTCAAAACGCCGTAGATGATGTCGTAGAGTTCTGGCGGCAGCGAATCCCGAAACGCGGGATGCTCGATCAGGTCGAACAGCCTGTTGCGCCATCGGAGTCCGACCGACGTGCTCACCCGCGTCCCTTGGCTCCAGGCGATTCCCACCGATGCACTGACGACACGCTTGCCCTTTCTGGACTCCTCGAACCGTTGCCATTTTTCCCGCAGGGCGGCCTCCCACAGAAGGAGCTCGATACACGACCAGCGCACGTGATCATATTGGTCACGTGAAGCGCGCCCACTCTTCCTCCAAGCCGCCACCTGGTCGAACGCATCGGCACCCGCCATGCGTGCATCTTCGGCGTCAAGACCGAGATGAGATGCCAACGCTCGGACATCGTGCAAAAGCTCTTCTGGGAGACTCATGACAAGGCCGCGGCAGATTGATTTCCGGCAATCTTTGCCCGGAAGAATTCCTCCCGCATCGCATCTGAACCCTCCAAAGCGCTCAACGCAGCGGGATCCCCCAGAACCCGACGCCAAAGCCTCCGAAGAAGACGTTGCCACCTGATGAGAAATGGAAGACGTTCGCTCGCAGGCACCAGCGCGCTCCTGCCGTGGACTACGTCAGACCGCACGCGATAGCACCCGACGAACTCGTCGAAACCCTCGTCCCGGCTCGGTTCCTCAACACCGACCAGAATGGCATAGGAATTCGCGAGCCGCCTCGTCAGTCCACGGCTGTTGGAGTAGGTCAGCAGGCTTTCGGCGGCGGCAGCGAATAGCGCCAACGCCGACTGCCAGCGATGCTGAAAGCAACCGTCGAGCGTGAGCACCAATCCGTTGTTCAACCGACCCGCTCGATCGATCTGCTGCATCGTCGCGAACAATCTCGACGCCTCCTGAAGGTCGTCGTCTTCGAAACGTTCGTCAACCGCCCCATCGATCCACTGGAATCGATCGAGCAGCCGAAACACCGTTGTCTCGCCATCGGCATCGTCGACTCCGAACTTGAATCGAAAACATGCGTGCACCCTGGTCGGCTTGACAAGCCAAAGCGCCAGGAGCACCAGATTCATGACCTCCGCCGATGTGCATCTGCCGATTCCGTCAACGGTGAACGACAACCAGTGCGTTACGTCTTCCTTCAGAGTACGACGCTCGCTCTCTCCCAGCTCCGACTCCCGGCGATGCAACGACACCGGCTCCTTCCGGCGCTCCACCAGAATGCCGGGAGCAACATTCCAACGTTCTCCGCGCCATCGAAACTCGTGGAGAGGAACGTGCACTTCGAAGCGTCGATTCATCAAGATCTGGAGTAGCTACGACGAAAGCTCTTCCCAGCTCGATCGATCCCGCGGCAACCGCTCCCCCGGATCGTGAGCCGCGACGTAGTCGGGCGGCCTGACGGCATCGGTATAGACCACCAGGTTCAATCCACATGATCGCTGTGCCGGATACCGAATCCCGCAATGACCAGCCGCGATCGCCATGTCGGCCAGGCTCCAACTGGGCGGCTCGATCCCGTCCAGCATGAGCGTGCCTCGCCAGTTGCAGGTCAATTCCTGCCAGAGCGGATCCCATGACGCCGGGTCGTAGCCCGAGCCAAAATCGACCACGGACGAGAGTTGGGCCCGGTACGCCACCAAGGTGCACGGCGGCATCAACGGTTCGTCCTGCGTGTATTCCGCGATCGCGCCTTCGGTCGTGAGCGACAGGTAGAGTGCATGAACACCGGGCCGATTCAGTCGGCCGCCCTTCTTGGCAGCACCCGCACCGCTGAGCGGCTGACTCGCCCATTGCGGTGTATGCGCGCGATACAAAGCCACGGAAGGATCGATCGTCGTGACGATCATCCGGTCGCCCCGGCACCCAGGGACTCGATGTAATCGATAACCGCCTGGACCTTGCCCTTCTCCACCAGCTCAATCGGCGTCAGGTGACCAAAGTCGGCTATCGGATGGTTGCGGAACCAGAACAGGGTACGGTCCATGTCACCGCTCAGCGCGTAAGCGGCCGAGAGCACGCGGACCACGTCGCGCATGGCCGACTGGAGCTTCGGAGACGTGGGCGCCGACTGAACGGTGTTCCGGTGAACGCGCGCCAGCCCTGCCAACTCCTGGATCGGCAACTCCAATGCGTCCGCCAAACGAACTGCCGACAACGCCGTTCGGGATCCCGGGTCCTTCAACGACTCCAGGAAGCTGGGGAATGTGGGGGCGACGGCTGGCATGATGATCCCGGCGGTGATGATAGGGCGTGCTGGATATGTGCCCAATCATCGACTAAACTGTGCCCTGCTGTCAACGATGAATTTGCCTTCCCTACCGCCAGAGAGTTGCCAGGAGTAATAAATGGGTCGTTATTTCAGTGACTTGGTTCGCGCAGCCGAGGCCACACGGCTGGCTGATATCGCCGCAGAGCTCTCCGATCCGGCTCGATGCGCGGTCACTGCAGAACGGGATGCATGGCGTGATTTCGTACGTCAGAGCACCGCGGCGGCCTATGCGCTTCAGCCCGACCACTCGGTCCGGCATCTTGTCCGCACGCTGGAGCCGATCCACGCGCTCGCCGATGCAACGTCAGCCATAGACAACCTGAAGAACGCGGAAAAAATCGCTCTCGGGCTTTCCAGCAATCTGGGCGGCAACCTTCCCGATCTCACCTCAACTGCCGCGGCCCTGAGCATGATCGAGACTCAGGCCTCCTCGCCACTCGCGGATCCTCATGACCTGAGCGTCAACCCCCTGACCGGCAACCTGCCTCATCTAATCGCCCAGTTTGAACAGCAGGTGAGCGCCTCAGCCTTGATTCGGCGTGCCGATCTCGGCCATGCCCTTGGTACTGGCGACTGGGAGAAGTTCCAGCCAACAGCGGTCCTTCAAGCAGCCGATGGCATTGCGGAGTATCAGCGCCTGCTAGACAACCTTGGGATGGGCAATTCCATCGCATGGCGTGCGCTGGACTCCGCTCGAGGACTAATCGATGCCTGGTTAGTCGATCACGAGGATGAGCCCGACGATGACGACGACACTGTCGTCGATGAAGAATCGGCGGCAGCGGGAGAGCACCCCAACGAGATCGAAGAATCGGAGCTGATCGCAAATGACTTGTTCTTTGCGACGCTGCAGTCCGAGGTCCGGGACCTGCTCTGCGCCCTGCCCAAGCGCATTGGCGAAATGGCAAGGCGCTTTACGCCTTGGAACGCGGAGTTTCACGACGACGAGCACCCCTGGGTGAGCAATGGCCATAGCTTGTTGCGCATCCTGGACCACTACGGCGACGCCGCTATACAGCTAGTCCCCCTCTACCGCTGGTGCTCCGACACGTACACCGTCGTCTACGTGGCTCCGAAAGGGCAGACCCTACGCGGATGCGAACACGTCTCGAGAGAGGATCTGCTGTTTGCAGCCGAGAATCTCTACTCCCTTCAGTCCCTGCTGGATGATCTCGAGAGGCGATAGACCTTTCGCATGGACTAGCTATCGAGCCGAAGACCTGCTCTCAGGAATGCGCTTTGGCGCGCGCCATAAGTCGTGCCAGCTGCACCGTTTCAATGATCACGCTCCCTAGACCCAACCAATCTACGGACCCCGGTGCCCGGCAATCTACCCAATCTAGCACCACTCAAAAAAGCGTCCCGATACGACGCCGAAGAAGTTGGCAGGCGCTCGCCGCGCGATGACAGTAGCGATGCAGCTCGCCCCCATTCTTCGCATCAAAAGGCGGTCCGACGATGAAAACAACGATCACCATCTCCTCAGAGAAGGACGACGCGCCAACTACACTCGAAGCAATCACCGATGAGAAACCGGCGACAGTTCTCGGCGACCCATCTCGATTCGCGAGCTTGGTGGACAAGCGATCAATCCGTGTATCGGCTTGCGTCTATTGCGGTTCCGAGGAAGACCTCACTGATGAGCATGTCATCCCCTACGCCTGGGGCGGGAACCTACAGATCCATGATGGAGCGTGCGAACGTTGCCGCGAATGCACATCTCGCTTCGAGAACTTCGCTTTGAATGATGGATCAATGCCAACGGTCAGACAGGCTCTCCGGCTTCAATCCCGCTCCAAGCACAAAAGTGCATCGCGATCGATCAAAGTCATCCTGGCAAAGGACTGCTTTGCGAAAGAAGCGGAGATCGAAGCATCGCAAGCACCATTGGTTCTCGGGTTTCCCCAGTTCTCCAAGCCAAGGCGACTTGCAGGTGCCGGCGACTCTCCACTTTCCCTTGAAGGTTGGGTCACGACAGCCTTTGGTCAGGATATCGACACCTTCATGTGTGAACAGAATACCAATCGATTGCAAGTCCATGAGGCTCGAAAGCACCCGGTGCAGTTCGCACAGACCATTGCCAAAATCGCGTACACATACGGCTGCGTAGACGGCGTTTTCGAGTTCATCTCCGGCAGCCGTGATCTGGTGAGCGCATTCATGAACGAGCCCGACAAACTGGGCGGGTTCGTTGGGACAAAGCCATCGCCCTATGATGTGTTCTCAGGAATGGATTTCCGGCTCGAGTACGCCCTGAAAGCATCGACCCGACAGGTGTACATGGAGGTACAGCCGTTCTCGAGCGTTCCGGCACCCACGTACCTGGTCGTGCTCGGAACATGCGAGGATTTAAGGGCATGGCGCCGAGTTCGCCAACGAATCAACTCCGGTTTCGAGTCAGGCCCCACCGTTACGGCGAACTGAAGGACATCAATCTCGCGAACCGAAACCCTTCACGCTGACGTCCCTACCTGCTCGATGAAGCGAGCCAACGGTTCGCAGGGCTTGCGGTCGGCGCGCAACAAGTAGGTGGTTAGCGTCAGCTTCTCGGCGAGAGGACGCGCGACGATGTCTGGCCGCTGGACCGTAGCTACGTGCGTGCCGAGGGCTAGGCCGATGCCGTAGCCGGCGCCGATCAAGGTAAGCATCATGCCGAGGGTTGGGACATGATCGGCGATCAGCAGTTCGACGCGTGTCGATTTCAGTAGCCCATCGATCTGCCGCGTGCTGCCCGAGCCCTTGTCCGGATGGCAGAGGATCAGCGGACAGCGCACCACGTCTTCCAGCGAGACCCGCGGCTGCGCTTCGAGGCGATGCCCCGCCGGCAGCACCGCCACGAGCGGATCGCTCCACAAAGGCTCAGCGACTAGGCCGGCGCCGACCTCGTCTGTCAGTGCGAACGCGACATCGAGCTGATCGTTGTGCAGCCCCTTTAGCTGCTTGGCGAGCGACATCGCATATACCCGCACCTCCAGTTCCGGCTGCTCCTCGCGCGAGCGCGCCAGCAGCGCGGCTACTCGCGGCTGCGCAACGCCATCAGACAGACCAATCCGCAAGCAGCCCTGAAAACCGTTCGCTGCCGCTGCGACGTTCCGCTTGGTTTCTTTGGCCGACGCCAGTAGCCGCCTCGCATCCTCGAGCAGCACCTGACCAGCCCATGTGATCCGGGTGCTGCGCGTCGTGCGCTCAAACAGACGCGCCCCCAGGCTGTACTCCAGATCCTTGATCGCCCGCGAAAGCGGCGAGACCTCAATGTGCAGCCGCTGCGCCGCCCGCCCAAAATGCAGCTCCTCCGCTACCGCCACGAAGTACCTCAACAACCTCAATTCCATCTCAATTCCCCCATCAACTGATTCGTTCGTGTCTCTCAGCCCGATGCCGGCGCCTCACCTGCCCGTCCGGCACCCGCCCGGGCACCTGCCGTCCGCGCCTTCTTGAACCCCCGATCGCGAGCCAGAAAGGCCGCCACGATGTGCGGTACCAGCGTCGCGGCATCCACCGGCGTTCCCCAGGTCCGCGTGTGGACCTCGGCATACCGATCCAGCTCGGCCTTCAGCTCGGCAGGCAACGCCACCGTCAGCTTCACGCTGTCCGTGTTCGGCAACGGTCCGAGCCGAATTGATGGTCCCCGACTCATGGCGCCACCGCCGCGCCATGCGCCTCGTACGGCCGCAGAACCAAGTCCTTGTGCACCATGACCCGCAGCGGAAACCCGGGCCGGATCGTCAGCGTTGGCTGGACCTCCAGATTCCGTTCCGTGATCGCCTGACCTACCCGGTTGAAGGTGTCCTGCGCCCCGTCCCGCCCAGCGGCCAGCAGCCGGTCCTCATCCGAACTTGCATCCGGCGCCGCCATTTCGGCCCCGACCCCGAGCAGCGTCGAGATCGCAGCTCCGGCCAGGATCCGACCCCAGTGCCAGTCGACCTCATCTTCCAGCCCGGCATAGCCAGCCGGATCGACGCCCGGCAGCTGGTCCAGCGCGATCGACGCAGTGTCAGGCAGGATCAGCCGCGTCCAGATCAGCAGGACCCGGCGCTGGCCAAAGGCCACCTGGCTGTCATAGCGCCCGACCAGGCGCGAGCCCTGCGGGATCAACACGTGCCAGCCCGTGGCCGTGTCGCGCACATCCTCGGTGACGCTGGCAATCACCTGGCCCGGCAGGTCGGAGTTGATCCCTGTCAGCAGCGCCGCCGGTATCACCGTCCCGGCCATGACCTGATAGGGCGAGGCGGGTCCTTCCAGCGCGCCGGCATTGCGAATCGAGCTATCGCCCCCGCTGGCCAGAAAGTCTTCCTTCCGCCCCTGACCGCCCGGATCGAGCGCACCCGCCCCCGGAATTGCCGACCCCAAGGCACTGAGCGCCTCGAAAGGCGAGGTCAACTCGGACGGCGGCCACGCCGGAAGGCCGCTGCTCTCGGTTGAACTGGACGATCGCGTCCCATCGCCCTGCAAGGCAAAGAACAAGGGCGACCGGATCCCCTCGTCGACCTCGGCCTCGATGTTCAGCGGATCGGCCGCGACCAGGTCGCTGAAGGGGTCCTCTCGCGAGGTCGATACCCCCGCCCGCAGCATCTGTGTGCCCAGATCCCCCGGCAGCGGCACGCCCAGCACGGGCGGCAGCTGGGAGTAGTCCGCAGGCAGCCGCGCCAGCTGCTCGGCCCGCGAAACCCGATCGACGTTGAACAGTTCGGTCGAAGTGGCTTCGTCCCGAGGAGCCTCCGATCGCAGCGACCAGAACGTCGCCAGCAGCACCGCCGCCGCCAGGCCGCCGGCGATCACCACGATCACCCGACGGCTCAACCGCATCACCGGAGGCGGCGAGGCCCGCAGCTCGACCTTGGCCGGATCGATCTTGCGCGCCATGGTCATGAGCCCTGCCTCACGCCGTCGGTGCGCTCGATCCGAACGACCTGGGCATTGTCGCCACCCAATCGCAGCTCGGCCGCCCCGAACAGCCGGTCGACGATCAGGTAGGGCGAGCGGAACCGGTAGTTCACCAGCTGGCCGTCCCCTTCCGGCCCGAGCACGAACAGCGGCG
>SXGT01247262.1_pt1 | contig 10554 bp, 6 predicted proteins | sample 3176221 | NCBI WGS metagenome assembly SXGT01 (sample SAMN11356862, study PRJNA531348) | freshwater metagenome | isolation source: freshwater sample F1-120 | place: China: Fuxian Lake, Yuxi | collected 2017-12-25
CCCCTCCCCGCCCCCATGGCAGCCGGGGACGCACCTCGCGCGCTTGTCGACTGCCACCCGAAGATCCGTCTTCGCAGGGGTGAGCTGAACGTCGTCGCTCTCCACCGGGGGGGGTGCAGGCAGCGCAGGCTCGTCCCGTTCGCGAAGTCGGCGAGGCAGTCGTGCAGGCGACCGACCCGCGCCACGAGGTCACGCATCTGCGGATCGGCAGCGAGCGACTTCGTCGTCGCGTCGACCAGCACCAGCGCGCCACAGCACGCATCGACCACGAGCAGCGGCAGCGTCCGCTTCCCGAAGCTGACGTCGCGCAGCACGACCGCGCCGCTCGCCTCGAAGGTGGCAGCGAAGCGGGCGAACTGCTCCGCCAGCGCCGACAGCTCGGCGCGCTTGGCGGCGACGCCGCCGCGCGCGGGCGCGGGGAGCGGCGCGAAGAGCTCGCGGCGCTGCTCCCGGTCCTGGTCGCACCGCTCGGTGACCGCGTCGATCACCGCCTCGACCAGGCGACCGGCCGGCCGCTCGTGATCGGCGAGCGGCGCGTCGGAGCGCTTCCCCGCGGCGCCTTTGCCGTGGCTGGCCCGCTTCTTCGTTGCTCGCTTCGTACGCTTCGCCACGTTCCGCTCCAGGGTGGTCAACGCTCTTTCGGCAGGAAGCCCATCCGCTCGTCGCGCGGTCGCGGCAGGTCGGGCGCCCCACGATGAAGCCGTTCGTAGAGCTCCGCCAGCGAAAGTTCGCTGCCCGCCTCGATCTCGGGGAGGGGCGGACGCGGCGAAGCGGCCGCGGCGCCCTGCTTCGCCGCGATCCAGGCGCGCGCCTGCTCGGCGGTGAAGTTCGGCAGCTCGAGTTCCTGCAGGCAGCGGCCGGGGCGGCGGATCGCCGGATCGACGCGGTGCACCTTCTCGTTGGTGGTGATCAGGAAGATCGCGCGCAACCCCTGGCCGAGGATCCCGTCGGTCATCGACAGCAGGTTGCCGATGCGCGCCCCCTGCGTCGCGCGCGACTCCTGCAGGACGAGCTGCGGCGCGTCCTCCAGGATGAAGAGGCGCGGGCGGTCCTGCGCGCGCAGTGCCGTCCCCTCGTTCCAGCCGAGCGTGGGCGGCTCGGCCAGCAGCACCTGCTGCAGGTAGGCGTTGCTGGCGAAGAAAGCGTCGGGATCGGTGATCACCTCGGGCGCCATCTGCCCCCACTCGCGCACCAGCGCCCGCAGCGCCCACGTCTTGCCGGTGCCGGGCGGTCCGTGCCAGAAGACCAGCCGCCCGCGCTCCCACGGCGACCCGAGCGCGATCAGCCGTTCGAGCTCGGCGCCGCAGCTCGGGTAGTTGGCGGCGATCTCGGCGAAGCGCGGGCACTGCACGCGGCGCAGCATGTCGGCCGCTCCGTCGTTCGACTGGTGCCAGAAGCGGACCGCGACGAGGTCGGGGTCGCCCACCTTCGCGACCGCGCCGATCGCCGTTTCGAGCAGCGCCGCCGTCGCCGCGCACCGCTCCGGGTCGCCGTAGAGCCACGTCGACACGGCGCTCGGCGCGACCTGCAGGCGCGCGACGTCGCGCGGCCCGCCCGGTTCGCGCGCGAGCACCGCGTTGATCTCGTCCTGCCGATCCTCGAGCAGCAGCAGCGACCACTCGGCAGCGGGAGCGGCCCCGCCGACCGATTCGCGCCGCAGCGCCTGGAGCACCGCGTTCCAGACCTTCGGCAGCTGCGCGCGAGAGAGCTCCACCAGCCATTCGCGCCGCAAGCTGTGGAGCCGCGGTTCGTCCGCCACGAGGTCGGCGACCTTGCGCACCACCAGCCAGTGCGACAGCGTCCGCGACTGCAGCGTGATCCCTTCGCTCGGTGGGCGGTGCTCCATGGCGGGGGAATGTAGCGGGGGGAGCGGCGCGCTGAACACGTGCAGATGACGAGAAGGCACCCCGACTCGACTGGCCGAATCGCGCGAAGCCTGTCGCAGCCGCCTCGTACCGCCTTCCGACGGCGCGAGGCGGCATTCAACGACTCAGCATGGCGCAGCGATCGGCAACGGACGCGTCAGGAGCTACTAGAGCAGCAGCAGTAGTACTGATTCCCAGGACTAGGCAGTTCTCGCTTGCAGTAGGGCTCGGTTGCGGTACAGGGTCCAGCACACTTGACGAGGCCGGTCGAACTCACGTGAACGGTGCATTCCGTCGCGGCGTCGCCCGAGACCAGCGGAAAAATGCAGAACATCCATCCTGTCGGATTCCCAGAAGCGTCCTTCTCGTTCCGGAGTTGGCACGCTGTTGTGTCATTGGGGAAGCTGCACTTGCAGGACTCTTCGCAGTTGATGAACTCCCATTTTCCGGTCACCGGATTCCGCGTAGCCTCGTTCGAGGATTGGCAATCGTCGTCGCCAGGCGTCATCGCCAAAACGACGGACCGTCCCATCGCGACACTTCCGAACAATAGGAGCGCGGCAATCGCCGGGATCGAGAGCGATTTCCCCGTTGCACCTGCGCATCTTCTAGTCCTCCAGAAGAAGAGAAACTCACTGTTCTGTCGAGGCCTTGATCGTGAACTCGATCCGCCGATGTTCGCCCGCGGCCAGTTCGAGTTCCATTCGCTGGTCGAGATGGCCGGGTGCGGTCGCGACGATCGTGATTCGACCCGCCGGAAGGCTCGGGAACGTGCGCGGGGCGTCGTCGTCGACGCGCCCCTGGTCGAGCATGGCTCCGTCGACGGCCGGGAGCGCGATCATCTGCCAGTCGATCAACCGCCGCCCGGTTTCGTCGCACGCCGTCGCCTCGATCGACGCGGAACGGTTCGTCAGGGGAACGTCGATGGAGCGGGTCGTGCCGACGTCGAGCTGCAATTCGACATCATCGAACGAGCGGCCATGGAACGCGGGCTCATCGTTCTTCAGCACGTAGACGCCAGGGGGAACGACGAACGCGAAGGCTTCACCTTCCGCCGCCGGGCGGATCCCCAACGCTCGGACGCTCGCCGCCAACGACCACGGCGTTGCTGGCTTGCAAGACGCGCCGGCGGAGTCGACGAAGCGGATCCGCACCGATGCGAGCTCGTCGGCCGACCAGCGCGATCGAATCGCGACGACGTCGGCGCTCGAGAACTCGGCAATGGGCTTGCAAGCTGCGGGCACCGAGATCGGCGGCTCGCCCGGATCGAGCGGCCCGACCACCTTCGGCGGCGAGCCCGCGGCGCCAAACCTCCGCTCGCGGCCGAACTCGAATCGGACCCCGCGCCGGCCGATCCGCTCCTCGATGGCTGCGCCGAGCAGCGAGGCGGAGGGTTCGCCGCGACCCGGGTGATAGGCCGTGAACTCCGAACCCCACTCGACGTAGGGAGACGGCGCGATCGATCTCTCGCTCGCGCTCTTCGATCCGCGATCGAACAGCTCGATCCCGACCACGACGATCGCGCACAAGACGACATGACTCTGTCGCGCGGCCCACTCTTCGGCAGGAATCTCGTTCGCGTAGTGGCCCGCGCAGCCAGCGGCGGTGACGCCAACTCGGTACACGCGCGTCGGATCGAGCTGCAAAGTCGCCGATCCGTCCTCAAGCGACGTTGCGACCGGACGGAGCGTTGCCACCAAAGGGTGTGCCGACCCGGCGATTCGAAGAGCTTCGATTGCGAGAGGAGCGGTGCAACAAATCTCTGCCCCCGCGACGGGCAGGCCGCTCGGCCGGGTCACCGTGATTCGATGCTCGATGAGCGGAAACAAACGCAGCGTGGTCCTCGACCCTTCTCCTGGCGTTCGATCGACGCGGAATTCGCGAACGGCGTAGCCGTCGCGCTGAGCGAGGCCCCAGAAGCGGGGGGCCGTTCCAACCTCGGCCGAGTCGATGGTCGCTACGCCGCGTGCGTCGACGACGCCTTCCCACACGTCGCCCTCCTCGGTCGAAAGCAGCGCCTCGAAATTGACGGCCGTACGTACTCGTACTCCTGTCAGCGGCTCGTGGGTCGCCGCATCGATCGCCAAGAACTCATCTGTCGCCGCTTCCGGACGCACCACGTCGCGCGTCATTGTCACCGGCAGTGCGGCGTCGACGCGCGCGCTCTCGGTTGCTGAAGCTGAATGGTCAGCGCGCCGCTCACGACTCTCTCGCACGCCGAGGCGACCACCCCACGCTGCGCCGATGGCTACCAGCAACACTGCTGAAGCAGTTCCCGCGACGAGACGATGGCGACGAGATTCCATCGGAGGTCACTCTCGAACTCGAGTTGACTGCGAGCGATCACCTCGAGCGAGGTCCTGCGCTGGACCGGCCACGCTCGCTGCCGCGATCGACGAGGCGATCAGCCCGCGCGCCCACATGGGCGCCATGACGACGCCGAGGCAGCCACAAGTCCACCGCTCTGGCAGCTCGACGAAACTCAACCCTGAGAAGACTGCAGCGACGAGGCACGAGGCAATCCAACCCAGGAGCCGAGTGCGCTCGAGCGCAAGACACCCGGCAATGGAAAGCTCGACCGTAATGGCGAGACCAGTTGAGCGCGATGGAACGTCGAGACTCGAGATCGGCGTTACCAGTTTCAACACCGCCAGCGTGGCCCATGCTGCCGCCAGCATTCCAGGCAGCCACGCGATTCGCGGACGCTGCCGTTCATTGAAAGGTGAGACTCGGCGATCAGACATAGGGTCACCCCATTTGCACGACTGATGACGTCGATCCGCGCGGGCAAGCGCTACCGTCGGAAACGTAGCCTCCCCGTTGATCCGGCAATCCAGGAGTGTCCCTTTCGGGGTAGCGACTTACCCGCGTCGCGATGGGAGTCACTTCCTCTCGCCTCGATCCCGGTCGGATGTGGGCGCAAGGCGAGTGCGACCCCACCACCGCGACTGGTCCGCCTTGCCCTCCGACTCACGCACGCACCGCTCGTCCGCCACCCGGGTCGGCGACCCTGGGCTCGAGCGCCCCGCCCCTACCGGCGCGAATCGCCGCGTCACGCGGGCGCGGGAAGGCGCGTCGGATCCGGCTCGAGTTCGTAGCGGCCGAAGAACTCGGGATCGGTGGCGCGGATCATCGCGACATCGGCCGGGTCGAGCTCGCTGCGCCAGCGCCCGAACGAGGCGAGGATCGTCGGCAGCTCGCCGCTCTCGAAGCGGGGAGAACGCGGGAGCGCGAGCTGCCCGCAGAGCGCGAGCAGCGACGACCGCTGCGTGGCGCAGAGCTGCTCGTAGGAGAGCGTCACCATGCGATCGCCGAGCCGGCGGCGTTGCGCCTCCAGCTCGAGCGTCACGTGGCGGAAGATCGCGGCGGACTGCTCGACGTCGGAACGGCCTCTCAGCTCGCGCCAGCCGGGGATCCGCACGCCGAACCAGCGCTCCGAGTAGGCGCCACGCTTGCGCTTGCGCTTCACGGTCGACAGCACCACCGCGCGCCAGTCGCGCGCGAGATGGACGAAGAGTGCGTCGGGGAAGAGCGCGTCGAGCCAGCCGACGCGCACCGAGAGGCGCGGGTACTTCGCGACGAACCGTTTCGCGCCGCGTGCCGCCACCGCGTGGGCGACCATCGCGCGGAAGAAGCGGCGCTCGGCCTCCGTCGCTTCCGCTGCGGTCGCGGTGTCGTCCGTGTCGCGCCGCCGGAAGCGGTCCCAGACGTGCTGCGCCTCGTGCGGCACGGGCGAGCGGAGCAGCGAATCGAGCAGCGCCGCCCCGCGCGGCCACCACGGCATCCGATGGTGCACCCGCGTGAACGACGCGACCTGCTCGTGCTGCGCGAGCGTGTCCACCAGCAGAGTCGTCCCGCTGCGATGAGGCGCGACGACGAAGATCGGCCGGTCGACTTCCATCCCCCCCTCCGCAGGCTCCGCGCTCCGCCGGCGCGCGGGGACGATAGCGGAGGGCCGCGCACGACGGGGATTCAGCGGCGGCCCCCGTGGCATCGCGAAAGCGTCAGTCTTGATGAGTCGGCCCGCCTAGAGTGCCGCGCCATGGATCGCGAGCCTCCGTCCGACGCCAATCCACCCGCTGCCAAGCCGCTCGACGCCACGTCCCCCGCTGCAGCGACGCCGGCGAGCGCCGCCGCCCCGCTGACCGCCGATGGCGCCGGCTTCGAGTCGTCGCGCGAGGTGGAGCTGCCGGCCGAGCTGCTGAGCCGGCGCATCTGCGACTTCGACCTGCACATCGAAGGGCAGCCGCTCGAGCGGGCGATCGAGCGCTTCCGCGCCGAGAACGCCGCGCGCGGCATCGAGCGCGTGAAACCGGTCTTCTACCTCACCGACGCGTGGGGAGTGCCCGAGGGGACCGTGGCGATCGGCATCCCCTTCTATCTCGCGGACGAGCAGCTGCTGCGCGTGCAGCAGCAACGCGGCGGGATGATCGAGGGCGAGGACGAAGACGACATCCTGCGCTACCTGCGCCACGAGATGGGCCATGTCGTCAACTACGCCTACCGCCTCTACGCGACCGAGGAGTGGACGCAGCTGTTCGGCCCGATGTCGCGGCCCTACCTCGAGGAGTACAAGGTCGTCCCGTTCAGCCCCGACTTCGTCCGCCACCTGCCCGGCGGCTACGCGCAGAAGCACCCCGACGAGGATTGGGCCGAGACGTTCGCCGTCTGGATGACCGACGCGCGCGACGGCGCGACTGGCTGGCGCGACCTCTACGCCGACTCGGCCGGCGCGCTGGCGAAGCTCGAGTACTGCGCGCGGACGATGGAGCGGTTGCGCGAGCGCGATCCGGAGGTGGTCGACACGCAGCTCGACTACGAGGCGAAGGACATCCGCGCGACGGTGCAGGAGTTCTACGCCGGCTTCGCCATCGGCGACGTCAAGGTCCCAAAGAGCCTCGATGGCGACCTGCAGGTGCTCTTCGCTCGCAGCAAGCCGGGGGCGGCCGACGCCGGCAGCCAGCGCCTCGGCGACGGCGCGCTGCTGCTGCGCCGCCAGCAGGACTTCCTGGCCAACACGGTCTACCGCTGGACCGGCGTCGACCCCGCGGTCACCGCGCCGGTGGTCACCCACCTGATCGCGCGCGCGACGGCCCTGAAGCTCACCTACCCGCTCAACCTGCGCGACGAGATCCTCGTCGAGCTGTCGGCGTTCCTCACCACGCTCGCGATGAACTACGCCTACCGGGGCAAGTTCATCGGCGACTGAGTGCGCGGCGCGGCGCCGCGGGAGCGCGCCCGACGCCGCCTCAGTGCAACTGCGAGCGCTTCCACGGCGGCTTGACCTTCGCCACGGACCACGGCGGGCGGCGCGCGAGGTAGTCGTCGCGCCGCTCGTGCCAGAGGCGCAGCTCGCGCTCGAGGTCGGGGAGCTTCACGAGGCAGCGCGGCGCGGCCAGCAGCGCGCGCCAGAGCAGCGGGTGGACGCGGTGGCGGTGCGGCTCCATCGGATCACCGCGCTGCCCGCGCGGGTCCTTCGTGCTCGCCTCGTGGACGCGGCGGTGGAAGCCGGCCAGCGCCTCGCGCGCGATCTCGGCGCGCTCGCCGTCGCGCAACGAGTGCCACGCCGCCCAGAAGAGCGTCTCCGGCTCGACCCGCTCGCTCTTCACGCGCTGGCGCGAGGCGGCGAGGTTCTCCGCGACCGCGCGCTTGCGCATCCGCGCCAGCAGCGCCGGGTCGGTGCGCGCGAGCGTCCGCTCGGCATCGCACAAGAGCTGGTCCTGCAGCAGCGAGCCGGTCAGCGCCACGTGCGGGTGGTCGACCAGCCACTGCGCGTGGTGCGCCTCGAGGAGCACCGACTCGACCATGTCGACGGCGGTCGGCTTCGACATCTGCGCGCGCTGCTCCCAGCACGCCTCCTCGTAGAGCATCGCCACCTCGAGCGGCCGGTCGAACTCGGCGATGTCGGCGGCGTCGAGCACCTTGCCGCTCTTCACGTGCCACTCGCCGGCGATCTGCAGCCGGTTCAGGTTGCCCTCGCTGTAGCGCATCACCTGATCGGGGCGGAAGCCGTCTTCGTCGGGATGCGCCGCCTGCCAGTAGCCGGGGTCGACGTTCTGCGCCTTCCAGCGCACCTTGCGGCCGAAGGCGAAGTTGGTCTGGAAGACCTCGCGTGCGCTGCCGATCGGCCCGCGGCGCGGGTCCATGAGGCCGGGCGGCGGGGTCGCGGCCGGGCTGAAGCCGCGGTCGAGGAAGGCGTTCTCGACCGTGAGCCGCCCGATCGCGCGCGGATGGAACGCGCCCGCCCAGTACTGCGCGAGGATCGTCTCGAACGCGGTGCGGCGCCGCGCGGTGGCGCGGAAGGAGCGGTCGTCGGGGTTCGGGTAGTCGAAGATCCAGCACGCCAGTTCCGGGTGGTTCAGCTTGGTCGCGATGTCGTCGGCGAGCAGGCTGCCGGCGAGGAAGGTCTTCGCGGAGAAGGAGAACTGGCCGCCGCCGTGGCCGATCGACGGCGCGAGCCCTTCCGCACGCGGCACGCCCCACACCAGCTGTTCGAGGAAGCGCACGAAGCGGGCGTCGTAGAGCCAGGCGAGCGGCACCGGCTTGATGCTGTACTCGAATGCCTCGGGATCGACGCCGAGACGCACCTCGAAGGGGCGCCCCATGCGCGGATCGGAGAAGCGCAGGCAGGCGCGCTCCGTGCCCCACGGATCGCGGTCGTATTCGAGCTCGCAGCGCGCGAAGCGGCAGGCGAGGTCGCCCTGCAGGACGAGCGCGCGGTAGCGCTTGCGGAGCGCGCGCGCGACGCTCTTCAGCTTCTTCAGGACGTAACCGTTCTTGAAGTAGGCGTCCTCGCCGCCTTCGTGATCGGTCAGCCGATCCCACTTCTGCACCAGCTTCGCGTTGGAGAAGGTCGGCTCGAGGCTGACCCATGCGTCACCGAACCCCTGCGCGCTCGATCGCCGGCACTCGGCGAGCTTCGCGAAGAAGGGATCGGTGGAGGTGCGGCTCCGCGCCGCGCGCAACGACCGGGCATTCGAGAGGGGCATCGCGACGAATGGTAGCGGCGAACCGGCGAGCGTTCCGCTCGACGATCAGCGATGGAACGCGACACAACGCGACGCGCGACGCGCGTTTCGCTACGCCAGCAGCTCGCGCAACACCTCGCCGTGCACGTCGGTCAGCCGACGGTCGATGCCGTCGCTGCGGAAGGTCAGCTTCGTGTGGTCGATGCCGAGCAGGTGGAGGACGGTCGCGTGCACGTCGTAGTTGCTGGTCGGCCGATCGACGGCGCGATGGCCCCACTCGTCGGTGGCGCCGTAGCTCGTGGCGCCCCGGGTGCCGCCGCCCGCCAGCCAAACCGTGAAGCCGGACGGGTTGTGGTCGCGCCCCTTGCCGCCCTGGCTGCACGGCATGCGGCCGAACTCGGTGACCCACATCACGATCGTGTCGTCGAGGAGCCCCCGCTGCGCGAGGTCGGTCAGCAGCGCGGCGGCCGGCCGATCCATCGAGCGCGCCATGTCGGCGTGGTCCTTGGCCAGCTCCTCGTGGCTGTCCCAGTTGCGGCGCGGGAAGCCGTTGTCGGCGCCGCTCCAGAGCTGGACGAAGCGGGTGCCTCGCTCGAGCAGCCGGCGCGCGACGAGGCAATTGCGGCCGAAGTCGGCGGTGACGGGATCGTCGAGGCCGTAGAGCGCGCGCGTCGCGGCGCTCTCGCCGGAGAGGTCGAGCACCTGCGGCGCCGAGAGCTGCAGCTTCGCGGCGAGCTCGTAGCTGGCAATGCGGGCGTCGAGCCGGCTGTCGCCGGGGCGCGCGGCGGCGTGGTCGCGGTTCAGCCGATCGAGCAGCGCGAGCGTGGCGCGCTCGTTGGCGGGAGTCGCCAGATCGCTCGCGCTGGGTGGTGCGTAGAGGTCGTGGATCGGCGCGGCGGCGCTCGGCCGGATCAGCGTCCCCTGGTGGGCGGCGGGCAGGAAGGCGGCGCCCCAGTTGGCCGGACCGTTGGGCGCGAAGCCGCGCGCGTCGGGCAGCACGACGAAGGTGGGCAGCTCGTCGGTGAGGCGGCCGAGTCCGTAGCTGATCCAGGCGCCCATCGACGGGAAGCCCGGACGGACGAACCCGGTCGCCTGCGCGAAGGTCGCCGGGCCGTGGACGTTCGACTTCGCGACCATCGAGTGGACGAAGGCGATCTGGTCGGCGTGCTCCGCGAGGCACGGGACGAGATCGCTGATGAACTTGCCGCTCTGGCCACGTGGCCGGAACTGCCACGGGCTCGCCATCACCGCGCCCGGTTCGCTCTGGAACAGCTCGAGCTTGCCGCCCGGATCGAACTTCTGCCCGTCGCGCGCCAGGAGCTGCGGCTTCCAGTCGAAGGTGTCGACGCTGCTCGCCGCCCCCGACATGAAGAGCTGCACGACCCGCTTCGCGCGCGCCCGATGGTGCAGCCCGCCGGCGAGCGCGTCCGCCCCGGCGCCAGTCGCCGCTGCGAGATCGCCCTCCTGCAGCAGCAGCGGCGCAAGCGCGAGGCTGCCGAAGCCGCAGCCGAGCTGCGCGAGGAAGTCGCGGCGCGAGGGGTGGAGCAGCGCCGCGGGCGGCCGCGCTCCGCGCCCGTCACCGCGATCAGTCGACGAAGAGGAATTCATCGAGGTTCACCACCACGCGGCACGCCGCCGCCAGTCCATGGGCCATCGCATGGTCGACCAGCGCCGCCGACTCGAGCGCGGTCGGCGGGCGGGCGAGCGCCAGCCCGAAGAGC
>SXGT01099315.1_pt1 | contig 10553 bp, 10 predicted proteins | sample 3176221 | NCBI WGS metagenome assembly SXGT01 (sample SAMN11356862, study PRJNA531348) | freshwater metagenome | isolation source: freshwater sample F1-120 | place: China: Fuxian Lake, Yuxi | collected 2017-12-25
GAAACAGTGGCTTCCGCTCGTCACTCGAACTCAAGTCCAGCCAGTCGGGATCGAGGCGGCCGTGGGTGGTGCCGGCGATCAGCAGTTTCGGCGGGAACAGCCCGTTGGCCCACGTCTGGAAGTCGCGCACCAACTCCGCCGGCGCGGTGTCGAGCTTGTTCATCACCAGCACGTCGGCCATCTGGATCTGATCGACGAAGACCGGGTTCTCCTTCATCTCCGGCTTCGCGAAGTCGGTCGGATCGACAATACCAATGGTGGCGCGCACGTCGAGCCGGCCGTGGTAGCTCATGCGGAGCGAGTCGAGCAGCCGCGCCGGGTGGCCCAGGCCGGTCGTCTCGATGATGAGCCGTTCCGGGCGGGCTTCGAGCAACAGGAAGTGAATGGCGACCGGCAGGAACGGGGCCGCGGCGCAGCACACGCACCCGCCGCCCACCTCCTTCACCGTCACGCCGTCCGGCGCGCTCCCCTCGATCAGCGCGTCGTCGATGCTGACCGCGCCGTACTCGTTCACCAGCACGGCCCAGCGCGAACCCGCGGCCTTGCGCTGGAGCAGATCGATCACGGCCGTGGTTTTGCCGACGCCGAGGAACCCGGTGATCAGATTCGTGGGAACAGATTGCATGGGGGAATTGTAGGCGTGCATCCGCGCCGCGCATTGGTTACAGTGTCCGCACTTCCCCTCACCCAAGAGGTTCTCTCCCATGCGTGGCATGTTGTGGTCGGTCGTCGCCGTGGCCGGGTTTACCGGCGCGGCGCTCGTCTTCGCACCTCCTTCCAGCACCGCGACCCCGTCCCCAGACACGAAGCCGGTTGCCGCGGAGCGCAAAGCGACGGGCATCGACAAGCGCGAGCCGTGGACCACCTCCAAGCTGGTCGGCTCGCCGGAGCCGCCCAACCCGTACACGGTCAAGAAGGTGTACCCGAAGGTGAGCTTCTTTGAGGCGCTGGAGATCGTCGCGATCCCGGACACCCAGACGTGGCTGGTCGCGGAGCGCCCGGGCAAGGTGTACGCGCTCGACATGGACCCGGCGAAGGCCGAAAAGAAGCTGATCCTGGACGTGAAACACACCATCTACGGCGCGGTCTTGCACCCGAAGTTCATCGAGAACGGCTACATCTACCTGAGCGAGGTGCCGGACGGGAGCAAGGAGACGCCGGACGGCACGCGCGTCGTACGGTACACGGTCGACCGCAAGACGATGACCGCGGACCCGGCCACCGCGAAGACCATCATCACCTGGCCCAACGGCGGGCACAACGGCGGCTGCCTGCGGTTCGGCCCTGGCGGGTTACTCTACATCTCGACGGGCGACGGGAGCGGCATCGCGGACAGCCTCGAAACCGGTCAGAACCTCGGCACCGTGCTCGGCAAAATCCTCCGCATCGACGTGGACAAGCCCGACGAGGGGAAGGGGTACAGCGTCCCGAAGGATAACCCGTTTGTGGGCACGAAGGGCGCGCGCGGCGAGGTCTGGGCCTACGGCATCCGCCAGGCGTGGAAGATCAACTTTGACATGCCCACCGGCAACCTGTGGGCCGGCGAGATCGGTCAAGACCTGTGGGAGTCCGTTTACCTGATCCAGAAGGGCGGCAACTACGGCTGGAGCGTGAACGAAGGGTCGCACCCGTTCCGCCCGGAGCGCAAGAAGGGGCCGACGGAGATCCTGAAACCGATCGTCGAGCACCACCACACCGAGGCCCGGTCGATCACCGGCGGGTTCGTGTACCGGGGCAACAAACAGCCCGCGCTGCGCGGCGCGTACGTCTACGGCGACTTCGACACCGGCCGCGTGTGGATGCTCCGCTACGATGTGAAGGAAAAGAAGGTGTTGGAGCACAAGGAGCTGGCGAAGACCAACCTCCGCATCGTCGCGTGGGCGCAGGACCACAAGGGCGAGGTGTACGCGCTCAACTTCATCGACGGGGGCATCTATCAGCTCGAACCGGCCCCGAAGGTCGAGCCGGTCGGTGAGTTCCCGCGCAAGCTGAGCCAGACCGGGCTGTTCAGCGACACCGCCAAGCACACCCCCGCGAGGGGGCTGATCCCGTACTCGGTGAACTCCGAGCTGTGGTCCGACGGCGCGACGAAGGAGCGGTTCATCGCGGTGCCGGGCAACGGGCAGATCGAGTTCGAGACGCTGACGTACCCCCAGCCCGCGCCGGGGTCGGTCCCCGGCTGGCGGTTCCCCAACGGCACCGTGACCGTGAAGACGTTCTTCCTCGAGACCGCTCCCGGCGTAAAGCGGCGGCTCGAAACCCGCATCTTCGTCGTCAGCGTGCTAGGCGGCACGGAAGAGTACGGCGATCAGGTGTGGAGCGGCTACACCTACATCTGGAACGACGAGCAGACCGACGCGGAACTGGCCGACAAGAACGGCGTGGACCGCGAGTACACGATCAAGACCGCGGCCGGCGAGAAGAAGCAGAAGTGGCACTTCCCCAGCCGGGCCGAGTGCAACATTTGCCACACGGTCACGGCCAAGTACGCGCTGGGCATCAACACCGCGCAGATGAACCGCGACCACGACTACGGCGGCACGGTCGCCAACCAGCTCGCCACCCTCGACCACATCGGCCTCTTCTCCAAGAAGCTGCCCGCCGCACCGGACAAGCTGGCGAAGCTGGCCGACTACCGCGACGAGAAGGCCAGCATCGAGGACCGCGCCCGCGGCTACCTGCAAGCGAACTGTAGCCACTGCCACCGCAAGTGGGGCGGCGGCAACGCCGAGTTCCAACTGCTCAACACGCTACCGGTGAAAGACCTGGGCGTGATCGACGTGAAGCCGGGGCAGGGCACGTTCGACCTGAAAGACCCGCGCATCCTGGTGCCCGGCGATCCGAAGCGGTCGATGATCTACCACCGCATGACGCTGACCGGCCTCGGGCGGATGCCGCACATCGCCTCCAATGTGGTGGACGAACCCGCGGTGAAGCTGATCGAGACGTGGATCAAGCAAATGAAGTGACCACCAGCGGAAAGCAGAAGAGTATTGACAGGATGAACAGGATCAAAACAGGATGAAGAGTTGAGTTCCTTTGCTCTGCATCGTGTTTCATCCTGTTCATCCTGTCAATACTCTTCTGCCTTTCTTCGCGGCCTCTGTGCTCTCGACGGTGAACCTTGGTTTTTTCCGCGCGGCGCTCTTGATGCGCGGAAAGGGCGCGGTTAGGATGTATTGAGACTGAATCTCAACATCCCGCCTGTAACCGCTTCCGCAATGGAACTGCCACAAACATCACCGGAAACCGAAGATTGCGCCGGTGCGTGCCGGTCGTGCGCGACCGTTGGCAGTTGCCCGGAGCGCGTCGTGTGCCGGTGCCTGGGCGTGACCGAGCAGACGCTCATCACCTCGATCGTGCAACTCGGCCTGCGCACGATCAGGGACGTGCGGCAGGTGACCGAGGCCGGCGACGGCTGCACCTGCTGCCACAAGGAACTGGCCCTGTACCTCGCCGTTTACGCGCCTTCCTCGAACATGTGCTCGGCCAGGTAGTTCTGCAACCCGACGCTCGCGATCAGCCCCAGTTGCGTTTCCAGCCAGTCCACGTGCTCCTCGGAATCCGTCAGGATCGCCAGGGCCAGCGCGTGCGTGCCGTTGTCCTTGAGCTGGATGCTCTGGTTCACCAGTTCGTTGTACGCCGCGACCCCGCTCGTCTCGAGCTTCAGGTCGTTCTCGAACTGCTCCTTCACGTCGCCCCCGACGCGGATCACGTCGTACCGGGCAATGTTCGGCACGCCCTCCAGGAACAGGATGCGGTCGATCAGTTTGTCCGCGTGCTTCATCTCGCCCATCGACTCTTCCCAGTGCTTCTTGGCGAGCTTCAGGAAGCCCCAGTTCTTGCACATCTTCGACTGGACGAAGTACTGGTTGATCGCGGTCAGCTCGATGGTGAGCGCGCGGTTGAGGGATTCGATGATGTCGGTGTTGCCTTGCACGGAAACCTCCTCGTTTGAGCTGTGGCGAACGAGGATGTCTTAGGAACTTCTGACGCGCGGGCGGCGCGCGAAAGTGCTGGAAAATCGAGATGAGATGGGTTCTCACGCACACCAGTCGCTTGCGGCTTCGCGACCTACTCGTCGTCGTCGTCGCCGTGCTGGACCCGAAACGCCAACTGTTCCAACTGGATGGCGAGATCGACGGTGACGAGGCGGACCTGCTTGGGCAGTTTCAACACGACCGGGGCGAAGTTCAGGATGCCACGAACGCCGGCCTCGGTCAGCGCCGCAGCGACCGCGTGCGCGGCTTCGGCCGGAACCGTCAGCACGCCGAGTTCCGCGTTCAGTTCGGTCACGCGCGCCGCGATGGTCGAGGCCGCTTCCACTTTCAGTCCGGCGACCTCTTGCCCCACCTTTGCGGCGTCGCAGTCGAACAGGGCCACGATGTCGAAGCCCTGCGCGCGGAACCCCTGATACTTGAGAAGCGCGCGGCCGAGGTTGCCGGCACCGACCAGTACGGCCCGCCAGCCGCGGTCGATGCCCAGCGCGGTGCGGATCGCGGCGGCCAGCTCTTTCGCGTCGTAGCCGATCCCGCGCTGCCCCAGGTGCCCCAGCGCGGCCAGGTCGCGGCGCACCTGCGCGTCGCTGACCCCGACGGCGTCGGCGATGCGGCGGCTGGGCACCATTTTGTCCCCGTCCGTGGGCCAACCGGCCACGCACCGCAGGTACAGGCTCAATCGCTGGGCCGCGGCCCGCGAAAGCCGCTGCCCGCGCTCGATCGGCTGGCCGTCCAAGGTTCACAACCTCCTGTCGGGGTCGAATCGGTCGTCCTATTTTACTCACACCCGCGCCCGCTTCGCCCCCCGATTTTCGTTCTTCGGCCTACTTCGTTCCGCTCCACGACACCGGAATGGATACCTCGCCGCCCGGTTCGCTCAGTCGCACGCGCACGGTGCAGCGGCCCGGCTTCGCGGCCACGGCCTCCGGGATCGTCACGCGCACCGTCTGCACCGCGCCGCTGCCGCTCGACCACTTCACCTGAACCCCCGGCAGATCGCTCTCCGCGCCGGTCACGCTCACCGGCTTGCCGTCGGGCGCGCGCAGTTGCACCAGCGCGGAGCCTTCGGTCTGCCCGGTCGCGAGCCGCACGGTGATCGCGTCCGGGGTCGCGGTTACGGCCGCCGCGGCCCGCTTGAGCACCCGTACCGGGACGCGCAGCTCCGCGTACTCCGGGTCGTCGGTGTACAGTGTCACCAGCTCGTCGCGGTGGCCCGCCGGGGCGTTCGCGGCCAACTTGACCGTAACCGCCTGCGCGCGCGGCGTCCCGCCGGCCGGGGCGACCTCGACCGTCAGGTGCGCCGCCGAAGACACCGCCTTCACCACGGTCAGCGGCTTCCCGCGCTTGTCGGTCACGACGAGCGCCTGGCTCGCCTCGCCGGTCGTCGAGAACGCCACCTGCGGCGGACTCACGGCGACCTCGCGCGACAGCGTCGCGGTGATCTGGAGGAGCAGCTCGCCCGCCTCCGCCGGCACACCGGGCGACTCGATCTTGTAAGAAACCAGGACCTGCCACCGGTTCGGGCCGTCCGGCTGCGTGAGCGTGTTGACCTCGAGCGCGAGCCGCGTTTTCTCGCCCGGTTGAAGGGTGAGTGTGCCCAGCCCCTGGCGCAAACAGCCGCACCCGGCCTCGACTTTTGTTATCGTGAGTGTCCCCGCGCCGGTGTGAGCCAGCTCGAAGGCGTGTGCCAGCGGCGGCCCGGCCTTTACGTCGCCCTTCGCCGCGACCGGCGCGGGGCTGGTCAGCGACGTTTGCGGCTTCGCGGGAACCGGCGGCTGGCCGATGGCCAGCGCCGCGGCGAAAATGAGTGTGTTCATGACCGCGCGGAATAGCGTGGCGCGGCGCAGTTGCAAAGAGCAAAGTGACGAGGCATGGCAACCGGGGCGGTTCAAGACGTTCGCGTGCGGGTGGCGGTGTGCCCGGAGCGCCCGTGTGCGCCGGGGGCCGACGAGGTGTGCGCGTGGGTGGTCGATCTGGCCCGCCCGCCGGTTCACCCGAACGAGCTGTTCACCCGCCTCACGCCCGAAGAGCGCGTCCGCGCGGAGCGCTACCGGATCGCGAAGGCGCGCGAACAGTTCGTGATCGGCCGCGGGCTGTTGCGCGGGCTGCTCGGCGAACTGCTCGACACGGCCCCGGCCGCGGTGCCACTCGTGTACCTGCCGTCGGGAAAACCCATCCTGGCGGGCACGAACGCGCCCCTGCACTTCAACATCACCCACACCGACGGCGTGCTGGTGCTGGTCGCCGGGCGGCGGCGCGTGGGCGTGGACGTGGAGTGCGTTCGCGCGATGGACGACGCGGAGGGGCTGGTGGCGCGGTACTTCTCAGCAGCGGAAGCGACGGCGTTCCGCGCGCTGCCGGAGGCGCAGCGCCCGCTCGCGTTCTTCCGCGGCTGGACGTGCAAAGAAGCGGTCATCAAGGCGGCCGGTGCGACCGTCGGCTGTCTGGCGGAGTTCGACGTGGAACTGGACCCGGCGCGCCCGCCGCGCGTGAACGCGGTGCGCGCCCCCCAACTGACCGGCCCCGGTTGGGCGCTGACCGAGTGGCTCGCCCCCGGTAACGCCGCCGTCGCCCTCGCGGTCGAAGGCGCGACGGAGTTGGTGATGGGAAGAGAAGAATAAGAACCTCACGCAAAGCCGCAGAGACGCAAAGAGGACAGGAGAGAAGAGTTCGATTTGAACTGTCTTCTGTCCTCTTTGCGTCTCTGCGGCTTTGCGTGAACCGAATCGAACCTTACGGGTTCGGCGGCGGCTGCGGGACCGGGTTGCCCACGCCCACGTTGCTCAGGTACGGGGCCGTGGCCTGGTTGATCTTGTCTTCGGGCACGTCGAGCCGGAACTTGTACCCCATGCGGCTGAAGAAGTCGCGGTGGTTGATCCGGTCCACGCCGCGCGAGCGGGCGTCCTTCACCTTGTTGTTGATGATCTCCAGCAGCTTGCTCTTCTCGTCGCGGTTCGGGTCGGTCCCGGTCAGCAGCGGCTTGAACCCTTCGACGATGTACCGCGTGTTGTCCGTGACCTCGCCCACCCACTCGCGCTTCCGCATGTCGAAGTAAGCATCGACCGGAATGCCCATGTTGCGCAGGTCCTTGACCACGCTCTCGATGTCGTCGATGCCGTCGCCGTTGACGTCGAAGATGCCGATGAGGGCGATGTGGTCGGCCACGCCCTTGCGCCACACGGAGTTGTAGATCAGGTCGCCCACGGTGATGCCGTCACGGATCGGGTCCAGTTCGGTGCCCGGTTGGATGCGGGCCAGCGACAGGTTCGGGCCGACGACTTCGTACACCTCGATCGACCCCTTCGGCACGAACATCTCGACCGACTTGTACTCGCCCTTCGCGTCCTGGGTGCGGAGCATCCGCATCCGCGACTGGCGGCCCTTCTGCGGGAAGTCCGGGGGCAGCACGGTGAACGTCAGGCCCGGGCGCACGCCGGCCGCGGAGCCGAGGCTGATCTCGACCACGCCCTCCGGCAGCTTGCGCAGGATCTTGCCCTGCGGCTCGTCGTAGGTGTACTTCTCCTTGTTCTCGGCGTTGGCCCGGCTCCGCAGCGCGTCGTTGTCCGAGGCCAGCGCCTCGAGTTGTTTCTTCATCACGCGGGTCTGGGCCTCGAACGCGTCGCGCTCCGCGGTGATGTCGGTAATCTTCTTGTTGGCATTGGCCTCGGCCGCGATGTACTGGTCGGTGCGGAGTTTGTAGGTGTCCGTGACCTTCTTCAGGTCGGCCTTGAACTCGGCCGGCAGTTTGTCGATCTGGTCCTGGTATTTCGTCTGCACCGCGGCCAGCGCGGTGACGGCGGCCTTCATCCCCTCGATCTGCTTCTTGTAAGCGTCGCGCTCGTCCTCGGCGGCCTTATACGCCGGCTCCTTGTTGCGGAGCTTGGCGTACTGGTCGAGCAGAGCCTCGGCCGGCGGCGACTTGGCCCGCTTGTCGTTGTCGAGGCCCCAGAACTTGAACTCCTCGGGCAGGCTCGCGGCGTCGGCCACGCCCAACTTCTTGGCGACGGCCTCGTTGATCTTCTGCACCTCGTTGGATACCGTGGCCGACCCCTTTTCGGCGTCCACCGTCGATTTGTCATCGGTCTCCTCATAGCCGAGGTACAGCCGGTACACGCGGGCCTTCAGCTCGGACTCGCGCGAATCGCTGCGGGGCTTTGCCAGTTCGTCTTTGGCCTTCTTCTCGTTGGCCTTCGCCCCCTCGACCTCGGCGAACGACAGGTACCACATCACCCCGAAGGCGATGGTGGTGAGCACGAAGAACACCAGCGCGAAGATCAGCGGGAGGCTGGTCTCTTTCGCTTTCGCTTTGGCCATTGGACCCTCGTCGCGGGCGGACCGGATTGCGGGACGTGACGCCACCGAACACAGATGGCGCGGGACCGCCCGCACCTGTCACCATTCCTTGAGCTTAAAGGCCGCAGGGGGCGTGTCAACACGAAACGGGCCGCAACCCCGCGCCGCGATTGCGGTTGTGCCGACCGCGCCGGTGGCGCTGGCGCGCCCCGCAGGTTCTCGTTTGGTCCACGGCGCGTGCCGCGTTACAATCGGCTCGTTGCTCGTCGCGTTAACACATCCGAACCCGTCAGATCGAGGCCGCCGTGCGCGAAGACGCCGCTATCGCTGTAATAGTCATCGTTCTGATCGCGCTGCCCGTGGGGCTGCTGATCGGGTCCGTGATCCTGCGCGGGGGCGTGTCGTTCGCCAACAAGAGCCTGCCGAAGCCGCAGCCGCGCCGCCGCTACGACGAGGACGACGAGGACGACGACGAGTATGACGAGGGCTGGGACGCCTACGACCGCCCGCGCGAGCGCCGGGCCAAGAACGCCGGCCTGATCCCGGAGCCGGGGTTGGGCAAGGGCATGGGCATCGTGTTCGTCAACTGGATCGCGCAGTCGTTCCTCGGCGGGTTCATGAGGGTCTCGATCGAGGCGATCGACGACGAGGCGGTCGGGATGCTGCTCGCGCTGATCGCGCTGCCGGTCTGGTTTTGCATCGCCGCCGGCATCCGCGCCGGGATGCTCCCCACCTCGTTCGCCCGCGCGTCGCTCGTGGTGCTGTTCGAGGTGCTCATCGTCCTGGCGATCTGTGTCGTCGTCGGGGTGCCGCTCTACATTCTGCTCGTCGCCACGCGGTAGGTTTTTAGCCGGTGCTGAACACGAACTCCGGGGCCGCGGTCGGACCGGTCAGCACGCACGCGGTCAGCGGCTCGCAGATGCCGCCGCTGGTGTCGATACGGACGCGCACGGCGTTCACGTCCGGTGCGTCGACTTTCACGTGCCCACTCACCTGCACCTTGCCCGGCAGCGCGAGCGGGTTGGCGGAGAGCTTCTTGTCCGCACCGAGCCACACCGGGTATTCGGGCGCGAACAGCCGGTCCGTGTCGGTGCCGAATCGCGGGTTCACGAACGCACGGTCCCACTTCTTCCGGTGCAGGCATTCGAGCTGCGCGCTCGCGGGGCAGTCCAGTTCCGGCGACAGCCCGTTGTGAATAAAGACGTGCCCCTCGGCCTCCGCGACCCACGGCAGGTCCGCTAGGAACGCGCGGTGATCCGCCGGCATCGCGGCCTTCAGCTCTGCCAGTTCCTGTTCCCATTTGCCGTGTGGAAGAAAGTCCGGCGTGTGGCCAAGATAGCTGAGGAACGTGGCCTTGTGATCGTAGTGTGAAGCGTACCGCTTCACCCAGTACGCGGGCGGCGGGCCGTCGTGCAGGCCGGCGGCGTTCGCCAGTGCGAGGTCGTGATTCCCCATCACGCAAGTGCTGCCGGGCTTCTCCGCGATCAGTTCGATCACGCGCGACACGAGTTGCTTCACCGTGTCCGAGCGGTCCACGAGGTCGCCGAGGAACACCAGCTTCGCGCGCGGCCAGTCGGCGCGCTGGCGCAGGTTCGCGACGAGCTTGTCGAGCCAGGCGACGCGGCCGTGCAGGTCGCCGATGGCGATGACCGGGTATTCGACGCGCGTGGGCAGTTGCATCGCGGCTCACCTTCCCCGGCCCCGCGTTCGGAACTAGATTGCAGGTGTCAATCTATTGCGACCGAGAAAGCGGAGGCGGCCATGCGCGTGGATCTGTTCGGGCTGACGATGGAAGCGCCGCGGGTCACGTTCTACCTGTGGTCCCCGTGGCGCTGCGCGGCCATCGAGCACAAGCTGTACGAGTCGCTCAAGGCCGTGCCCAACGCAACCCTCGAAGCCGCGCCGGACGAGTTGCGGTTGCACATCACCGAGAACAAGGGCTGGCGGGTCGCGCTCCAGAACCTGTCGCGCGTGCTCAAGGGCTGGCAGGAAGAGGCCACCGACGGGGCGAAGGACGAGCGCCGCGCCTGGCGGTGGCTGATCGAGGCCGACACCGACGCAACCGGGTACGACATGCAGGGCGAGAAGACCAGCTTCTGGGCCTACCTGCGGCTGTCGGTGGACCGCGGCGGCCCGGCCGACGCCGAGAAGGGCGAGGACATCGACCTGAACGGCTTCGGCGTGCAAGTGTGGGGCGAAAAGGCCGAGTGAGGCGAACGGCCGGTGTCAGCCGGCCGGTGAGAGCGGCACCAAGCACCGGCC
>SXGT01523225.1_pt1 | contig 10553 bp, 16 predicted proteins | sample 3176221 | NCBI WGS metagenome assembly SXGT01 (sample SAMN11356862, study PRJNA531348) | freshwater metagenome | isolation source: freshwater sample F1-120 | place: China: Fuxian Lake, Yuxi | collected 2017-12-25
AGCGCGCCGTAGGGGTTCCATTTACTGGGATTCTTCCTCGCAAACTCTTCCTTGGCGCGCTGCTCGTCGGTGTACGTCCAGTTGAAAATCGCCTCCTCGATGAACTCGCCCGTGGCCAACGCCTTGAACGGCGTGCCCGAACTGCAACGGCGCGGGGGTGATCTACACCGATCTCGGGATGATGGCGGGCGTCACGACGGCCTGCGAAGAGTGCCAGGGACGGCGGTTCCAAGCATCTGTGCTGGAATACCGCTTCGGAGGCTTGAACATCGCCGAGGCGCCCACCGTTTCCATACTCGGATGTGCGTCTTTTGCCGTACCTCCAGCACTCGTTCGGGTTCCTGCCGGATGTCGCCGCCTGCCAGGCGATGGCGAACCTGCTGGCCGAGAAACACAATACCTACTGGCGCGACTACAAGGTCGTGGTCGCCGCGGGCGCGTCCGCGGGCATCGGGGTGGAGGCCTTGCCGCCGGTGCGCGCGGCCATCGGGAGCGGTTTCGACACCAAGACGATCACACTCTCGTGCGGCAAACTCACGACCGGCGTGACGGTGCCGCAGTGGTCTTCGATCCTGATGCTGCGCAATCTCAAGTCGCCGGAGACCTACTTCCAGGCCGCGGTCCGTGTGCAGTCGCCCTGGTCCATCAGGAACCCCAATGGCGACGACCCGAGTGAGGAGGAGATCCTCAAGCCGGTGTGCTTCGTGTTCGACTTCGCGCCCACGCGCGCGCTGCGGCAACTGTCCGAGTACGGCATCGGGCTCTCGCCGGGGGAGTCGAACCCGGAGAACGCGGTCAAGGATCTCGTGTCCTTCCTGCCGGTGCTGGCCTACGACGGGGCCAACATGACGCAGATCGACGCGGGCGGCATCCTCGATATCGCGATGTCGGGCACTTCGGCCACGCTGCTTGCCAGCAAGTGGGAGTCCGCACTGCTCGTGAACGTGGACAACGGCACCCTGCGCCGCGTCCTGGACGATCCCGAGGCGATGGCGGCTCTGGAGCGTATCGAGGGCTGGCGCGCGCTTGGCGACAACATCCTCGAGACGATCATCAACAAGAGCGACAAGATCAAGGATCTCAAGAACAAGGCCAAGGACGGCGAGCTGACGGCGAAGCAAAAGAAACAGCTCACCGAAGAGGAGAGAGAGTTCAAATCAAAGCGCAAGCTCGTCCAGGAGAAGCTGATCAAGTTCGCGACGCGCATTCCGGCGTTCATGTACCTGACTGACTTCAGAGAGAACACACTCCAGGATGTCATCACCAAGCTTGAGCCGGACCTGTTTCAAATCGTCACCGGCCTGACAGTGAAGGACTTCCACCTGCTCGTCCGGCTGAAGGTGTTCAACACCGAGCAGATGAATCAGGCCGTCTTCGCGTTCCGCCGCTATGAAGACGCCTCACTGCGCTATACGGGAATCGAAAGCCACGAGGGCCTGACCCACTATGGGCTTTACGACACTGTGGTGGCGAGGGAGTGAGAGGGCAGGGAAATTTGAGTGTGACGGCTCAGGCGTCGTGATCGGATGCCCGCGTTCTCCCGCTATATCGGCATCGACTACTCGGGCGCGGAGACGCCAACCGCGAGCTTGAAGGGTCTGCGTGTTTATTTGGCCGATGGCGATGCGCTTCCGGTCGAGGTGCCGCCGCCTCCGTCTCCGCGCAGATACTGGACGCGGCGCGAAATCGCGGAATGGCTGGTGGAGCGGCTCTTCGAGGAGGCGCCGACGCTGGTTGGCATCGATCACGGGTTTTCGTTTCCGCTGCGCTACTTCGAAGTGCACCAGCTGGTGCCGGAATGGCCGGCGTTTCTGGATGACTTCCAGCGGCATTGGCCGACCGACGAGGACCATGTCTATGTCGATTTCGTGCGCGACGGCAGCGCCGGAAACGGTGCCGAGCGTACCGGCAGCGCACGTTGGCGGCGCTTGACGGAAGAACGGGCGGGCTCGGCGAAGTCGGTGTTCCACTTCGATGTCCCGGGCCAGGTCGCCAAGTCAACGCACGCCGGAATACCTTGGCTGCGGTTCATGCGCCGGCAATTGGGTGCGCGGGTCCATTTCTGGCCTTTCGATGGCTGGCAGATACCGGCCGGCGGGTCGGCGCTGGTGGAGGTGTATCCCGCCCTCTGGAAGCACGCCTTCGCCGCGAACGGCCGCACGGCAGACCAGCATGACGCCTACTCGGCCGCCGCGTGGCTGCGGCAAGTCGATATCGAAAACAAGCTTGCGAACTTTCTCGACCCGGAGTTGACGCCGTCGCAGCGCGCCGTCGCCCAGGTCGAGGGCTGGATTCTGGGGGTGGCATGAGTAAGACTGGGTGGACGGTCGCCTTCACGCTGTATATACTGCCAGTACTTCATCGCATCGCACTCCTATGATTCAACCAGGGAGAGCGCACCATGCTTAAGAACCTGTTCAATGAAAAGAAGGCCGCTCAAGTAGCGGCCTATTTCCTGTTTCGTGCGGGCGGGCCGCTCTCAGTGCTGAAGCTGACAAAGCTTCTGTATTTGGCCGAGCGCGGATCGCTTGAACAGTTTGGCGAGCCGATGATCGGCGACCATCCTGTTTCGATGCCGCATGGTCCGGTGCTCTCGACGACGCTGGATCACATCAACGGCATGCTCGCGTCTGGCGAGGGCGGTTGGGATTCCTGGATCGCAGACAGGCAAGGGCATTTTCTCGCGCTGAGGGATCCACAGAGGGTGCTCTCGCCGGCAGATCTGCTTGAACTGAGCCAGTCGGACGTCGCTGTTCTTGCCGCCGTGTGGGAACAATTTGGCGGCATGGGTCAATGGGCGCTGCGCGACTGGACGCATGAGCATTGTGCGGAATGGCGTGATCCCGAAGGATCGTCGGTTCCGATTCCGCCCGAGGAACTTCTCGCCGCGCTGCATTTTTCACCACAGCAGAGTGAAGCGATTCTTGCGCGGCTGCGCGAGGCTGATGGAATCAATGCCGCGTTCGCGGCGGTTGCACCTGCCCAGGGCCACTAGTGGCGGCGTGGCAAGCGTCGGCGGGTGCGACGCTGTTAGTTCCTTTCGGTCCAGTTGGCCAGCATCTGTTTGTTGTTCTTTGCGATCCCGTGGTATCGCCAGGCTACGGGCCCAATCCGTGCGTCGTCATGGCAAACCTGAGTACGCTGCGCGCAGGGATTCCTCACGATCCAACCTGCGTGCTTCAACCGGGCAGCCATGCTTTCGTGGTGCAGGACAGCTACATCGTCTATAGCGCAATGCGCATTGACCGGGTTACAGATCTTGTGGCGCGGGTTGCGTAGGGATTCTTTATTCCGCACGATCCGATGCCTGCGGCCATTTTGCAGCGCATCCAGGCAGGCCGGATGGCGTCACCGCGTACTAAGCAGGAATTCAGGCTGCTCCAGATCTAATCCTTGCAACTTCGTATGGCCCACTTCGTCCCCGTCCTTTCGAGCGTAGTTGGCAAGATGACCTCCGGCGAACGTCGCTTCGCGCGGCGGCTGGAATCTCATCTCGAAGACGACTACATCTGCTGGTACGACGTTCCAATCGGCTCCCTGTATCAGCACCCTGACTTCCTGGTGTTCCACCCTCGGCGCGGGTTGTTGGTCCTGGAGGTCAAGGACTGGAAGCTCGAGAGCATTCAGTCCATTGACCGGATCCGGGTGAGGCTCCAGGTGGATGACAAGTCGGTGCGGACGGCCAGCCCGATGGAGCAGGCAAGGCAGTACGCGCACCGGATCAAGCAGCTTCTCGAATCAGATCCTGCACTGGTGGGCGAGCCAGGTACAAATTTCGAGGGCAAGCTCCTCTTCCCGTGGGGCTATGGGGTCGTGCTTGCGAATATCTCCCGCAAGGCGTTCGCGGGGACGGATCTCGGCAATGTGATTCCGCCGGAGCGCGTGATCTGCCAGGACGAGATGGTGGAGTCGGTGGACGCCGAGGCGTTCCAGCAGCGGCTCTGGGGCATGTTCTCGGTGTCGTTCAAGTGTCTCGTCGCGTTGCCGCAGGTGGACCGGGTGCGCTGGCATCTGTTTCCCGAGATTCGCGTCAGCCAGGGGACCTTCGACCTGCGCAGTCCCTCCGCGCCCAGGTTCGAGACAGTGCCGGATATCGTCCGGGTGATGGATCTCCAGCAGGAGCAGCTCGCCAGGAGCCTGGGGGAGGGCCATCGGGTGATCCACGGCGTGGCCGGCTCGGGCAAGACGATGATCCTGGGCTACCGCGCGCAGTAGCCGCAAGGCGAATTAGCCTGGTTTGCCGTATGTTGCTGTAAAAGCTACAATCGTTGCTTGAAACGCAACGACGAGGGTCTGCCGCGTGTCCGCCAATCTTGCCGCGATGCTGTTCGGCGTCTACCGCCGCGGGGTGCTCGCGCTGCTGCTGCTGCGTCCGGAGGAGTCGCTGCACCTGCGGGAGATCGCGCGGCTCACCGGGAAGGCGCCGGGCACGCTGCTGCGCGAGGTGAACGCGCTTGCGGCCTCGGGCGTGCTGCTGCGCAAGCGCGTGGGGAATCAAGTCCACTTCCAGGCGAACCCGGACTGCCCGATCTACGAGGACCTGCGCAGCATCCTGAAGAAGACCGTCGGCATGGCGGACGTGCTGCGCGAGGCTCTCGCGCCGCTCGCGGGCAGGATCCGCGCGGCGTTCATCTATGGGTCGATGGCGAGCGGCGAGGAGCGCGCCGGCAGCGATGTCGACTTGATGATCGTGGGGGAGGTCAAGTTCGCGGAAGCGGTTGCGGCGCTCGCGCCAGCGCAAGCGCTGTTGCGCCGCGAGGTCAACCCAAATGTCTATCCCGCGTTGGAGTTCAGAAGGAAGGCTGCGGCCGGCGACGCGTTCGTCAGGCGCGTGCTCGCGGAACGCAAGATCTTCATTCTGGGCGGCGACGATGACCTTGGAAAACCTGCTGCGCATCGGAAAGCTCAAGGCACACGCCGCCGATGAGCAGGAAATCGCGCGGCTGCTCGAGTCGGCGGACCGGGGGCTGAAGGACGCGTCGATCGCGGGGCTGAGCAGCGATTCGTGCCTGGACCTCGCCTACCGCGCGCTGATGCAGGCAGCACTCGCAGCCGTGATGGCAAACGGCTATCGCCCCGCCACCAGCGAGCCGGGGCATCACCAATTGCTCATCCAGGCGCTGCCGATGACGATCGGACTGGCGCCGGAGCGCGTTCAGGTACTGGAGGCATATCGCAAAGCCAGGAACCAGATGGACTATCGAGGCGTGCCGGTGTCCGATGCAGTGGCGAGGGAGTGTTCCGAGGACGCGCGGAAACTGCTCGTCGAGGTGCGGGCGTGGATCCAGGCCAGGCGAAAGTGATCTGGCGCGGAGCCGCGCGCGCCCTCGCCGTGCTGGTGGACGAGGGCCACGATTTCGAGCCGGAGTGGCTGAAGCTGGTGGCCCAGATGGTGCATCCCGAAACCAACTCGCTGCTCGTGCTCTACGACGACGCACAGAGCATCAATCGCCGCAGAGCGCGGGCCGCAGCGGCGCGTTGCCCGAGCTGCGCGAATTCAAGGGCGAGGAGGCGGAGCTTGCCTACATCGTCGAGCGTGCGCAGGCGCTGCATGCGGCGGGCACGGCGTGGAAGGACGTGGCGATACTTTTCCGCTACGTGAAGCAAGGCGAGCGCTTTGCCCTGGCCGTCGGCCGCGCCGGCATTCCGTACGAGCTGCTGCCGTCGACTCGAAACACGCCGCCCAGCGACAGCCTCAAGATCCTGAGCATGCACAGCAGCAAGGGCCTGGAGTTCCCGGTCGTGTTCCTGCCGTGCCTGGATGCGATGCCCGTGCCCAGCCAGGAGGAGGCGGCCGAGGCGAAGCTGCTGTACGTCGCGATGACGCGGGCGATGGAGCGTCTGCACATGACGCATCACGCGCGGTCGGGTTTCGTGGATCGGGTGCGGGTGGCGGTGGGGGCCGGAGGGGCGGCCCGATCGGGTACGTCGGCGTAGAATCAGGCAAGCGATTCTGGTCCCGCAGGGAGGTTTGCATGGCAGGCACGACGCTGGAGAAGGTTCGTTCCGAGGCGCTGCGTCTCACGCAAGCAGAGCGCGCGGACCTTGCGCACAGCCTGGTAGGCAGCCTCGACGGTCCAGTGGAGGCGGATGCGGAATCGGCCTGGGATGCGGAAATCCTGCGTCGGCTGGGTGAAATCGATGCCGGGACTGCGGAACTCATCGATCGAGAGGAGTTTCGCAGGCGGATGAAGGCGCGCATGAGCCGCGCCTGATGCGTCGGATTCGTATCCATCCGGCGGCAGCCGAGGAGGCTGCGGAAGCCGCCGCGTGGTACGAAAGGGAACGGCCCGGGCTCGGGGTGGATTTCGAGCGTGCCGTCGATGCGGCGCTTGACCTTCTGGAAGAAGAGCTTGCACCGCTCGTCACGGTCCCTGGCACTGCTGGCACACGCGGCGCGAAGCGCCTGCTGCTCCGGCGCTTTCCCTACGCAGTGATCGTTCGCGAGAGCGCTGCCGAGATCATCGTCATTGCGTTCGCCCATACCGCACGTAGGCCGGGATACTGGCGCGGCCGATTGAAATCCCCGGTATGACCCGCAGGAAAACTAGGATCTGACCCCGATTTTCGCGGGTGGCGGTGGGGGCGTCGCATTGACGATGCAAATCAATGTAGGTACAGTAATTACATGAAACGCGATCCCCTTCCCGCATCCCCGAAGCATGCTGCCAAGGTCGAGTTGAAGGTCGTGCAGATCGGCAATTCGCGCGGGGTGCGCCTGCCAAAGGCTGTGCTGGAGCGCTATGAAATCAAGGATTCCCTGGTGCTCGAGGCCCGGGAGGATGGGCTGCTGCTGCGCGGGAAGAAGGACAAGCGCCTGACCTGGGAGGAGACGTATCGCGAGGCGGCGCGCGAGAAGGAGGACTGGAGCGACCTCGACGCGACGCTGGCGGACGGGCTCGAGCCCGGGGAGAAGTGGTGACGTGGTAGCCAGGTCGGTCGAACGCTACGGCGTGTACCTCGCCGACCTCGATCCCACGCGTGGCCGCGAGATCGCCGAGACCCGGCCAGTGGTGGTCGTGAGCCGGGACGACATGAACCGTTTCCTCGATACCGTGGTGATTTGCCCGCTGACGACGAAGCTTCACCCGCGGTGGCGCAGCCGGGTGCAGACCGCCTGTGCGGGACGCAAGGCCGAGATCGCGGTCGATCAGGTTCGCACGATCAGCAAGGAGAGGCTCGGGCGGCGGCTGGATGCGCTGGAGCCCGCGACCGCGACGCTGCTGCGCCGCCTGATTTCGGAGATGTACGGCGAGTAGAAGCCGCCCGCGGCGCCAGGCGTCGTGGCCCAGAAGGAAACTGGGATCTGCCCCTGATAGCTCTCTTGTTGTTTGAATAAGTCATTGGCAAACAATGTGTTGGGATGTATATTCGCCATTTGCAAATAGCGAATGGCTGGCATGTACCGCTCCCGAAAGAATCCGCAGATTTCACTGAGGCCCCAGGACCTGATGGTGCTGCTGCGCCTTTCGCTCGAGAAAGGCTCGATGCCCGCCTATGCAGTGCTCGCCGGTGAGCTCGGGATGACGGCGTCCGAGGTTCACGCCGCGCTCGAGCGAGCGCGGGCGGCAAGGCTGGTGCGCAAGGAGCCAGCGAGCGCACCGGTCCTGCTGCGAGATGCGCTGCTTCAGTTCGTGCTGCATGGCGCGCAATACGCCTTCCCGGCAGTGCGCGGCGAGGCCACGCGCGGATTTCCTACGGCCTACGCGGCCACGCCGTTGCGCGAGCGCGTTTCGCAACCTTCCGCGGAGCCGTCGCCCGTCTGGCCCCATCGCGAGGGCAGCGTCCGCGGGGTGGCACTCTATCCGCTGTACCCCAGCGTGCCTGAGGCGGCGCGCCGGAACCCGGCGCTCTACGAGTTGTTGGCGCTGTTCGACGCGCTGCGGGCGGGCGCCGCACGCGAGCGCAAGCTGGCAAGCGAGCTCCTCGCCGAGCGCCTGGCGTGAACCCGAACGATCCCAACCACACGCGGGGTTCGAGCACGACCTGCGCGATGGCGCACCGGTCTGCCGCTGGAGGCTGCGCGAAGCCGTCCTCGACCTCATGCCCTCCGACAAAGCTGTGTTGGGTTTCGCCAACCGTTGGTACCCGCTCGCCGTCCGGACGGCGCGTCTCGCCATGCTGCCCAGCGGTGTCGCGATCCGGCTCGTGCGCGCGCCGGTCTTCGTCGCTACCAAGCTCGAGGCGTTCTTCGAACGGGGCGGCGACGACTTCCTCTTGAGCCATGACCTTGGCGACGTGCTGGCGGTGGTGGATGGGCGCGAAGAACTGATTTTCGAGTTCGATGGCGCGGATCCGGCGTTGTCGCGGTTTGTCGGAGAGACATTTGCTCGCCTGCTTGCGACGCCGAGATTCTCCGACTACCTGGGAGGTCATCTTCCCGGCGACGACGCGAGCCAGGCCAGGCTGCCGCTGCTTGAGGCGCGCCTCGCGCAGCTTGCGGCGCTTGGCACAGGTGAAGGAGCCTGAACCCGACAGCCCTGTTTCACGCCGCCGCTCGTTCCACCGCCGCGGCGACCGCCAACAGCGACGCATCCGTCCCCCCTGCAGAGAACACCGTCACCCCGAACGGCGTATTCCCCGTCTCATCCATCCCGCACGGCACCGCCACCACCGGCGCGCCCGCCTTGCCGGTCGCTTTCGCGCAGGCGCCCATGGGGGCGATCAGCGCGTCGACCTTGTGTTGCGCGAGGGCGGCATCGATGCCCCGGGTGCGCGAGAGTTCGATGTCGCGCGCGCGGTCGGCCTTGTAGGTCGGGTCGTCGAGGCCAGCGGTGGCGTTCGCGGCGATGAGCAGCGACTGGCCGTAGGGGATCGCGTCCGGGTGCGCCTCATTCCAGGCGATCAGCTCGGCCATCGAGCCGATGCCGCAGGGCGCGCCGTTGTCCTTCAGCAGTGCGTTCAGCGCGGCCTTGAACTCGGTGCGGAACACCGATGAGCGCACCTCGTGCAGCTCGGTGGCGCTGGGGAAGTCGCAGGGGTCGACCAGCGTGATGCCGGCCTTGGCGAGGCGTTCCAGCACGCAGGCGAAGCTCGGGTGCTCGGCGACGTGCTTTCGCGGTACGCCGAGGCGCGGTTTCTTCGGGTCGATGGTCTCCAGCGCGCGCGGCGCAGCGCCGGCGAGGATGGCGGCGACGAGCGCGGCGTCTTCTACCGAGCGCGCGAGCGGCCCGGGCGTGTCCTGGCTCGGCACCAGCGGCACCACGCCCTCGCAGTCCACCAGGTCCACGCTCGGCTTGTAGCCGACCACGCCCGAATAGCTCGCCGGGGTCTGGATCGAGTTCTGCGTCTCGCTGCCGATCGCCACGGGGGCGAGCGACGCCGCCACCGCGGCGGCCGAGCCGACGCTCGAGCCCTGGCCGCGGTCGTAGCGGATGCCGTGCGGGTTCCTGACCACACCGCCCGCGCCGCTGAACTCCGAGGGCATCACGTCCGAGACGAAATCCGCGAACTCGGTGAGGTTGGTCTTGCCGAGCACGATGGCGCCGGCTTCGCGCAGGCGGCGCACCAGCGTCGCCTCGCGCTGCGGCTTGAAGCCGGCAAGCGCCTTCGCGCCGGCGCTGCAGGCCATGCCATCCGCCGTGAAGATGTTGTCCTTCAGCAGCACCGGGATGCCGTGCAGCGGGCCGCGGTCGCGGCCGGCGGCGAGCTCGACATCGGCGAGCTTGGCTTCCTCCATCGCGCGCGGGGCGACTTCCTTCACCGCGTTCAATTCCGGGTTCAGCGCGGCGATGCGCTTCAGGTACCAGCCGGTGGCCTCCGCGATGGTGAGGGTCTTGGCGCGGTAGGCGGCGCCGATCTCGGCGATGGAGCCTTTCTCCAGGAGCTTGTCGGTCATGTCGTTTCCTCGTCCACGTCGACGCTGTCGATCCAGGCCGGGTCGACTTCCGGCAGCGGGATGGCTCGCAGGAGCTTCCTCGTGTAGGCGGCGGCCGGGCTGGCGAAGATCTCCGCGGTGCGGCCCGCCTCGACCACGCGGCCGTGCTGCATCACGAGGATCTTCTCGCACAGCACGCGCACCACCGAGAGGTCGTGGCTGATCAGGATCAGCGCCATGCCGGTAGCCGCCACAATTCCCTCTGATACTAAACGACAGCGATGCAATCCAAAACTCTCTTCATCACTGACATCTTCAGCTACGGCAATCCCTGTGCAAAGCGTCTTACAAAACATAGGCACACCGTCTTTAAATGCACACGGAAGTATTCTCCAAATTTGCAACAGAAGTTTGGCAACGAAATAGAAATGTCGTTTCGCAGAGTACAGGACAGCTGAATCCGCCCTTGTATACAATCGAGGATCAACAAGCGCTTTAAAATGGAAGGGCACACAATACCGATTCATAGTCCTACTTAACAAAGCAAAAAACTGTTCCGCATAAATTGGATCGAGATTGAAATAGAACCGCACCTTTTCAAATTCATCAAATTGATCGGATAGGTAGCTACCAAAAGAATGAAAAAAAGAGTCGATGGGCTGGGCAAGATGCGAAAAAATTTTGAGACTTATTTCATCTCCAATTTTGACTCCGTTAAGTGGCAAGGATGAAGCGA
>SXGT01803301.1_pt1 | contig 10552 bp, 7 predicted proteins | sample 3176221 | NCBI WGS metagenome assembly SXGT01 (sample SAMN11356862, study PRJNA531348) | freshwater metagenome | isolation source: freshwater sample F1-120 | place: China: Fuxian Lake, Yuxi | collected 2017-12-25
ACAGATGTACAATGCGGCACTCCAGCAGTACCGGCGCGGCAGCGTCGCCACCGCCCGGCGGGGGTTTCTCGATTTCTTGCTCCAGTACCCCTCCCACCCCAATGCGGTTGACGCCCTCTATTTCGTGGCCGAGACGTTCGAGACGGTATCGCCAGATACCGCCATTGCGCGGTTTGCCGAGGTGAGTGCCAAGCACCCGCAATCGGCGCGGGCCCCAGCCGCGTTGTACAAGATCGGCCGCTTGTACGAGCAGAGCCTGAAAGATCCGGTCCGAGCCCGGGCCGCCTACCAGCGGGTGGTCGCAGAGTATCCGAGGTCCGAGGATGCCGAGTTGGCCAAGACCCGGCTCGAGGCGCTGAAACCTTAAGGTTGAGTGGGTGATGGCTCGGTCCAGCGGTGAAATGCCGTTCCTCGATCACCTCGAGGAACTTCGGAGTCGACTCGTCAAGGCCGTCGTCGCGCTCGTGGCGGCGGTCGGGGCCGGGATCTGGATCGTGACCCAGTTCCGGCTCGTCGACATTCTGCAAGCCCCGATCACCCCGCTGCTTGAAGGCCGCCACCTCGTCGTTCATAGCCCGACCGAGCCGTTCATGATCGTGTTGCAGCTCGGGTTCATCGTCGGGTTGGTGTTGGCATCGCCGGTGCTCATCTGGCAACTCTGGGCGTTCCTGGCCCCGGCTCTCTACGACCGTGAAAAGCGGGCCATTGTTCCGGCCCTCTTCGCGGGGTTCATCCTGTTCGTGAGCGGGGCGGTCCTGAGCTTCATTTTCATCGTGCCCGAGGCGCTTCGGGTTCTGCTTGGATTCAAGCCGGGCACCTTCGATCTCCTTATTACCTATCGAGAGTACTTCTCGTTCGTCCTCCAGGTCGTGCTGGCCATGGGGATTTCGGCCGAACTACCGCTGGTTATCATCATGCTGGCGGTCCTCGGGGTCGTGACTCCAGTCATGTTGCACCGGTTCCGCCGGTTTGCCGCGATCCTGGCGTTTGCCGGCGGAGCGATTCTCTCGCCCGGTACCGACATCTTCTCGATGATGATGATGTCGATCCCGTTGTTGATCCTGTATGAAGTTGGTTTTGCAGGAGCATGGATCGTTCATCGCCGCCGCCTCCGCGCGGCGGCAGCCGCGATGGTAATGCTGGTCGGGTTTGGGTTTCCAACGCGGCTCGATGCCCAGCGCCCAACCCCGCCGCCCCGGCCGGTGACCCAGCAGAACCCGAGGCAAACCCCGGCGGACACCGGCGCCCGGACGCCCACCCCTCTCGATACCGCGAGCGCGCGCCGTCTTGGCATCCCCACCGCACCGAAGCGGAGCTTCGCCGCGCCGGACTCGATCGCTGACGATCTGCTCGAACTCGAGGGGTACGACGTGACCCGGTACCGGTCGGATACGGCCCGGGTTCAAACGGTCGCCCGGGTCGTGGAACTCGACGGCAATGCCATGACCGAGCGGTCGGGATCTACGCTCGAAGCCCGCCACATCAATTATCGGGAAGGCGACTGCCGTTTCGACGCGGAGGGGGAACCCCACCTGTTCCAAGAGGGTACCGTGGTGGTGGGCCGTCAGGTCCAGTTCAACACGTGCTTGGAACGGGGGTTGGTTCAGGACGGCCAAACGACATTCCCGCAGCAGGGAGCCAACTGGATCATCCGCGGCAACATCGCGATGGACTCGCTCACCAGCCGGATTTACGCCCGGGCCCAAGAGATCACCAGCTGTGACTTGCCGGACTCGCACTACCATTTCGCGGCCAAGGAACTCAAGTGGGTCAACGGGTCGGTGATGGTGGCCCGGCCCACCGTCTTGTACATCCGGGACGTCCCGATCGCCTGGATTCCGTTCCTCTTTCAGGATACCAAGCGAGGGCGGCGGTCGGGCATCCTGATCCCCGAGTTCGGGTTCAACGACATCGTCAGGCCGAGCCGCGCCTACAACCGAACCGTGAGGAACATCGGGTACTATTGGGCCCCGAACGACTATCTCGATGTCCTCGGCCGGTTCGACTGGTTTTCGAACCGGTACATTGAGTTGGGCTTCGAGGGCCAGTACCGGTGGATCGACAAATTTGCGCGGGGGGCCGTCAGTTTTTCGAAAAGCAGCGAAATCGGGTCGGGGTCGGGGAACTCCAATACCCGGATCGTCTGGAACCACAGCCAGTCGTTCAATGTCACAACCAAGTTGAACGTCAGCCTCGACTACTCGACCAATTCCTCGATCATCCGCCGAAACTCGATCGATCCGCGCCTCACCACTCAGCAGATTCGAAGCTCCGCCAACTTGAACCGGCAGTTCAAGTGGGGCAACGTCGCCGTTGGTTGGACCCGGAGCCAGAACGTGACGGACGGAAGCGGCTCGAGGACGGAGCCGTCGCTCTCGGTCTCGCCCAAGCCGCTTGATTTCGGGGCCAACGTCACTTGGTCGCCGGACCTCAACTTCAATCGCGACGTGAGCTTCCGCCAACCGCTTCCGTCGGTCCTGGTGCCCCGGGGAATCGGCGGCCAGGTCGACACCCTCAAGGTGACGGGCGGGAGCCGGGTCAGCCGGTTTACGATGAACACGCCGCTCAGGATCGGCGGATTCCAATGGCAAAACGCGGTGAGCCTGATCGATGCGGACTCCGCCGGTCTGCGGGAAGAAGTGGTCAGACTCCTGAATGATGACACCCCCGACCCGACTGACTCGATCACGGTCCGGCGGGTCCGGGGCGGGGGGTTCGGGAGCGAATTCGACTGGCAAACCGGGATCAACTTGCCGATCGTGTTTCGGACGTCCTGGAAGGTCACGCCGAACGTGGGCATTACCAACATCACGTCGGGGCCTTTTGCCGTGCGGAACGAGCGGACCGACGGGCAGTTCGTCCGCCAAGGCAAGCGACTCCAGTTCGGGGTGTCGGTGTCGCCCACGTTCTATGGATTCTTCCCCGGGATCGGCCCCCTTGCCAGGATTCGCCATACCATCCAGCCGTCCCTCAACTATTCGTACAGCCCGGCGGCCAATGTTCCGATCGAGTTCGCCCGCGCCATTACGCCGGGTGGCCAGCCGCTGGTGCTGAAGAGCATTCCGAGCCAGAATCTCAACCTGACCCTGAGTCAGAACTTCGAGGGAAAGTCCAAACGCCCGGCCGGCGACACGACCGACGCTGCGGTCAAGAAGATCCGAATTCTGAGCATCAGCACCAGCGGCATGTCAGAGGATTTCGAAAAGGCCAAGCAACCGGGCCGGACCGGCTGGGGCAGCGGCTCGTTGACCAACAGCCTGCTGAGTGACCTGGTTCCCGGGCTCAACTTGTCGCTATCTCATGACCTTTTCATCGGCCAGTTCGACAGCGACACCGCACGATTCAACCCGTTCTTGTCGGGGGTGACGGCGAGTTTTTCCTTGACCGATGGCACCTTCAAGTCGATTGGTCGGCTGCTCGGCTTGACCACGGAACCGCCGACCAAGGAAACGGCCCAGCCGGCCCGGGCCCCAAACCTGCCCGGGCAGTCGCCCTTCGGCGGCATCGATGACCTCCGGCGCGGCACCGGCTTCACCTCCAACCAGAACTACGCCCGGGGCCAGCGCGGCTTCAACGCCAATGTGAACTTGACGATTGCCCGGAACCGGCCGGTCGGCACGACGGCGGCCGCGCGGGTGCCGAATCGGAGCAACCTGTCGCTGAATACCAGCTTCGCGCCGACTCAGTTCTGGCAGGTGAGCTGGAACACCCAGTACGACATGACCAACAAGAAGTTCGAGTCGCAGCAACTCAGCTTGAATCGGGATCTCCACGATTGGCGGGCCACCTTCTCGTTTCTCCGAAGCCCGAACGGGAACTTCCAATTCTCCTTTCTGGTCACCCTGATCGATCTGCCGGACATCAAGTTCGACTACCGCCAGAACACCATCCAATCGGACCGGAGATAGGTCCGAACGGTCCCGGGAGCCCCTGGCCCGGACCCTGCAGGCCATCTGGAGGGGGCGGCGGCAAGGGCCCGGCTTGCCTGGCCCGTTCCAGCGGGCCTATCTTACGCCGCTACAAGATGTTGACGCGCCCAGTGCGACCCGTGCCACTCGGCCCCCTTCACTCGCGAGTCGGATGAACCTCGACAAGCTCAAAGAGTCGGCGCGCAAGTACGAGCAAAGCGGCCAGTGGCGTCCCGCCATTGACGTTTACAAGAAAGCGCTCCGCGAGTTCGAAGAGTCCGGCGAGGGCGTGCCCGACCCATCGCTCTACAACCGAATTGGCGATCTCGAGATGCGCGGGGGCGACTCCGGTGCCGCGATCCGCGCCTACGAGCAAGCCTCCGACCTCTACACCGAGCAGGGATTCTTCAACAACGCGATCGCCTTGTGCAGCAAGATCCTCCGGGCAAATCCCGGGCGGACCAGCACTTATCTTCGGCTCGCCCAGCTCAACGCCCGGAAGAATTTTGTCAGCGACTCCAAGCGGAACTTGGTGGAGTACCTCGAGCGGATGGATGCGCTCCACCATCGCGAGGAGGCGCTCACGGCGGTCAGGTCGTTCGCGGAGCAGTTCGTCGGAAACCCCGATATTGGTCCGATGTTGATCGAGTTGCTCCGGGCTGCTTCCCGGAACGAGGAGGCCGGGGAACAGTTCGAACGCCTGGCCGGGGAGCTGGAGGCGCGGGGCGGTGCCGGGGGCGACCAGGCCACCCGGGAGCGGATTGAGACGCTGGAGTCGGACGCCGCCGGTTCGCCGGTGAATCCTGGCGCCAGCCTCCCGTCACCGTACCGTCCGGGTGCCGGTGGCGACGGGCTGGTGTTTCTCGATCTCGGGGCGAGCTATGACCGGCCGGCGGAATCATCCGGACCGGTCGATGGGTTGGAGCTGGTGACCAACGGGTCGGACGAGGAGTGGCGGCAGGATACCGGCGGAGTCATCGATGGCCTCGAGTTCATCCGGGAATCCGTGGCCGACGACGACGAATTGGTGCCGAAACTCCTCACCGAGTCGCCGTTCGGGGCCACGCCGGTCATCCTCGATGAACCGGAGGCCGATCCATTCGATATCGACGCGTTTCCGAACGTGGACCTGACCGAGGCCTCCTTCGAGGAAGCGGACGATTTCATCGAGGGCACCATCGCCCTCGAGCCCGAGGCTTCGAGCGGTGACGGCACGGCCATTGGATCCGATGGCTTGGTCTTCCTTCCGGTCGAACCCGAACCCAGTCCGGAAACCGGCCTCGGGCCGCAATCGGAGGAGTCGGAGTCGGCGGTGCGGGACGTGGCGGCCTATGCCCGCGACCGGGCCAGGGTTCTTTTCGAGATCGGCGACCGGGCCGGGGGGATCGGCGCGCTGGAGGAGGCCCTCCGGCAACTCGAGGCTACCGGCCGGCTCCCGGAGGCCGTCCGGACGGCGGAGGAGCTGATTCAGCTGGAGCCGGAAGTCATCTTCCGATACCAGAAACGGGTCGAATTGGCCTACCGGGCCGGCGATCGCGAGGCCATGGTCGGGTCGTATCTCGGGCTCGCGGCGGCGTTGCTCCGGGGCGGCGGTGTCGACCACGCCCTGAACGTCTATCGACGGGTGCTCGAGCACGACGCCGAGAACGCCACCGCCCGCGCGGCGATTTCCGCCCTCGAGGCTTCGAAGGCCGACACCCGGCCGGCCCCGCCACCCCCGGAACCCCACTCGTCGTTCATCGATCTCGGGAGCCTGATCTTCGATGAACCGTTGTCCCGCGACACCAGGATCCGGGTCGACCAACGGGCGCCGATCGAAGACGAGGACGCCGCCTTTCACGAGGCGCTGGAGCAGTTCAAGCGAGGCATCGATGAGAACATCGACGCCGAGGACTTCCAGGCCCACTATGACCTCGGCATTGCGTTCAAGGAGATGGGACTTCTCGACGAGGCGATCGCCCAATTTCAAAAGGCGCTCCGGGCTCCGGAGGGACGGCTCAAGACCTCGGAGCAACTCGGGATCTCGTTCTTCGACAAGGGCCGGTTCGCCATCGCCGAGGCCGTCCTTCGTCGGGCCATCGAGAGTCTGGCCGGCGGCGATGAGGACAAGATCGGACTGATCTACTGGTTGGGCCGGGCGCTCGAGGCCCAGCGGCGGTTCGAGGAGGCCCTCCGGTACTACGAACGGGCCCTCGCGGTCGACATCCGGTTGCTCGACGTCGGCGACCGGGTCCAGCGGCTGACCATGGGAGCGCCATGACCTCGAGCGCCACCGCGGTGTCGTTGGCCGACCTTCAGGCCGACCTGCATGAGAATCTTGAGGGAGTCCGGAGTCAGATCGGCCGGGCCATCGCGGCCGACTTTGCGCTGATCGGGGACGTCAACTCGCACCTCCTCCGGATGCAGGGCAAGATGCTCCGCCCGACCCTCCTCTTCCTCGTCAATCGGGCCAGCGGTTCGCTGGACGACCGGGTGGTCCGTTTAGCCGCCGTGGTCGAGTTGATTCACCTGGCTACCTTGGTGCACGACGACTCCGTCGATCACTCCGTTCTCCGCCGCGGGATGCCGACGATCAATTCGCTCTTCAGTCACCAGGTGTCGGTGATCATGGGCGACTATTTGTATTCGCGGGCGGTGATCGAGCTGGTGAACCTCGCGGACCTCAAGCCGCTCGAAGTCCTCGGCCGGGTCACCAATGAGATGACGATCGGCGAGATGCGCCAGCTGCTGGCCCACGACCCGCTCACGTTCAGCGAGGAGAGCTATGATCTCCTGATTCGGGCCAAGACGGCCTCGCTGATGTCCGGGGCGTGCGAGTGCGGCGCCCTTCGGGCGTCTCAAGAGGTGCGCCTCGCGATGGCCCGGTTCGGCAATGCCCTTGGCATGGCGTTTCAGATCGTCGACGACCTGCTTGATTTCACCGAAGTCGAAGCGGTGACCGGCAAGCCCACGGGGCATGACCTCAAGGAACACAAGGTGACACTGCCGCTGATCTACGCGCTGCCGAGACTGACCGGCCCAGAGCGGAGCGATGTCACCGCGCTCATGGCCACTCCGGATCCCACGCCCGAGCAAGTGGCGAGGGTCGTCGAGCACGTGCGGGCCGACGGCGGACTCGAGTACGCCAGGGCTCGGGCTCAGCGGCTGGCCGATGAGGCGGCCGCCGAACTCCAATGTCTGCCGCCGAGCCCTGATCGCGAGCTCCTCCGCGCCACCGTTACTTTCGTCATGGAACGCCGAAAATAGGTCATGAAATCCGGAACCCGTCGGCCCCGCTTCTATGTCGCCATCTTGGTGACTGGCTTTCTGTTAGGCGGTTTCCTCCAGGCCTTCCTGAGCCGGGTTCTCCCGGAAAGCCCGGCCCGGGCGTTCTTTACCACGGCCGCCCGGGGCGAGTTCGGACCTGTCACCATGAACCTTCTGGTGCTAGACTTCACCCTCGGCCCGGTTGGGGTCGAGGTTTCGTTGCTCAGTGTGCTTGGCGTGCTCATCGCCTATCTGGTTGCTCGCTCGCTTTTCTAGCAGGAGGCGCCTCATGTTCTCGAATATCGGCTTTACCGAAATACTCGTTCTCGGCCTGATTGCCTTGCTGGTCTTCGGCGCCAAACGGCTCCCCGAGATCGGGCAGTCGCTCGGCAAGGGGATTCGGGAATTCAAACGGAGTCTTTCGGATGCGTCGGACGCCGTCACCAGCGGTACCGATGACCGGGCTGCGCCCTCTCGTCAGCTTGACGCGCCCGCCCAGCCGCCGGCCTCGAGCGAGCCGAAGCGGCTCTCGCAGTAGCGCCGGACCGATTCTCGATGGAAAACGGGGCGACCACTGAGTGGCCGCCCCGTTTGGCGTTCCGACCCCTCCGCTGCCGATCCGTTAGGGCGTGACCGGCAAGGCCGCGGTAGTCTGCGCCGCCGTCTTGTAGATCTCCGAGCGGCGATCGACGACCTTGGCCGACTCACGGAGGGCGGCGAGATACGCCTGAACCCGGCTCCGCTTGGCCGCCTGGAGGGCCTGTTGGCGGATCGACGGGAGGTTCGTCACGAAGTCTGCCGAGTCGGCCGGGGTAATCCCGAGGCCCTCGAACAGGTAGACGCCGGCATCCCCGGTTGCGGCATTCAGAGTCACCGGCCCCCCGATCTCTCCCTGCTTCAAAGAGAATGCGGTTCCAATGAGGGTTGGTGCTCCCAAGGGTGATGTCAGCCGGGCGAACGGTCCCATTTCGCGGTACTCGAAGCCCATGGCCCCGGCGGCTTTGGCGAGGCCGGTCCCGCCCGTGACTTGCTTCGCCAAGTTCGCGGCGATTCGCTTGACCTCCTCGGTCTTCTTCCCGATCCGGACCTTGCTCTCCACTTCGGCTTTGACGACTGACAGGGGCGGAACTCCCGCCTTCTGGACACTGTCGAGCCGGAAGACGTAAAACGCGTTCGGCGCTTCGATGATCTGGCTGTGCTCACCCGGCTTGGCCTGAAAGGCCCAGACGCCGGCATCCGGCACTTGGCCGCCTTCGGGAACGAAGACCCGGGCTCCTTCGGTAACCGGACCGACTCGCCGGACGGTGAGGCCAAGCGCCCGGGCGGTGGTGTCGATCGCGGACGGATCGAGTTTCTCAGCCGCCAGGAGCTCGAGGGAATCCGCGACCTTGTCGAGCTGGTCGCGGTGTGCCCCGGTGACTTCGATGGGGATCAGAATGTGTCGGGCCCGGACCGAGTCGCCGGTCCGGCTCTCGACCTTGATGATGTGGTACCCGAATTGGCTGAGGACCGGGGCCGACAGAGTGTTGAGTGGAAGGGTGGCCGCGGCGGCGGCAACCGGCGCGGCGAGATCAGTCCGCTTCATCTGCCCGAGATCGCCGCCGCTGGCGGCGCTCAGGCTGTCGGACGATTCCCGTCGGGCCACTTCATCGAAGGGAGCGCCCTTGGCGATCTCGTCGCGGGTGGCCAACGCCCGGGCCATGGCGGCGGCGGAATCGGAGCTCACCGTGGCCCGCGGTACGTAGAGGAAGCTCAGAAAGGCGCTCTTCTCGCGCTTGAACTCATCGCGGTGCTGGCCGTAGTAGGCCTCGGCCTCTTGGGCCGTGACCGGGGCGCTTTCGTCGGTGACGGTCGTAGCCGGGTCGATCCGGACCATGCCGACCTTGGTCTGCTCCCGCTCGTCGCGGTACCGCTCCCAGAGCGTGGCGTCGGAGATAAAGACGTCGGACACTACCGAGCGGAGCAGCTTGGCCTGGAGCAACTGGTCGCGGTATTGGGCTTCGAGGCCGGGGACGTACTGCTGGCCTTCCGCGGAGGCGAGCCAGCGCTGGTACTTTTCGACGTCGAACTGTCCGTTGGTTTGAAAGGTTGGGGCCTGCTGAAGGTCCGGCAGCGGCATGTTCCGAATCGCGTCAGCCACTTCGTCCGACGACACCGACAATCCCCGCTTCTTGAACTCGGCGTCGAGCAGCATGTTGCGGACTGATGCGTCCCAAACTTGGTCGCGAATCTCCTGGATCTGGTCGAGTCCGAGGGACGCCCCCTGCTGCTGTTGCTGGGTCATCACGTTCTGGACCTGCTGGTCGAAGGCTCTCACATCGATCGAGCGGCCGTTGACCTTGCCGACCGATTGGGACGCAAAGATGCTCCCCGTGCTGGTGCCGAGCCCGCTGAGGTCGAACACGAGCCAGGCAAAAAACGAGATGGTCACCACGAGAATGACCGGCTTCGCTGCGTTTCGAAATGCTTGCATCATGGGGAGATACGCTCCGAGAAAAACCACACCTGGGGAGCCGGAAAAGGTAACCTGCGTCGGGGTGTTGCTCAAGCCGTCGAGTCCGCTTGCCGATTGACAGGTCTGGTTCCGGAGTACTAATGTTACCTCAAATGCCGCAACAACTTAGCGCATAAGGCCTGAAAACCTATGGTGCCATCCCGGGAAATCGAGAAGCTCCAGCGCCGGTGGCAAGAAAACCGGCTCGGGTTGACCTTCGCGCCGTTGGCGGAGGCCTACCGGAAGGAAGGGATGCTGCCGGAAGCCCTGGAACTGCTCGATGCCGGTCTCCTCCAACATCCCAACTACGTGCCGGCGCACATCGTCCGGGGCCGCTGTCTGGTCGATTCGGGGGCCGATGCCGCCGCTGAGATTTCGTTCGGCCGGGTGCTCGATCTCGATCCGGAAAACGGGATTGCTCTGAAGGGGCTCGCGGAGATCGCCGAACGCGCAGGACGTTACTCGGACGCCGCCCGCCGGTTGGAGCGCCTGCTCGATTTCGATCGGAATAACGAGGAGGCGCGGTCGCAGTGGGACCGGATTCGGTCCGCGTTGGCCGACTCAAGCCCGGCCCGGACCGAACCGACCCCCGCCCCGGCCGTCGAGCCGGAGGTGGAACCTCCGCCGTTCGAGGCCGCCGAGGCGGTGAAGGACCCGATCAGCCAGGGCGATGCCTCCCTCCCTCGGGCCGAGATCGTCGAGGACCTTTCGGACCAGATCGAGGTGCTGCGATACGAACCGATCGAGCTGTTTTCCGCCGCGTCGTCTGAGTACCAGCAGCCGGGAGACTCGGAGTCACTGTTGGTCGCGGAGAGCCTGCCCGAGGCGGTAGTCGAGGCGCCAGCCGAGGTGGTGGAAGTCGTGGAGGTGGTGGAGGTGTGAAGGTGGTGGAGGTGGTGGAGGT
>SXGT01879706.1_pt1 | contig 10552 bp, 9 predicted proteins | sample 3176221 | NCBI WGS metagenome assembly SXGT01 (sample SAMN11356862, study PRJNA531348) | freshwater metagenome | isolation source: freshwater sample F1-120 | place: China: Fuxian Lake, Yuxi | collected 2017-12-25
CACCACTCACCACTCACCACTCACCACTCACTGCGGCCAGGATGGCCGCGCCACTCGTCAGGGGCTTGTCGCCGGTCATCTTTTCCGTAAAACTTCGCGGTTTGCTCACCATCCGTCACAGCGTTCATATCATGTATCACAAGGCCAGCGTCAATCAATACAGTCTTCCCATCGTCAAGCAACTCATTTCCAGCGCAGACAAACTGCGTCTCAACGTTCAGACCCTGGCCAACGGTGCCACCCTGATCGACGCCGGCATTGAGGCCCGGGGTGGGCTGGAAGCCGGGCGGCTCATCACCGAAATCTGCATGGGCGGTCTGGGTAGTGTCACCCTGACCCACAATCCGGTTTTTGCCCGCTGGCCCCTCAGCGTCAATGTCCATAGCACCAATCCGGTCATTGCCTGCCTGGGCAGCCAGTACGCTGGCTGGAGTCTCTCCCACGGTGAGGGCAAGGGAGCCTTTCATGCCCTGGGTTCGGGCCCGGCCCGGGCACTGGCCACCAAACAAAAGGACGGCGTGGAAAAACCCGTAGAGGAATTGTACGAGGAACTGGGTTACCGGGATCGTGCCACCGAAACCGCCATTGTGCTGGAAGTGGACAAAATTCCCCCGGTTGAGTTGGTCGACAAAATTGTCAAAGCCTGCCAGGTTGAGGCTCCCGGGGTCTATGTGATCCTGACCCCTACCTCCAGCCTGGCCGGCGGAGTGCAGGTGGCGGGACGGGTGCTGGAGGTTGCCCTGCACAAGGCTCACTCGCTGCATTTTCCGCTGGGCAATATCCTCGATGGCAGTGGCTCGGCTCCGGTTCCGCCGCCGCACCCCAGTTTCGTCAAGGCCATGGGACGTACCAACGACGCCATACTGTTTGGCGGAACCGTTCACCTGTTCGTCAAGGGCAGTGATGAAGATGCGGAAAAACTGGCCTGTGACCTGCCGAGTTCGGTATCCCGTGACTATGGCCGTCCCTTTGCCGAGGTGTTCAAGGACTACGGCTATGATTTCTTCAAGGTCGATCCCATGTTGTTCAGTCCGGCCCGGGTTATCGTGACAGCCGTGGAATCCGGTCGCAGTTTCCATGCCGGACGTCTGGATGAAGAACTGCTGGAGCGTTCGTTTAGTTGATTGCCCAGCGACGTATCGCCATTGTCACCGATGACCCGGGCTGGCACGGTGCCCGGTTGCGGGATGCTCTTTCGGCCCGGCATTATGGCTGCCACTACACGTCCCTGACGACAGGGCACCTGCAACTGGATGCCTCTCCCGTTCCCGTCCGGTTGGCAGGCTTTGACACAGCCTTGCCGAGCGGGGTGTTCGTCCGGGGCATACCCGGTGGCAGCCTCGAACAGGTGACCCTGTGCCTGGGGTTGCTGCACGGCCTCAAACGCCTGGGCATTCCGGTTTATAACGACGCCGGTGCCATAGAACGTACCGTCGACAAGGGCATGACCAGTTTCATCCTGCATACGCACGGTATTCCGACCCCACCCACCTGGGTGATTGCCGACCGCAGCAGGGCTCTGGCCCTGATTCAGCAGCAACTGGCTGACGGTCATGCCATGGTTTACAAACCCCTGTTCGGCTCGCAGGGACTGGGGCTGCACCTGTTCCGCTCCCTGGATGACCTGGCCCGCTGGCCCGATGAACCGGGGGTTTATTACCTGCAGCGGTTTGTGGACAGCGGTACCCGGTCGCATGATTACCGGATTTTTGTCATTGACGGGGTGGCGGTGGCCGCCATGAAACGCTGCGGCAGTACCTGGCTCAATAATGTACACCAGGGGGCGCAGTGTGAACCCCTGACCCTCGTCCATATCCCGGAACTGACCCGACTGGCCTGCGCTGCCGTGCGGGTACTCGACATGGATTATGCCGGGGTCGACATCATCCAGGATAAAACCGGGGGTTTCAGTGTGCTGGAAGTGAACAGCATCCCGGCCTGGAAAGGCCTCCAGGGCGTGACAGCCCTGTCCATTGCCGACCGGCTGGTGGCTGATTTCATTGAACGTCGGCTGGAAAAAAAAGAGCGGGATTTCTCGCGGAGTATCCCATGAACAGCGCGGCCCTGCGCCCGTTACTGCAACAGGCTTACATTGAGGCCTGCGAGGCCGAATTGCGGGCCTTCAAGCCCGGCAATGTCAGCGTCCATTCCGAAGGTCACGGCATGACGGTGGAACAGTTTCGCCAGAGTGCCCGGGTCAGTGCCCCCTGGCTGCTGGCGGAAAACCTGTGTTTGGGTGAACAGATTTTTTACGCAGTGGAAACAACGCTGGGGGTTACCGGCTGCAATACCAACCTCGGCATCGTGCTGTTGTCGGTTCCGCTGATCGCAGCGGCTGCCACTGCCCACGCGGCGGGAACCGCCCTTCGCTCTGCCCTGGCAACGGTTCTTGCCCAAACCACCCTGGACGATGCGGACTGGGTATACCGGGCCATCCGCCGGGCCAATCCGGGAGGCCTGGGTCGTGCCGGACAACATGACGTGGCAAATGCACCCGCTGTCAACCTGTATGAAGCCATGCAGGCGGCCAGTCACCGCGACAGGATCGCTTTTCAATATGTTAATTGCTACGTGGATATTTTTGATTTGGCCATTCCACGTTATCATTACGCGCTGTCCCGCTTTGGCAGCGAAGACTGGGCAGTGCTTTCGGTTTTCACGAGCCTGCTGAAAAACATCCCTGACAGCCATATCGAACGCAAGTTTGGTACCCGGTTTACCGGGCTGGTAGCCGACAGGATGGCAACCCTCGACCAGGCCTTGTCGCAGTTGGGGGCGGACGAATCGATTGATTTCCTGTTGCATGAAATCGACACCGAGTTCAAGCGACACGGAATCAATCCCGGAACGACGGCTGATCTGACCGTGGCGTGCCTGTTGGCTGTGCGTCTGGAAGCGGTGCTGGATCAGGGTCGTTCGCAGACTGGATTCTGACCTCAGGCCATCGCCCAATCAGGCTGGCCTGACGCCAGAAAAACTGCATAATGACAAACCCGCTTCGGGAGGCATTCTAGTGGCGTCCATACTGGAAAAATTTCTTTCTTTCATCAACACTCAAACTCAAGAAAAACAGGAGACTGTGCAAATGGCAAAAATCGACAAACTGCTGGTAGGTGAAGCACTCTGTGGTGGCGGCAACGAAATCGCCCACATTGATCTGATCATGGGTCCCCGTGGCAGCGCGGCTGAAACCGCGTTCGCCAACTGCGTCACCAACAACAAGGATGGTTTCACCAGCCTGCTGGCCGTGGTTGCCCCCAACCTGCTGTGCAAGCCCGCTACCGTCATGTTCAACAAGGTCACCATCAAGAATGGCAAACAGGCCACCCAGATGTTTGGACCGGCACAACGCGGTGTTGCCATGGCTGTGGCCGATTGCGTGGAAGACGGCACCATCCCGGCTGATGAAGCAGACAACCTGTTCATTTGCGTCGGTGTATTCATCCACTGGCTGGCAGAAGACGATGCCAAAATCCAGGATTACAACTACGAAGCCACCAAACTGTCCATCAAGCGCGCCGTTTCCGGCGAGCCCAAGGCGGCTGAAGTTGTAGCCAAGAAGGGTTCTGAACTGCATCCCTTCGCCGCTCACGCCTGATAGGGTTTCCGAACCAGAAACGCCGTTCACACGCGAGTGTGGGCGGCGTTTTTTTTTTTTTGCAGGAAAAATCGTATGCATAAAACCCTGCTTGCCCCGTGACACCTGCCGCTCCCACCCGGATTCAACTCAGCCTTGAGCGGACTGATTTTCAGCTTGCCGCCGATCTGGAACTGCCGGGCCACGGTATTACCGCCCTGTTCGGTCCCTCCGGTTCAGGTAAAACCACCCTGCTGCGGTGCGTCGCCGGGCTGGAGCAGGCGGATCAGGCCTTCATAACCATCCAGGGGCAGTGCTGGCAAAACAGTGCAGCCCGTTTCTTCCTGCCGGTACACCGGAGAAATCTGGGCTATGTATTTCAGGAGGCCAGCCTGTTCGGGCATCTCGGTGTCAGGCAAAATCTGGAATACGGTTACCGGCGGATTCCGGCCCGGCAGCGGCGGGTACAATTTGACCAGGCTGTGGCCTGGCTGGGACTGGCTCCGCTGTTATCAAAACCAGCTCCGACCCTGTCCGGCGGTGAGCGACAGCGGGTGGCCCTGGGCCGTGCCATCCTGACCAGTCCTGATATTTTACTACTGGACGAACCCCTTTCCGCTCTTGATAATCGGCACAGGGAGGAGGTGCTGCCGTGCCTGGAACGGTTACGGGACGAACTGAAAATTCCCATGCTGTACGTCAGTCATTGCCTGGATGAAGTCACCCGGTTGGCCGATCATCTGGTGTTGCTGGATCAGGGCCGGGTGGTTGCACAGGGCGGCCTGACCGAGACCCTGGCCCGCCTGGATCTGCCCCGTCATTTCAGCGAAGACGCCGGGGTGGTGCTGGATACCTGCATCGGTCTGCATGACGATGCCGATTTTCTTACCCGACTTGATTTCGCCGATGGCCACATCCATGTCGGGCGGCGGCATGAAGCGGTCGGCCAGCGTGTCCGCTGTCGCATTCAGGCCCGTGATGTCAGCCTGTGCCTGACCCGCCCCGAAGCCACCAGCATCCTCAACCGGTTACCTGCTGCCGTGGTCGATCTGGTTCCTGCCGATACCCCGGCTCACGTGCTGGTGCGATTGAATCTGGGAACCACCCCCCTGCTTGCCCGTATTACCCGCCGCTCCTGCCTGCAACTGGGTATTCGTCCCGGTCTGTCGCTGTGGGCCCAGATCAAGGCTGTTGCCCTGCTCAATCCCGCCCGTCACTGACGAACGCCGGAATCAAGCCTGCATTTCAGTCGAATCCGTTGATACAATGCCGCCCGCCGTTGTGAGAAGATCAACAAAAACCCGAGAGGAGAAGCATGTCGTCCAAATTTGTACCTGGCCAGCGTTGGGTCAGTGAAACCGAACCCGAACTGGGTTTGGGAATTGCCCTCAACGTCGAAAACAATCGAGTCACCCTGTTATTCATTGCCGGCAATGAGCGACGTACCTATGCGGTCAACAATTCCCCGCTGACCCGGGTGGTGTTCAGTCGGGGCGATACCCTTGAAAGCGTCGACGGCTGGAAAATTACCGTTACGACCGTGCATGAGCAGGCGGGCATCCTGAGTTATGAGGGCCGGGATGAAAACGGAGGCCCGCGTGTGCTTGAGGAAATGGAAATCAGCCATTTCATGCAGTTCAATAAACCGGATGATCGTTTGTTTACCGGCCAACTGGACTCCCCTGCCCTGTTCCGCCTGCGTTATGAAACCCTGCAACACCTGCGCCGACTGGAGCAATCGCCGGTACGTGGCCTGCAGGGGGCACGCACCAGCCTGATTCCCCACCAGATTTACATCGCCCATGAGGTGGCGGAACGCCATGCCCCCCGGGTGCTGCTGGCCGATGAGGTAGGACTGGGTAAAACCATAGAGGCCGGGCTGGTAATCCATCATCAACTCCTGACCGGGCGGGCCGGGCGCGTGCTGGTTATCGTGCCGGAACCGCTGCTGTATCAATGGCTGGTGGAAATGCGCCGCCGCTTCAATCTGCGTTTCAGTCTGTTTGATGAGGAACGCTATCAGCAAATCGACGAAGAAAATCCGTTCATGGCGGAGCAATGGGTGCTGGCCAGCCTTGATTTTTTCATGGAGGACGAACGTCGCCGGGAAGCCGTGCTGGCTGCTCCCTGGGATCTGTGTGTGGTGGATGAAGCCCACCATCTTGAATGGACTGCGGCAAAGGTCAGCCCCGAATACCGCTTCATCGAAGCACTCAGCCAGGAGGTGGCCGGCCTGCTGCTATTGACCGCCACCCCGGAACAACTGGGCAAGGAAGGCCATTTTGCCCGGTTGCGTCTGCTTGATCCGGACCGGTTTTACAGTTTTGATACCTTTCTGGCAGAAGAAGCCGAGTACAAGAAACTGGCGGATGTGATCCATCATTTACTGGACGATCCGATGCTGGACAAGGACACCCTGAGCCAGCTCAAGGCCATCGTATCGGATGATCTGGCCGAAGAATGGCTGGATAAACTCGACAGTCCGGAGGGATCCGAGACGGCCCGCCAGGCCTTGATCCAGCTCATGCTGGACCGTCACGGTACCGGGCGGGTGCTGTTTCGCAATACCCGTTCAACCATCAAGGGCTTTCCCGGACGGGCACTGCTGGCAACCGGCCTGCCGCTCCCTGCCGCCTGTCAGGCGGCCTGGGCCAGTGCCCGCACCCTTACGGACTGGCTGCATCCCGAGGTGCTGTGGCCCCGGAGTGAGGAACCCCGTCGTGAATGGTGGCGACAGGATGGTCGTGTCGCATGGATGATTAACACCCTGCAGAGCCTCAACCACGCCAAGGTACTGGTGATCTGCGCCCGGGCTGCAACCGCCATCGACCTGGAAGACGCCCTGCGCCAGATTGGCATCCGGGCGGCGGCTTTCCACGAAGGCATGAGCATCGTCAACCGTGACCGGGCTGCCGCCTGGTTTGCCGACCCGGACGAAGGGGCTGACGTCCTGGTTTGTTCGGAGATTGGCAGTGAGGGGCGTAATTTCCAGTTTGCCCATCACCTGATCCTGTTTGATCTGCCGCTCAACCCGGATGTACTGGAGCAGCGCATCGGTCGGCTCGACCGGATCGGTCAAACCGAAACCATCCGCATCCATCTGGCCTATTTTGAAGGCACGGCCCAGCACGTTCTGTTCCGCTGGTACCACGAGGGACTGGGAGCCTTCAACCAGCCGTGCCAGACCGGTCAGGCTGTTTTTAGCCGTCTCGAAGGCCCGCTGCGTGATGCCATGAGCCAGCCCGATGCCGACAGCACCGCTGTCGATGCCCTGATCAGGCAGGCAAGGGCGTTGACCGACAGCATCCAGCACAGCCTGCAACAGGGACGGGATCGCCTGCTGGAACTCAATTCCTGTCGCAAATCGGTCGCCGACCGTCTGGTGGAGCAGGTACAGGACGCCGATGATGAGGGCAGTCTGTGGCCCTACATGGAAGACATATTCGATGCCTACGGGGTCAACATTGAGGAACACTCCAGTCAATGCTACATACTGACCCCGGGCGAACATCTCAGAATGCAGTTCCCGGAACTGCCGGAAGATGGCGTTACCATCACCCTGGAGCGCAGCATTGCCCTGGCCCGTGAGGACATGCTGTTTTTGACCTTCGAACACCCGATGGTACGGGGAGCCATGGATCTGCTGCTCAACAGCGAACACGGCAATGCCGCCTTCAGTGTGGTCAGTCACCCCGAACTCACCCCGGGCCAGTTACTGGTGGAAGTGTTTCACCGGGTCGAATGTGCCGCCCCGCGTCATCTGCAGATTGGCCGTTACTGCCCGCCGGGTTTGATCCGGTCGCTGCATGACATCAACGGCAACGACCTCAGTGCCCTGCCCTTCTCCCGTCTGGTGGAACAACCCCGGGTATTTGACCGCGAACACGCGGTTGAGCTGATTCGGGGTGAACGTAAAAACATCGCCCGCTGCATCGGGCTGGCCGGAAAAAAAGCCCGGCAAACCCTGCCGGGCATCATCAGCGACAGTGGCAAACGCATGCTGGACGCCCAGACGGCTGAATTAAAACGGCTGGTCGCCCTCAAGCGGGTCAACCCGAACATCCGCGCCAGCGAGCTGGATCAAATCAAGACTCACGCCCTGGAAATGAACCACTGCATCCAGTCAACCCAGATCCGGCTGGATGCGGTACGGGTGATCGTAACGGTGTAGGTGTCATACGGCGTCTGTGTCGTCGTCAGCATAAGGTAGCGGTTTAACGCCCTCGGGGATACGGGGTGGTTTGGCCGTGCGTAGCAGCAGCAGGGCGTTACCGGCCACAAAGGCCAGAACCAGCAACAGAATAATAATAAAGGTCTGCATGAATCACTCCAGCGAAAAAATCACATCAACAGGGGTATCCCAATCATGACGGCAACCACCTGGCGTATCGGTGCCTGGCTGAATACCATACAAAGCACGTTTGTCGGCCTGCTGCGGGTATGGTCAGTACCCATCGTGCTGATGTTGAGTCTGGCCTCCGGGTACACGACGTATTATGGCCTGTCCTTTTTCATCGTTGACTGGATCGCGCTGATTGTCACCATTGCCGTGCAATCCATCATCGTCATCAGCACGCTGGAACTGGCTTCAATCCACTGGCGGGCTAACCTGTCCCGCTACCTGGCGGTTCTGGTCTCGCTGCTGGTTGCCCTGGTGGTGTCGGTGTCGTTTTCGTATTTCAAGTTTTACGAATTTTCCCGGCACGATGCCCTGCAACTCCAGCGTTTCGATGGCCTTGAATCCAGTATTGAGGGTTATCTTGATGCGGTGGTCGATGTCAAAAGCCAGCTTATGGCCCGCCAGCAGGAGCGGGTTGAGAAAGCCGGTGCCGAAACCAGCCAGGCTTATATGGGATCGCATCCGGCCATGCCGGGTGAATTTCGTCATCTGATTGGCAAGGGTCGATTCTACAGCCATTTCAGTGAAATCCTGGCCGCTGAGCGTGAGCAACAGAAAAAGCTGGAAGCCCGTTTTCTCGAGATGGAGCGGCACGTCAGTCAGTTGCGTGCCAGTCTGGGCCACTTTTCCGGCCATCTCGACGATGCCGCCGCCTATCAGCAGGTGCTGCAAGCCTTTCAAACCACCCGGGAGATGACCGAAACGCTCATCACAAGCTACGGACTCAAGCCGGTCAAACCGCCGCATATCGGCTCCTGGGGCGAATTTTCCCAGGGTATCACCCCGTCCCTCGCCATGTGGGAAGATATTTCACTGTTTGCCCTGGCCAGCGCGGCAATGGTCGATTTCTTTACCCTGGTTCTGTCGTACCGGCTCGAATTTTCCGCACCAGGCCCCCTGACCGAAGAGGAAAAACGCCTGGCCTTCGAGGGATTGCGCCAATTCAGCGAGTTCACCATCAATCGCAATGACGAACTTGAATTCGTCTTTCGCAAAAGTGACCTGGAACGGGCGCGACGTTATTCGGACTGGTCGCGCATGTTTGTGGTTGCCATGCTGCTCAACCGGGGCTTTCTCAGAAAGGTCAGCCAGCACACGGTGGAATTTTCCCCCAACCTGTATCCTGTCATTGGTGAACAGATGCGGCTTCTGGGGGACGATGCCTCACAGTCCGGGCATCCCCTGCTGGAACTGATGAAGAAAAAGGGGTACGGCGCATGAATTCAGCCCGGGATGCGGTGTGGGAGCCCGGTTTTGAGCCGGAGCGCAAACTGGCGGTTATTCGGCTGGGCGGTTTGCAGTGGTGTTTCCCGGCCAGCCAGTCCGGCATGAGACGATTTTATCAGCGCATCATTCCGGTTCCGGTGGAGGACTGGACGCTTGATCTGAGGGACTGGTCGCCGGGAAGCGGGTGTACGGTCAATGCCCGACTCGACCTCCGTTTTCAGCCGACCCTGGCATTCGTTCAGGGGTGCCTGAATCAGGCCCAAAGTGCGGGTGACATCATTCGGCACACCTATCACACCCTTTTGCAGGATCAGGTCGAACAACGCCTGGAGAGCCTGCCGCCTGAAATCTGGCTGGACGATGATCTGAGCGACATTGAAACCTGTATTGGTCAGGAGATACAGGAGTTTATGATTCTCTCCCGAATACAAAGCCGTTGCCGCTGCACCCTCCGCTTCAGGTTCCTGGACGAGGTAGCAGACGCCGGGCACGATACGGCCTCCCGCCTGCGTCATCAGGCCGTCATTCGCACCCTGCGCGAACGCCTGCACCAGGCCCGTTTGCGTCATCAGCAGGACATTTTTGAACAGCAGGCTGAAGCCAGTCGCTGCAGAATTGAACAGCAGCAAAAAATGACTGCCCTGCTACGGGAGGAAACTGAAGCCCTGGAACGCCACGTTGAGGAGGAAGCCCGCAAAATCAGGGCCGGGATTGCCCTGGAGGAAGTAGCCACCCGCGAAAAAATGGCGGGTGAACTGAGACTGCATCTGGAACGCATCCATCAGGAAACCCAATTACGGCAAACCTGGTTTGAGACGGATCTGGCCGAGAAAAACAGCCGGGCCGCTGCGATGAACGATGTCGAACAACATCTGCATCGGGAAATTGAATTTCTTACCCTGGAGCGACAACGGTTGTTGCTTGAAGAAGAAATTCAGCAAACCAGACAGGCTCGCTTCAAGCCCCGGATTGTCAGCGGCTGAATCTGAAATTCAGGGTTGCAGAATGGCCGGTACCCCGCGACCCGGCGCCCTGTAGTATCATTGCCGGTCACAACATAACGGTTTTACGCGCAGCAGAGTGATTTGAACCATGTACCACTATGACCAATACGACCAAACGGTCGTCGACGAACGGGTTGCCCAGTTCCGTGATCAGACCCGACGCTTCCTCACCGGAGAACTGAGCGAAGACCAGTTCCGCCCCCTGCGACTGATGAATGGACTCTACATTCAGCGTCATGCGCCCATGTTGCGGGTGGCCATTCCCTAGGGCCTGCTGTCCACCCGGCAGTTGCGGATGCTGGCGCATATCGCCCGGCGGTATGACAAGGGCTATGGCCACTTTAC
>SXGT01068972.1_pt1 | contig 10551 bp, 9 predicted proteins | sample 3176221 | NCBI WGS metagenome assembly SXGT01 (sample SAMN11356862, study PRJNA531348) | freshwater metagenome | isolation source: freshwater sample F1-120 | place: China: Fuxian Lake, Yuxi | collected 2017-12-25
AAATTAGGGCGCGGTCGCCCAGGCCGTGCGCCTGCAGCGCATTCCGATAGCCGACGTAGGCGGCGGTCAGCGCGAGGCGCGAATAGACGTAGCAGGGGGTGCCGAAACGCGCGGCGATGTCTTCGAGTATGACGGCCTCGACCTGCAGGCCGCGCGCGCCGAGTTGCGTCAGGCTCATGGGCGGGACTCGGTCCGGGTTTGCACCGTCGCCACGGAAGTCGTGGCGGAGGAAGGTACCAGGGACGTTTTTTGGGGGGCTTGCGGTGGTAGTGTCAGCGGGGTTTTGGTACCGCAACCGGCAAGCGCAGCAAGGGCCGTGGCGGCAATCATGAGGGTGGGCGTCAGGCGCATGGTTTCGGAGCCGGGGGCGGATGAGCGAGGACGGTAGTATATGCGGCACACGGCTGGGGCAGGCTTCCGTATCCTGCCGGGGTCGAATACGAAAGGAAGGCGCAATGGACGAAAGGGAATTCACTGTCGCGGCGGATGCCGAACTGGCCCGCATCGAAGCTGCACTTGAGACCGCGAGCGAGAACGGGCCGGCCGAGTTCGACTTCGAGACCAAGCCCGGTGGCATCATCGAGATCGAGTTGGAGAACGGGTCGAAGATCATCGTCAATCGCCATACCGCGGCCCGGGAGATCTGGCTGGCGGCGAAGTCGGGCGGCTTTCACTTCCGCCCCGAGGGCGGACGCTGGCTGGGCACCCGTGACGGCGAGGAACTGATGGCGGCCTTGTCGCGAACCGTGTCGGAACAGGCCGGCGTCGTCGTGAAGCTCTAGGGCTTCTTCTCCGCCGGCTTGGGTGTGGCAGGCTTGTCGGCGGGAAGTTTTTCGGCCGCCGCTTTCTCTGCCGGCGGCTTCTCGCCCACCGGTTTTTCAACCAGCTTTGGTTTTGCGTCCTGCACCGGCGCCGGCTCCTGCTTCGCGCTTTCCTTTTCCTCATCCGCCGGGGGTACCGAGGGCAGGAGTTCTTTGTACACCAGTTCTTTGCTGGACTTGCCGCCCGGGTCGTTGGCGACGACCGGTACCAGGCCTTCAGGCGTTTCCATCCAGCTTTCGGGAACGTTCTTCAGGGCGTGCTCCATGAAGCCGATCCAGATCGGCAATGCCGCCGCGCCGCCGGTCTCGCCATTGCCCATGCGCCTGGGTTGATCGAATCCGATCCAGGCGACGCCGACGATGGTGGGCTGGTAGCCGCAGAACCAGGCATCGATGTAGTCGTTGGTAGTGCCGGTCTTGCCGGCGAGGTCGCTGCGTTTGAGCGTGGCGGCGGCGCGCGTGGCGGTGCCGCGCCTGACCACGTCGTGCATCATGCTGTCCATCAGCCAGGCATTGCGCGCGTCGATCGCGCGCAGCGACTCGTCACCGGCCAATGCCGGCTGGATTTCGGCCACCACGGCGCCGCTGTTGTCGAGGATCTGGCGCACGATGTAGGGCGTGATGCGGTAGCCGCCGTTGGCGAAGATCGAGTACGCGGAAAGCTGCTGCCAGGGGGTCACCGCGCCGGCGCCCAGGGCCATGGTTAGGTAGGGCGGGTGCTTTTCAGCCTCGAAGCCGAAGCGCGTTACATAGTCCTGGGCGTAGTGCGTGCCGATCGAGCGCAGCAGGCGGATCGAGACCATGTTCTTGGACTTGGCCAGCGCGGTGCGCATGCTCATCGGGCCTTCGTACTTGCCGTCGTAGTTCTTTGGCTCCCACGCCTGAGAGCCCGTTTCCTCGGCCGAGATGGAGATCGGCTCGTCGGCGATGACCGAGGCCGGGGTGTAGCCCTTTTCCAGGCTGGCCGAATAGATGAAGGGCTTGAAGCTGGAACCGGGCTGGCGCCAGGCCTGAGTGACGTGGTTGAACTTGTTGCGGTGGAAGTCGAAGCCGCCGACCAGTGCGCGGATTGCGCCATCCACCGGGCTGGCGGCGACGAAGGCAGCTTCGACGTCGGGCAGTTGCAGGATCTGCCAGCCTTTTTCGTATTTCTGCACGCGGATTACCGCGCCGCGCCGCACGCGCTTGTTCGGCGCCGCCTTGTCATCGAGCATGCGTGCGGCGAACTTGAGGCCATCTTCGCCGATCTTCAGTACTTCCCCGCCGCGCAGGTAGGCGCGCACCAGCTTGGGTGTGGCTTCGAGGACGACGGCAGGCAGCAGATCGTCGCTGTCATCGAACTCGGTCAGAAGTTCTTCCAGATTCTCGTCCTGGTCGGCCGTGACGTCCTTCATGTCGACATAGGCTTCGGCACCGCGATAGCCGTGCCGCCGGTCGTAATCCATGACGCCACGTCGCAGGGACTGGTAGGCCGCCTGCTGGTCGGCGCGGCTGACCGTGGTTATCACGCGCAGACCACGACCGTAGGCATCCTCGGGGAATCGCTCGACAGCGATCTGACGCGCCATTTCGGCAATGTAGTCGGCACGAACGCCAAAATCGTTGACGTCGCGCTTGACGTGCAGCACCTGCACTTGCGCTGCCTTCATCTGGGCTTCATCGATGAAATTCAGCTCATGCATGCGGCGCAGCACATAGCGTTGGCGCAATTGCGCCCGCTTCGGGTTGACTACCGGGTTATAGGCGGAAGGTGCCTTGGGCAGGCCGGCAAGCATCGCCGCCTCGGCGACGCTGACATCCTTCAGCGCCTTGCCGAAGTAAATCTGGGCGGCGGCAGAGAAGCCGTAAGCGCGCTGTCCGAGGTAGATCTGATTGATATAGATCTCGAGGATCTGGTCCTTTGTCAGATTGTTCTCGATTTTGAAAGCCAGTAACATCTCGGAGAGTTTCCTTGTCAGCGTTTTTTCACTGGAAAGGAAAAAGTTGCGCGCTACCTGCATGGTGATGGTCGAGGCGCCCTGGCGTTTGCCGCCACCCACGAAATTCGAGTACGCTGCGCGCAGCACCCCGAGGGTGTCGATCCCGGGGTGCTGGTAAAAGCGTTCGTCCTCGGCGGCGAGGATCGCTTGGGTCATGAGTGGAGGGACATCCTTGAAGCTCGCGAAATTGCGCCGTTCCTCGCCGAACTCGCCGATCAGGTGGCCGTCGCTTGAATAGATGCGCAAGGGAATCTTCGGCTGGTAGTCGGTCAGGACCTCGACCGACGGCAACTGGGGGTACGCAAGAATTAGAACGATGCCAGCAAGTGCAATTGCCGCCAGCACCATGCCGCCTGTCAGCAGCAGGAAATAGAGAGCCCAGCGGACGGGAGTGTTCAAGGCGGGGAACGGCACGGAAGTCGGGCTGGGAAGGCGGGGCGATGGATTATAGCTGTGGTACTGATGACACGGTTTTGCAGGCTGTAGCTATTAATTTTGCTTTACACTGGATATAGTTGCTGCTAGCATCTGAAGTAAATTATCCGTATAGCTTCTAACGCAATATTTTTAAAGGAAAAATCCTTTGCAGATCGATGTCTCGGCTCTGAAGTCGATCTTCAACCCGAAGTTGCGCCCGTTGATCGGCGTCGACATCAGCTCCACGGCCGTGAAGATGGTCGAGTTGGCCGATGCCGGCAAGGGACAGCCACGGGTCGAACGCTATGCGATCGAGCCACTGCCAAAGGATGCGGTGGTGGACGGCAACCTGGCTTCGGTCGATGCTGTCGCCGAAACTTTGCAGCGTTGCTGGAAGCGGCTCGGGACCACGACGAAGTTCATTGCCATGGCGCTGCCAAGCGCGGCGGTGATTACCAAAAAAATCACTTTACCGGCAAGCCTGCGCGAGCAGGAGATGGAAGTCCAGGTCGAGTCCGAGGCAAACCAGTACATTCCGTTTGCTCTGGAAGAGGTCAATCTCGATTTCCAGGTCATCGGTCCCGCTCCGTCCAGCCCGGATGACGTCGAGGTGCTGTTGGCCGCCTCGCGCAAGGAAAAGGTTGAGGACAGGGTTGCCGCCGCCGAGGTTGCCGAACTCAAGCCGGTGGTCATGGATGTCGAGTCCTATGCCGTGCAGGCCGCTTATGAACTGGTGACCAAGCAGTTGCCCAGCGAAGGTGTGGGGCAAATCATTGCGTTGGTCGATGTTGGCGCTGCGGCAATGAAGGTCACGATCCTGAAGGACAATCAACAGCTGTACGCGCGCGAACAGGCCTTCGGCGGCGGGATGCTCACCGACGAAATCATGCGTGCCTACGGCATGGGGCCGGAAGAGGCAGAGAACCTCAAGCGATCCGGGACGCCCCCCGATAACTACGAGACCGAAATTCTCCATCCCTTCATCGAGAACATGGCGCAGGAGGTAGCACGCGCCCTGCAGTTCTTCTTTACCTCGACGCCGCACAACGAGGTGCATCACATCATATTGGCCGGCGGGTCAGCCCTGATCCCGGGAGTTGCCGAGATCGTCGGCCAGCGCACCAATGTCAATACCATTCTTGCCGATCCCTTTGCCGGGATGGCAATTTCGCCGCGCATTCGCGCCAAGCAGCTCGCCACAGACGCTCCGTCGCTGCTGGTCGCTTGTGGTCTGGCCTTGCGGAAGTTCGATCAATGATACGGATCAACCTTCTTCCCCACCGTGAAGAAAAGCGCAAGGCACGGCGCCAACAGTTCTATGTGATGCTCGGCCTGGTGTCGGTGCTTGCCGCCGTCATCTGGTTTCTCGGGTTTTCGGTCATCAATCGCGAGATCAACGTCCAGAACGAAAAGAATGAATTCCTCAAGCGCGAGATTGCGAGCCTTGACAAGGAAATCGCCGAGATCAAGAAGATCCAGGAACAAACCAATGCCCTGCTTGCCAGAAAGCGCGTCATCGAAGCCTTGCAGGCCAATCGGACAGAAACCGTACATTTGTTCAACGAACTGGCCAAGCAGGTTCCTGAAGGCATCTTTCTGCGGACCCTGATCCAGACAGGCAACAGGATCACGCTAACCGGCGTTGCCCAGTCGAACGCGAGAATCACCACCTTGATGAACAATCTCGACGAGTCGCCGCTGCTCGAGAACTCGACTCTGGTGGAGACGCGGTCGGAGGTGGTCAACAATCGACGTCTCAATGCCTTCAGCGTTACGACGGTGATAACCCGGCAGACCTCGGCACCTGGGAAGAAATGATGAAGCTGCCCGCCCTGCCCCCCAAACTCGCATCCTTGTTCAAGCGTAAGACTGCCGCTGAAAAGCTGGCGGAAAAGCACGCCGCAAAAGCGCCTGCTGAGCCAGCTGCGCCCAAGCGGCCGCTGATCGATTTTCAGCAGCTGGCGATGGATTTCAAGACCCTGGATCCGAAGGATCCGGGTCTATGGCCCCTGGCGCCGCGAATCGTCATTCTATTGAGCCTGTTCGCGGGCTTGATCGCAGCTGCCTGGGGTTTTGGTGCGATCGGTTGGAGCGTGCAGCTTGAAGAGCTCGAATCCAAGAAGCAGCAGGAAGCAAAGCACAAGGAGGATTGGCTGGCGAAGAAGAAGCAGGCCGTCAATCTTGACGAATACCGGCGCCAGTTGGCCGAAATCGATCGCTCCTTTGGCGCATTGCTGAAGCAGTTGCCGAACAAGGCGGAGATGGGCGACATGCTGGTCGACATCAATAAAGCTGCCCAGGCCAGAGGACTTTCCGTCGAATTGTTCCGCCCGGGTGGCGAGGCGCCGCGCGAGTTCTATGCCGAGGTGCCAATCACGCTGAACCTGACGGGCACCTACCACGATATTGGCGCGTTTACCGGTGACTTGGCGCGACTGCCGCGAATCGTCACCCTCAATGATGTCGCATTGACTGTCAACCCGAATCAGACACTGGCAATGCGGACGACGGCCAAGACCTTCCGCTACCTGGATGACGGAGAAATCGCCAGCCAGAGAAAGGGCAAGAAATGAAAATCTTGACCCTTCTATTCAGCTTGCTTCTTCTCGGCTGCGCCGCGGAAGAGCACCAGGATTTGCGCGAGTGGATGCGTGACGAAGCCAAGGGGATGAAAGGCAAGGTTTCGCCATTGCCGGAAATTACGGCCTTTCCTGTTGTCGCCTATGAAACTGAAACCCTGACGCCGCCATTCGCGCCAGGAAAGATCGTGACGCTTGACGTCAGCTCGGACAAGAGCGCGCCCGATCGGTCGCGCCCACAACAGCCACTTGAGGCATTTCCGATCGAAGATTTGCGCGTCATGGGCATCATCATGGCGGGTAGCGTGCCCTACGCCCTGATCCAGACGCCACCGCCAAACAAGCCCAAGCACGTTCGGGTTGGCGAGTACATGGGACGTAGTTTCGGCAAGATCACGGCGATCACATCCGAGGCCATTACCGTGCTTGAAACCGTAAAGGATGCAAACGGCGCATGGGTGTCGCAGGAACGGCAGCTGAGTGTGCCGAAAGGAGGACGTTGATGAATACCAGGATTCTGTGGCGGCGGGGCGTGGAATCATCCGCCGCGCGAATGTTGACGGCAAGCAAAAAATTCTGCATTGCTGCGATTGTCTCGACCGGTGCGCTGCTCGCCAGTGCAGATCTGGCGCTTGCAGCGGACAACTCGATCAAGCAAATCCAGGTTCGCCGGGATGGAGATCAGGTGTTGCTCAAAGTGCAACTATCGGCACCCCTGAAATCCTTGCCTGGCAATTGGAGCATCGTGGATCCCCCACGGGTAGTGATTGATTTTCCGGAAACCGACAATCAGACGGGGCAGACGCTGCAACAGGTTTCGGAGGGCGACCTGAAGAGCCTCAATCTGGTGCAAACGGACAAGCTGACCCGCATGGTGCTGAACCTGTTCCGCCCGACCAAGTTCTCCACTGAAATGGTGGGCGATGCCTTGTTCGTGAGATTGCAGGGACAGTCACCGCAGGCTACCGTGAGCGATCAGGGCCCCAGTATTTTTCAGCCCACCGCTGCCGCAGTCGGAAAAGCGACAGGCGCTCCGGCTGACAATGCTGCTGTTCGCGACATCGTGTTCCGCCGTGGCGAAGACGGTCAGGCCAATATCATTATCGACTTGACGGACGGGACTGTGCCGATCGATGTTCGCCGCACGGCGAACGGGGTTTCGGTCGAGTTGCGTGATGTCGAACTACCGGAGCGTTTGCAGAACCGGCGCAACGTGAACGACTTTGCCACGCCGGTTTCAAGCATTACGGCTAAGGTGCTGGGCAATGTCACCAATCTGGAAATTGCCGCGCGCGGACGCTGGTTCCACCAGGCCCACCTGGCAAACAACCAATTGCTTATCGAGGTCCGCCCGATCCCTGTGGATGATGCCAACAAGCTTGTACAAAGCGGCGAGCAAGGGCAGAAGATCTCGATAAACTTCTTCGAAGCTGATGCCACGATGGTCGTGCGCACGCTTGCCGAGATATCCGGCAAGAACATCATGATCGATCCGTCACTTGCGGGAAGGCGACTGACCATTTCGCTTGACAGCGTGCCATATGATCAGGCCCTTGAGATCGTCATGACGCAGATCAATGCGGCGATGCGGGTCAAGGACAATATCGTGCTGTTCGGCGATCGAGCGATCCTGCAAAAGCGCGACGAAGACATCGCCGATGCGACGGCACGTGCTGCTGATATCGCGCAGCTCGTAACCGAGGTGTTTCAGCTGAGCTACCTCAAGCCGACTGATTTCCAGAAGCTGCTGCTCGGCGCCAGCACCGGCGGTGCGACCAACCAGACCTCGTCTACGGGCGCCGCCGGAGTCAGCGGTGGCGGCCAGGCATCGGGCTCCAGTGGCGGCGGTTCTGCGGCGGGATCGGGCAGCGCCAACGTGTCAGGCGAATCTGTGCGTACCACCACCTCCACGTCGGGAGCGCGCGGCGGCGGCAGCGTCATCCTTTCGCCGCGAGGCAAGATGTTCGCCCATGACGACTCACGAAAGCTGTTCGTCACCGATACCATTACGGTACTGGAGTCCGTTCGCAAGATGATCACGGAAATGGACATCCCGACCAAGCAGGTGTTAATCGAGGCCCGCATCGTCGAAGCGACAACGGGATTCACCAATTCGTTCGGCATCAGGATGAACGTCCTCAATTTCCAGCAGCGGGGCTATCAGGTTCCTGGCACCAATACCACCCGTGCCGTTTTTACCAACGGGCCGGTCAACACCGGGAACAGTCTGGATGTGTATGGGGCCAATCCGGTACCCTCGCTTACTGCAAGTACCAGCGTCTTCCGTCCGAGCTATACCCTTGCTGGGGCTGCCAACGTCGGCATGATGTTGTTCAATCAGGCGGCGACAAAGGTCGTGTCACTTGAACTGCAGGCAGCCGAGTCTGACCAAAAGTCGCGCACGGTATCGGTGCCCCGAATAGTTACGATGGACAACAAGGCGGCGACCATCAACCATACCGATTCGGTGTACATCCAGACCGGCGTAAATGCGCAGACCGGGCTTCCCACCTATAACCAGGTGTCTGCACCGCTCACCTTGACGGTCACCCCGAAGATCAATCCCGATAACCGGATCGGTCTCGAACTGAGCATAGCCAAGGGCTCCATCACCAACGCAACCACCGGCGCGCTATCGTCGAATACCGTTACCACCAGTGTCATCGTGGAGAATGGCGGCACCGTGGTGATCGGCGGTTTGTCGACGGAAGCCGAATCTCAGGCCCAGGACAGGGTCCCGTTCCTCGGCGATCTGCCGTATGTCGGATTCTTGTTCAAGACCACGACCAAGAACACCTCACGCGCCGAACTGCTGGTTTTCATTACGCCACGCATCGTCAGCGAAGCCCTGACCTTGCGCTGAGAAAAAGCCACCAAGGGGCCGGCCGTTGCCGGCCCCTTATTTTTTGCGCTGCTACAATTCAGCGGTGAATCCACAGAACAACATATTTCTGGTGGGCATGCCGGGGGCAGGCAAGACCACCGTGGGCAGGCAACTCGCGCGCCGCATGCAGCGTAGCTTCATTGATGCCGATCACGAGATCGAGGCGCGTACGGGTGTGCGCATTCCATTGATTTTCGACATCGAGGGCGAGCAGGGCTTTCGAGATCGCGAGACAAAGGTGATCGCGGATCTGGCGTCACGCACGGACTTGGTGGTCGCCACGGGTGGCGGTGCAGTCTTGCGTGCCGAAAATCGGGCCGCGCTGCGCCAGGGAGGGACGGTAATCTATTTGAATGCTGCCCCGGCGTTGCTTTACGAGCGAACCAAACTTGATCCCAACCGCCCGTTGTTGCAGGTCGACGACCCGCGCAAAAAACTGGAGGACCTCTTCGCCCAGCGCGATCCGCTGTATCGCGAGGTCGCGGACATCATCGTGAATAGTCTCGGCGGCAGCATCGGCCAGTTGGTCAAGCAAGTCGAGCGACAGCTGCAAAAGCAATGCGCCGCCTGAACGTTGCGCTTGCCGATCGCAGCTATCCGATTGTTATCGGACAGGGTCTGCTCGCCAATACCGGGCTCATAAAAGAGCATCTGCGAATCCCGCGGATCGCCCTGATCAGCAATGTCACCGTGGCGCCTCTTTACCGGACGTCTCTGGAACGCGGGTTGATGGAGTCGGGCGTCGAAGTTACGCCAGTCATCCTTCCCGACGGCGAGGCCTACAAGAACTGGGAGTCGCTGAACCAGATATTCGACGCCCTGCTTATCGCTCGATGCGACCGGGCAACGACGATCGTGGCACTGGGTGGTGGCGTCGTCGGCGACCTGGCGGGTTTTGCGGCAGCGAGCTATCAGCGCGGCGTACCCTTCATTCAGATCCCCACTACTTTGCTCTCGCAGGTCGATTCGTCGGTCGGCGGAAAAACCGGAATCAACCATCCGCGCGGCAAGAACATGGTCGGCGCCTTCTGGCAACCGAAGCTCGTTCTTGCCGACACCGACACGCTGCAAACCCTCCCGCCAAGGGAACTTTCCGCAGGTATGGCCGAAGTGATCAAGTACGGCTTGATCCGTGATCTGCCGTTTCTGGAATGGCTGGAGGCCAATATGGACGGTCTGATGGCGCGCGACGGCGAACTGCTGGCGCAAGCCGTAGAACGTTCTTGTGCCAACAAGGCCGAGGTGGTCGCAGCCGACGAGTTCGAAACCGCAAAGGAGGGAGGACGTGCGCTGCTCAACCTGGGCCACACCTTTGGGCATGCGATTGAGACAGGTATGGGCTATGGCCAATGGCTGCACGGCGAGGCCGTAGCTGCGGGCACGGTGATGGCTGCCGAGCTTTCGCGACGCTTAGGCTGGCTTACACAGTCGGAGGTAGACCGAATCGTAGCGCTCCTGAAGCGGGCGGGCCTGCCGGTATCCGGGCCAATGCTTGGCGCGACGCGCTACCTGGATTTGATGTCGCATGACAAGAAAGTAATCGCCGGCAGTCTGCGCCTGGTGTTGCTCCAAGGCATCGGCAATGCGGTCACCAGTGCTGCAGCACCGCGCGAGGAGATCGCCGCTGCGATCGATGCCTGCTGCGATGCCTGAACTGGCCTCCTATGCCGTCGATGAGGGCAACAGTCGTGGCCGGGCCCATGCCGAGCCGCGGCCCAAGGCCCGCAGCGAATTCCAGCGCGATCGTGATCGCATTGTTCATTCCGCTGGTGAAGCTGATCGAAGGCTTGAGCGGGTAAAAAGAGACAAAGCTGTTAGCTGTTAGCTGTTAGCGATTAGCTGTTAGCCAATCGCCCGCAGCTGATAGCTAA
>SXGT01117643.1_pt1 | contig 10551 bp, 9 predicted proteins | sample 3176221 | NCBI WGS metagenome assembly SXGT01 (sample SAMN11356862, study PRJNA531348) | freshwater metagenome | isolation source: freshwater sample F1-120 | place: China: Fuxian Lake, Yuxi | collected 2017-12-25
ATTTTATGGCTGTGCCTGCCCCGTCTTTCTGCTGAAGAAGAGCAGGTTCTCGCCTTTCGTTTGCGCGACGAGGGTGACCTTGATGCCGCCCGGCAACTGGTGATGGGCCATCTCCGTTTTGTCATCCATATTGCCCGGGGTTACCTGGGGTATGGACTGCCTCTCCCTGACCTGATTCAGGAGGGCAATGTTGGCTTGATGAAAGCTGTTAAACGGTTCGATCCCGACGTGGGTGTTCGCCTGATTACCTTTGCCGTACACTGGATACGGGCAGAAATTCATGAGTTCATCGTGCAGAATTGGCGTATCGTCAAGATTGCCACGACCAAGGCCCAGCGTAAGTTGTTTTTCAATTTGCGCAAATTCAAGACAGGGCTGAACTGGTTGTCACGGGAGGAAGCCACTACCGTGGCCGACGAACTGGGTGTTGATATAGAGACGGTTTATCAGATGGAAACCAGACTGAATGCACACGATACGTCATTCGATCAATCTTCGGATGCGGAAGACGACAAAGACTACAATGCTCCGGTCAATTACCTGAGCCAGGAGAATGCCGATCCATCGGAAACGCTGGAAAATGACGAATGGGGGGAACACAAGCAATCCCGTCTGCTGAAAGCTCTCGCCACACTGGATGAGCGGAGTCGTGATATCGTCAGCAGTCGCTGGCTGGGTGAGGAGAAATTAACACTGAGCGATCTGGCCGAGCGTTACAAGGTTTCGGCAGAGCGTATCCGTCAACTGGAAAACTCGGCCATGAGAAAGCTCAAGGCCTCTCTGGGTGATGTAGGCTGATCAAGCCCGGGCCGGCTCGTCGTTCGAGCTGGATGAACGAATAGCTCAGGTTGCAAGCGGGGTCGTTGTCCCGGCGTGTACACGCCAGTTCCTGCCAGTCCTGCCGCTGCCACGCCGGAAAGCAGGTATCGCCCGGAAACGTCGCATGAACCAGGGTCAGGTACAGATACCGTGCTACAGGCAGGTATAACTGATAGATCATGGCACCGCCAATGATCATGACTTCGCTGCTGGTCGCTTTTTCCAGGGCGGATTCGGCTGATGTTGCGGTTTCGCAACCCTCGGCATGGAAACCTGGCGTGGTACTCAGAATGATGTTTTGCCGTCCGGGTAATGCTCTTCCCACGGATTCGTGGGTTTTTCGCCCCATGATGATCGATTTGCCCCAGGTGATCTGACGAAAGTACTGGAGGTCTGCCGGAATGTGCCAGGGCATTTGTCCGTCACGACCGATAATTCCGTTTTCGGCCATGGCCACGATCAGCGAGATGTCTTTTCTTTTCATTTACCAGGTCAGGTCATCCGGGATGACATAAGCCGCGTAAGGGTCATCCGGGTTGTTTGTGGCCTCATTCTCTGCGTTACGGTTCAGCAGGATGACGACGGCCGGGTCACGCTCTGCTATTTTTCCGGCGATTTCCGCTTCGACCATCTCATAGCGTCCCTCCAATCTGATGATGCCCCAGCGTCCGCGAGTCAATCGTGAGCGGGTGGCTTCAGACACGTGCATGCTTTTCACTTTGCCCTGATCGACGAAATTGAACCGGATCTCGCCGTCTTCCGGAGTAAGGCGGTGAGCTTCCACCAATTGCCGTATCTGCGCCAGGCGCGCCTTGCGTTCCTGCTCTTCGTGTCGCTCCCGATTTAGTTCCCTGTCCCGCTCAGCCTTGGCCAGGGTCGCCGCTTCCCGTTCAGTCGTTCGGGCATCGAGGGTGGCGGGTTTATTCTGGGCCTGTCGATTTTCCTTGCGTTTTTCCTGCTGGGCCTTTTTGACCTGTTTTTCGTTGACCAGGCCGGCTTTGAGTAGTTGATCTCTGAGTGCGTTACTCATGGTGATTACGGAATGGAAAAATGGGGTGAATCAGCGTCGTGCCGGCTTGTGCCCAACCAGACGCAAGCCGAACAACACGGCCAATATGACGGCATAAAAGGCAGGAAGCGTGATATCACGCTTCACCGACCAGAAATAGTGGAAGACAGCACTGCTGCCAATCAGGTAATTGAGCTTGTGCAGGGTTTTCCAGCGACTTCCGCCCATCCATTTCATCATGTAATGACTGGATGTTGCCGCCAGGGGAACCATCATCAGCCAGGTCGAAAATCCCAGGGTAATGTAGGGCCGTTTCAGAATATCCTTCACTATTTCGCCCCAGTCAAAAAAATGATCAAACACCAGAAATACGGCGAAATGACACGAAGCGTAGACGAAAGCGGCCAGTCCCAGGGTGCGCCGGATGCGAACGGGCCAATTCCACCCGGTTAATTTGCGTAAGGGGGTCGCTGTCAGGGAGAGCAGTACGAAATACAGGGCCCAGCGTCCGGTTTCGTGGGTGAGGGTTGCAACGGGATCGGCTCCGAGCTGGCCCTGTATAACCCGCCACAGTAGCCACAGGGCAGGCCAGGCAGTCCCCGCCAGGGCGGCAGACGGGAGGAATGACATGCCCCGGAAGAAGGGAACCCTGCTCCTCACACCGTCAGGCAACCAACCATTTCCTGAGGGTATCCGCCAGTGATTGTTTGCTGAAGGGTTTGGGCAGGTGATCATTCATGCCGGCCGCCAGGCAACGATCCCTTTCTTCACGGGTCGCATGGGCCGTCAAGGCGACGATCGGCAAATCCCTGAGTCCCAATTCAGAACGGATGATTTGTGTGGCTTCATAGCCATCCATTTCAGGCATCTGGATGTCCATGAGCACGATGTCGAATGCCTCGGGTGTCTGACGCAACATATCCACTGCCTTGCGACCGTCTTCGGCCAGGGCCACGCTTATGCCCAGTTTGGTCAAGAGGGCTTTAGCCAGCATCTGGTTGACCGTATTATCCTCCACCAGCAGGGCCTTGCCACTGCCCAAGGCCGCGTAGGGTTGGGCTTCAGGGGATGTCGTCGTGGGGCGGGTAGACAAGTCGACGCCGAGACTGATCATGAATTCAAACGTACTTCCCTTGCCTGGTTCACTGCTACAACGAATGACTCCCCCCATGTTGTTGACCAGTTGTTGCGATATGGCGAGCCCAAGCCCGGTTCCCCCGTATTTGCGGGTCGTGGTCGTATCACCCTGCACAAAGGGTTGAAACAGGCGGGACAGTTCCTCGACCGACATGCCTTTGCCGGTGTCCCTGACCAGGATATGGAGGTTGACCCGGTTGTTGCTGATGCCCCGCTGATCGAATGCTACTTCTACCGAACCCTGATCCGTAAATTTGATGGCATTGCCTACCAGGTTGGTGAGTACCTGACGCAAGCGCAAGGTATCGCCGATCAATCGTTTGGGAACCCCGTCCGAAATCGTAAACCGGAGCTGGAGGTTTTTGGCTTCGGCTTTGAGCAACATGATCTGTTCTATGTCCGCGATCAGTTGGTTGATATTGAAGGCACTGTTCTCGAGTACGATTTTACCGGCTTCGAATTTGGAAAAATCCAGTATGTCGTTGATGATGCCGAGCAGATTGTTGGCGGCCTGATTGATTTGCGAAAGATAGTGCTGCGTTTTTTCGAGTGCCTGTTCTTCCATTCCCAGTTCACTCAGGCCCAGTATGGCGTTCATCGGCGTGCGAATTTCGTGTGACATATTGGCCAGGAAGTTGGCCTTTGCCTGGGCGGACTGTTCGGCGGCTTCCTTGGCGGCAATGACAGCCCGTTCCGCCATTTTTCGAACGCTGATATCTTCCTTGATGCCGATGTAATACTGAACCTTGCCATCTTCTCCCATGACCGGGGTAATGCTCATCTCCTCATGATAGAGGCTGCCGTCCTTGCGTTTGTTAATCAGTTCTCCACGCCAGTTGCCACCTTCACAGACACAATTCCACATTTGTTCATAAAAGCTTTTTTCCTGCAGGCCGGAACGCCACAAGGCCCCGGGGATCATCCCGATAACATCATCGAGTTCATAACCCGTTAGCTGGGTGAAGGCCGGATTGACCCATTCTATACGGGAATCGGCATCGGTAATGATGATGGCTTTGGCGGCTGCATTGACGGCCATGGCGAGCAACTGGTTGCGTTGCTCCATTTCCTTGCGGTGTATCGCGTAACGGATGACCCGTACCAGTTCACCGGCGCGGATATCTTCCTTGAGTAGATAATCCGACGCGCCGGCATCCAGCACCGACAAGGCAAATTCGAAGTCGGTTCGTCCGGTCAGTACGATGATGGGAGACTTGCCTGCCATTTCACGCCCTGCCTTCACCGTTTCCAGGCCGGTGGAGTCAGGAAGTGACAGATCCAGCATGATGACATCGAAGGTATTTTCACTCAGTTGCAGTCTGGCATCGGCCAGGGTCATGACATGGGTCACATCAAACCGGCACTCGCGGGCAGTTCTCAGGGTAATCCTCAGTAACTCGGCATCACCGGGTTCATCCTCGACCAGCAATATATTAATCAAGTGGGATAAACTCATTTCTTGTTACTCATGGGCAGACGGGTCAAGGTAAACCAGTAGTCGCCAAGTTGCTCCACGGCCGCTATGAATTGAGTCATATCGACGGGCTTGGTGATATAACCTGACGCACCGAGTTGGTAGGAGGCCACGACATCCCGTTCCACATCGGATGTCGTGAGGATGACGACAGGAATAGCCTTGAGTGTTTCATCCGCCTTGATGGTCGAGAGAAATTCACGTCCATTCATGCGGGTCATGTTGAGATCGAGCAGGATTAGATCCGGACGGGGAGCGGTCGAGTGTGGGGGGTGCCGATACAGGAAATCCAGCGCGTCGCGTCCATCCGGTTGATGGTGTAGTTGTGCCCGGATGCGGCACTCCTTCAAAGCCAGTCTGACCAGATGGGCATCAGCAGGGTCGTCTTCGATGAGGAGTATGTCGAAAGGAGGGATGTTGGGGATGATCATGGTGATGGAGATTCGTCGGGTAATTCGAACACGATGGCCGCTCCACCGAGATCCGCAGTTTCAATTTTGATTGTTCCATGTCGGCTTTCCACCATACGTCTGACGATGGCTAATCCTATGCCCGTACCTGCCTCCGGGTTCTTGTTCAGTCGCTCAAAAACATCAAGCACTTTTAGACGATAGGCACTGGCAATGCCCGGACCATTATCTTCTACCACGATGCGGGCAACGTCCCTGTCACGTTTGCCACTGATCCTGATGCGGGGTGATTCGTTCTGCAAACGGTGAATGAGTGCATTTTCCAGTAAAATCGCGAAAATTTCCACAAGTCGGGGTTGATCAAGATAAACCATGGGTAATGATTGTATTTCGATGATTGCACCGGTTTGTTGAATCTGTTGCCCCAATTGGTACAGGGCCATATCGACGATTGTCCGGGTATTTTGCAGGATCATGAGTCCCCGGGTTTCGGTGGCCGAAAGGTAGCGTTCGATATCGCGAACCAGATTACGCAGGCGTGTTGCACTGTCGTGGATGAATTTCACTGAAAGCAACGCTTCCTGGTCATCCTGGCCTTCACGAATCAATTGATCGAGCCTTCGGCTGTAGATCAAAAGGTGTCGGGCGGGTTCCTGCAGGTGATGGGCTGAAATCCGGGAAAACAGGGAAAGGTCGGCATAGGCCAGATTGGCCTTGTCTTCAATCCGTTTCCTGGCCTGTATTTCCTCCTCCAGTTTTGAGAACAGCCGAACATGGTTTATTGCGAGGGCGATTTGCAGGGCCATCAATTCGAGTAACCCTGTCAGCGCATCATGAAAGAGGTTGGGGGTCGTTTCATGTTCAAGGTATAGGAAACCTTCGAGTGAGTCCTGATAAACCAGGGGGAGACACAAACCTGAAGCGATTTTGACGTTGATCAGGTAAGGATCCTGCTGCAGAACGGAATCCTCCATCACCCGCTCAGGACTTATCCTCAAGGGGGAGGAAGCTTTCATGGCATGGCACAAGGCGACGACAGGCAGGTTTGGGATGGATTCCAGGGGAACCGGTGGGTTATGGTCAATTTTCTGGCCAACGGCCATTTCCATGACGATTTCAGGTATTTGATCGGTCAGCAGGATAAGGGCGGCCCGTCGAGCCCCTGACAGGTGAAGGGTCGTTTCAAGGGCTTCCCGAGCCAGAAGATCAAGTTGCTTATGACGTAACAGACGGCCACAGACCTTGAGTACAGCGGTCATTTCCTTGATGTTGCAATGCCCTGGCGGGCAGGTCTGCGGGTGAACGGGTTCGGTCATGAAAGGGGTCAGTATTCAGGGCGGTTGAAGCTCAAACGATCCGGTTTTCGGGTCGACAGGAAAATGGGCTAAACGGCATAGTCTGCCGCTTTCTGTCCGGTTTGACCAGATTGCACGATTGGGAATCCGGTTCCGATGATAACGCTGATCCGGATGTCTTCAGGCCAGTCCCCTCTTTCAGGCAGTAGCCGGTTGGATGGCCTTGAATGAAGTATCGAACCGCCCCGCCTCGAAAAATCGTTCAGATATTGTGAGCCATGTTCTTACGGGAAAACAAATGTATCAAACAGATAAAACCATTTTGGTGATTGGAGCTTCCAGCATGATAGGCGGTTTTCTGCTTCCCCGCCTGTCAGACTCGGGATTCCGGATCAACGCGGTCAGTCGCAGGTATCAGGGAAGGGCCAGTGATGCCGATGCCAGGTTGTCCTGGCATGCCTGGGATGATATTCGTGCCGATGCCGGGTGGTTGAGTGACACTCACGCCGTCATTCACCTCGCCCCGCTGGGTACGCTGCCGCCCCTGATTCCGATTCTGGCCGAAGCCGGTGTCAAACGGTTGATTGCCTTTGGTTCAACCAGTGTGTTTACCAAGATAAACTCCGGGGATGCCCGTGAACAGCAATGGTCCCGGATGCTCGAAGAGGCTGAAGCGGAAATTGCCCGGTCTGCGGACACTTCAGGGATGGCGTGGACAATTTTTCGGCCTACCCTCATCTATGCCCCGGGACGCGACAGCAATGTAACGACAATAGCCCGTTTCATTGAGCGTTTTGGTTTTTTTCCCCTGGTCGGGCAAGGACCGGGGCTGCGCCAGCCGGTATATGCCGACGATCTGGCGCAGGCCTGCCTGTCCGTTCTGGGTAACCCTTCGACTTATGGCAAGGCGTATAACCTGTCAGGTGGGGAGACCCTGAGTTACCGTAACATGGTGATCCGGTTATTTGATCAACTGAAACGCCCGGTGCGTCTGGTCAGTTTGCCGCTGTTTGCCTTGAGGTGGAGCCTGACCTTGTTGTCGTGGCTGCCGGGTTATCGTTACATCAACCCTGAGATGGCCAACCGCATCAATCGTGACCTGTGTTTCGATGCAGCCGATGCGAAGCGGGACTTTGGCTTTGATCCCCGACGGTTTCTGGAAAGGATCGAATCCCCGAACTGGGTTTGATTTTGAGCGGATACCGATGCCTGTATCCTCCAGGAATTATCCCGGAATGGTTTTGTCGAAATAGCTGTGGGGCAACTGTCCAAGCCCTATACTTTTGCCGGGGTGGTTGCTAAATTTCCACTTCAACTTAGGGGGTTGGCCGCCTGCGGTCGACGTTACGGATCTCACGAGAGCATCTTTACATGATAAAAAAATTGGTTAAAGGCAAATATTCCCTGTTCTTTCTGCTCATCTTCATTGTGGTGCTGTATGTGACGCTCAACAAATTCATCGTGCCGTTCATCATCAATGCCACCGATTCAAGTCTGTTTGTCGAACAGGTTCAGGAAGAGGAACAACTGGGCAAGGTCAGCAATGACCGCACTCATGCCGCATTGGGGCAATGCAAGGTCGCCATGAAAAACGACGGGCTTTTGCCGGAGCAAGGCAACTTTGTGGATGATGGCTATGAAGCGTGGGCATTGGGTAACGGCAGCTACATCATCCGTTCCAGCGTAGCAGTCTCTGCGCCGGGAGAAGGCCAGGGGCGCAAGTACTTCGCTTGCAAGATCCAGTACAAACAAGGCGATATTTCGGACATCAACAACTGGTCCATTATGGGCATAGACTTCAGCTCTGATGCCGAGGGACAAGCCGACTGAGTCATAGGTCTCTTTGGCTGGAAGGTTGGTGGCGATACGCAAACGGGCAGTGTCCCAACTGCCGGAGTCGTTCCTGAGGGGAGCTTGCTTCGTGCTGCACCGAATCTTCCAGCCATTCCGCCCCTGTTCTGTCTCTTCTTTGTCAGCACACCGACATGAAGCCTGATTCGCCAAAGGCAGGTTCTTCGGGAATTGACTTGACGCCAGAAGGATTTTCAAACGTGAAACAACCTATATCCTTGGAAAAAACGCAGAAAAGCGTTGATAATTCGGCGATTATTTATTCAGGAGGGGTTTTTCCAGTGTGCGAATTCCCTCTTTACACCGTACAATAAGCCGTTCATCCAGGGTTGTTTGCGATCATGCCTGTCAGTGCCATTTGAGTGACGCCTTCCGATCGCCATCCGCACTGCCATTATCAAAACCATCACGCAGTGCTTTCTCCCCTCATGCTGACATGCGCCCGCAGGCGGGACTTCTGCCTTTTTTGTCGCCTGGACGGAATCCCCCATTTCTTTTCAAATCTGCCAATCTCAAGGAATCATGACATCCATAGACACCGTACAACACTCTTTTGAAGAACTTGATATTTCTCCAGTTGTTCTACAAGCCCTGGTTGAAATAGGCTACGAAGCCCCTTCTCCCATTCAGGCCCAAAGTATCCCGTATTTGATGGCCGGTCGCGACATCATCGGCCAGGCTCAAACCGGTACCGGCAAGACCGCCGCGTTCGCATTGCCCATACTCAGTCGCCTCGATCTGACTCGCCGGGTCGCTCAAACCCTGGTACTTACGCCTACCCGTGAGCTGGCCATTCAGGTGGCCGAAGCCTTCCAGAGCTATGCTCGTCATCTTGACGGGTTTCACATCCTGCCGGTTTACGGCGGACAGGGCATGCAGACCCAGCTCAGGCAACTGGCTCGCGGTGTCCATGTCATTGTAGGAACACCGGGACGGGTCATGGATCATTTGCGTCGGGGTACCCTCACACTGGATAACCTGACGACACTGGTACTGGATGAAGCCGATGAGATGCTCCGCATGGGGTTTGTGGAAGACGTGGAGTGGATACTCGAACACACCCCTTCCAATCGACAGATTGCCCTGTTCTCGGCCACCATGCCGACGGTCATCCGCAAAATTGCCGAGCGTCACCTGAACGATCCGGCAGAGATCAAGATCAAGGCCAAAACGGCAACGGTTGAAGCCATCTCCCAGCATTACTGGTCGGTATCGGGCATGCAGAAACTCGATGCCCTGACCCGTATCCTCGATGCCGAAAATTTTGACGGCATGATCATTTTCGTCAGAACCAAAACCGAGACGGTGGAACTGTCCGAGAAGCTGGAAGCCCGGGGTTATGAAGCCGCAGCCCTCAATGGCGACATGAGCCAGATCTTGCGTGAAAAGGTCATCGAGCGTCTCAAGAAAGGGGCTCTCGATATTGTGGTGGCTACCGATGTGGCCGCACGCGGGCTGGATGTAGAGCGCATTACCCATGTAGTGAACTACGACATTCCCTACGATACCGAAGCCTATGTTCACCGGATTGGACGCACCGGACGAGCCGGACGGGCCGGCAAAGCCATCTTGTTCGTGGCACCTCGTGAAAGACGCATGTTGCGAGCCATCGAGCAGGCTACCAAACAACCCATCAAGGAAATGCGCCTGCCGACCCTGCAGGACATTGCGGACCGGCGCATCGAGCAGTTCAGAACGCAGGTCAATGAAGTGCTATCCAGTGAAGACCTGGATTTCTATTTGGAATTGATGGAACAGTGGGTCAAGGATGACATGGGTGAGCCCATACGACTGGCTGCCGCGCTGTCATTTTTGATGCACCGCGAGCGTCCCTTGACCGTTCCTGATGAGCCGGAACCGCCGCAGTACAGTCGTCGTGATTACGGTGACAGAAATTATCCGGAACGGACGGATCGGCGCGAAGGTCGGGGAGAGCGCGGCAGGGATGAGCGCGGCAGGGATTTCAACAAGGCCCTTTACAGCATCGATGTAGGACGCGAACACGGCGTGCAACCCAAGGATATCGTGGGTGCCCTGGCGAATGAAGGTGGGATTTCGGCCCGTCAGATCGGGCAAATACGCCTGTACGACAGCTACAGCACGGTCGAGTTGCCTTCTGACCTGCCAGAGGATTTCTTTGCAGCCCTCCGTAAAACCTGGGTTTTGAATCAACGCCTCAACCTGCAGCGTGCGGAAGGGGGGCGATCCGGTGGGGGGCGTAATTTCCCCTACCGTGGCAACTCGCGGAGCGAAGGCAATGAAACCGACAGACCGATTGTGCGCCGTCGCACCCGACGGGATAATACGGTCTGACACGATCCATTGGAGCGCGGCCATCCTGACCGCAAAACGGGCGGGATGCCCGTGCTCCCGGGGAGTTGCCTTGTCCTGTGGATAAACCGCCCTGCCACTATTAACCTTACCTGCTTTTGATCACCCTGTTTCGAGATGAAAGACCATAAACTGACCCACCTCAAGCAACTGGAAGCCGAGAGCATACATATCATCCGTGAAGTCGCTGCCGAGTTTGAACGTCCGGTCATGCTGTACTCGATC
>SXGT01767263.1_pt1 | contig 10551 bp, 6 predicted proteins | sample 3176221 | NCBI WGS metagenome assembly SXGT01 (sample SAMN11356862, study PRJNA531348) | freshwater metagenome | isolation source: freshwater sample F1-120 | place: China: Fuxian Lake, Yuxi | collected 2017-12-25
CGGCGACCACGAGTTCAGGATGCGACCCGACCGCGCCGGGATCGTGGACGACGTGGTCGAGGTCGACCTCCCGCCCGGCTGGCACACCGTGGTCCTCCACACCGAGGGCACCGATCCCGTCACCGCGAGCCTGTTCATCGTCGACCCCGCAGCGGAGTTCGGGATCATCTCGGATGTCGACGACACGGTCATGGTCACGGCGCTCCCCCGCCCGTTCCTCGCCGCGTGGAACACGTTCGTCCTCGACGAGCACGCACGCACCCCCGTCGCCGGAATGTCGGTGCTCTACGACCGGCTCTCGAGCGCCAACCCCGGCGCGCCCGTCATCTACCTCTCCACAGGGGCGTGGAACGTCGCCCCGACCCTGAGCCGCTTCATGGGGCGGAACCTCTACCCGAGAGGGCCCCTCCTGCTCACCGATTGGGGCCCGACCCACGACCGCTGGTTCCGCAGCGGTCGCGAGCACAAGAAGTCGAGCCTCGAACGAATCGCCGGCGAGTTCCCCGGCATGCGCTGGTTGCTCGTCGGGGACGACGGCCAGCACGATGAGGAGATCTACCGCGAGTTCGCGCGCGCCCACCCCGAGAACGTCGCCGCCGTCGCGATCCGTCAGCTGTCGCCCGGCGAGGCGGTGCTCGCGGGCGGTCGAAGCCGACCCGGCGACCACCAGACCGAAGGGGTGCCCTGGTTCTACGCCCCGGACGGGGCGGGTCTCGTCGAGCAGTTCCGGGCGGCAGGGATCCTGCGGGAGTCGTAGTGGACCTGCGCACCCGACGGGAACTGACCGCGTTGCGCCTGGCTGCCCAGCGCATCTCGACCTCTCCGACCGCCTCGCCCGCGGACACCGTGCGAGGGATGCTCGCACTTCAGGCCCAGGACCTCCCGGGCGCGCGCTGGGCCGTGGGGCTCCGCACGCCGGGCGCGACTGACCGCGACGTTCGCGCGGCGCTCGCGAGCGGCGAGATCGTGCGATCGTGGCCGCTGCGCGGGACCCTGCATCTCGTCGCACCCGACGACCTCGGGTGGATGCTCGAGCTCACGCGACCCCGCCAGCGCCCCTGGGCGGCCACCCGTCGACGGGACCTCGGGCTCACCGACGACGAACTCGCCCGAGCGACCGACGTCGCTCACCGGGTTCTCGAGGGCGGGCCGATGCGCCGCGACCTGCTCCTCGCCGAGTTCGAGGCGGCGGGCATCCCGACGGCGAACCAGCGGGGGTACCACCTGCTCTGGAATCTCGCGCACGAGGCCGTGACCGTGTTCGGGCCGCCGGACGGCGACCAGCCCACGTTCGCGCTGTTCGGATCGTGGATCTCGTCGCACCGCGCTCTCGAGCCGGATGAGGCGCTCGGAGAGTTCGCGAGGCGCTACGCCTCGAGTCATGGTCCGGCGACCGACCGGGACTTCGCGTGGTGGACCTCACTGACGCTCACCCAGGCGCGACGCGGCCTGGACATCGCGGGTCTGCCGTCGATCGAGCGGGACGGGCGACGGTTCTTCCACGCCCCGGACCTCGCACCCGCGTCGAATGCCACTCACCTGCTGCCGGGGTTCGATGAGTTCCTGCTCGGCTACCAGGATCGCAGCGCGCCGCTGGCCGCGGAGCACTCCGAGCGAATCGTGCCGGGGAAGAACGGAGTGTTCCTCCCCACGATCGTCACCAACGGCGTCGTGACGGGCACGTGGCGCAGGACGGTCTCCCGAACGGCGGTCGCCGTGGAACTCGACCCGTTCACGACCCCGTCGGCGAGCGCCGCCCAGCGCGAACGGCGAGCGGTCGACCGCTACGCACGCTTCCTCGGGGTCTCCGCCGTCACTCGATGATCGCCTGGCACTCGGCGAAGCAGTGGACGAACCGCCCGGTCTCCCCCGACAGGGTGCGCCTCAGGACGAGAAGCCGATGGACGGCGTCATCGATGAGCGCCTCGTCGATTCGACCGTCCTCGACGGCGGTCCGGATGGCCGCGACGACCGCGGCGATGTCCACCGGTCCGACGTAGAGGAGCATCGTGTTGCCGGCCGCGACCGCGCGCACGGCGTTGGAGGCCTGGTCCGCGAGGTCCGGCCTGCCTGAGTTCTGCAGCATCCACAGGTCATCGGTGATCACGATTCCGTCGAAGCCGAGCTCGTCGCGAAGGAGGCCCACCCACGTGGCAGAGAGGCTCGCGGGCTGCGGGTCCACCGCATCGAACTGGAGGTGTCCCATCATCACGAATTCCGCGCCTGCCGCGATGCCCGCCGCGAACGGCTCCGCGTGGGCCGCCCGCCACTCGTCGAGCCCCATTGCCGTGGCGGGAATGCCGCTGTGCGAGTCGCCCGGCGCGACGCCGTGGCCGGGGAAGTGCTTGAGCGTGCTGAGAACGGTGCCGTGCTCGCCCCCGACGGCCTGGGCGACTCGAGCGGCGGCATCTCCCGGTGTCGCCCCGAGCGAGCGGTCGAAGATGAAGGATGCCGGATCCCCCGTGACATCCGCGACGATCCCGAAATTCACGCTGACGCCGAGGCCGGCCAGCAGCGCCGCCCGCGACGCGAACGACTCGCGCGCTGCCGCAGGGTCCAGGTACCGGAGGTCGGCTGCTCCCGGCGCGACGTCCGAGTACACCCGACGGACGACTCCCCCCTCCTGGTCGATCCCCAGGAGGATCGGGAGCCCCGACTCGCCCCTCATCGCGGGAGTCATGGCTGCGAGCCCGTCCGCCGGTTCGGGGATGTTGCTGCCCATCAGGATGAGCCCCCCGAGGCCCTCGGCGGCGGCGACCGCACCGAGGTATCCCGCGTCGAGCCCCGGCACGTAGATCATGAGCATCGAGCGGATCTTCTCGTCGAGGCTCATGATGCTGAGTCGATCGGTCGCGTACTGGACCGCCGGATCCACGGGCGGCGGGGTGGGGCGAGGCTCCGGCTGCGGATACGTGGGCGAGGGCGTCGGCGTGCACGCCACGAGCGCCAGGAGCAGGCCCGCGGTCGCGAGTGCGAGACGCGACCGCGTCCGTCTCGAGTCACCAGCGACCATGGGCCGATGCTAGCCCCGGACTAGACCCCCAGCCACCCCAGCGACGCGAAGTCCTCGGGGCTGAGGCCCAGTTCTTCGGTCGAACCGGCGACGATGCGCCGCAGATTCGGGTACGCGCTGCCCTCCCGGATGACGATGTCGATCCCCGCGGGAGTCGCGAACGACTTGCTGAAACGAATGACGAGGAGCGTGCGCTCCGCGTCGGCGCCGGATACGCGCCACCGGCTCGACGCGATCGACAGCACGCCCTTACCCCGCCAGACGAACTCCCCGCGGCGGAGCGTGTCCTTGCCGAGGATCTGCTTCTCCTCCCCCTCGGGGGTGACGAAGCTGACCTCGTCGCTGAGGGTCAGGGGCGACGCCGACAGGAGCCCGTAGGAGAACTGCGGCTGGAGTCGACTGCCGTCGAGCCACATCGGAAAGTTGGTCGCCGCAATCCGCCAGGTGCCGGGAAGCACCTCGGACAGCTCGGTCTCAGTCAGGTCATGCACTGGAACCACGATAGCCGCATGAGCAGTCCTCGCTGTTACGCTCGATCGAAGCGACTCTCGGGGGGACCAGTGCAACCAGCCCGGCTCGCGGCCCGGGCGATGGCTGCGCAGGCGCCCTTGTTCGCCTCGATCGCCGTACTGGTGCTGCTCGTCGCGGCGATCCTCGTCGGCATTCCCCGCTACCTCGCGAGCGCCGAGCTGGACAGCGCCCGCGAACAGCTCGCCTCGGCTCCCCCCGCCGACGCAAGCCTGCGAGCCCAGGCACGGCTGGCCCCCGACGCGGCCGAGCAGTCCGCCCTCATGGCGGAGGTCGTAGCGGGGCTCGGCGCCGGTCCGAGCATCCGGGTCGAGCGGACCGTTCAGTCGGACCCGGTGGAAGCCACCCTCCCGGGTGATGCTCGAGCGTCGATCATCCTGGCGGCGGGCTTCGCCCCGGAGACGACGCGAATCGTCGACGGGTCGTGGCCGGGGAGCGCCGCGGGCGGCATCCCCGGGGCCCTCCATGCCGACGCCGCCGAGGCGCTCGAACTCGGCATCGGCGACGTCCTTCGCGTCGGAGGCGCCGAGATCACCGTCGTCGCTACCTGGTCGCCCGTCGACCCCGCCGATCCGTACTGGTTCGGTGACCCCGTCATCGCGACGGCCGAGGCCTCCGGCGCCTACGGGCCGCTCCTGGTCGAGGAAGCCGACCTCGAGGGCCTCGGCCTGAACCCCTTTGTGCGCTGGACCCTCATCCCCGAGATCCGGAACAGCGACGTTGGCGCGATCGGCGCGATCGGGGAGGCCGCTCGATCGTGGGAGAACGCCATCCGCGAAGCGCCGGGAATCGCATCAGGCGGGCTCGTGTTCGCGGGCGGGCTCGCCGCGACCGTATCGGAGATCGACCGGTCGATCGCCGCCATGCAGGGAGTGGCCCCGCTCCCGCTCCTTCTCGCCGGCGGCACCGGCGCCGTCGCTCTCCTGCAGGCGTTCCGACTGCTGTCGAGCGTCCGGTCCTCCGAGACGCTCCTCCTGCGGGCGCGCGGCCGCTCAACGGCCCTCGCCGCCGGACTCGGCGCGCTGGAGGCCGCCGTCGTCGCCGCGCCCGCGATCGTTCTCGCGACGATCGCCGCGTGGATCGCCGTTCCCACTGCACCGGCGGGAGCGACCCTCGCAACAGCGGGTGGCGTTCTCCTCGCCGCGGTCGCCATCGGCGCGGCGAGCGCGGCGGCCCCCGCCCGCGATGCGGCGACCTCTCGCGCGACGAGCGGGATCCTCGCGACGGTGCTCGCTCTCGCCGTGATCGCGGCCGGGGTCAGCCTGTGGCAGTTCACCCTCTACGGGGGTCCGCTCGTGCCCGCCGCCGCCGGCGCCGTCGTCGACCCGCTCGCGGTGCTCGCCCCGTCTCTGGCTCTCGTGGCATGCGGCCTCGCCGCGGTCGCCGTGCTCCCGATCGTGTCGGGCGCCGCGGCCCTGCTGCTGGCCGGGCGCCGCGGCCTGGCCGTCATCCCGGCCCGCCAGGTCTCTCGACGCTCCAGCGCCTACGCCGTCCCGGTCATGCTCACGTGCCTCGCGGTCGCCGTCGCCACCGTCGCCGGCGGCTATGCCGCGACGTGGCAGGAGTTGTCCGTGTCCACGGGAGAGCTCCGCAACGGTTCGGACGTCCGCGTGGGGCTCACGACGGCTCCGACGGTCGGTAGCGGCGACACCATCGTGAGCTCGGCCGCCCTCTCCCTCTCGGATGCCTCGGCGATCCCCGTTCTCGTGGCGAGCACCGAGATCGGCGACGACCCGTCGACGCTCGTCGCGATGGATGCCGGCGCGCTCGATACGGCGAACGCGCTGGGCGACGCCGCGGCCCGGGAGTCCCTCTCGAGCGCCATCGGCTCTCCGCCCGAGGGAATCGCCCTGCCCGAATCGGCGACCGCGCTGGAGCTTCGCGTCTCCGGCGTCGTCGGTCCGATGAGTCTGGCCGCCTGGGTCTCCGACGCTCACGGCGCCCTCGCCAGACTGCCCCTCGACGAGCTCGCCGACGGGGAGTTCTCGGCGCCGCTGCCGCGAGGAGCGACGCCGTGGACGCTCATCGCCCTCGACGCCGCCGTGAGGCAGACGCCCGTCGCCGCGGCGATCGACGTGCGTGTCGTCGAGGTCAACGGAATCGATGATCTCGACCCGTGGAGCGTCGTGCCGGAGGTGGGCGGCGACCGGGACGTCGGCGCGGTCGGACTCCCGGACGCCCTCGGGTTCTCGCTCCAGACGGGTGGACCGTCGCCGGCCCTCCTCATCCGGCTGGCGCCCGACGTCGCCCCGCTCGCGATCGCGGTGACGAGCGCCCTCTCCGAGCGCCTCGGCATCGGCCCCGGCGACGCCCTGCGCTTCCGGTTCGCGGGCACGGGCCTCGCGATCGACGGGACAGTCGCTGCGGTCATCCCGCGCATCCCGGGGACGACCGTGCCTCTCGCCGCCCTCACCGACCTGCGCGCGCTGAACGCCGTCGTGCTGGACTCGAGCTCGAGCGTCCCGCGGCCCTCAGAACTCTGGATCCGGACCCCGGACGTCCCGGGGACGCTCATGGAACTCGACTCGCAGCTCCCGGCAGGCTCGCGCGTGACGACCGAGGAGTCCGGATCCGGCGCCGCGCTCCAGGCGCCCGTCGTCGTCGCCCTGTGGCTGGGGGCGATCGGGACCCTGCTCCTCGCGCTCGCCGCGACCACGGCCGTCGCCGGGGCGCTGACCCGGTCGCGTCGCGGTGAGATCGGCGTCTACCGCGCCCTCGGAGTCACCGGACGCAGCCAGGCCCGCGCCCAGGCGGCCGAACTGGGCATCGTTCTCCTCCTCGGTGCGGCCCTCGGCCTGGCGGCGGGAGTCGCTGTCAGCGCCCTGACCGTTCCGGGACTCGCGAGATCGGCCGTCCTCGACGCGCCCGCGGGCGCATCCGTCCCGCTCGCGCTCGGAATCCTGCCCACCCTCGCCGCATTGATCGGGGTCCTGATCGCTGCCGGAGGGGTGATCGCCGTCTCGATGCGACGGGTGGCCAGGATCGCGCTGTCGTCGACCGGGCGGGAGTGGAGCGCATGAGCCGCCGCCTCAGCCCCGCCTCGGCGATCCTGCGCCAGTTCTCGGCGGCCCCGGGCGCATCCGTGCTGCTCGCGATCATCGTCGGCGTCGCGTGCTTCGCGACGGCGATGACTCCGCGCGCGCTCGATGAGCTCTTCAGCGCCGAACTGCGCTATTCCGTGGCCTCGGTGCCCCCGACCCAGCGCGACCTCGTCGCCACGTCGGTCGGCGCACTCCCCGACGACCTCGATGGGGCGCTCGAGTCCGTGCGAAGCGAGATGGGGGGCACGCTGCGCTCTGCCGCCGGTGCGCCCCGGTTCGTGACGACCACGCCCGCGCTCGCGGCCCTCGCCGAGTCCCCGGCGCCCGACGCGCCCATCACCCTGCTGTCGCTCGCCATCGACGCGAACCTGGAGGACGAGGTGCGCGTCGTCTCGGGAGAGCTGCCCGCGCCGACCGAGGTGGGCGAGTCGGGAGTGGGACCGATCGAGTTCGCTGCATCCCCCGCCACGGGGGAGCTACTGCGGTGGAGCGTCGGGGAGACCCGGGTGTCGCGCTCCTCGACGGGGGGCGCGCAGTCGTTCCGGCTCGTCGGGATCATCGAGGCCCGGGATGCGGCATCCGACTACTGGATGCACGTCCCGTCCGTCCTCGAGCCCGTCGTCTTCGACGACGGCAACTCCACTCCGACCGTGACGGGAACCGGGTACGTGAACGCGGCGGACAGCACCGCGGCGGGAGTCGTCATGGGAGGCCTGTCCACGACCGCGTGGTTCCCGGTGAGCGCAGACGGCATCGACTTCGCCCGCTCGACGGAACTCCTCGCCGATCTGCGGGAGTTCACGAGCTCTCGCCAGGTGGTGGCGCCGCAGGCGGGCGCGGGTGAGCTGTCGGCGTTCGTGTTCCGCAGCGGGCTGGTCGCCTCGCTCGACGCGGTCGAGGGCAGGGCCTCCGCGACCATCGCGATTCTCTCGCTCGCCGTCGCCGGTCCGGCTGGAGTGCTCCTCGCCGTCGTCTCCCTCGGCGCCCGGACCATCCTGGAACGGCGGCGATCCGGGCTGGTCCTGGCGAGCGCCCGAGGCGCCTCCCCGCTGCAGTTGAGGGCGGCGATGGGACTCGAGGGCCTGGCGATCGGTCTGCCGGCGGCCGCGATGGCAGCGATCGTCGCGGCCGTGATCCTGCCCGCGAGCGGTTCCTCCGCAGCGGTCATCGCCCCGCTGGCTCTCGGTCTCGTCCCCGCCGTCGCCCTCGCGGGAGCAGCCGGAGGGGATGCACGCGCCCGGCGCAGCGACCTCGACGGCCGGGCGGCCGGTCGGCTCCGGCTCATCGCGGAGATCACGGTCGTGGCGCTCGCGGCGACCTCGGTGGTCCTCCTCGCGCGCCGCGGCCTCGCAGGCGGAGGCCTCGCGCTCGACCCGCTTCTCGCCGCCAGCCCGCTGCTCCTGGCGCTCGCCGTCACCGTGCTGGTCGTTCGCGCGTATCCGGCGCCGCTCGCCGCTCTCGCTCGATCGCTGCACTCGACCCGCGGCCTGACGGGGTACCTCGGCGCGGTGCGAGCGGTTCGCGACCCGGCCGCCGGGGTCACGCCGATCCTGGCCCTCGTCGTCGGGCTCGCCGTCGCCGTCTTCTCGGGGGTCGTCGTCACGACCGTGGACCGGGGCGTCGAGGCGGCATCGCGCGCCGCGGTCGGGGCGGAGCTGCGGCTCGACGGGCCCGTGTTCGATGCCGACTCGCGCCAGGAGCTCAGCACCGTCGCGGGCGTCGCAGTAGTCGCGGGAGTCGATGACGCCGGCCCGGGAATCCTCGCCCTCGGCGGCGAGCGCGAGACGGTCACGATCCTCGTCGTCGATCTCGAAGGACTCCGGGAGATCCGCGGCTCCTCATCCGTTCCGGAGTCGGCGACCGGGGCGGGAGGAGAGGTTCCGGTAATCCTCTCCCCGGATCTGGCGACGGACGCCGCGACCGGTGCGCTCCAGCTCGAGGGCGCTCCGGTGGAGGTCGTCGCCGTCGGTGAGCCCGGCGACGGCGTGGGAGTCGCGCGATCGTGGGTCATGGTCGACCAGTCCCACTCCGCGGATATCCTCGGCGTCGACTTCCTCCCGCGCACTCTCCTCTTCGGACTCGAGGAGGGCGCCGATCCGCTCCAGGTGGGCGATGAGCTGCTGGCGATCGCGGATGACACGGCCACCCTGTCCGACCCGCAGACGGTCGCCGGCGCGCTGCAGGCCTCCCCCGCCGCCTCGGGACTGCTGGCGGTCCTCGTCATCTCCCTGATCGCTTCGGCGCTGCTCGCGGCGATCGCGATCGTCCTGGCATCGGTGGTGGGCGCACGATCTCGGAGCCGCATGGTCGCCCTGCTCTCGACGCTCGGACTGAGGCCGGCCCAGTCGAGCGCGCTCGTCGCCTGGGAGGTCGCTCCCGTCTCCATCATGGCGATCATCGCCGGGACCGCACTCGGGATCGCCATGCCCTGGGTGGTGCTGTCCAGCGTCGATCTCACGCCGTTCACCGGGGGCAGCCTCCAGCCTTCGGTCGTCGTGGATCCCCTGCTCGTGGCGCTGCTGGCCGCAGCGATGGTCGCGGTCGTCGCGGTCTCGATCGCGGTGTCCGTGTTCACCGCGCGGCGACGGAATGCCGCATCCGCCCTCAGGATGGGAGAGGAATGATGACGATGACGAGCCCCGCAGAGGTCGAGCCGGACATCCTGTGTCTCGACCTCGTGCGGATCTTCACGGCCAAAGGGGTGGAGGTCCAGGCCCTCCAGGGCCTCAACCTTCGAGTCGATCCGGGCGAGCTGGTCGCCGTCGTGGGCGCGTCGGGTTCGGGCAAGTCGACGCTCCTGTCGATCCTCTCGGGACTGGACACCCCCACGGCGGGGTCGGCTCGGGTCGCGGGACTCGATCTGCTCGCACTCCGGGGTCGCGAACGCGTGGCGTACCAGCGCCACACCGTGGGGTTCGTGTGGCAGCAGACCGCGCGCAACCTGCTTCCCTACCTGAGCGCGGCGGAGAACATCGAGCTGGCCATGATCGTGGCCCGAGCCAGGAACCGCACCGCTCGGGTCGACGAGCTGCTCGACCTGCTGGATATCGCCGCGCTCCGCGATCGACGGCCCGCAGAGCTCTCGGGAGGACAGCAGCAGCGGGTCGCGATCGCCGTCGCGATCGCCAACTCCCCGCGGGTGCTCCTCGCCGACGAGCCCACGGGCGAGCTGGACGAGGCGACGAGCGCGGACGTGCTGGGGGCCATGGAGCACGTCAATCGTGAGCTCGGGGTCACGACCCTCATCGTCACCCACGACCCGTCCGTGTCGGGGCATGTCCGGCGCACCGTCCAGATCCGGGATGGCAGGACCTCGACCGAGGTCCTGCGTCGCGTCTCGGTGTCGGACTCGGGAGAGGAAGAGCACCACGCCGAGGAGTTCGCCGTACTCGACCGGGTGGGCCGTCTTCAGCTGCCCCAGGACTTCATGGCGAGCCTGGACCTTCGAGATCGGGTACGACTCTCGCTCGAGCGCGACCACATCGGTGTCTACCCGGGGTCCCCGAAGGCCCCCGACGCGTCGGGCCCCGCGGAGGAGGAGAAATGACCACGCTGCGCGCCGAGGGCGTGTCCCGGACCGTCTCGAACGGCCGGGTCGAAGTCCACGCCTGCCGAGACATCTCCCTCATCGTCAACCCCGGGGAGCTTCTCGTCGTTCGAGGCCGCTCGGGGTCGGGGAAGACCACGCTGCTGAACACCCTGGGAGGTCTCGATCGGCCGACGAGCGGAAGCGTCTGGCTCGATGACCGCGAACTCACCGCCCTCGACGAACGAGAGCTCGCGGAGGCCCGGCGCAGCGAGCTCGGGTTCGTGTTCCAGGGGTTCGGGCTGATCCCGGTCCTGTCCGCGGCCGAGAACGTCGAGGTGCCGCTGCGCATCCACGGGGTCGATCCGGCGGAGCGGGATGCGCGCGTCGCAGAGGCACTCGACCGCGTCGGGCTCGGATCGCACGCGGAGCAGCGCCCCTAC
>SXGT01513493.1_pt1 | contig 10550 bp, 9 predicted proteins | sample 3176221 | NCBI WGS metagenome assembly SXGT01 (sample SAMN11356862, study PRJNA531348) | freshwater metagenome | isolation source: freshwater sample F1-120 | place: China: Fuxian Lake, Yuxi | collected 2017-12-25
CCGTCGTTGAGACGGCATACCGGGGGAGATGTCATGACGATTCGGACTGGGTGGTCGACGACGGTTGCGTTCGTTGCGGTCCTCGCGTTGGTTGCCGCCGGATGTGGTGGCGACGACGACGGTGACGACACGTCGACCGAGTTGGTCGATATGCGCGGCAAGACCGAGGTCGAGATCGTCATGACCGACAACATCTTCACCCCGGAGAACGTTCGTATCGACCCGGGGACCACGATTACCTGGGTCAACGAGGGCGACGCCGGCCACCAGATGGACGCGTTCAACCTGGATGGGTTTGGCATCGGCTTCGACTCCGACGTGATTCGTGGCGACGACACCTACGAGTTCACGTTCGAGAACCCCGGGACCTATCGCTACTACTGCGCGCTGCACGGTTCGAACGTCGAAGGCATGATCGGCGCGATCGTGGTCGGCGACGGGCCGCTCGACGGCGTGTCGACACCGACGATTCCCGACGATGCGCAGGAGAACACGCTGCGCGTTCCGCAGGACCACGCGACGATTCAGGCCGCGGTCGACGCATCGACGCCTGGCGACCTCATTCTGGTGGACAAAGGTGTCTACAACGAGGCAGTCGAAATCAACCCCCCGCACGAGAACATCGTGATCCGCGGCGTGGATCGCAACGAGACGATCCTCGACGGTGAGTTCGAAGAAGACAAACCGAACGGTATCAAGGTGCTGGCCGACGGTGTCGCGATCGAGAACCTCACGGCACGCAACTACACGACGAACGCGTTCTTCTGGACCGGTGTCGACGGCTATCGCGGTTCGTATCTCAACTCGTACCGGACCGGCGATTACGGCGTCTACGCGTTCGACTCGGTGAACGGTCAGTACGACCACATCTACGCCGCAGGGTCAGCCGACGCCGGGTTCTATATCGGCCAGTGCTACCCGTGTAATGCCGTCATCACCGATTCGATCAGCGAGTGGAACGGGCTCGGATACTCGGGCACCAACGCGGGCGGGAACTTGCTGATCGTCAACTCGATCTGGCGTTACAACCGAGCCGGCATCGTCCCGAACAGCGGAACGGGTGAAGCGCTGTGGCCGGAGCGGGAGACGACGATTGTCGGGAACCTCGTCTACGGAAACAGCAATGCCGACACGCCGTCGATCGACATCGCCGAGATTGCGATCGGCAATGGGATCCTGCTCGCCGGAGCAACCGAGAACTTCGTCGAGCGCAACCGAGTGTGGGACCACGACATTTCGGGTATCGGCACGATTCCGCTCCCCGAAAAGGTCCTCGATCCGAGCGACGAGAACGCCGTCGACTTCGACGCGCTCGACAACCGAGTCGTCGCGAACGTGCTCGAAGACAATCGAATCGCCGACCTCCTCAATGTCAAGAACATCACCGAGGCGGGTGATGCCGGCGGCAACTGCTTCTCGGACAACGAGTTCACCACGAGTCTGCCTGCCGACATCGAGACGCTGATTCCGTGTGACCGAACCGGATCCGGGACCTACGAAGCGCCGATCGGGATCTTCGTCGAGAAGTTCACCGAAGCGAAGCCCGAGGGCGTTGACTACAAGACCGCAGCGTTGCCTGAGATGCCGGTTGGCGAGAACATGCCCGACCCGCTGAATGCGCCGGCGGTTCCGGCGAGCGATGGTGCCGTCCCGCCGACGGTCGACCTCGCTGCGATCACCGTCCCCGCCAAGCCCTAACGGCAAGAGCGGCGATTCACCCGACCACGACGATCTTGGTGCCGACGGGCGTGAAGTTCCATACGACCTTCACGTCGTGTTGGTTCATGCGGACACACCCAGCGGAGAGCGGTTGTCCGAGTTGCTCATCGGTCTGGATGGGTGTGCCGTCGGGGCGCAACGGGATGCCGTGGAAGCCGATCCACTTACCGCTGCTCGCCTTGTAGAAGCGGCTCATGTACGGCAGTCGGAGTGAGCCCGACGACGACATCTCCGACTTGCTCGCGATGAAATAGGTGCCGAACGGCGGTGCGCCGGCCCGACCGGAGACGCGGAAACTGTTGCTCACCACTCCGTTGGCTTCGACGAGCCAGATGCGTTGTTGGCCGTTCGAGTAGACGATGCGACGACCGTCGCCGGAGTTCGCGGGGAGCGGCGGGAACTTCGAGCCGGTTGCGATCCAGTAGCCCGAGGCGCGTCGCGTCGTCGCGAGGTCGATTGCGATCACGGGCGCGTGGTTCGCGTGGCCCAGCCCAGCCGCGTCGCCGTAGCGAACGATGGAGCCATCGAAACCGAGGACCCAGTATCCCGCTCCGGACTTCGTGCTCGCGATTGCGACTGCTGGTCGGACGGTTCGCTTCGTCAGCGTGATGCGTTTGGCGTCGCCGAACGAGAAGACGTAACCGGTCGAGTCGAGCAGCGCGTAGCCGCGACCTGTTGGCGAAGTCGTGATGTCGGTGATCCGCGGCGGGACGTAGAGCGACGCTGCATTTCCGCGATGTGTCGCGTCGCCGTATGCGAAGACGCGACCGCCGGTCGTCACCAACCAATAGCCCCGGCCGGTCGGCGTCGGCGCAATCCCGACGACGGGTTTGCTCAAGTTCTGATTGCGCGCCGATCCGAACCAGCGCGCATCGCCGTAGTGGTAGACGGCGCCGTGGGTGGTGGTGATCCAGTAGCCATTCCCGGTTGGGGTGCTCGCGATGTCGGTAGCAAATCCCGCCAGCGTGTTGCCGTTCGGCGATCCGAGGTACGGCGAGCTGCCGCTCGTGAACACGCCACCGTCCGCGCTGAGCGACCAATATCCCTTCCCCGACGCGTCCGCGGCCACGGCGACGATGCCGGCGCGTAGCGGCGCCGTCGGCCCGGCGAACTTCGGAGCGGTTCCGAATGCTCGCACGACGGGCGGGTTGACTGCTGCGCTCGCCGAGTCGGCGTGGAGCACCGTCGAAAGGGGTGCCGCGACGAGGACCGCCGCTGCGATGACCAGACGCGCGAGGGCTCGCTTCATGCCAATCTCATCGGCACGTCACCGCAGACCTGCGAGAAACGAAGATGCGTCCGAAACGCACGCCGGGCGGCGGTTTCGGACGCAAGTTCGGTGCCCAGATAGGCGGTGTTGTCGTTCAGTGACTGGTCGTGCTGCCGTCGGCGAGGACGGCGTGGGGCATGCAGAACTGGTCGTACTCGGCGATCACGATCTCGGCGCCGTCGGAGCAGGTGGGGCAGGTCGGATCGCGCCGCACCTTGAACGTCCGGAAGCTGGTCTCGAGTGCGTCGTAGGCGAGCAGTCGGCCGATGAGCGGGTCACCGATGCCGAGGAGCAACTTGATCGCCTCGAGCGCTTGGAGCGATCCGATGATGCCGGGGAGTACGCCGAGCACCCCGGCCTCGGCACAGCTCGGGGCGAGTTCCGGCGGCGGCGGCTCCGGCAGCAGGCAGCGATAGCAAGGTCCCTCGTACGGTTGGAACACCGTGACCTGACCCTCGAAGCGGAAGATCGACCCGTGGACGACCGGGATCTTCTTCAGCAGCGCAGCATCGTTCAGCAGATAGCGAGTCGGGAAGTTGTCGGTGCCATCCACGATCACGTCGTAACCGTCGATGATGTCGAGAATGTTGTCGGCGCCGAAGCGAACGTCGTAGGTGACGACGTTGACGTCGGGGTTCAGTGCCGTCAACGTCGTCTTCGCGCTATCGACCTTTCGGTGACCGATGCGCTCCCTGTTGTGCAGGATCTGGCGTTGCAAGTTGGATGCGTCGACGACGTCCATGTCGACGATGCCGAGCGTGCCGATGCCCGCGGCTGCGAGGTACAAGGCGCTCGGTGATCCGAGACCGCCGGCACCGAGCATCAACACTTTCGACTCGAGCAGCCTTTGCTGCCCGGCTTCACCGACCTCAGGAAGCAGGATGTGGCGGTGGTAGCGGTTTCGTTGTTCGGGGTCGAGCACCGCAGGGGTGATCCAGGGCCGACCTTCGTTCTTCCACCGACCGAAGCCGCCTGCCATCGAGATGACGTTCGTGTACCCGAGCTCTTGGAGCGTCTTGGTCGCGAACGCCGACCGAACCCCGCCGGCGCAGTACACGACGACCTCGGCGTCACGGTCGGTGATCTTGTTCTCGATCTGACTTTCGAGGTGACCGCGGGGAATGAACACCGAGCCGGGGATCATGCCCTGTTCGTATTCGTCGAGTTCGCGCACGTCGAGGAACGTCGCGGTGCCCATTCGGGTCTCGGCGGCTTCGGGCTCGATCTCGGCGATGTGGGTCTTGGTCTGGGCGAGCAGCTCACGGAAGCTGGGCATCGTCGGAACTCCAGGTCACGAGGGGATTCGCAAAATCCTACCTCCTAGGTCGGATTTCGACAACCTCAGCCGGCGCGGCGAGTTCCGACCCATTCGAAGTGCGTGGGATCGGGGTCGAGCCAGTCCCCACCCCAGACGAATCCCGCCTCGGTGAACGCCTGCACCAAACCCTCGGGCGGTTGACCGTCGGTCTTGGTGTGCAGCGCGATGTCGAGGTCGATCGCGATGCCCCAGGTGTGTCGGGACGGACCGCCGCCGGTCGCCGAGCCTCGGGGCTCGAAGCATACCGCGGTGGTGTCGTCGAGGAGCGCAGCCGTCGCGGGTGGAAGCGCGGCGATCGCGAGGCGCAACGGATCCTCGATGGCCCGGTGGCAGCGCACGGTTCCGAGATGATCGACGGTGAACCTCTCGATGTTGGTCGCGAACGCAGGATCGAGCCCGATCGCGGCAGTTGGGTCGGTGTCGATCCACTCGCCGAAATCGCGCTTGATCCACGACTGCGGGAGCACCGCGTCGCCGTGGCGCAGGATCTCGGCTTCGTCGGGCGTTCGGAAGCGAACTCCGAGTTCGGCGGGAATCGCGAGTCGGATCGACGCCTCGACTGCTGCGCGCGTACCGCTGAACCGAACGAGCAAGTATCGCGGCGTGTTCACGTCGTCGAGTGAGCCCGTGGCGACGACCAGTTCGGCCGCACCGACGATTTCGTCGTCGACCACTCGAGCGACCCGAAGGGATCGACCGTCCGCAAGCTCGACACGATCGTCGACACGTACGTCGCGCAGCGCGGCCGAGGTACGCGAGATGATCGCGTCGCTGCCGCCGAGTCGCTCGAATGCATTGCGCTCGGAGGGAGGCACCATCGATGCGTACGACGGCGGATCGATCGCAAGGACGTCGACGTCGAGCGTGCCGCCACGTGCCGAAAGCGCAAGATGATCACCGAGCACCTCGGTGACGCCGGTGACGCCGTCGATTGCCGCGACGTCCGCGCGCAGGCCGCGTGGCAGGCCACCGCTGGTCCAGACGAGCAGCACGGATTCGCCGTCGCGAACGACGGGGAATTCGCCGGCCACGGTGTTGATCGCCGGGCCGGAATCGTCGCGGGTCACGATCGCGGTACCGATCGTGATCGAGGCCGCCACCGCGACGGCGATGGTCGCAGGACGGCGCCAACTGGTTGTAGCCGCGCCACCTGCGATCGGGACCCCGGGTGATTCCGAGGGCACCAGGTGCAGTCGGTCGGATTCGTGGCGGAGCAAGGCTCGCGTGCGAGTCGTGGTGTCGACGAAGTGCGCACACCGCGCGCACGACGCGAGGTGCTGCTTCGCCCGACTTGATACCTCGTGCGTCGCGTCGTCGAACGCGACGGAAAGTTGCCGTTGCACCGCGTTACACCGCATGGTCGTCTCCCGATGCGAACCACTCGGCCAGTTCGCGTCTCGCTCGAAACACGCGGCTCTTCACCGTGCCCTCAGCGATCCCGAGCACTTCGGACGCTTCGGCGTAGGTGAAGCCAGTGATCTCGACGAGCAGCAACGGCTCGCGCAATTTGGCCGGGAGGTCCCCGAGCGCGGCGCGAATCTCGGCGCGGATCTGAGGATCTGCGGCCGGAGCAGGTGGTGGGACGCGCTGCCAGGCTCGAGCGTGGCGGTCACGGGCCCGAATCGCGTCGATACCCGCGTTGCGAGCGATCTGGACGAGCCAGGTCGTGAATCGCCCGTGCGACTCGTAGCGATGCAGATTTCGGTGACAGCGGACGAACGCCTCTTGGGTGACATCCTCGGCGAGCGCGCGATCGCGGACGAGATGATCGACGAAGCGGACAACAGGGTCGCGCAGGGTCCGGACGATCTCGTCGAACGCCGCGTCGTCGCCCGCGCGGGCCCGTTGCACGAGCGCCGGATCGGGTTCTTGCACGCGGGCTCCTGGGTCGGGGACGTCATCGCCGTTGCGGTATCAGCAGGCACATTGGTACGCCCCTGAACCGGGCCGCGCAACTGCAGGGTCGGCGCCGGCCCCCGGGATCGGCAAGGCCCAGCTCCCGACCCGGACCCCGAGCGGATCGAACAGGGAGATGTCTCGGAACGTGACGGCATAGAGCAGATCTCCGGTCCGGTCCATCTTGATTCCCGTGATCGGGTCGTCGACCCCGACTCGATCGATGACCTCGAGCGTTGTGGCGTCGACGCGGATCAACTCTCGATCGAGCCCGAGGTACAAGGTCTCGTTGTCGGCAGTTGCGACCGCCGAGGTTTCGACTGGGGTCGCCTCTGGCAGGGTCGCGGTCGCAGTGACTTCGAGTGTCTGCGGGTCGATCGCTGCCAGTGCGCCCGTGATGCGATCGGTCACGAGCAAGCTGGACCCGTCGGTGGTGAGGGTCAACGCGGGTTCGCTCCAACCGTCGGCGCCGGTGCCGAACGGCGGGTGAAGGTCGATGCAATATGCCTCTTCGTGGTGCAGATCGAGCACGTGCACGAACGCATACATGTTCTCGTGGTCCTTGTTCACAGGAACATCGGAGCTGTAATACGTGTAGAGGTAACGGCCGTCGGGGCTGCTCACCTGGGTGCGGGCGTAGCCGCGCATCCTCGGTCGTGGTGCGTTGCCGGGAAAGTGCTCCGGTTGGTCGGGCACCGGACGCACATCACCGGTCTCGAGGTCAACGAGCCGCACCTCGTAATGATCGGGGTTCGTTGCCGGCAGATACTCGACCGCAACGAGGTCGGTGCCGTCGAGCGTGAAGGCCTCGGGGTCGAAGTTGCCCTGCAGCGTCAGTTCACGGACGCCGCCTTCATCGACGATGCTGAGTCGTGTCGTCGATCGCGGGTCGCTCGGGGTCAACAACCGACCGTCGACGAGCGCGACCTGACGAGCGCCGGGCGCTACCACGCGAACCTTGCGTTCGGACGGGATCGGGTGCTCCCATCGAGGTTCACCGTTGGCGGGGTCGATGATGACCACGCGCCGACCGACCACTTGGGCGATCGCGGTGCGGTCGGGCGCCGCCATCCCTCCGACCGCGCGCATCGTCTGCGTGCCGTCCTCGGTCTCGAGGACCACGACGTCGGCCCGTCCGCTCAAGAACAGCAACGGGTCTCGGGTTTGCAGGTTCGGCGTGGTGGGCGTCGGCGCGCTCGTCGTCGGCGAGCCTGTCGTGATCGCATTCGCCGAGGTTGCGACCCGCCCGTCGGCTTCGGGGTCGGCTGCCGCGCCGCCACATGCACCAGCGGTGATGAGGAACGCGATCGTGGCGATTCGGCGCATCGGTGACTCCGTTTCGGGCGACATCGGCTCGATGTTCGTGACGGGGTGACACGACGGCGGGGCCCTCGAAGTTCACGGTGTGCCGAAAATGTCGGCGATTGCTCAAAGGGCAGCGGCGATGGCGGTGAGCACGTCGCCGAGCGAACTACGGATGACGATGTCCGCGTAGGGGTCGAACGGCGTCGGTTGTGCGTTCACGATGACGAGTGACGCTCCCCGTCGCATCGCGATTTCGGGAAGCGCCGCGGCTGGGTACACGCCGAGCGATGTGCCGAGGGCGACGAACACGTCGCACTGCAATGCGGCTTCTTGCGCCCGATCGAGGTCTTCGGCGACGAGGTTCTCGCCGAAGCTGATCGTTGCCGACTTCAGAATCCCACCGCACGTCGGGCAGTCGGGGTCGACCTCGCCGCTGCGAACCCGATCGAGCGCGTCGCGCATCGGGGCCCGCCACGCACACGACAAGCATTTGACCTCACGGACGTTGCCGTGGATCTCGATGACTCGTTCCGGATCGTGACCGGCGGTGTGATGGAGGCCGTCGACGTTCTGTGTGACGAGCATCGTGAACGTGTCGCCGAGCCTGCGTTCGATGTCGACGAGCGCGAGATGGCCGGCGTTCGGCTGGGCGTCCCACATGCCGCTGTTCAGGCGGTTCTGCCAGGCGCGCGCTCGTACCTCCGAGCTGTCCACGTAGTGCTGAAGCGTCGCGGTCTTTTCGGCCTCGGGGTTCTTCGTCCAGACGCCGTGCGGCCCACGGAAATCTGGAATCCCCGACTCCGTCGACATGCCAGCACCCGTCAGTACGACAACCCCGTGGGCGGCGCGTAACTGCTCGGCGATGCGGTCGACGTTCGGGTCCATGCGTCGCCGGGCCGAATCAGGCGGGTCGTTCGCCCGCGAGCGTCAGGCGCTCCATCTTGCGCAGCGCAACGCGGTTGTCGGCGACGACCTTGTGTTGCGTGCACCGGTTGTCCCACATGCCAATCGTCCCGGCGGTCCAGTGGTAGCGAATCATGAACTCGGGCTGTTGGCAGTGGCGGTGGAAGAAGCCGAGCAACGCCTCGGACTCTTTCGGCTTCATGCCGTCGATGTACTTCGTGAATCCCGGGTTGACGAACAAGCACCGTCGACCGGTTTCGGCGTGGGTTCGAACGACCGGGTGCTTGTTCGTGATCTCGTCGCCGGTCTTGTCCGAGGGGATGAAGTAGCGCCTCGGCGCGCTGTGCACGGCCACGAGAGACGACGCAAACTCCTGCATCGTCGGGGAAAGTGCGTCGAAGGCGGCTTCGAGATCGAGCCACATCGTGTCGCCGCCGAACTCGGGCACGTCGAGCGCTCGAAGCACCGAGCCCATCGGTGGGCACTCGGCGAACGTGACGTCGGTGTGCCAGTTCTCGGCGAGAAACGTGCGCCCGGTGTCTCCGCCGCTGTAGAGCTCGACGAAGTCGCCGTCGTCGTGGACGTCCTTCAAGAACGGGTGCTGCCACAGGTCGCCGAAGTGGGTCGCGAATCGCTTGTGTTGGGCACGGTCGATCGCCTGGCCCGGGAAGAACAACACCTTGTGTCGGTGCCACGCGTCGCGCAACTCCGTCACCGTTGCAGCGTCGAGGTCGTCGCGCAGATCGATTCCGAACACCTCGGCACCGATCACGTTGGTGAGCGGCCTGATCTCGATGGTCATGGTCGGGATTCTGGCAGCATTTGGCGCCGTCGACACCTTGGACACCACCGCGCGTTCGGCGAGGTTGCGGGGTAGGAGTCACAGGAGCGTTTGGGTGACTCCTACCCCGCTTTCGGGTCGCGTGCTGAGGGGATCCGAGTGGGGGGATTCGGCGCACGCGACACGATCGGTTGGCAGCGTTCAGGCTGCTGTGGGTGGTGGGGGGCTCCCGGCGGCGAGGGCGTCGCGATGGCGTTGCCATGCCCACACCGATGCGTCCCGAGCGACGCGAGGCGGAAAACCCGTGCGTTCGAGCCAGCGCTCGACGAGGTCGCGCTCGGCGCCTTGCTCGAAATACAGCAATGCCTGTCCCCGAGCCCGGCGTCGAATGCCCTCGTGGGCCGGGCGCATTCGTTCGTGCGCGACCCAGTCGTCGTGATCGATTCGAACCGCTTCGGGCAGCCGGCGCAGGTGTCGAGGATTGATGGGCGGGAGATGACGGCGAATCGCAATGGTCCCTGGCTCGATTCGTCCTGCGAAGTCGAAGGTGCTCAACCGATCGATGGCGCGCCGAAGCGGGGCATTGGCGCTGGTGCGAACGCCCAACCCGAGTCGGTTGCTCGTCGCGGTGGTGTCGAGCCAGAACCCGTCGGGTTCCTCGTCGAAGCGGTCGGCGAGGTGGCGCAGCAAGACCACGCATGTCGGCCCCAGCGTGGGCAGCCAGAAGGTCTCGACGTATCGGCTACGCGGATCGTGGCCGATCGTCGCGAGGACCGGGTCGGTCCACGGTCGGATTCGAAGGTCGCAGCTCGGCGGTGTGATCTCGGGCACGGGGAGATAGTGACAGATCATGTCAAGTTGTGTCAAGTGGTAGTTCGACGTCTGCAATTGGCGATCTGGGCGGGTAGCAATCCACTCTGTCGCTTATGACCGACGCGCCGCGGCCCTCGATCGAAGACTGGCGGACGTTGGCCGCGAAGGAGTTGGGCGGCCACGATCCCGAAACCCTGGTCTGGCACACCCCCGAGGGCCTTGCCGTGAAGCCGCTCTACACGTCATCCGACCTCGAAGGGCTCACGGCGGTTGGCCAGCTCCCCGGAATCGAGCCGTTCACCCGCGGCGTGCGCGCCACGATGTACGCCAATCGCCCGTGGACCATTCGCCAGTACGCAGGCTTCTCCACGGCCGAAGAGTCGAACAGCTTCTATCGAGCGAACCTGGCGGCGGGTCAGATGGGATTGTCGGTCGCGTTCGATCTGGCCACCCATCGCGGTTACGACAGCGACCATGAACGAGTCGTCGGCGACGTCGGCAAAGCCGGAGTTGCGATCGACAGCGTCGAGGACATGAACGTGCTC
>SXGT01657943.1_pt1 | contig 10550 bp, 9 predicted proteins | sample 3176221 | NCBI WGS metagenome assembly SXGT01 (sample SAMN11356862, study PRJNA531348) | freshwater metagenome | isolation source: freshwater sample F1-120 | place: China: Fuxian Lake, Yuxi | collected 2017-12-25
CAGGAGGCGTTGGAAACGAACTTGTGCTCTGGAGACAGCTCTTTGTCATTGACACCCATGACGCAGGTCAGGTCTGGTTGATCTTTGCAAGGAGCCGAGATGATGACTTTCTTAGCACCAGCTGCGATGTGGCTGTCGTAGCCTGATTTGCCGCCACCGGCTCGCTTGGTGAAGATCCCGGTTGATTCCAGGGCGACTTCGACGCCCATTGCTCCCCATGGCAGTTTGGCAGGATCGCGTTCAGCGACGACTTTGACTGGCTTGCCGTTGACGATGATGGTATCGCCGTCGACTTCGACGGTGCCACTGAAGCGGCCTTGGACAGAGTCGTACTTGAGCAGGTTGGCGAGGTCTTTGGGATCGCCGAGGTCGTTGATGGCAACGATTTCGAATTCAGAAGGGCGAGCAGCCATGGCGCGGAAGGAAATACGACCGATACGACCAAAACCGTTGATACCAACACGAACTGCCATGAAATGAGCTCCTCACCTTTTGAAGACGAAACCAAAATTAGCGCGATTGAATATCGTCGTGATTAGACAATTCACAAATCGTAGCAAGATGTCAGTGGGAGGCAACTGTGCAAGGGGGTGAGGGGCAATGCGCAAGCGAGTGCTTATGAGTCGGTGGGGGATTCAGGCCTCCCAGGGCTTGCTGGGCATGGGCTCCTTGTCAGATTGGGGGCTTTTCTTGTTCTTTGGGTTTGTATTCCTGCAGCTTGAAGTTGTCGCGGGGGATTGCTTTGAGTTGCTTGAGGAGTTTGTCTGCTTTTTTGTGGAAGTGATAGGGGGCGGAAATCACCAGACAGTTCGGGTGAATCGCGATGCGGTTTGAGTCATCGAACAGGAATTCATAGCCTGGAAGCCCGGCCAACGTATCGGCAATTCGCTTCAACTCTTCTTCGGTACTGTAATTGAATTCGGTGAGATCATAGACGCAAGTTTCCCACTTTTCATCCGCTGCTGTCTGCGTTGTGATCACCATGACTTCATCTTCGATGATGTAGGTTAGTCCCAAGCGATTGAGCATTCGATGCAGCATGCTTTCCAGTGTAATACCACTGAGGACAAGGTTGATTGGCTCATCGAGCGGGATAGCTTCCTCGGTCAGTGCATTCTCTTCGATGACGATCGTGATTCTGTGAAGCTGACCGATGTAGTCGATGGCGTCCTTAAGTGGAGTTTCTATGAATTCAACTTGAGCGAGATCTCTCAAGGCTGCATCAATGCGATCAATATTGCTCTGCGGCTCGAAGTTCTCTTTTGTGTATTGCTTCTCGGATGTGAGTCGGAGAAGGCGGTTATCAAGATCGATTCCCATTTTGATGTCGCAGCTGCGAGCAATTGCATCCAATGCCAAGCCTAATGAGACGTTTTTCATACCCATCGTAATCGTGGGATCCGAATTTATATTTGCTTCGGAGAGTGCGGCGTCATCAATCACAATTTTGATGCCATGCTTCTGTTCCAGTTCACGTACGACCTCTTTAAGCGGAACATTTTCATAATCAAATGTGATCTTCGATGTGAACTTCTTTTTGAGATCTTCGCGGGCTGCAGTCCTTTTCTCTTCGGACATGAGATGAAGTGGCAACAAATCATTTGAGTTTTGGGTTTCAGGAACGACATCTGCCGCAACGGACGTATTCACCTCAAACGGCGTTCTCTGGTTCATAGCCACAGGCGGCAGCATCGACAACCCAACCGGCACAGCCAGAGCGGCCGTGATGACAGCGGTTTTGTAAGAAAGGAGTGCTGGCATTTTTCGGAGTTCCTGTTTCGCGAGGGTTTGGACGGCGACAGTGAGTTGAGTTGTCGGAATGGTCGTCGCTAACGAGAGACTTTTCGAAGTGATCGTCGAAATGGATTGAGCGGCCTGAATCTGGCAGTACGACTGGAACGAGTGAAGCAGGATCACGACGCCGAACATGTCCAGGCCACGCTTGAGCAGGCGTCGTCTAAGAAGTTGTTTTCCACGTCGAAGCCTGCCCGCGATGACGCCAGCAGTGACTCCAAGCTCCGCAGCGATCTGGTCGTTCGTCTTGGACTCCAGATAGGTCGCGATGAGGGGATCGCAGTATCGGGGAGTCAGGTTGTTGAGTTCTTCGTCGAGGATCTGAAGGGCGTAACGTTGTTCGAGGAGCTCAAAGGGAGAGACATCCCGTGATAACGGCGGATGATTGACTTGTTCGACCGGGGCCCGTTGACGACTCAACGCGAGTTGATGACTGATCCGCCAGGCGGTTCCAAACAGCCAGCTTTTCAGTGAACACGCACGACGAATCGCCTGATGCTTTTTGAGAAGAACCAGAAACGTCGCCTGGAAGGCATCCTCGGCATCATCTCTGGTTAACAGTCGGCGCAGACAGACCCCCATCACAACGACACCGTGACGTCGAACAATTTCCTCGAATGCCTGATCACGGTAAGAGCCGGTCAGGGCAGAGACGAGATCGTTGTCGGCGATGTGGGTGAAATTGATCTCGGAATCAGTCAGGATTGATGTTTGAGATGTGATCATGGCCGCTCTTCCAGCAAAATAGTGAGACGACCGGAGGGATCCTGCGCGAGATTTTTAGTTTTCAATCTAAAAATGTCAGAATAGGAGTTCAACGAGAATCTCGATTTGAGACTTGTCTTTGTCCCTACTGTTCAGTGACGCGGAAGGACGGTATGATTGGCGGATTGCAATTCTCTGTTGGTTTCGTCGGGATAAAGCGATGTTTGTTGATCGGGTTAGTATTACGGTGAAGGGTGGCAAGGGGGGCAACGGGTGTGTTGCGTTCCGTCGGGAGAAGTATGTCCCGAAAGGGGGCCCGAGTGGTGGGGATGGTGGGGATGGCGGGAGTGTGATCCTGCGAGCCAACAGTCAAATGGGAACGCTGGGGAACCTGACGATGAAGCAGGTCTGGACCGCGCCGGATGGGAATCACGGTCTGGGGGCGCGCTGCTCCGGACTGAAGGGGGAAGACACGCTGATCGAAGTACCGGCCGGGACGATTGTCCGCGATAGCAAGCGTGGCAACGTGCTCAAAGACCTGTCTGAAGAGGGGATGACGGTTGTCATTGCGGCGGGCGGAAAAGGTGGTCGTGGGAATCAGCACTTCGCGACCGCTCACAATCACGTCCCTCGTTACGCCGAGCCTGGGGAAGAAGGGGAGACACGCGAAGTTTCTCTCGAATTGAAGCTGATCGCGGATGTCGGGATTATTGGGAAGCCGAACGCGGGGAAATCGACGCTGTTGAGTGTGGTTTCGCGGGCGACGCCGGAGATCGCGAGTTATCCCTTCACGACGAAGTTCCCGAATCTGGGACTCGTGCAAGTTGATATGGACCATGCGTTTGTGTTCGCAGATATTCCCGGGCTGATCGAAGGGGCGCATGCGGGGATCGGTCTGGGGCATGAGTTCCTGCGACACGTTGAGCGGACGCGGTTGCTCGTTCACCTGATTGAACCTGCTCCGATGGATCAGACGGATCCGGTTCAGAATTACCACCAGATCCGCGAAGAGCTGAAGCTGTACAGCGAAGAACTGGCTTTGCGTCCTGAGATTATCTGCGTCTCGAAAAGCGAGCTGCCGGAAGCTGCGGATGTTGCTGAGGAGCTGCGCGCGTCGACGGGGAAAGAAGTTTTCGTGTTTTCATCGGCGACGTCGGACAATGTCCGGGCGCTGGTCGAGAAGATTTCGAAGAAGCTGCAGGCGATGAACGAAGAAGCGATGTACCCGTCGGCGTGATAAGTGGCAGATTCAAGGCGAAGGCGCCAAGCCGCGAAAGGTTTTATAACTGTGTCAGGGGCAGTTGCTAATGGTCAGTCGATTTTTCAGGTGATCTTCTTGCCGGGGATGGCGGCTCGCCCGGCGATGTGGGCGAGTGTGGCGAAGAGGCTTCAGGCTGACGCTTTTCCATCGGAAATTTGGGAGTGGATCACGCCGGTCGGGAATGAAACGATCGGGCAATATTCGGCTCGATGGGTGGAGCGGAATCGTGGGGATGCAGGGGGACGAACGATAGTCGTGGGGGCGTCGTTTGGGGGGATCGTTGGGCACGAGGTGGCGAAGCTTCTCGATGCGGATGCGCTGGTGCTGGTCGGGAGTGTGAAAACGCGTGGTGATCTTCCGGTCTGGATGCGGATGCTGTCGCCGATGCGGTGGTTGGCGGGGCTGGTGCCGTGGCGGGTGGGGCAATGGGGTGTTGATCAGGCGAGAGGAATCTGGCGCCCTTTTGTCGGGAAGGATCTGGCGCTGGTGATTGAAGAGTTCGTCACTGCGGACCCAAAGTTAATCGGGTGGTCGATCAAGCGGCTACTGGCATGGAAGGGGGACAGCGATTTGCTGTGCCCGGTGACGACAATTCATGGGACGAAGGATCGATTATTGCCTATGGATATGAATCAGGTTGATGTTGTCATCCCTGATGGAAGGCATGTGCTGTCGTTGTCTCATGCTGAGGAAATCGCTGATGTGCTTCAGCGTCTCGTGTTACTCATCAGAGTTTTCTGATCTTTAAGACAGTCCGGCCAAGCCTTCAACTTATGATTTCTCTGCGATCTCTGCTCCCCTCTGCGACCTCTGCGTTCCAGTCTCTCTCTCTGAGACCCAAGTTTGGCAAAAATCGGCCTCTGGCTGCGTTGAAAAAGTCACGACGAACGCTATATTGGGAATCTTTCTCCGCGCCCTGAGGGTGTCGGAACCTGATTTGTATGACTGACCCCGCATACGGGGTCTTGTTTTTTTTGACTCGCCGGGCACTTGTTTTCACAAGTCAGCACCAGGCGGGTCGATCTAGTGGATAACGGTAAAGCCATGGCAGAAGCCACTTTGCAGAAATCATTTCTTCTCAAAAAAGAAGCTCACCAGCCTGAGTGGTTTGTTGTCGATGGCGATAATCAGATCGTCGGTCGTCTGGCATCCGCCATTGCGATGGTCCTGATGGGCAAGCACAAGCCGACCTACACTCCGCACGTTGCCTGCGGCGATGTCGTCGTTGTGACCAACTGTGAGCGGGTCCGCTTCTCTGGGACACCAGCCCGTCACGATCAGATTCCTTACTTCACATCCAAGACCGACAAGAAGACTTACAAGTACCACACGATGTACCCGGGCGGTCTTCGTAAAGTGGCTGCTGAGAAGTACTTGAAGGAACGCCCTGAAGTCATTCTTCAAGAAGCGGTTCGACGCATGCTGCCGAAGAACAAACTCGGTTCGATCATGCTCAAACGCCTCAAACTGGTTGTCGGCGGCGAACACGAATACCAGGCTCAACAGCCTCAGCCATTCCCAATGTCGCTGATCAAGACCGTCAAGACGAAATAATTTCGGCGTTCGTTCGCGATATCGATAAGATGTTCTGCCTCACAGTTGATGAGGCCAGGAACCAATCAAATCTCACCGCGTGCATCAAAACAATTTTGTGACCTTCCAGACGATTTCGAGTACGTGACCGTATGATCGATCAAGAAAATCCAGCCAACAACGATCCTGTTGCTGAATCCTCTGCTCCACAACTGACTCTGGGCGGCGGCGCTCCGGCAGAAGAGGCTGTTTCCAACGAACCGGCTCACTCGCCGTTCATTCGTGGTCGCATTGATCAGCACGGCGTTGCGACTGGAACTGGTCGTCGTAAGACAGCAGTGGCTCGCGTCCGTATGAAAACGGGCAGCGGCACGATCACCATTAACGGTCGTCCTTTCGAAGAGTATTTCGTTCTCGAACGCGATCAGAACGTAATCAAGGCTCCTCTGGATAAGACCAGCAATCTTGGCAAGCTGGACGTTTCTGTCCGCGTCGAAGGTGGCGGAACGACTGGTCAAGCCGGTGCTACGATGCTGGGCATCGCTCGTGCTCTCCAGGCTCTGAACAACTCCAATCACACCACTCTGGCTGAGCATGGTTACCTGACCCGCGACAGCCGCATGGTTGAACGTAAGAAATACGGCTTCAAGAAAGCCCGTAAGAGCTTCCAGTTCTCGAAACGCTGATGCAGGCCTGTGCTTGATCACAGTCCTTTGAATTCACAAATCCCGATCTTCTGGTCGGGATTTGTCGTATCTGGACTTCTCTCTGCTTGCTCCGATAATAGAGACGCTGGGCCCGTCTGAATTTAGCCACAGAGTTCACAGAGGGCACCGAGGAGAAGAAATCCGGAAAACTTCTTTTCGGGACAGAGCCTCATCGCTCAAACTTTCTCTTGTACTCTGTGGTCACTGTGCCCTCTGTGGCTATTACTCTTCTAGAAATCCATGGACGCGATCTGAAACACGCACAACTGGAAGGGAGGTCTGCATGCTGGAAACGCTGTTGCTTCCCGATCTGCGTGAGATGATCGAGTCGTCTGATGAACGCGGGCTGCACGAGTTCTGCGAGGCTTTCTATCCCGGGGTGACGGCGAACATTCTTTCGCACCTCACGCCTGAAGAGATCAGCAAGGTTCTCAACAAGTGTCACGTCTCCCGTAAGGCGGAGATCCTGCCGTTTCTGCCGATTGCGATGCAGGTGGATATCGTCGAGCACATGGATCGGAACGATCTGTCTCGACTCATCGAAGAGATGGCTGCGGATGATCGCGTCGACCTGCTTGAGCAGATGGAGCCGGAGCACGTCGAGAATCTGCTGCCGTTGATTGCGCAGGCGGAGCGTCGGGATATACGCAAGCTGCTGAGTTATCCTGACGAGTCGGCCGGCTCGATCATGACGACCGATTATGCGTCGCTGCCCAAGAACATCACGGTCAAAGAAGCGATCGCCAAGCTGCGTCTGCAGGCACCGAATCGTGAGACGATTTACTACATCTACATCATCGACGAGGAACGACACCTCCTCGGCTTCGTCTCGCTGCGAAACCTGATTCTGGCCAATCCCGATGCGCGTCTTGCAGACATCATGCAGCGCGACATGATTTCGGTGAAAGTCGATGACGACCAGGAAGATGTCGCGCACGTCATCAACCGTTACGACTTCATCGCGATCCCTGTCGTTGATCAGGACAACCGACTCGTCGGGATCGTGACGCACGATGATGCGGTCGACGTTCTGCACTATGAAGCGCAGGAAGACCAGGAACTGCTGGTCGGGGTCCAGCCTCTTGAAGAGAACTACCTGTCGGAGCCGATTTTCACGCTGGCCCGGAAGCGTGGCTTCTGGCTGATCGTGCTGCTGGTTGCGGCTGTTTTCACTGCGAAGGTATTTCAGTACTTCCACGATACCGTCGAGCAGGGTGCCGCGATCACTTTGATCGACCGCATCCTCATGTTCCTGCCGCTGGTACTTGCCTGTGGGGGGAATGCAGGCTCGCAATCTGCTGCTCTGGTGATCAGTTATCTTTCGACGCTTGACCGAGAGGTCAAGAAATTTACGGTCCGTGATTTCTGGAAAATCATGGGGCGGGAAGTTCTCGTCGGCGGCATGATCGGGATGACACTGTCGACAATTGCTTTTGTCTTAAGCTACTGGTTGCTGGGTTTAGTCGCACCGCCGATTGTGGTCAGCGGAACGGTGTTCATCGTGATCATGATTTCGACATCGGTCGGCGCGCTGCTACCGATCATTTTTCACCACTACGACTTTGACCCCGCACTGATGTCGACGCCGCTGATCGCGGCGATGATGGACATGATTGGGGTTGTGGTGCTGTTCAACATGGCCCGGCTGATGGGCTAGCTGGTAATTTTAGCGGTCTTCTTTGATGACTTCTGGTGCGTTGACTTTGCCATTGGAGGAGTCGAGTTCGATGTTCCACTCGAGGCTGGAATTCGCGGGGACGACGACTTTCATGGTTGACTTCGAGTTGTACTTTGATGGGACTCGTTCTTTGCCTGGAGCTGATTCGGCTCCTTTGTCGGCAGTTGAAACGCGGACGATTTTCACGCCTGGCGTGACGCCTGATTTCTCCGATGTGTACATGAGCCGGTACTTTCCACTGGCGTCTGTTGTACCAAATGATCCTGAGAAACTGCCTTCCGGGACCATGGAGACAGTGGCGCCTTCGAGTGGCTCTCCATCGAGTCTGACGACACCAGTGACTTCTGTCAGCCCCAGCGAATCGTAAGAAAGTTTTGCAGTGCTGTTTGGTCCGCATCCAAAACAGAGAATGGCAAGGAGACTTAGCAGAGAATGAGCAAAACGAGCGCTCAGCCGAATCATCATGATTGAATAGTCTTATGGAAAAGAGAAGCGAACTTCAAACGCAGATAAATAGTGCAGAAGCTGGCAGGATTAACTTGGAATGAACATGAAAGTCTAAAAGTCGGAAATGACTTCTCCACCGCTTTTAGTGCCAAGTCGTTTGTACAGTTCAAAGTCAACGTTCTCTGAGACAAAGCGAACTGCGCCGTCAGCAAAAGCAAGATTCCCTCCGCCAACGTGATAGCTGCCAAAGGCGGCTTGTTTTTGAAAGCCGCTGGTGCTCGCAAACTTTCGTGAGTTCATTGGAGCGCCCATTGAGCCGACAAACTCTGTGAATTCGTTGGATCCAGACAAGGCACCCGAGGTCGGGGTCCCATCAGCATTAATATCCCAGGCATCGATCTGGAATGAGCCGATGGTCCAGACATCCGGCGTGACGCGGTCCTGAACGAACACGGGATCGGTGTAGGATTCTCCGATGAGAACCGTGTTCGAGGTGCCATCTGTGATGTCTCGCATATTTGTTGCACTTGCGCCATAACAGATCCCGTTCTGAGGTGAATTATACAGCCATTCTTCACCGGACGGGGTGTAGTTATCCCAGTCGTAAATGGCAGTCCCGGAAGCACAGGCACGGTAGCTGGCGGGAACGCGGTCTGTTTGGTGATTGGTATCGTAGATAGTCTCCGGCTGAGCCATGGTGGGACAGCGGAAAACAGTGATGACAATGCCGACAGCCGTCTGGTTGCCCGCAGAGCCAAGATTATTCCAGTTGCCTGGGCCGCTTTCGCGGAAATGCAGTCGATCGTAGACGTTATTCATCTCGATCTGCGGCAAAATCATGGCGCTCCATCCAAAGCCATGCTGGTTCCAGCCAAACGTGAAGGCGTTGTGGGTGTCGTGGTAGTTGTGCATCGCGATGCCGAGCTGTTTCAGGTTGTTTCGGCAGGTCGTCCGTCGGGCCGCTTCGCGAGCCTGTTGCACAGCAGGAAGAAGAATCGCTACTAAGACGGCAATAATTGCAATCACAACCAGAAGTTCGATGAGGGTAAAGCCAGTTTTATGACTATAACGAGGAGGCAAATTCAACGACATCAAATACCCGTTCCTGAAAAATCACGTGTCGGCAAAGTGAACTTATGGGACAAACCGGCGAAACATTCCGTTATGATCAAAATTGGCCCCATGATCTGAAAGCGGACTAAAGGCACAATCTGTGCCATTGAAGTTGACTCCTCCCCACTGAAAATTGATTTACGACTTAACACTCGTCGGTTTCAGTTGTTAGCTATTCAATTCACTGGTTTAAGCATGTCGTTTGTATGACGAAACGCCCTCGAACGGGGTTCCATTTGCGTTGGGGGTGTGCAGCTCTGCTTAGAAAAGTCGCTACGTAATTGTTGTAAGTCTTACGGCGGCAGCATGTTCTGTTGATTGTTTGCGCAGCAGAATTGATTATTTGAGACCATTTTTATCCAGATCACTCTCCGCTGACATCAACCATTAACCAAGGACTCTTTAGGCTTTAGTACTGCGTATTCTGACGATTGTATCGGGGGATTTTGTTGTTTTCTGGCAACAGTGTTCGGCCTGTCTGGGAAATGTGAGCTAGTTTTGACCGTAACGACCGGCTTTGCGTACCGCGAGCCTGCGCATGTTCCGCACACCGAGACTCGGATCGTCTCGACGGGGACATGCCCTCATCGTATTTCCCTTATAGCGACCGATTCGTTCCGGAGTTTCCTCAATGCCTCCAGCCCCACAGTCACAAACCCGTCAAGTCCGCACAGCTGCTTCTTCTCATGACGAGTTCGAAACACTCAAGCGTCACATACACGGCAAACTGGTCGACAAGCTCGACCTGACCCGCCTGGGGGATCTCGAAGGGGATATTCTCCGACGCGAGATTCGCCTGGTCATTGAGCACTTGTGCGATACCGAAAACCCGCTGCTCAACCGAAGTGAACGTGAACGGCTGATCGAAGAAGTTCTCGATGAGACGTTCGGTTTTGGTCCGCTCGAAATCCTCATGAAAGAAGAGGGTGTCGCGGACATCATGATCAACGGGCCCAAGAATGTCTTCGTTGAAAAGAACGGACGGATCCAACGCTCGCCAGTCACGTTCCGCGATAACGATCACCTGCTGCAGATCCTCGACCGGATTGTCTCGAAAGTCGGTCGTCGCGTGGATGAAACCAATCCGATGGTCGAGGCCCGTCTGCCGGATGGCTCGCGTTTGAACGCCATCATCCCGCCGCTGGCTTTGGATGGACCGTCACTGACGATTCGTAAGTTCGGTTCACGCCCGCTGGCCTTGGAAGACCTGCTGCGGTTTGGCGCGTTCACACCGGAGATGGTGATGTTCCTCGAGGGGGCGATGAAAGCCCGTCTCAACATGATCATCTCGGGTGGTACCGGTTCCGGTAAG
>SXGT01568201.1_pt1 | contig 10549 bp, 10 predicted proteins | sample 3176221 | NCBI WGS metagenome assembly SXGT01 (sample SAMN11356862, study PRJNA531348) | freshwater metagenome | isolation source: freshwater sample F1-120 | place: China: Fuxian Lake, Yuxi | collected 2017-12-25
ACCTGCTGGATCTGCACGCGGTCGGCCATGACCATCTCTGCGCCCGGTTCGAAATCGAACACCGAGCGCACGCCGCGCTCGCGCGAACCCACGAGCGCCAGTGCCCCGGCCTCCTCTACGAGCTTGCGAATGTCTTCGGGGGCCTTTTCGGTCTCGCCCCGCATGACGAATTCACGCAGGTGGCGGATGATGCGCCCGGCGCGCAGCGATTGCCGTGAAATCTCCTCGAGCGCCTCGCGCATCCGCACCGATACCGCCTCGTCCATGTCGCGCAGCAACCGTGTGCAACCCTGGGCGTAATTGGCGATCGCGGAGAGCGGCTGGTTGAGTTCGTGGGCAAGCGTCGAGGCCATTTCGCCAAGCTCGTTCAGTCGGGCGAGCCGCGCCAGCTCGCCCTGGATTTCCTCCAGGCGCGCAGCCGATTCCTGTCGCTCGGTCAGGTCGCGGATAAAGCCGGTGAAGTATGCCGTCCCGCTGGACGATACCTCGCCGACCGCCAGCTTCATGGGAAAGGTGGAGCCGTCCTTGCGGCGTCCGACGACGACGCGGTCTATGCCTATGATGCGCTTCTCGCCAGTCGTCAGATAGCGCTGGATGTAGCCGTCATGGCCGCTGCGGTAGGGCTCGGGCATGAGGATGTTGACGTTGAGGCCGACCACCTCCTGTTCGCTGTAACCGAACTGGCGCACGGCGGCGGCGTTGAAGGATGCGATGGCGCCCTTGGCGTCTATGACGACCGTCGCATCGGGCACCGTGTCCAGGATCGAGCGCAGATGCGCTTCGCGGTCCACCAGTGCAAGACGTGTCTCCTCGATCTGCCGGGCGGCCCGATGAAGTGCGCCACCGATCCAGACGATCATGAAGCCGGCAACGCCAATGAGGACGAACTCGACCACATTGGGGATCGTCGCGCTGGCCGGGCCCCGAACATACACGGTGGCAGCCAGCGACAGTGCCAGCGAAAGAAGGCCCGGACCGGCGCCGCCGGCAACCGCTGCAACCAGGATGGCGGGAGCAAACAGGGCAAAGGCAGCGTTGTCGGCGAGAATCTCGCGCAGCAGCAATTGCGCGGCAAGCGCCACTGCAACGGTGGCAACCGCCAGCCCATAGCCCGTCCAGCCGCCATAGCGGTTGGCAAGCACCGCCTCAAAGAAGCGGCTGGTGGGCGTTGCGGCGGGCTGGTCGAGCATTCAGGGCATCGGCAAGGCAAGCGGGCGTGGCGGCTGCGTCGCGCAACCGCAGGCAGAGCTTAACAATGCGCCGAAGGAGCGCAAGCGTGGCGGCATGCCGCGTCCGTCTGCGACTGCGCGCCGAGGGTCAGGGCTTCTCGACTCGTGCCACCTGATAGGTGTGCATTTCGCCTGCGCGTCCGATCGAGACATATTCGCCGGTAATGAAGCGCTCTTCGCCGAGCTTGAAGCCGACCTCGTCGTCCCGCTCCCCTTCGACATAGTCGAAATACCAGGTTCCACCGGGCTTGCGTCGCAACCTGCCGACCTTTTCCGTGTCGCCGTTTCGGAAGTGCCGCACCCGGCACGCTGCCTGATGGGTCTTCCAGTCTCCGGCGTCCAGACGCCCCTCGGCATCCAGCGGCACGAGAAGGTCGTAACCTTCCTCCCTGTCGCCAGCGGGGTGGCCGCTTTCGCGCGCCAGCAGCAGTCGCACGTGGCGGAAACGCGCGGTGAGGTCCTTCATCTCTGTCATCGGCATGCTCCAATCGTTGCCCGATGGCTATCCCGCCGGGCAGCGCCGGTCCTTGATCGCGATCAAGGCAGCCAGCACCGGCTTGCTGCATCAATGGGGATGAAGGGCGCTCGCCGCTATGCCTGACGACGCCCGCCCGGCAAAGGAGATCAGCCGTGAAGACAGAGGCTTTCGTTCCCCTGGTGACCTACCTCAATCCGACTTCCGACGCGGTGGCGGCCAATGTCGCGGCGATGGCGGCCCATCTCGGTGCCGGGATCCATGCGCTGGCGATCAATGCCGATATTCCCCCGGTCTCCAACGCGTTGTCGCATTTCCTGCTCGACGTGCCGGAAATGATCCGCGAGGCGGAGAAGCTCAGCCGCGAACGTGGGGATCACCTGCTTACCCTGATCGTGGAGCGCGCGCAGGCGGCAGGGCTTTCTTCGTCCACCAACGCGATTGCGGTCAAGCCGGCGCTGCTGGCGGAAACGGCCGCCGTTCACGCACGCTATTACGACATCAGCCTGTTGGGCTGGGAAGCCGACAATCCGACATCGCGGCTGACTGCGGAAACGGTCATCTTCGGCGCTGGCCGTCCCACGGTGCTGCTGGCTGAACTGTGTTCCGTCGGAGCGCTGGACCATGTCGCCGTGGCCTGGGACGGTAGCCGTGTGGCGGCGCGCGCGGCCGCCGACGCATTCCCGCTGCTGGCCCGCGCCACGCGTGTATCCGTTCTCTCGGTGGTCGATGACAAGCCATCCAGTCGCGACGCCGCCGAGCGTTTTGCCGGCGGGCTCGTCCGTCGGGGTGTCGAGGCTGCAGCGGTTCCGCTGCGCGGGCAGGGCGCGCCGATCGCCGAGACGTTGCAGCAGACGGCGCTGGAGCGCGGCGCCGGCCTGCTGTTCATGGGTGGGTACGGGCATTCCCGGCTGCGGGACTTCGTGCTTGGCGGCGCGACGACGGGCGTGCTGGACGATCTGCTGATGCCGGTTCTGCTCTCGCACTGACCCGCTGCGTTACCCGCGCGGCTTTCCGCGCAGGATGACCGAGCGAAGTTCCAGGTCGCGGTCGAGCACGACGAAGTCGGCGACCGTGCCAGGCTCTATCCGCCCGCGATCCGTCAGGCCGAGATAGTCGGCGGCGATCGTGGCCGTGCGTCGCGAGGCTTCGTCGATGCCAAGACCGATAGACACGAGATTGCGGAAGGCCTGAAGCATGGTGAGGCTGCTTCCGGCCAGCGTCCCGTCGGCAAGGCGCACGCCGTTGCCGCATTTCCTCACATGCTGGGTGCCAAGCCGATAGTCGCCGTCGGGCATGCCGGATGCCGGTGTTGCGTCCGTTACCGCGTAGAGATTGGGGATGGCACGTAGCGCGGCGCGGATCGCACCGGGGTGTACGTGCAACAGGTCCGGGATCAGTTCCGCATGCTCGGCATGGGCAAGGGCCGCGCCGACGATGCCCGGCTCGCGGTGATGCAGGCCGGACATGGCGTTGAACATGTGCGTCACGCCGTGGCGCCCGCTCTCGAAGCAGCGCGCCGCCGTCTCATAGTCGCAGGACGAGTGGCCGATCTGGACGCGCACGTCGCGTTCGTTGAGATAGCGGGTGAGGTCTCCCTCCGGATCGGCCTCCGGTGCAAGTGTCACCACGCGGATGCGGGCGAGGCCCATCAGGCGTTCCATCAGGGCCATGTCACCGTCGATGACGAAGTCGGGCTGGGCGCCCAACCGGCTGCGGCTGATGAACGGACCTTCGAGGTGGACCCCCAGAACGGCCGCCTCGCCGTCGCCCGGCTCAAGTGCTGCGCGGTTGGCGGCTGCCAGCGCCTGTTCGATGTCTGGCACTTCGGCCGTCATGGTCGTGGCTAGCAGGGCCGTCGTGCCTGCTGCCGCATGGGTCGCTGCCACAGTGTGCGGCGCATGGCCTGCCTCCATGATGTCGGCGCCGCCGCCGCCATGACAATGCAGGTCGATGAAGCCCGGCAGCACGATCAGGTCGTCGTTGCCTGTATCCGTCTCCTCCACCGCCTCGATGCGCCCGTCCCGCCAGCGCACGCGCCCGTTGACCCAACCTGCGGGCGTCAGCACGCGGCCTGCGATCTCACCTGTCTGCATTTCCGATCCGTTCCATGATTGCCAAATGGATTATGATGTTATAACCAATTCTCCGCGAGGATACCACATAACTCTGACACAGAGGCTTCCGGAGGTTGATCATGATGAAACTGACGCGACTGAAACTGGCGCTTGCCGCAGCCGTTGCGCTGCCCGCCTCGGCATTCGCCGAGCCCGTGAACATTTCCTACCTGACCCATTGGTCGCCCGAGACCGTCGCGCTGCTCGAAGCCGCGGCGGCCAGCTACAGCGAGGCCAATCCGGATGTCACGATCACCGTGCAGGCGGTGCCGTTCGGTGACCTGCTGACGACGATCCGCTCGCAGGGCGGCGGCGCGGGCGGACCGACCATTGCCAGCATCTACGATCTGTGGCTGCCGGAACTCGCGCGCGACGGTCTTGTCGAGAAGGCGCCCGAGGCGGTCTCCGGTGACGTCAGCGCCGCATGGCCGACCGGCATTGCCGCCGCGGCCAGCGTCGACGGCGCTGTCTACGGCATTCCCAACGAGATCAACGTCTACGCGCTGAACTACAACAAGGCGCTGTTCGAGGAGGCGGGTATCGCTGAGCCGCCGGCCACCTGGGATGCGCTGAAAGAGGCCGCCGCCGCAATCACCGCCAGCGGTGAAGGCCGCCAGGGCTTCGGCATGATCAACTCGTGGGCTGCCGGTGTCGTACATCCGTTTTCATCGCTGCTGGTTTCCAATGGCGGCGACCTCGTGGTCGACGGCAAGCCGGCGCTCGACAGCCAGGCCGCTGGCGAGACGTTCGCGCTGTACGAGGAAATGATCAAGGAAGGTTATACCGATCCTTCCATTGGCACGGCCGACGCCAACACCACCGGACCGTTCCTCGACAATTTCGTGTCAGGCAACACCGGTATGATCATCATGGCCAACTGGTGGGAAAGCGCGCTGCGCGCCGGCATGGGCGACCGCTTCGACACGATCGGCACCGCGCCGATCCCGGTCGGACCCAGCGGCGACACCGCCCGCTCGATCTCCTATTCGTGGCTGACCGTGGTCAATGCGGGTGCGGCCGATGCCGAGCGCGAAGCGGCGTGGGACTTCCTGTCCTGGCTGAACGGTGCTGAATCGGGCGAGAACGGCGCGTCCGCGATGTCCGGCATCCTGATGTCGATGGGCATCCTGCCGTCGCGCAGCTCCGACGTCGAAGCCTATCAGGACGATCTCGGCCGAGACTTCCTTGCCGGTTATGTCGATGTGCTCGAGAATGCCAAGGCATTCCCGGTCGTGCTTGGCGGGCAGGAATTCTCAGAGGCTCTTCAGCAGGTGATCGAATCCCTGCAATACGGCCAGGTCGACGCCCAGGAAGCGCAGGCCAATGCGCAGGCCGACGCCGAGTCGATCCTGGAGCGGGCCAAGCAGTAGCAATAAGTATGGCCGGGTGCGGCGGAGCTGCATCCGGCTAGACACCCGCCTTCGTCATGGATTTGCGTATCTCCACATGGCCACGATGACCAGAAGCACGATCACGGTGATGCTCGCGCCGGCGGTGACGCTGATCGGCGTGTTCATCCTCGTGCCGATGGCCCTGACCGTCTGGCTGTCGTTCCATGACTGGTCGACGCAGACCGGCTTCGAGACGGCGCGTTATGTCGGGCTGCGCAACTATCAGGACATCTTCGGCCCGATCTCGGTGGGGCGCGATTTCAAGCGTGCCTTCGTCAATACGGCGATCTACACCGCGCTGTCGGTCGCCATCATCCTGCCGCTGTCGGTGATGCTGGGCCTGCTCGTCTACCAGGCGCGCGTGCGGGGCGGGCACCTGCTGCGGGCGGTGCTGTTCTCCACCTATATGGTGCCGATGGTTGCGGTCGCGCTGGTGTGGTCGAAGCTCTATTCGCCGGCCGAGGGGCCGATCAACCAGATGCTCGACTGGGTGGGCGTAGCACCCGGCACCTGGCTTTCCTCGCCGGATACGGCGCTCGTCTCGATCGTTTTCCTCAATGTCTGGCAACAGGTCGGCTATTTCACGGTGCTGATCATCGCCGGCTTGACCCAGATTCCCAATGCTCTTTACGAAGCGGCGCGCATCGACGGCGCCAACCCGGTGCAGGAGTTTTTCGGCATCACGCTGCCGCTGCTGCGGCGAACGCTGCTGTTCAGTGCGGTCATAGCCGTCATCAACGCCGTGCAGGTTTTCGAGCCCGTGGCGCTTATCACGCAAGGCGGGCCGGCGGGGTCCACCAACGTGCTGACATATCACATACGCCGCGTCGGCATCGAGCGGGCGCAGGGCGGGCTGGGTTCCGCCATGGCGGTCACGCTGATGCTGTCGCTGATCGTCGTCGTCGTCGCGCTGTTCGCGTTTGCCCGCAAGGGAGAGCGCGAATGAGCGGCACGATAAAACCCTTCCGGCGCAACAATCCGAGCGGCTTCGACGCCCTGCTCGTGCTGCTGATCGTCGTTGCGGCCGTGGTTGCGGCGTTTCCCCTCGTCTGGATGGTGCTTTCCAGTTTCAAGACGCCGGCCGAAAGCATGCAGGTGCCGCCGGTCTGGCTGCCAAAGACGCCGAGCCTCGATTCCTATTCGGAGGTCGCTGGCGTCATCAATGCCGGGCGCTCGTTCTGGAATTCGGCCGTCATCGCCACGGTGACCACGGCGGGCATTCTCGTTACCAGCCTGATGGCCGGCTACGCCTTCGCGAAATACCGCTTCCGCGGACGCGATGCGCTGTTCGCGCTGCTGATCGCGACGATGTTCCTGCCGCCGATCGTGACACTGATCCCGCTCTACCGGCTGGTGAGCTATATCGGGCTCAACGGAAGCCTGTTCGGCGTCATCGTCCCGCATCTTGCCAACGCCTTCGGCATCTTCCTGATGCGCCAGTTCATCACCGGCGTGCCGGACGACCTGATCGACGCGGCGCGTGTCGACGGGGCCTCGGAACTGCGCATCGTCTTTTCGGTGGTGGCACCAGCCGTCGTGCCGGCGCTTGCTGCGCTGACTCTGTTCGCCTTCGTCTATCACTGGAACACCTATCTCTGGCCGCTCACCGTGCTGCAGGGCAACACCGACGACTACCCCATCGTCATCAGCCTGAGCCGGCTTCTCTCCTACAATCGCGGCGCCATGAACACGCATCTGGTGATGGCCGGCGCGACGCTCGCGGTGCTGCCGCCGCTGGTCATGTTCGTTTTGCTGCAACGCTTCTTCGTCGACAGCATCGTCAGTTCGGGGGTCAAGGGATGAGCCGGCTGCTGGCACTCGACCTCGGCGGCACCAATCTGCGCGCGGGCGTGGCCGATGCCGGCCGGCCCGGCGTCGTCGAATCAATCGGCCGCTGGCCGGCGCCAGCGAGCCTGGCCGGTTTCGAGACCCTCTTGCGTGCGCTTGTCGAAAGGCATGACCCGGCCCGCATCGGTATCGCGATCCCGGGGCTCGCCACTGCCACCACCTGCACCTGGGTGCCGAACCTGCCGTGGCTGGATGGCGTCGACGTTGCCGCAATGCTTCCAGGCCGGCCGCTTGTGCTTGGCAACGACGCCCAGCTTTCGTTGCTGGCGGAAGCAACCGGGGGCGCGGTTTCGGAACTCGAAGACGCGATCCTGCTGGCGATCGGCACCGGCATCGGCTCGGCCGTTCTGTCCGGCGGCCGTGTCGTGCGTGGCGCAGGGGGTGGCGCGACGTCGTTCGGCTGGGCCTGCGCCGACCCTTCCGATGCAGGGGACGACCGGGACGGCTGGCTGGAGCGCCATGCGTCCGGGCGCGCCCTCGACGGGCTCGCGGCGACCATCGGGCTTGCCGATGGAGCCGCGCTGATAGAGGCGGCACGCGGAGGCAATGCGCAGGCACAGCACCTTCTCGAAGGGCCGGCATCTGCACTGGGCACTGCGCTGGCCGGTGCCGTGGCGCTGCTGGATGCGCGCGCTATCGTCTTCGCGGGCGGGGTGGCCACGGCGCTCGATGTTCTGGAGAAGCCCATCATCGCCGCGCTGCAACGACAGCTTCCGCCGCATCTGCGCGCTGTCAGGTTGCTGGCCGGTCAATACGGGCCGGGGGCCGCGCTGGCCGGCGCAGCCATAGCCGCTGCGGGAAGTCCGCTTTGGGAGGATCGGAAATGACCGAGATCGCACCGATAGCCAAGCCAGACCGCAACCGCCCCGAGCCGCTGTGGCATCAGGCCGAGCAGGCGCTGCGCGGGCTGATCGCCGACGGTACCTGGACCGACGGCATGCAGATCCCCAATGAGGAACGGTTGAGCACGATGCTTGGCGTCAGCCGCATCACCATCCGCCACGCACTGCGCAACATCGAGGATTCCGGCCTGCTGCGACGCGAACACGGGCGCGGCACTTTCGTACGTTCATCTACAGTCATTGCCGGCGTGCGCGGGCTGACCAGCTTCACACAGGAGATGGCGGGGCTCGGCCTCATCGTCGGTTCGCGCATTCTCGAACGCGACGAGCAGGCCGCCTCGGCCGAGGTGGCGAGCGCGCTGGAAATCCGCCAGGGCGAACCGGTCGTGCGGCTGCGTCGCCTGCGCATGGGTAATGACGCGCCGATCGGCGTCCAGACGGCGTACATGCCGCTGGCGCGGGTTCCCGGATTTCTCGCACTGGAGCCATCGGCATCACTCTACCAGACGCTGAGCGCGCATTTCGGCATCGCGCCGCGCGAGGCCCGGGAGGTCTATCGCGTCGGCACCGTCGCTGCGGAGGACGCCGCCCTGCTTGGCATCGAAACCGGCAGCCCTGCCTTCGTCGTCGAACGCATCACCTCGGACGCCATCGGGCCGTTCGAATTCGTCCACTCCATCATGCGGGGCGATCGCTACGAGATCCGTTCCCGTCTCCACATCTGATCCCAAGCGAAAGGCAGAACATCACCATGTCGACCCTCTATATCAGCCGTCTCACCAAGCTTGCCGAAGAGGCAGCACAGACCAACGAAGCCGCGTTCGAGACCGTCTCGACGAAGCTCGCCGATTCGCTGCAGGGCGGCGGTCTGGTGCACCTTTACGGTTCGGGCCACTCGGTGCTGCCGTGCCAGGAAACCTTCCCGCGCTACGGTTCCTATGTCGGCTTCAATCCGCTGACCGACCCGCGCGTGATGTGGCACAACGTGCTTGGCGCCGGCGGCGTGCGCGAGCTTCTGTGGCTGGAGCGCACCGAAAACTACGCCGAGAAGTTCCTCGACCACCAGCCGTTGAACCCCGGCGATTCGATCATCATCTTCGGTCATAGCGGCCGCAACGCATCGGGCATCGATACCGCGCTCTATGCCAAGAAGCGCGGGCTGTTCGTCACCGCTATCACCTCGACCCATAATCTCGACAAGCCGGCCACCCAGTCTTCCGGCAAGCGGCTTGCCGACGCCGCCGACGCCGTGATCGACACCCGCTCGCCGATCGAGGATGCGGTGGTGCCGGTCGAAGGCTGGTCGCGCCCGGTCGCCGGTTCGTCGACCGTGCTGGCGATGATCCTGATGCACGAACTCGTCGCCCGCACGGCACAGAAGCTCGGCGAGCGCGGCGTGGAGTTGCCGACCTTCGCCTCGCCGACGATCGCCGGCGTGACGCTGCACGACACGGACGTCATCTACGGCAAATATCGTGAGCGCATGATCGACGCCCAGCAGAAGCATCTGGACTTCTTCAAGGGAAGGATGCAGGGCGAGGCCTGATCCGCAGGCATAACAGGGAGACACGGACCATGACGCAGACGATGATGGCGCGCGAGATCGCGGAGATACCGGCGGTGACCGCGTGCCAGCTCGGCGAGGGCCTTTCCGCCTATCGGGCAATCGGCAAGATCCTGCGCGACCGTGCCCCCCTGTTTGCCGCCACATCGGCGCGCGGCACGTCGGACCATGCCGCGACCTATCTCAAATATCTGGTGGAAACGCGGCTCGGCCTGCCGGTCGCGTCCATCGGGCCGTCGGTTGCCTCGATCTACAAGGCGCCGCTGCATCTGGAGCAGGCGGCTCTGTTTGCCGTCTCGCAATCCGGCGCCAGTCCCGACCTGCTTGCACTGCTCGAAGCCGGTCGCAAGAGCGGTGCCGTCACGGTCGCGCTGCTCAATGCCGAGGGATCGCCCGCCGCGAGCGTCAGCGAGCATGTGGCGCCGCTGCTGGCGGGCCCCGAAAAGGCGGTTGCCGCCTCCAAGAGTTATGTCGCTTCGCTCGTTGCCATGGCGGCGATCGTCGCGGAATGGACCGGTGACGGAGAGCTTGCCGACGCCCTTGCGCTTCTGCCAGACGCGTTCGCCGATGCGCTGCGCTGCGACTGGAGCGCGGCCGACGAGGCTTTTGTTGCGGCGGAGTCCGCATACTGCCTTGGCCGTGGCCCGGGGCTTACGATTGCGGCAGAGGCAGCGCTGAAATTCAAGGAAACCTGCGCGCTTCATGCCGAGGGGTTCAGCAGCGCGGAGGCGATGCACGGTCCGCTGGTGCTGGCCGGCGAGGGGCTGAAGGTGCTGACCTTCGTGCCCGGAGACGTCGCACGCGCCGGCGTGATCGACACGGCGCAGAAGATGGCGCAGGCCGGTGCCGATGTCTGGCTCGTTGACCAGGAGCAGGCGGAGAAGAATTCGCTGCCGGCGGCGCGCGCTCCGCATCCGGCACTGGTCGCGCCGGTGCAGGCGGTTTCGTTCTATGTCTTTGCCGAGCGGCTGTCGCGCCTGCGCGGGCACGATCCCGACCGGCCGATGCACCTCAAGAAGGTCACCGAGACCGTCTGACGAACACGAGGACTATTGCCGCATGGCGACGCTGCAGCTCAGCAAC
>SXGT01647929.1_pt1 | contig 10549 bp, 5 predicted proteins | sample 3176221 | NCBI WGS metagenome assembly SXGT01 (sample SAMN11356862, study PRJNA531348) | freshwater metagenome | isolation source: freshwater sample F1-120 | place: China: Fuxian Lake, Yuxi | collected 2017-12-25
GCCGGGCGCCAGCGTGACTCCGGGCGAGCTGATCGCCTTCTGTCGCGAGCACCTCGCGCATTTCAAGTGCCCAAAAGCGGTGGCCTTTGGCGAGCTGCCCAAGACCGCCACGGGCAAGATCCAGAAATTTGTCCTGCGCGATCGCGAATGGGCCGGCCGAAGCAAGCGCGTGAACTGACGCCGCACGGTTTCCGAGGGCAGCATTCGGCGTGCGCAGCAGCAGCGAACCCGGTGCGGCGCCGCCTCACGCGGGAGGGGCGCGACCCCCTTGCGTTCCCACGCCTCGGGGTCGGCGTCGTCGCCTACGCAAGAACTTCCAGGAATTCGGCGACGACATGCACCAGCCCCTCGTCGTCGCTGCGCAGCACGATCGGCTCGAAGGCGTGGTTCTGAGGCTTGAGGGTGATCTGGATGTGGCGCCAGGCGCCGTCGGCCGCATCGACCTTCCTGCTCTCGTAGCGCTTGACTGTGAAACGCTCGCCGCTCTCGGGATCGATCTCGTCGTGCAGGGCAACGAGCACGACGCGACCCTGACGCGAGCCGGCCACCGGGCCCTGGAACAGGCAGTGTGACCCATCGGGGATCAGGGGCTCCATCGACTTGCCGACAACCTGGGCGGCGAACATGCCGGGGCGCAGCGAGCGGCCCGAGTCGACCGCGACCCAGACCCAGTCCCCCTGCTCGACGAACTGCGGCTCGCCAAACCCGCCGGCGGCGGCCTTGAGCGGGACGAGCGGGACGCAGGTGCGGTAGCGATCTGCGTCGGCTGGAGTCACGCGCCGGAGCCCCAGGCGCGTCTTGACCTGCACTTCGGCTCGTGCACGGTCGAACCACGTTCGATCCGCTCCGAGGGCCGACTTGAGGGAGCCAGCCCCGAGGTAACCGGCGAGCTTGCGGAAGTGTCGCGTCATGGCCTCGGGGTCGTCGAGCTCGACGGCCGAGATCTCGATGACCTCCCAGTCGTGATTGCGCAGCCACGATCGAATTCGCTGATCCTGCTCGCGTGTCTGCGGATTGCCGTGCAAGTGGCTGGAGAGCCCGTCAAGGTAGATGGCGATGCCTTCGTCGGGGCCGTGGTCCGGCGCGCGGTAGATCACGTCGGGCGTCGTCGTGCCGATCGAGCGGTCCAGCCGACGTTGCTCGCCGCGAGTGCCGTCCGCGAAGCCCGCCGCGCGTAGCAAGTACAGTAACCGTCGCTCGCTCTCGTTCACCGGATGGGTGCCTTCAGCTGGCGCCGACGTCGGCCGCAGGATCGGGATCTCGTGGTCGAGCGTCAGTTTATCGCCCCACGCATCGAGGCACTCGAGCGCGCGCGCGCGGTCCAGGTGCCCGTGGTAGAAGCCGTTGCGGAAGGTCTGCAAGCAGTCGATGCAGGACGAGGAGCAGGCAGCCGGGCAATCCTCGAGCAGCTCGCGCGCGGCCGCGACGACTTCGGTGAAGCGCTCGCAGAGCTGATCCAGCAGGCCGGAGCCCCCCGGCATCGGATCCCAGAGCAGACCATCGACATCCTCGCGGTCTACATGGCCGATCACGAGGATCTGCACGTCCTCGGTGTGCATGTCGAGGACCTGCGTGGCTGCCAGGCGGATCGCTTCCAGGACGCTGTACGCCGTCTTGTGGTCAGCGCACGCCGGCAACGAGAGCACATCGGCGACGACATCGGCGTGGAAGCCGACGGGCGTGACCTTGCGCGCACAGCGTTCGAGATGGTCCTCGCCGAATTTATCCCGCTGCGCGTCGGAGGAGAGTGGCGACAAGCTCTGTCCGCAGACGGTGCACACGGGATAGCCGAGACGCCCGGCTCTTGTGCCGCGGTCGATCGCCTTGGTTGCGCCTGTGTTCACGAGCCGCAGCCGAACGCCGCGTCGATGATGGAGCGGCTGCGCTCCCCAGGCCCATGCGGTGCCCCCATCGTGCTGGCCGCTCTCCAGGCCGTAGACCGCGACACCCATCTGGAAGCGGAGTTCCTCCTCGTCGGAGATGTGGGATCGGTGGACCAGATCAACGTCGCACACGGCCATGGTCTGGAGCACGGTTGCCCCCAGCGCCGAGGGCGTCGCGCCAACGTTGGTGAGCTTCACCGCCTGGCGCTCGGTCGAGACCTCGAAGACCGGCATCTCGATGCGCTGCTCGCCGGCATCAAGATGATAATGTCGCGCGGTGAAGCGGTTGCCGTTGGCGTAGATGAGATTCCCCGGCACGTACTCGCGCAGCGCCACGCTCGGCGGGCGGGGCAACCCGAACGCCATCGCGCCCGAGCGCCAGAAGGGGATCTCGGCCGTGGCGAGGATCGACCCGACCTCGAGGCCGTAACCGGGCAGGAAGCCCTCCGCCGCGAGCACGCCGAAGGTGTTGGTGTCGTCGTAGCCCTCGGCTTCACGGCGCTTGCGCCTGGCTGTCCCCTTGAGGCGCTTGACCAGCCCATCACAGCGGCGGAACAGCGATTCGTCTGCGGCCTCCAGCGTGCCCGTCTGTTCGCGGAGCCGGTTGAGACGCGTGATCTGGGTGAGCGCCCAGCGCAATCTACCGGCGAGCCGCGCGACGACCTCTGCCAGTCGGGTCACGAGGTTCTCGACGTGCGCGCGCAGGACCTCGACTCGCACGACGGCGGCGTCCTCGGCCGGCCAGGCCAGCGAGAACGTTCGCTCCGCGCAGGCCACGAGATCATCGACGTTGCGCGCGACGAGTTCGCGCAGCGGCGAGAAGTCGAACGGCGTATGCCGGATCATGTCGGATTCGAACAGGAAATGGGAAACCTGGTTGGGTAGGCACGCGTTCAACGTGGCCGTGATCTCCTGACGCTCGGACTCCGATCGGCCCGGGTCGCGGGCATACTGATGCAGACGGGTGAACGTCGCCGAGTGCACGTGCTTGGCGACCATCAACTCGTTGCGCAGGTTGAACGCGGGCGGGTCGATCCGTCCGGTGAGCAGCTTCAGCGGGTCGGCGAAGTAGGCCCGATCGTGCGAGATCGTCCGGCAGTAGGTGAGGTTGACCGCCATGCGGTGACGACGGCCGGCGCGTCCCGCTCGCTGCCAGTAGTTCGCCGGCAAGGGCGGGACGTTGCGCATCAGCACCGAATCAAGCTGTCCGATGTCGACCCCGAGTTCGAGCGTCGGGGTACACACGAATGTGTTCAGGGCGTCGGATTCGCCCTTGAACAGGTTTTCGAGCCGTTCGCGCTCGTCGTGCGGCACCATCGCCGTGTGCTCCTCCGGTCGGAGCATCCGGTATCCCTGATCGAGTACTGCCAAGTCGTAGTTGTCGGGGTCCTCGCGGACGAACTCCAGCTCGCCATCGCAGCGCCACGCCAGGCATCTCTGCAGTGGCGTCCGTCGCGTCGTGCGCCGACGGCAGGTCTTGCAGCGCCAGACGCCGTGGTTCTGCTGCAACCGCAGTCGATCGGCATCGACCTGGAAGACGTCGCTGACGTTGGGCAACGGGTTGCCCTTCGAGCCCTTGAGGCGCACCGGTTTCAGGAGCCCCTTCGTCTTGAGCAGTGCGAACAGCCCCTCCAGGAAGTGCCCGATCTCCTCCGACGGCACGCCCCACTTCAGGGCGATCTGCCGGATCGGCGTGTTGCCGCGGTCGGCCAGCCACTGCGTGACGAGTGCAGCTTTCTCGTTCGGTTGACGATGCAGCTTGGTCCCGGTCGGTCCGTGGGTTTGGGGCAGGTAACCTTGCTGGATCAATAGGTCACCGTCCATCCAGTATTTTGTGAAGATCTCGTGCTCGGGGTCGTGCAGGATGCGCTTGCGGCGCAGGTAGTCGAGCAGGCTCGCCACGCCGCAGCACAGATCCTCCGCCGGCATGCCGAGCTGGTGGGCCCCGGACTGGATCCACGGCCACGTGGCGTCGAGCCCCTCGTACTCGACCTTCATGCGGCCCCAGGGTTCGAGGCCGATCGACTGACGCGTCGAAAGCGTTACTTCACGGAGCACCTGGATGCGCAGGAACTTCCTGCGCTCCTGCTCGTGCCGGCCGCCGCCCCCTTCCTTGCGCACGACCTGCCACACCTCCGGGATCAGGGCCCGGGACAGGGCTTCATCGCGCTCGAGTACGTCGTCGAGATGGAGTGCCAGATCACCGACCGAGACCGGGCCCGAGCGCAGCCCTGTGGCCATCAAGGCGCGGAGGCGGAACCGACGCGCGTGGTCCTTCATCCAACCGGCCTGGAACGCGGCATCCTGGCGGTTGTCGCAGAACACGAGCAGGCGCGGACGCTCCGCGTGCTGCACCATGTCCTGAGCCAGCACGTGCACGTCGGCGACGTTGGTGGCGCGCACCGGGCGTGCCGGCTCCCGGTACTGTGTACCGTTGCGGTACCCGGTCGTGCCGCACGACAGACAGCTCGACAGCATTCCGGGGTTGTCCTGGTTCGGCCGCACCGCGTAGAGCACGACCCGGCTCCCCAGTTGACCGCAGGCCAGGCAACGCGCACCCGCCTCGCGGTGCCCCGCGCCGCAGCGCCGGCAGAAGTGCAGCGCTGCCGTGCGCTTGTGTTCGTCCAGGTCGTCCTCCTCGCTGCCGCCAACGATGGCGTCAACGAGGACCACTCGTCGACCGCCGCGAGATTCCTGGAGCGACGGCCAGAAACCGGTGGCATCCGCTGCCTGACCACCGCCCGGTTCCTTCCCCGAGAACTCGAAGTCCCCCAGGAATGCGAGGTAGTAGTGCTGCCCGCAGGTCGAGCAGGTCGTCACCGGGAAATGAGCGTGCTGCTCCTCGCTCTGTGCTGCAGCGATCTCGTCCTCGGCCGCGAGCCACAGTTTAGGGCTGTCCTCGCTCTCGGGAAAGCTCACGACGGCGCCGCTGACCCCCCGGATGAAGCCGTGCACGACCGGACGGAGGAGGGGGCGACCGGCCCTGCGAGCCGCGGCGCCCAACGTGAGCCAGGACAGAATTTCGGCCTCGCTCGCTGCTCTTCCCACGCCCTTCGCGAGCGCCACGGCAAGCTCGTCCAGACGTCGCGGCGCGACGAGCAGCTCGCTCAGCTGAAAGACGAGTTCGCTTTTCGCGAGCGCGGTGTGAAGCTGCTCGGTCCAGTCGCCCTCCGGCAGAGTGTCGCCGGAGAGGTCTCGGAAGACCGCCCGCACGGCCTCGCCGTCGGCTTCCTTCTCCTCGACGGCGCGTACGCAGGCGTTCAGCAGCCCTGAGGGGTCCGCCTTCGGCGCGCCGGAGAGGATGCGGTTGCCGCCCCATACCTCCGGCTCGTAGGCCTCGCCGACGGTCGTGACGTTGTCTTTCGGGACACCAAAAAATCTGGACGCGAACTCGCGTGCCGCATCCGGGTGTTGCGGGTCGGCGATGGTCGCAGAGGTGGCCACGCAGACGGTGTCCTGGGCGCCGTTCCCGCAGAAACTCCTCAGACGACGGATCAGGCAAGCGGCCTCCGCGCCCTGCGCGCCGGTGAACGTGTGCGCCTCGTCGAAGACGAGGAAGTCGAGGCGCGCGTCGGCAAAGAGTTCGACATCGCGCTGCCGAGTCAGGAGCAGTTCGAGTTGCTTCACATTCGTGAGCAGGATGCGCGGCTGCCTGCCGCGCGTGCGCATGATCTCGCGCGAGCAGACCTCCTCGGGCGGGTAGACCGTCTCGCTGCGCTTCTCCCGGCGCACGCGCTCCACTTCCGCCTCGTAGTCGGCGCGCGACGAGCCGGTGCGGAGCCGGATGCCCGCGACCTCGTTGTCCCGCTCGGGCGTCTTGCCGACATACATCCCGAACGGAATGCGCGTCCCGGCGAGCAGCGAACGCAGCCGCTGGAGCTGGTCCTCGGCCAACGCGTTCATCGGATAGACGATTACCGCGCTGATGCCCGCTGGCGCCGCGGCGTCGCGCAGCTCAAGGCATTTGCTGACGATCGGGTAGAGGAAGCACTCGGATTTGCCCGAGCCCGTTCCGGTCGCAACCAGAGTTGTGCGGCCGGAGCCGATCGCGCGAATGGCCTCCTCCTGGTGGCCGTAGACATGTGTGATCGCGTCCGGAATGCGCTGGCGCATGTGCGGATGGAAGACCCCTGCCTGCACCAGCGCATCCACGCTCGCGCCCTGACGGAAGGGACGCGACAGGCTGACGTACGGTCCCTTGAGGAGCGGCGAGGCGCGCGTCTGGTCGAGCGAGAGCAGGGCGCGCATCTGCTCGAGCAGGCGCACGTCCGCGAACGGATAGGCCGTCAACTGGTAGCGCAGAAAGCTGCGCACGACTTTCTCGGTGTAGGCAATAGGATTCAGGGCCATGCTTCAGCGCTCTCTTTCGGAATCGGCGGTGCGTTTGTCGGCTCGCCCCGCAGCGTTCTGCCCGTGGTGGCGGTTCACGTTGAGGCCCGGATGAACACGGATGCGCGCCTGCAGGGCGCCCGCGGGCGAGGGGGCTCGTGCGCGCCGCAATCATCACGAGTCTTGTAGGGACTCGTGCAGAGCGGAGCAAATCTCGGGGGCGGGGGATCGGTTCTCGCGATCGAATCCGCTCGCGCCGGCTGCCGGGCCGACTGCATCCGCCTTCCGGAGATGTTCCAGTGCCAGGCCGAGCATGTGGTCGTCGAAGATCCGCTGCTTGCCTTGTGCAGCACTCCGACCGCCAGGCCAGCGGGCGACGCCGGCGCGCACCGCTGCCACCGTGGGTGCGACGCCCGCTTCGTGCCGCAGCCAGTCGACGGTCGCGAGCAACTCCATTCCGAGTGGTGACTCGAAGCCATCGATGAGCGCAGCCGTCCACTCCAGCGCCGGCAGGTAGTCGCATGCGGCCGGTGACTGGAGGTAGATCGCGACCTTCGCTCGCTGCGCGGGCTCGAACCAGATCGGCTCGAAGGGGGAGGCTTCCGCGATGCGGTGGTCGCAGTGCAGGTAGCTGCCGTCGAGAGCATTCAGTACATGACGGAGCTGATCCGAATAGGGCCCGTACTGGTGAGCTGTGAACTGGAGTGCGAGCGGATCGGGCAACCCGGCGCGACGCACGCCACACCCGAGGAACCAAGCGAGCTTCTGCACCTCGAGGTGACTGCACTCGAAGCCGAGAACGCCGTACCGCCGTACGAGCTCGACCACCAACGCACGGGCCGGGGTGAGCGCCTCGATGCCGGAGGGTTTCGGTGTGTTCTGGTATTCGGCCGTCGGTTCGTGGACGAACACTTCGACGCCTTGCAGATTCCCAAGCGCGCCTTCGATTTCTCGCCGGACGTCTGCCCAGTCGAGCCCGCCATGCCCGCAGCCGAGGGGGGGATCGCGAGCGTACGGATCCGCTTCTCCTGGATCACCCGTCGCAGGTCCTTCGGGCCGGAGCGGATCCACTCCAGTTACGATGGCTGACGCCAGTGCTTCCTGGTAGGGAAATGAGTGACCCAGCGCGGCCCCAGCAGGTCCGCTCCCGCCGTGACGAACATCGCTCCGACGCGAACCTCCTTGCGGGAAGCTGCGTCCATGTAGGCCTTCGCGCAGTCCGGGAAGCGTTCGCGAAGCATGAGCGCGATCCCCTTGCCCATGACGCCCAGCTCGTTTACGCTATTGACCAGGGCCTCGGTTCGGGCTTCGAGGAGGTTGTCCTGGGTGACCCGGATCATGGAAACTGGAAGCCAGCGTCTGCGACCGGCTTCACAAGCAGGCGACGGCGGTGCAGCTCATCCTCGATCCGACCGCGTTGCGCCTCGTCGTGCGTCACGATGCCCGCGAGGCAATCGACCGGCACATGGCGATGCACCAAGGCTTCCGCCGGATAGCGGTCGAATCTGCCCGGGGCGTCGTTCGAGTGATTGAAGTCTCGCGCCTGGAGGAGCTTCCAGTCCACACGCGCAAGTCCGGCAGTACCCCTCGGGAAGATGGCCGTGTGGAGGTAGGCGTGGCTGTCGGTGACGAGGAGCGGTCGCCTCGAGGCGACGAGCGTGGCCACCTTCACGACGAGGATCGCGATCTCTCGGCCACGGGGGTGTGCGGCGCGCCAACCCGGCCCGTCGTGATGTTCATCAGCATCGGTAACCAGGGCGTGAAGTAGAACGGAACGTAGTCGGAGAGCGTGCCGCCCGGTGGCACCGGAACCATGCGGTGTGCGCGCTTGTCGATGAAATCGGGGCTGCCGATCTCGCGGAAGTTCGGATCGCGCACGGTGGAGTTGCGGCATTGGGGGCCGTTGTCGAATAGCCACGGCAGGTTGTCGACGTGGGTGATGCGGAAGATCAGGCCACGCTGGGGCGTGATCTGGCTCGGGTTCAGTCCCCGTCTCCGTCGAAGAGTCCGCGCTGCGCGGCGGCGCGGCCGGGCGACGCGGGCGGACACTCGGCCGCGCGAACTGCCGCCGGACCGGGCGTGGGGCTGGCGAGCAACTCGCCGTAGCCCTCCTCGCCGAGGAGGTTGCGGGCGTGGAGGTGGCACTCGCGCCAGGACTCCTCGGGGGACTGGGCGAGTTGCCAATCGTAGAAACGGGGGCCGAGGCGGCTCGCGACGGGTTGGTGTTCCTTCGCGCGCTCGTCGTGGCCGAGACCGTAGTCGGCAAGGCGGAGCGTTTCCGGCAGCATCCAGCCCTCGCCATTGTTCTGCGTGAGGAAGGCCTCGATGCCACGCGCACGGTCGCCACCGCAGGCTTCGATCTTGTCCTGCAGCTCCTTGAAGGCGACGAGCGTGAGGACCGTGTGCCGCAGTTCGGGATCCTTGTCCTTGTCCACGCGCCAGAAACCGCACGCCGCATTCCCCAGTGTTCCAATTGGAAGGGCGGTCTCGGATAAGACTTCCGCGGCGGTGTCGTACGCATAGATGCCGTACATGACCAAGCACACGGCTTGGATAGAGCACGAGTGTTCAAGTCGTCGCGCGCGCGATACTGGACCAACCGGCCCCGGTTGCCGTAGCTTGGCAACAGAGGACAAGCGAATGTGGTCGGGCGCATGCAGTGCACCTCGCAATGAAAGATACCCGCAGGCATCGACCAGTGATGCAACGGAAGTGAGCGCATTTGCGAGCGGCAACGCCTCAAGCACATTCCACGTCAGGTGCGTGCCGGCTAGGCGTCGCCTGGCCACCCAGTCAACGGCGTACGAGCCAAGAGCTGCTTCAAGGAGAAGTGTGCGAGGGATTGAGGAACTGTGAAATGACAATACGGGCGCCAAATGTCCACATGGGAATGGGGGGATAGTCACGGCAATACACGAGCGCGAATCCGTGTTTCGTGCGATGTCGCGAACGGCAACCCTTGCTCCGCCAGCCATCTGCCATGGCGTAGCACTGCAATTGAGCAAATAGCGCGTGGTTATGCCAAAGTATCTCAGCTCTCCGGTGGTCGTCTTGTCGCACCATGATTCTAGGTTGAACGACTTACCTTCAATGAGGGGGAGCCGCACATCGGCAGTTGAACCCTCCCGGATCCAGGCGTCCGCGTCGCGCGAGAGGAGGATGCCGGGGGGGATTGAGGCGCGGGGGATGGGGAGGGTGTCGTAGGGAGGTTGGGCGCAGCGGAGTTTGGGCGTGGTGTGCGCGACGTCGGGGCCGCGGTGGGCGATGTCCGCCAAACAGGCAGGCTCGATCGGGACGATGCGCGTTGGGTCGACGCCGAGTTCGGCCCACAGTTCGGCGATCGGGCGCCAATCGCCCTTGAGCCAGCGGCTGTACTCGTCGGGGCGGTAGCCCTGCTCCTCCCACTTCACGCGCGGCGGGAAGAGCTTCGAGTCGTTCGTCATGTGGAACTCGGTCGAGTACTGAATGCCCCAGCCGTCGGGGCCCTCGTCGCCGAGGAGTACGGAGTTCGCGTAGATCTTCTCGAGGATCTCCAAGTCGCGCTGCGACTGGATCTCGAGGATCGTCTTCGAGCGCGGGCTGAACTGATCGACTTGCGTGCGCGTGTAGGGCGTGGCGAAGACCTCGGCGCGCTCCCAGTCTTCGAGCTTGCGGCGCATGAAGGCGGTCTGGATGGCCTCGGTCGTGCCGCCCTTCTCGATGACGATCGGATTGAACTTGAAGGAGCGGTGGATTTCGAAGATCCCGTCGCGGTTCTCGAAGCCGAAGAGCCACTCCCAGCGGCAGTGGTCGAGAAAGAGCGCTCGGAGAGCGCCAGTGCCGTGGTCGGAGTAGAGGCCCGAGGGAACGATGAAGCCAAGGCGTCCGCCGGTTCGCAGGAGCGCGTGCGCTTGCTCGAGGAAAAGCTTGTAGAGGTTCAGATCCGCAGAGCCTTGATGGCGGAAGGAGTGGGCCGGGTCGGCAAAACCCACCGACGTCGCGCGCGTCGCGCGCCAGCGGGCGTGGAGCGCGTCGTTCTCGGTGCCGCGTGCGATGGCGAAACGGTCCTGCCCCGTCTCGTTGTCGTTGGGATCGCCAGAGGGGAATGTCGCGCAACTCATGAAGTTGGACTGGGCGCGGAATTCGGCGCAGTAGTCGAGCCAGGCCGACTCGGTCCGCGCGCCGGGCGAGGACGAATCCCCTGCGTTCGGCTGCGGCTCATCGAAGTACTCGCGCTGCTTCGCGAGGGCTTCCTGCTTGCCGTACGAGCGGTAGAGCGGATCGATGTTGGAGAAGAACTCCTTCGAGTTGGGCTTGGCGGTGTCCCACGGCGGGTTGCCGAGGATCGCGTCGAAGCC
>SXGT01920135.1_pt1 | contig 10549 bp, 4 predicted proteins | sample 3176221 | NCBI WGS metagenome assembly SXGT01 (sample SAMN11356862, study PRJNA531348) | freshwater metagenome | isolation source: freshwater sample F1-120 | place: China: Fuxian Lake, Yuxi | collected 2017-12-25
ATTATATATTTTATATAATTTTTAATTTATTTTAATTATTTAAAAACAATAATTATTTGACTTCAAAAAGGAAAATTACTAATATTAACAATTTCCACTTCGATATTTAAATTGTCGGATTTACTACACTTTACCCATTCAAAAATCAGTGGTGACAAAACTAACCCCTCTTTCACCAAATCATGATTAACAACTTTATTTTTATTAAGCTGACCTGACTTCAATTCACTTATCTGAGTTATATCCAAAGAACATTTCTCATAAAGCGACATTTCACCTATTAAATCTTCAATTTCTTTTAAAAAACACGCTTCCTCTGTAAGATATCTAGTGACCACACCCCCTTCGTAAATAACACTCCTTCCCTTAGTGTAAATACCCAAATCCACCTTCACATAGTCTCCTTTTTTGGGGAAGCTAATGCCGTCACCAGGTTTTAGAATATTTTTCGTTAGCATTAATAATTAATATTAAATAAAACTGTTCGGGAACCAGACAATTTTCGACAAGCTCAAGTCCTTCGACGTCTATCGCAAACTACCAAAAGACTACCTCAAACCAACCTTTATCGGGGCGGTCCGTAAGTTTAACATAAATTAACAATAGTATCTGTTGTTTCGATAACCTTGATGGTACTCCTCTTTACAAACGAATTCTCTGCTTTTGTTCAAGTAAAAACCTCTTCTGAAATGATGGTGGACACAAATGTAGGCGCGGATAAATTAAAAATAAACGTTGATATCACAATGAAGCGGCTTCCTTGTTCAATTGTCTCACTGGATTCACAGGATGTTATGGGTACACATTCACTTAATGTTCACGGAAAATTAACAAAAAAAAACTTGACAGAAATGGGCAAGTAGTCGGCATCGATCAAAGCATAAACAATTCAGCTGAACATGCGCAACCTGATTATGAATCTGTAAAAAACTCGGTTAAAAATGACGAGGGATGTCAAATTGTAGGCTCACTCGAAGTTCTTCGAGTCCCTGGAAATCTTCATATTTCTTCTCACGCTTTTGGGCCTACCATTGCACGTTTAATTGCTGAAGGCGTATACAAATTTGATATCACACATCTAATTAATCATATTTCCTTCGGAGATGAGTCTGATATTAATCATATAAAGAGTAATTTCAATGTTGGAATCCTTAACCCTATTGATGGAGTTACCAAGGGGGGCCTGAAGGAAAAATCTACGAGTATTACCTTAAAGTCGTGCCTACAAGTTATACTGATATCAGTGGAAACTCTTTCAATGTTCATCAGTTCACTGCGAATAGTAATGAGGTCACTAGTTCGATGAGCATACCTACAGTTTTCTTTAGATATGATATTTCACCAATTTTAGTGAGAATCAATCAGTATAAACAATCGACTTTCCACTTTTTTATTCAGATTTGTGCTATTGTGGGAGGGATGTTCACGGTTATGGGCATTTTGGATAATTTATTGCATAAACTGACGAGGGGAGACTCAAAAGGTGAATAGAATAAAGAAAGAATATTAAGAAAATATATAGAATTAAAATATCAATTTTATTTATTAATAAATTTCTGAGAAGAGTTAGGGGGCGTTAGGATAAAAATACAATTCAGAAAAATAGTTTAATCATATAATAAATAATAAAATTCCTTTTAAGTATATTATAATATATGTATAGTACAATAATTTGAGACATTCTTTATAATGATAGTAACTTAATTTATAATTTACCCTACTCAGAACATTTTAATACCAGGAAGCTTCCTATCTATTTTACTTGTAATCCAACTTATAATATTTTAACTAAAACAAATTAAATGATAAGTTTTAATAAATAATTAGTATTATTTAAGTCTCATCTCATCTTAGAACAAAAGTGCGAAAAGCATGAAGACAGCCATCAAAGAGAAGCTGACAAAGCCTGAAGAGATCGTAGTAGGAGTAACAGTGGAGTTAGTACTGGCTGGGGGAGGGGTAGGAGCAGGGATAGTGAAGCTTGCTGCGTTTTTAACATTGGATTGCCTTTGAGCGAAGGGAATGTCATTGGTACAGGACATCCAGATGTTGTAGGTGGTTCCGGCAGCGAAGGCATTGAGGTTAACAGTGGAGATGGTAGTTCCAGCAGCTCCAACCTTAGCGGCGCCGCACCAGTTGATATCAGTGCAGGACTGGATGGCAGAATAGGAAGCGGGGGTCACAGTGGAAGCAGCAATTTGCCAGAAACAAGCCAAAGGAGAAGAGTATTGAGCAGTCCAGGAGACAGCACCGTTGGCATTGCTGGAGGCAACAGCGGAGACTAACTTGGTAAGATCGGGGGTGACTGAGTCAGAAATAGTGACAGTGGGAACAGTAACATTAAGGAAAACGTTGTTGATGTTAAGAGTGGTAAGGAAGAGGGCGTTGCTCTTCAAGTCGTTAATGAGTTGGTTGAAGTAGTCAGTGTAGACTTTGTTTCCAGCAACATCGGTGTTACAAACAGGGTGGGCAACGGGGCAGACAGTAAGAGTAGCCGGAGTGTTGGCAGTGACGTTGGGGTTAGCAACCGAGGCGTTTTGGAGCATTCTGAGTCTCTTTTTGTTGCCAGTGGCTGAGCAGGTAATGTTAGTGGGGAGGACGAGTCCAGGAGTGTTGTAAGTCATGTCAGAGTAAGTACAGATGACACAACCGTTGTTCCACCATCCGGGGGTGGAGAAGAGTTTTTGACAGTAGTTGACAACAGCAACTCTGGTGTTGGTTCCAGGTTCAGAAAGGAATTGCCATTGAACGCACTGAGTAGCTTGAGAAGCAGTTGGCATAATTTGAACTGTGGTAGAGTTGGAAACTCCAGTTTGAGTGTAAGACTCGATGTTGACGGAAGAGGTGGTTCTCTTGGTGGAATCACCATCTGTGGAGTAGATGATACATCTCATCTTGTATTGCATGCCTCTAACCAATCCGGAGAAGATGATATCGACAGGGGTGTTGGTGTTGAGGATGTTAGCATAGTATTGAGTGTAAGGAGTGTTGGCAACAGTCTGAGGAACAGTCATAATAGTGGCATCAGCAGGGTAGCTCTGGTTGAAGCAAATGAGGGCGCAGTAAATGTAAATAGGTGCAGCGGGGGGAGTGAAGTTGAACTTGATGGAGTTCTTCACGGTGATAGTAGCGTCAGTGCTGGCGTTGGAGTACTTGAAGCTGGGGGCGAGTTGGAGGGAAGAGGGGATGACAGCAGTTTGTCCAGAAATGTTGAAGGAGACGGTAACAATTCCGTTCCAAGTGTAACAGTTGTTGGGGTCAGAAGTCTTGAAGGTTTGGGATCCGAGGGTCTGAGAATTGTTAGTAATTGAGAAGACTGAGAAGATAGGAGACATTGAGGTAGTTGTAGTAGGGGTGACAGTGGCCATAGGGATAGTCACACTAGTGATCTTAGAAGTGGGGTCGTTGGTGTTGTTGTCTCCAGGGACCCAGTTTACAGCGAGTTGATCGAAGTTGGGTTCGGAAAGCATAATTCCAACCCAGGTGGAACCGGCGGCAGGGATGTTAGCGGGGGTTTGGTAGGAGATAGTTCCCTTGGTAGAGGTATCAACAGTGATAATAACAGGGGAAAGAGAAGCGAAGTTAGTAGAGTCAGATGAAGCGAAGTTGACAAGGTAGTATCCAGGTGCAGTTCCGCAAGCGCAACCGATGTAGAAGCCCAAAGGTTGGTTGTATGAAGTGGAAAGAGTGTATGTTGTCATAGAAGTTTTGAAGTTAGTGTCGTTCAAAGTCATAGTAGTAACCCAGGGATTGATGGCGTTGGAAGTGTTGGGTTTAATGTTGAAGTAGGATTGGAGGAATCTACCGGCCTTGATGGTAAGGGTATTAAGTTGAGAAGGAGTAGAGTAGATATCAACAACCCATTTGGAGTTATCGAAAGAGAATGAATTTCCTCTGTTCCATGCAAGGTTGGGGAAGTTGGAGTCAGGGGAGGCAGTCAGGGGATCAGCAACATAGCTGTAAACGTTGGAGTAGGTTCTGTAAAGGGAAGACAAGTTGGAGTTTGTTAAGGTGATGTAGTAAGGTCTAGTAGTTTGAGTGGAAGGAGGGCCAGTTTGAATGGTGGTATCAGGGGGGTTGATAATGTTGGTAATTGAAATATCCCAGTATCTCCAGTTGGTTCCAAAGGTGTAAGAAGTTTGAGTCAAAGTAATAGCAATTCTGTTTCCAGATTGAACAACATTAGCAGGGACGATAGTGGAAGTCTTGGTGATGACGTTGTTAGCATCGTTAGTGTATTCATCAATGGAGGCTCCGGGCTTGGAGTTGTACCAGGCGAGCTTATAGTCAGAGGGGAAGTACACATAGAGGACGGGGGTGGAGGCAACAACAATTTGAGACTGAGTAGAGGTTGCCACGTTGTCGAAGGTGATTCTGAATTTGTGAGTGGAAGTGTTTCTGGGGTTTTTGTCGGAAACGGGGGTGGAGACTTGGAGGAATCTGAGGTTTCCGAAGGTCGTGACAGAAGTCGTATTAATACCTCCAGCCAATTTACCTGAACCGGTGACGAGGTTGGTTCTGGCTCCAGTAGAGAAGTTGGTATTGTTGACAGTACAAGGGAAGGAGTAATCTGAGTCGATGGCAGGGTTGGGGATACCAGCAACGATGATTGAAATCTTCTTGCCAGATCCGATGGGGAGATTTGAGGAGAATCTGATGTTAAGGATACCTTCGTCAGAGAAGGAGCAGTTGAGCATTCCACCATTGTAGCACATGACGTTGGGGATGTAAGATCCGTAGTATTGGTAGGGGAAGAAGATTGTGACTTCGTTGGGGTTGGCATTGGTGAGGGAAGCCTTGTTGGTGTCCAGGTCGATGTCAAATTGGTAGTCAGCGACTTCTCCGGGAATTCTGGGAGTGACGCTAGAAACAGTGCAAAGGTTGTCCCATTGAGCAGTGGCGGCGGGCTTAGCAGAAGTGGCGGTGGCGAGGGCCATGTTGAAGGTAGAAGTGTTGAGGGCAATTGAGTCGCCAGAGTTTAAAGTCATAGTGACCTTGAAGGACTTGTTGACTGAAGCGTTAGCCCAGTTGACAATAATAACAGGCCAGAGGGAAATGTAAAGAGTCTTAGAGAAAGAAACTCCACATTTGTAAACCATTCTCTTGGTAGTGATGACGATGGGGGTGGTTCCGTTTTGGATACCGTTAGCAGAGCAGGTGTCAATAAGAGCATCTCCATTATCCCAGCTGGATCCGAAGGCTCCAGAGTTGGTGAACGAAGCATAGCATCTGGGAACGTTTCCACTGACGTACATTCCGGACAAGTCTCCTTGGACTGTAAGTTTCATGTCTCTGGTAGGTTCTCTGGGAAGAGTAATAGTAAAAGTGACTTTACCGATTCCAGATTCTTGGTTGACTTGAGAATAATTGATAGCAGTGATGGAAGCGTTCTTGGTTCCAATCACATCAGTAGCAGAAGCGTTGGAGGTAACGAAGGAGTAGGGGTTAGTAGTTCCACCGATTTGAGCGGCGGCAGAGTACATGGAGCTGGTGAGGTAGGTGCTGATACCAGTGAGACCACTGACAGATCCGGAGTCAGCAGGGAAGGTAGCAGTGACGGCGGAGAAGGAAATAGGGTCAGAAACGACAACGTTGTAACAGCACACAGTGAAGGAAGTTCCACCGAGGGGGAGGGTACAGGTGGCAGTGCCAGAGCTGACAGTACAGTCAGTAACAATTCCTCCAGAGGTGGTGATCAAACCGCAGATAGTGTTTCCACCAATAGCGTTGGAGTTGGCAGTGAAGGCGATGTTAGTGTTGGCAGGGACGTAAACAGGGGGGGAGAGGACAGTCTTGAAGTTGGCAGCAACGTCTGATTTGTAGACGTCAGTCTTATCCCATGCAATAGAGGGGTTGAGCCAATTGACGGTAGTTGCAGAATACCAATCCAGAATGAAGTTTTTGATTACGACGTTAGAAGTAGAGGGGTTCAAGTAGTTGCTGAGACCGTTGTTATCAATTGCACCAGCAGATGCACAGGCGAAGGCGACCTTGTCAGTGAGGATAAGATCAGTACCGGAGACAAAGAAGTCGGCGGTGGGCTTCTTGATACCAGTATAGTAATTTCCAGAGGTAGAAGCACCGGTGGCAATAAGAACAGCCATATTTCCGGCGACTGGGATAGGGGTGGTGTTAGCCATTTGGTTGAGTCCGTAGAAGACAGCCTTGTTCCATGCCTTTCCTAAGGCATAGAAGAATTTGGTTGAGACGTAGTTTTCAATAGATCCAGTGTAACCAGCTTGATAAGCAAGGGTGACTGAGGTATCAATTGTAACTCCAGAAGATAGAAGGAGTACGTGGCCAGAGCATGTAACAGCGTTGGCATTGGCACCAGAGATCTTTCCATTGTAGACGTACAAGTTGTTATCAGTTCCGGTGTAAGGACCCCATTTCAGAGTGGCTAAGTAGACGACGGCTTTAGCTGTGACACTAGCTTTAGTTTTCTTGAAGGACATATTAGTAGTTGAAGTCTTGTTGACGAAAATTTTATTGTAAGAGGTGTTAGTGGTATCGTAATATGAAACATTTGTGTTGACTGAAGAAATGTTGTTATAGGCAGAAGAAGTAATCCAAGATCCGAGGACGACGGGCATGATGAGACCTCCCTTAGGGGGATCGTTGGTACGCATATCAACGGCATTAACGTCTTTAATGAATCTAGGGCAGTAGTAGGGAACATAGAAAGTTCTTTCAGAACCTGATGAGACAGTCAAGCTGGAAGAGGTAGCTGAAGTGAAGTAGAGAGTGGATCCGAGGAACCAGTAGTAGGCAGAAGATGTAGCACTAGCAGCTCCATTAACTTCAGAATTATTAATCATCAATTGTTTAATGATTGATGTATTATCAAAACCGACAGTGAATAATCCGTTGGAGGCAATGTCGAAGGGTTGTCCAACTTGTTGACCGTAGACGCTTATGCTAGAGTTGACAGGGGCAATGGGGTAGGTGGAAGTAACGTCATTGTAGTCAGATTCCAAAAGGGTTCCGAAGAAAATCCAGAGGACCAAAGTGTTGGAAGAAGCGTCCTTTTGAGTTTGGAGAGCAGCACCGTTCAACTCGAGAAGACAGATTGAATCGATGTCAGTATCTTGACCTCCATTAACGTAAATAGTGTGAGAGACCAAGGGATTAGTGAGTTGTGTGGTGGAGTAGTTCTTGGAGAAATCATTGATGACACCTGATTCGGGGAAGAGCTTGATAAGTCTGAGATTGGACATCGGGATACCTATGCTGGTAGTAGAGGAACCTTGAGGGTTCGAGGAGTCGCTGGAGATGTAATGCCATTTGATTTGGATATCAATGTAGGTATAGAGGGAGGTAATCACGGGTAAAGAAGAAACCCATTTTACGCAAGAAGTGAAGACACCCATTTTGTAGGCATCGGCTTTGTCTGTGGCGTCGATGAACTTTGTGTAGTCACCAATTGCCCATCTGGTATTAGCATTCCAGTAGGTGGAGACGAGCTTGATGATAGTTTGAGTTCCAGTAAGACCAGTTGCAAGAGGAGGAAGCACGGTGTTGGTGGTATCGATGGTGGTAGCTAGACCTGAGTCATCAGTATAAGCACCGAAAGCTTGTATAGGAGTACCAGTAGCAGCAGCAGTGTAGGGAAGTTTGCCAGAGTTAAAAGTGGCAAAAGGAGAGATACCTGTGGCAGCCCCACCTGCAGTCTTAGTCGTGGAAGAAATCGCCCAGCCAGCATAACAAGTCGGCTGAGGGGAAGTTCCAGTGTAACCATTTCCAGTAGTGAACCAGAGAGCGGGGAATTGCCAGACCCATTTACCAACGGGGTGAGCTTTCGCCGGGGTGGCGTTAAGAACGAAAGGAATAGGCAATTTATGGAGTGCGAAGTTGTTAGCATCGGAATTTCCAGCAGTTTGGAAAGCAGCCTGGAAAAAAGCTGATCCAAGAGAGTTAGAGGCAGAGTAAAGGAATTTAGTTCCAGTAACTGCATTTGTCAATGAAGCAGAGATATCCTTCAAATAGACAGATCCAAGACCGGCGTGATTGTCAGTTGCTTCTGCAAAAGCGTACCAATCGAAGGCTTCTCTGTAGGTGAGCATACCAATAAGAGTGCTACCAGTGGCACCATTGGTGATGGTAACAGCTCCTATATCAGCATGGATATTTGTATTTCCGTATACAAGGTCTTTAACGTTGAGTCTAGTGTTGAAGCAGTTTCCTAAGAAAGCGGTTTGAGTGGAAGCAGAGATGGCAGATTGAGTGATTCCAGAGGCCATAGTGGAGAATCTGGTTTCGTTGAGTACTGCGGGGTTGATGTATTTATAAATGGTAGCCGTGAAGGAAGGGATAGCAGAGGCTTCAGCAGACTTGAGGATGTTGGGAAGAGTAGCAGAGGGAGTGGCACCGCAAAGGTCGAAGAAGGCCCAGATGCTCACAGTGTAAACTTTGCCTCCAGTGATGGTTCCCTTGAGGAAGAAGAAGAAACCGGATCCATTATAAGCAGTGGTAGTGGGGTTAGCAGCTCCGTAGGCGGTGTCCATTGTTCTGAGGGGGTAGCAGCTAGGTCTTTTTCCAAAAGAGTTATCGAAAGAAGAGTCGTTCTTAGAGAAATCGCAAGTAGACGGAATGAAGGTAACTTTATTTCCTCCAGAAGTAGAAGAGTCGAGGGTGTTGGTTTGTTGAATGACAACCCAGCCTCCAGAAGTAAGGTCGTTCGTGGTCTTGAGGGTGAAGGTAATGGGCCAGGCACCTCCTCTGTATACATCCCAGAATTCAGGGTGGTTAGCAGTGACCTTCAAAACGTCTTGAGTGACGAGGAAGATGTTGTTACTAATGGAAGAAAGAACAGAGTAAGTGTTTTTGTAGTAGACGAGGACAGTAATAGCACCAGTCACACCGATGTTGGAGTCAAGAGCTTTCCATCCCTTAAGTGAAATTTGGAATTGTCTTCCGGGGATGAGGTCTTCACCAACTCCGCTGAGGAAAACACCATTAGATCCGAAAGGAGCGATGGCGAGGTTTCCTTTAAGAGCAACTTGAAGCGGGTCATTGGCAGCAGCTTGAGCAGTGAGGACGGTACCAGCAGCTGTAACGGTAGTCGTGGGGTACTGGAATACGATGACGTGATCAGCAGCAGTGATGAAGTTGTTGGCCTTGAGGGTAAGGGTGACATCGAACTGGTTGTAGGGGTAGACGATAGTTCCGGAGGTGGAAGCAGAGGGTCCTTGGGTTACGGTAACAGCAGCATTGACGATGTCAAGAGCCTTAGGAGTCCAGGTAGTGTAGTCAGTGTAAAGAACAGCATTGCCGAGAACGGGGATGTAGTCGATTATCATCTTTTCGGGGTTGTTAGAAGTGGCAGTGAAGAGCGAGATGGTTCTTAGGAAATTGGTCGAGGCGATCTTCACGGATGTAAGAGTGATCTTAAGAGTGTAGGTGATACTCGGCCCGACTTTGAGAGGCACGTTGGAGGTCTTGTCGGTGAGTTTGCAGTAGGCGACGTTGTTCTCGGCAGTGAGGGTGGAGATAATGGGCGAGGCGACAGGCTGGACGGGGGTCACGGCGTAGGTGTTGGTTCCGTCGGTGAGCGAGCAGCCGAACTTCGCGACTGAGCCTTGATCGAACATGAGGTCGCTCGTTCCGACTGAAGGAGGGAAGGCAACTCCTAGGAACTGTCCGAAGTTAAGTCCACTTGATCCGTAGGCCGAGGGACCAATTGCGTTAGCTGTGGCCGCGGGGAAGCTGAATCTGATTGTGAAAACTACTCCGTTCTGGGTGTTAAGGGGAGGGGTGACGGTAATTGGGTTGTTGTTGTCTGATTGCAGGTTGAACGAGGTAGTTAAACCTAGAAGCAAGCAAATTATAATGCTTATTGCTTTGTAAGACATTTATTAATATATAAAGGAATTCTGCTATTTATATTAATTACAAGACAGGGTATTTTTTACAAATTTATGTGAAATATAAGCCTATATTTGGCAGGAATTTGTAAATTAAAAAATATTATAATTTGAGGAAAAATTATTATACATTTTTATGCGAAATAAGGGGGTATATTTCGCAGGAATCTGTAAAAAATGATGTGATAATTTTCAAAAATATTTAAAAATTGATTGATTTTATGGAATTTTATTGCCAAATATGGGGTCATATTTCGCAAGGATCTGTAAAAAAATGAGTAATTTTTCACTGAAATTTGTAAAATGATAAAAATTATTATTAATTATTATTATAAATTTTATGCGAAATAAAGGGGTATATTTCGCAGGAATCTGTAAAAAAACTAATTAGCAATATTTTTTGGAAATTAAAATTTTTATCAATTTTCTTACATTTTATCTCGAAATAATGGGTCATATTTCGCAGGACTCTGAAAAGAAAATGAGTCATTTTTCACTGAAATTAAAAAAATAATACTTATTATTACTAATTTTCTTACATTTTATTGCGAAATAAGGGGTCATATTTCGCAGAAATCTGTAAATAAATGAGTCCTTTTTCACGAATTTTTATTTTAATTATTATACTTTTTTTGCGCGAAATAAGGGGTCATATTTCGCAGAAATCTGTAAATAAATGATAAGTC
>SXGT01102496.1_pt1 | contig 10548 bp, 8 predicted proteins | sample 3176221 | NCBI WGS metagenome assembly SXGT01 (sample SAMN11356862, study PRJNA531348) | freshwater metagenome | isolation source: freshwater sample F1-120 | place: China: Fuxian Lake, Yuxi | collected 2017-12-25
CGCCCTTGAGTGCCGCCAATGCGACCTGAGCCTTGAAGGCCGGCGTGTGCGTTCGGTTTGCTTTGCCCATCTCTTGAACCCTCGAATGGGACCACCCGATAGCACTCTATCCGGTGGTCCAGTTTTCGGGGTCCACCACAACCCAGTACGACTTCACCTCGTCGCCGTCGGCCTTCGGCTTGTGCCAGAGTTGGAGGGCGTAGCACTTCGTCCCGGCGGGTGCCCCGGACCACTTCAGCGGCGGCGACACGCCGTCGCCGTCGCCGGTGAACTCCGCGGGCATCTTCCCGTTGTGCTCGAACGCCGGGCTGGTGAGCGTGAACCCGTCCTTCGGCTTCGGCGGCGGGGCGTCCGGCTTCGGGGCCGGGCCGTCGTCCTTCTTGGGCGGCGGGTTGTCTTTCTTCTTCGGCGGGTTGTCGTCCTTCTTCTTGGGTGGCGGTCGCTTGCCGTCCGGGCTGCCCTTGTACTCCTCGGTCGTCACCTTCCCGCCGGGCTCGGTGAACTCGAAGCGGTAGCCGTCGGCCGTGGCCGTGTACTTCACCGATCCGGTCTTGCCGCCCTGCTCGTACTTCACCGTCACGGTCTTTTTGTCGTCGTCGCGGTCGAAGCCCGTGATCGTCGCCCCGCGGAGCGGCGTCAGGGCCGGTCGCGGCGAGTAGGCCCGCGGTTGCGGGTCGATCTGGTCGTCCTTCACCGTCACCACGCCCCGGAGCCCGCCGTTCACATACGGGTACTTCTTCGTGGAGTAGTAGCGGTAGCCGTCCTTCTCCATCCGGCCGTTGAACTCGTCGAGGTTGTTCGGCTCCCTGCCGTCGCCATCCGTGTAGCCGTAGAGCGGGTAGCCGTCGAGCGCGTACCCGATCGGCTTCCCTTTGCCGACGACCTTCTCCAGATGAACGGGGCCGATGTGGTAGTGGTAGTCGTCGGCCCGCCCGCAGTGCCCGCCGAACTCGTCGAGTTCCCCGGCCAGGAACGTGTCGGTCTTGCCGTCGTTCTTGATCGGGTTGAAAATCGGCACGCCGTTGGCTGCCAGGGCGATGGCACCCCGAAACAGGGCCGTCTTTGCCGACACCGGTTTGTCGGCGAACCGCGGCCTGAGCGGGATCTGCCACGCGTTGCGGCCCGTGTACGCCTGCGGGATCGGCACCTGCTGCTGCCACGCGGTGATGCCGACCATCATGCGGTGGTCCGGCATCCCGTTCGACTCGACGTAGAAGTACGCGTCGTCCGAGCGGAACTTGAGTTTGTCCTTGAACGGCTCGAAGTGCTTCTGGATCGTCGGGGCCTTCTTCTCGTCCTGAGCGGTCGCCGCCAACCCGAACGCGGAGGCCAGCCCGACTGCCGCAACGCCGGCCGTCACGGCCCGTCGCCGTCGGAACGCGCTCCCGGCTGCGGCCACGGCGACGAGGGCGAACACCCCAACAACCAGCGGCGTTCCGGCCGATGGTTCCTGCGAGACGTTCGGTTCGACGGGTGCCGCCGGCGACTCGACGGCGTTGCCCCCGTTGAGGCGGCGGATCGCCTCCACGCGATCCCGAACCCATACACGGTCGGCCTCGCTCAACCTCTCGAGCGGCACCCACACCACGGACCCGCCGTGTTTGAAGATTTGCACCCGGCCGTCGCGGGCCAGTACGAACGAGCCTTCGATCTCGAACAGGCCGTCCGCGTCCTTCCACACCCGCATGTCCGGCGGGTGGTCCCCGTCGTGGGCCGATACGGGGTCGATCGCGAACAGTGCGGCGGCAAGCGCCAATGCGGTCCAGATGTACGCTTTCACTTGCCGGCCCTCCACGGGATCGCCCCGGACACGTCCAGGTTCGGCTTGGTGTTCCAACGAGGCTTCCAGTCCGGTTTCTCGACCCGGTGGCGGAAGATCACGGTGTTGTCGATGTCCAGGTCGGCGGTCCAAATGAATTTGGCGTCCTTGAAGTCGAACTTGAAGAAGGACTCCTTCGGGTTCACGCGCTCTTCCGTGTACTCCTTCGCGAAGTCCCACTTCGAGTCGTCGAAGTTGACCGCCCACCAGTCGTCCGGTATCGGGTCGTGCTTGACCTTCGCGTTCTTCACGTCCTTGTCGAGCGGGCCGGTGAAGAAACACTTGGCCTTCCACTTGGCGTTCGTCACCGTGCCGTCGCCGAACTTGAGGACGAACCCGCCGTCGCCGATGTTCGTGCCGTACTCCAGCCCGGTCTTCGGATCGGCGTTGTCCCTCGCCATCACCGCAATGGTCATCGGGTACTCGGGCAAGATGTCCACCGAGACCACGTTGTGCGGGATGAAGTCGATGGAATCGACCGCCGTGAGTTTGCCGTTGATGTAAAGCACGAACCAGTTGTCGGCGTAGAGGTTCGCCTTCACGGTGTCGTCCATCTTCGGCTTCACGACGCCCGGCGGTCCGCCCTTGCCCTTCTTCTCGCCCTTGCTGTCCTGCCCCGTCAGTTCGGGGTTCTGGAGCGCGCACGCGCACGCGCACGCGGCGGCGCCGAGCAAGAACGGTCCCACGAATCGGATCACGTCAGTCCTCCTCGATCACCTTGCGGTCCGGGCCGTGGTGGCTCCCGTGCCGGAAGAAATCCGGCCCCAAGTCCCGCTGGTCGATCAACTCGACGGACACCGCGTTCGGTCCCCCGCGGGCCTGCGGCATCCCCGCGAACACCATCCGGTGGATGACACTGGTTCGCGCGTCGTACCAGAGATCGACCCGCCGCGCGCCGCGGAATTCGGGCGACTTCTTCTCGGCCCGCAGCCCGCGCAGCCCCGCGGCGTCCGGGGAGAGCAATGCGACCGTGTACGCGACACGCAGCTGAACCAGATCGGAGCGCAGGTCCACGAACGGGATGCCGTGCTGGTGGCCCGGCACCGGGCCGCGGAATCGCAGTGGGTCGGCGCTCACCCGCACCGCGCGGTCGTCGGGCGGGGCGGACCAACTCCGCTCGCCGTCGCTGCCGGTCGCGAACGGGCGCCCGTCCGGGAATTTTCGGATCAGCACGTACTGATCGGGGTGCCGGACGTGCAGCACGGCCCCGTCGATGGGCGGGTGCCGTTCGTCGGTCTGCTCCGGTCGCTCGTCGAGGTTGCGGACGACGTAGCTGCGGTCGCGGGTGTCCGCCTTTTCGATCAGGCGGTCGAGTTCCGTCGCGGCGCTCGCCGGTCGCGGGTTGTCCCACCACACGGCCACGAATGCGACGGCGACCAGCGCCACCAGCCCGCCCACCAGACTCGCCCGCCGCCACGACCGCTGGCCCGCGGTTGCCCGGGCCGGCTCCGATTTCCCACCGGGCACCGGGTCGATCTTCGCCGGCGGCCGGAGCACGGCGTACAAGCGGTCGTGCAGCCGCACCACCTCGGCGAACGCCGCCGCGTTCTCGGGGGCGGCCTTGAGCCAGGCGTTCAGCTCGGCCTCCTCGCCCTCTGTCAGCACCCCGTCGAGGTAGCCGTTCACCAGCGCCGCGAGTTGTGGGTTCACGTGCGTGCCTCTACCGCCTTGCGTTCGACACACTCCCGCAGCCGGTCGCGGATCCGCTGGAGCGCCTTCGCCGCCGCGTTCGCCGCAAGGCCGAGCCGCACGCCGATGGCGGCGGGCTTCAAGTCCTCCTCGTAACGCAACCGACACAGTTCCTTCGCTCGGGCGTCGAGGGTCTCGACGCAGCCGCCGAGGTGATCGAGACGGTGGTCGGTCGGGTCGCCGCCGGCGAAGGCCCGGGCCAGCGCGTCCACCGCGTCCGAGTCGAAGGCCAGTTTTTCCCGCCCCTTCCGCCGGCAGTGCAGCCGGACCTGGTTGCGAGCGACCCCGATGGCCCAGCCGACGAACGGCTGCGACGGGTCGTAGCGGGGGAACGACTCCAGCACGGCGACCGCCGTCTCCTGGAGGACGTCGTCCCGGTCCGCGAAGTCGCGCACGAGGGACGTGACGAAGGCCGACACGGTCGGCACCGCCAGCGTCCAGAGTCGCGTCGCTTCGAGTACGGCGGGTGTCATGGTCGGCACGCGGAGGGCTTCTCACCCATCACTTAACCGGCCGAGCCGAATCGTGACACGAAAAAATGCCCGCCCCGACTTTCGGTACGCCGGGGCAGGCAATTCAGTGCCGGAATGTGGTCCCCGTTGGCCTTGAAGTGTTGCGGGCGTGTGACCGCGTGCGACAGCGCGGCGCGGAAGTGCGTAACCAGATCCCATACCTTCGCGACATCGGCCTGTTTCCCGGTCACGAGCGAACGGCGCGACGGGCTGCACACCGCTTGCTGTCCGTGCGTCCGTGCGAACACCGTCCCGCGCGCCAGTCGAGGTTCGGGGACTTCACGACGGTGTTGCGCTAACAGACTATTTTGGTGCGCAGGTCCATTTCGCGGCACGGAGGCGATGCGGGTCCGCGCCGCTGGCCGTGTCACTTTTCCCCGAGCGCCTTGAACAGCTCGAACTTCTCCAAGGCACGCGGGTCGGTGAGCCGGTGCTCGGTCGGCACCTTGACCGCCGGGTTCACCGGGCGTGCGGTCGATTTCCCGGCGCGCGTCTCCTGACCCGTGGCCTTGCGCCAGTCGTCCAGCGCGGAGTAGCGCGTCTCGCCGTGAACGAACAGCCCACCGGCCCCCGGTGCCCGGTACGCGTTCCCCTCGAAGCGAACGTCCTCGACGGCAGCGGCGGCGAGGTTGTTGCTCACAAGCGGAACCCCCGCCGCGTCCGCGACGGCCACACACCCCGTGAACGCGCAGCCCCGGATGTGCGTCTTGTCGGCCCTGTCCGCGAAACCGGCGAGGGTGGTGACGAACAACAGGCCTTCGGCGCCTTTCTGGGCTTCGGTCGTCACCGCGGCCAGACAGTTCTCGACGCGGCAGTCGTCCAGTCCGCTGCCCCACGCCACGAACCCGAACCCGAACGCGGGCGCCTTGTCCTTGCGGCCATCGTTGATGCTGACGCACGCGCGGATCACGTTGCCCGCGGTGCGGCCCGCCTTCGGGTAGTCGCAGTGCATGAACCCGGGGCCGTGGTTGTCGTAGCTCAGGCACCGCTCGGCCACGCACTCCAGACATCCGCCGTCCAGATCGAGCCCGCCCCCGTCCTTGCCCGCGGTTCGGGTGCCGTGGGCGATGCAGTGGCGAAACGTGACCTTCTTGGCGTCGTGCGCCCACAGACCGACCCCGCCGCCCTTGCCGGTGTTGCCCGCCGCGAGCGTGTACTCCACGAGTCCGCCCTCCACGCCGCTCACCACCAGCCCGGACCCGGACCGGTTGCCCGAAACGACGCAGTCGCGGATGGTCACGTCGCGGTGCGCGTACGTCGCCTGTTTCTCGTCCCGCTTGCCGAACAAGTGGATCCCGACGCCCCCGTTGTCGTGCGCACGAACCGCACTCACCACAACGTCCTCGTAGCCCGGCTGGCTGTCGTGCCAGGAACCGATGCTCACGCCCGCGCCGCTGAATCCTGTCACATCCACGCGCTCGATGCGAACGTGCCGGTGCCGCTTTCCGGTCGCGTCGTCGGTGTAGAACTGGATGCCGGCGACGGGCTTCTTGCCTTCCTCCGGCGGCGTGCCTCTCAGGTTCAGGTCGCGGATCTCGAACCCGCCGCCCGTGGCCTCGATGCCGGGCGTTCCGTCGGTCACGATGGTGGCCCGGCGCGGCCCGGCGCCGCGGATCACGATCGGCTTCTTCGGGTCGCCCGCGACGCCCGGAGGGAGCGCGATCCCGCCTCGGAACTCCTCGCCCTCGGCCAGCACGATCTCGTCGCCGGGCACCAGATCGACGCCCCGCAGTTTGTCGAGCGACTTCCACGCACGCACCGGCGCGGTACCGTCCGCGTCGTCGTTGCCCTTCGCGCTGAAGTGGAACGCGCGGCCGGCCGGCGACTCCCCGCCCTTCTTCGGCGGGGTGTCCTTGCCGTGGAGATCGAGCCACGCGGCGGCCATCCGCGTCCCGATGGCGCGAATCCCGTCGGCGTCGAAGTGGACCGGGGCCAGGAACTTCTCTTTGTCCATCAGGTCGAGCAGCACCCCGTCGTTGAACGTCTTCCGGTCGGCACCCTTCTTCTGGTACCACTCCTTCGTGAGCAACTTCAGGTCGCTGGTCTCGACGACCGCGGCGTTCCCGACCGCGCCGGTCACCTTCGCCTGCGCCGCCCGCACCGTGTCGATGCCCTTCTTGCCCCCGCCCCACACGACGCCGTAGTTGCGGTCGGGATGCCCCGGGTGAATCTTCGCGATCACGACGGGCAGTTTCGGGGCGCCGAAGTCCTTGCGCACCTTCGCGACGAGTTCGGTCAGGTTCGCCTCGTAGGCCTCGGCGTGGGCACCCTTGACCGCGTCCGATTCGCCCTGCAGCCAGAAGAACCCGGCCACCTTCGCGCCGGGCTTCGCCGCGAGCGCGAGGTCCACCCACTGCTTCATGGCCGCGTACGCCCCGTACCCCTTCCACGAGTCGCTCAGGTCCCACTGGTCGGCGAGCGCGGTGCCACCCGGGGCGTACTTCACGATGTAGATCGTGTCCTTGGGCCGGGCCGCGGCGACCGCCCGCGCCACCTCGAACTCGGGGCCGTACTCCTTCACGTCTTCGCCGGAGGTGAACTTCGCGGCATTGGCCCACGGCTCACCGGGGTTCAGTCCGAGGTACCAGAACTCGCCCTTGTCCCCGTGCTCGTAGGCGTCTGTGCCCTTCCAGCCACTCTTCCAGTAGGCGTAATCCTGCCACGTCCCACTCACGGCCGGGAACGTGGCGTCCTTCCAACTGGCCCAGTTGAACCAGAACTTGCCCTTCGCGTCGTACAGCTTCAGCCCCCACGGGTCGGGCTTGCCCTTGTCCGGCAGGGCGTTGCAGTAGAACCCCTTCACGTTCGGGACGACCGCCTTCTCCTTGTCGGTGAACTTCGACGCGGTGTTCGCCGTCCCCTTGCCTTCCATGTTGGACTGCCCGGCGAACACCAGAACCAGATCGTCGGCTCGCCCGGCCCCCGGTAACGCCCCAGCGAGGGCGAGCACAACGAGTGCGCCGACGAAACCGCGGATCATACCCCCGACGAGCGACGACATGAGCTTCTCCGAAGGGCCGAGGTACCTGTGCGGCGCGGCGTGCCCGCCCGCACTCGCACAGACGACGGTCATCGTATTTTCCAACCGCTCCCAGGGCACCTCTTCGGCCTCGTTCAGGTTTCCGACCACGCCAGACAGTAACACGACGCGGGTTTGCCGCACCGGTCTTGCGGAACCACTTGCTCCTCGCCGACCCGATAGTGCGTCGATCACAACCTGCCCGACCAGCCCGGCAACGCCGAAGCGGCTATCGAACCGCTCGCGGGTCACCTTGTTCGCCGTCGAGCGCCCCCAGCAGGTCGCAATTCAGCTCGTGCCGCTGCGGTGGCGGGGCCAGTCGAGCACCGTCAGGGCGCCAATGGGGCGATTGGATTTCAGGGCTGCTCCACCAGCCAGATGTTGCGGTACAGCACGCGGCGCCCGAACGCTTCGAACCAGATCGGCCCGTCCGCGGTCTCCGAGCCCTTGAAGCCGTGCGGCGTCGGGCCGTTGACTTCTAGCTTGTCCACGGTCTGGTGCCCGTTCAGCTTCACCGAGATCACCGCTTTCGCCGTCTTTTTCCCTTTGTCATCGAAACGCGGCGCCTTGAAGTCGATGTCGAGGGTCTGCCAGACCAGCGGGGGGAGGCAAGAGTTCGGCACCTTGCTCGGGTAGGTGAACACGCTCCCGCAGACGCGCGGCGCACCGTTGCCCTTCGCCACCGGAAACTTCGGCGCCTTGCTCTTGTCGTCGAGTAACTTGGGCCGTTGCGGGCTGGTCGCCCCCGACAGGTCGAAATCGAACCCGAAGCTGTCCCCGATCGCCACCTCGTAGCGGGCGAGCATGTAGATGCCCGCATCCGCCCGGCGCCACGGGATGTTCTGCGGCTCCCAGCCGGTCATGAACTCCACGTGCAAGGTGTAGTCCCGGAACTTCCGCTTCGTGACCGCCCCCGCCATCAGGTTCCCTTCGAACATCAGCGGGGCAGTCATCCCCTCAATGTCCTTGCGCTCCTCGAACGCGTCCACGTTCGGCTTCGCGCCCCCGAAGAGCACGATCGCACCCGCGGGCGGTTGCTTCCCCAACGTCGGGCTCTTGCGTTCCACCCGCTTCACCAGGAACTTCTGAGCGCCGCGCTTGAGCGTTAGACCGTTCTCATCGAGGACCGCGCTGGCCCCGTCGTCACCCGGAGAACGGAACTCCACTTTCCCGTCCGACAGGGGGCCGCTCTCCAAAAGGCCGTACCGACCGCCGTCCCAGCCATCTCCCGGCAGGCCGCCTTCCAGGACCAACGCGTGGAACGATTTGTCGCCCCGTGCGACCACTTGAATGCCGACTTGCTTGTCTCCGTCCTTGCCGACGTATTCCCCCTGCAGTTTCAGCTCGACTCCGATCGTCTGGGCATCGAACAGCTTCTTCGCCGCTGCCTCTCCCGCCTTGTCCAGCGGCTGAGCCGGTGCTTTTGCGGCCAGCCCCGCGACCAGCCCGAGAGCCAAACTGATGAGTAACTTGTTCATCGTGGTTTCCTTTCATTGTGTCTGATGGCTGCCGGTTTTACTGGTGGCCGACTTCGGCGGGTGCGGGCACGCGCGGCGCGAGGCCAGTCTTCTTGCCAGTCCTTCAGCTCGGCTCGCGCTAACAGTCCGCGGGGACCGAACCGTCACGGGAGTCGAGTTTGTCTGAAGATTCGAGTTGATCGCGGCGGGAATGGGTCCCCTCCGCGATCGCGCCCCGGCACCTTCACACCAAGAGCCTGTATCAGAACAGCTCGCGGATCCCTTTGGTACTGTCAATCGCCGCCAAGAGGTTTGCGTTGAGCAAGGGACGCAACCGCAGTTGCGGCACGTCGAACAGGAAGTTCAGTACCGTGGCGAACAGGTGCGCCGGCTTGTAGGCCTGCGAAGCCGGTTTCGCCCCGAGGGCGTCGGACTTGCCGATGATCTGACCCATCTTCAGACCGCCGCCGGCGATCAGCAGCGGGGTGAGGTCGCCGTGGTGCTCGCGGCCGCCGTTGCCGTTCAAACGGGGCGAGCGCCCCATCTCGCCGGTGACGACCAGTAGGATCTTGTCCGACAGGCCGCGCTGCTTCACATCTTCGAGGAACGCGGCGACGGCGTGGTCCACCTGCGGCGCCAGCCACTTCAACCCCTCCATGTTCTTGGGACTGTTGTTGTTCGCGTGCATGTCCCAGCCGCAGTCCGAGACGGTGACGAACCCGCACCCGGCCTCGCACAACCGTCGGGCGAGCAGCATCTGCTTGCCCAGCAGGTTGGAGGCCCGCTTCATGTCGAACCACTTCGTCGCCTCCTCGAGCTTGAACAGGCCGCTGGTGTCGTACATCGCCAGCGTCTTCGGGTCCTCCCTGCTCAGGTCGAACGGGTTCGTGCTGCCGGTGATGATGTCGAACGCCTGCTGCTGGTACTTGTCCGCGCGTGCCAGGGCGCCGTCCTGATCGACTTTGCGGCGAACTGAGTCGAAACCGGCGAGGAGCTGACGTCGATCGTCAAATTGCTCGCGCGGCATGGTGAGCGTCATCGCCTGCCTGAGCTGTGAGCCACCCGAGGGGTTGAATGCCTCGAACTGCGGACCGAGCGTTCCTGTCTGTGTGAGTGTCGGCAGAGCGGTTGTCTCGAAGTTGCTGCCCAGCTTCAAGCCTTCTTGCACGGCTTCGGGGAGTAGCAGGACGTTGCTGGGCAGGCCATCCGGAGTCACAGTCGTGCCGAGATGTGCGTAAGCCGCACTGAGTGATGCCTTGGTCACGTTGCCGCCGGTGGTGACGGCCTCGTAGGTGTGCCCGCCGTTGCCGGAGGCGAAGTTGCGCAGGACGGTGAGGTCCTTTGCCATCGCGGCCAGTTTGGGGAAGTAGCGGCAGAACTGGATCCCCGGGTGGGCCGTGGGGATGCAGTCGGTGTGGGTACGGTACTCCTTCGGGGCCTCGGGTTTGGGATCCCAGGTTTCGTGCTGCGATGGTCCGCCCTGGAGGAACAGCAACACCACCGCCTTCGGAGGCGTGCCGCTACTCTCCCCGGCCTGCGCCCGGGCAGCCAGAAGGCCCGGGAGCGTCAGGCCGGACAGACCCAGCCCGAGGCTGCCGACGCGCAGGAACTCGCGCCGGCTCGGCCCCCGGCAGTCGCGTGCGAAGCCCCGATCTTGAATCGTCAACATGCCTACCCCCATTGAGGTTGCCAGGCCCCGTGGCCAGATTACAGCAGGGAGCGGATCGGACTTCCGGTGCAGAGCCGATACGGCCGGCCGAGCGCATCGTGCAACTCCGTGTCCAGAGCGATCCCCAGCAAGTGGTAGATCGTCGCGTGAATGTCCTCGGGGCTTACCAGCCCGTCACGCGGGTAGGCGCCCAGTGCGTCAGACGAGCCGTGGACGCGTCCCCCTTGAATGCCGCCGCCGGCCATCAGCGCGCTGTAGCATTTCGGCCAGTGGTCGCGGCCGCGCCGACCAGGGTCTTGCCCGCGCCACAGGGCAGCACCACGACCCCGGACCCACCGGCCCAGAACGAGTCGGCGGCCATCTCCTGGTAGTCGCGCAGGACC
>SXGT01414969.1_pt1 | contig 10548 bp, 5 predicted proteins | sample 3176221 | NCBI WGS metagenome assembly SXGT01 (sample SAMN11356862, study PRJNA531348) | freshwater metagenome | isolation source: freshwater sample F1-120 | place: China: Fuxian Lake, Yuxi | collected 2017-12-25
GATATGCGCGATGATCGAGAAATTGCGAATGAAGCGTTGATCCATGTGGTGCGGTCGTATCAGCGGGCGTTAACGCTGATCAAGCGGCAACACCTGTTGCGGATACGCCGGGCCGATGTAGTCGGTCCTCGGGCGAATGAGCCTGTTGTTCGCGTATTGTTCCAGCACGTGCGCGGTCCAGCCGCTGATGCGGCTGACGGCGAAGATCGGGGTATACAGCGCGATGGGAATGCCCAGCGAGTAGAACATCGACGCCGAATAAAAATCCACGTTGGGATTCAGGCCCTTGTCGCCCTTGACGACCTGCTCGATGCGCTCCGACATGGCGAACCACTGCGGCTGGCCGGCCTTCTCGCCAATCGACTTCGAGAAGCGGCGCAAGTGTGTGGCGCGAGGATCTTCCGTGTGGTACACACGGTGCCCGAAGCCCGAGATCTTCTCCTTGCGAGCGAGTTTGGCGCGCACGAATTCGCCGGCGCGTTCCACACCGGCATACTGGCCGATGTCGAGCAGCATCTTCATGACCTCGGCGTTGGCGCCGCCGTGCAGCGGCCCCTTGAGCGCGCCAATCGCTCCGACGATGGCCGAGTGCAGGTCGGTGAGCGTGGCTGCAGAGACGCGGGCCGCAAACGTGGATGCGTTCAGTTCGTGGTCGGCGTGCAGCACCAGCGACACGTCGAGCGCACGGGCGGCAAGCGCCGATGGACGCGTGCCGGTGAGCATGTACAAGAAGTTGGCCGCGTGGCCAAGCGCGGGATCCGGGTCGATCGCGCCGCCACCGGCTGACACGCGGCCCCACGTGGCCACAAGCGCGCCCGTCTGGCCGGTCAGGCGCACGGCCTTGCGGTAGTTGGCCTGGGGCGTGTGGACGGCGGCGTCCTGGTCGTAGTGACCGAGCATGGACGTCAGCGTGCGAAGCGCGTCCATGCCGTCTCCGGCCGGCAGTGATTTCATGGCCCGCAGAATCGGTTCGGGCAGCCGGCGCGCCGCGTCGAGTTGCGTCTGCAGGTCGCCCAATTCAGCCCGATTCGGCAGGCGGCGGTGCCAAAGCAGGAAGCAGGTCTCTTCGAACGAGACGCCGTGGTCCAGGTCGGCAAGGTCGTGAATGTCGTACCCGCAGTACGACAACACGCCACGAGCACCATCGATATAACAAATGGCCGACTCGCCTGCGACCACATCTTCCAGGCCAGCCTTGGCCTTCACTTCACTAGCGGTACTCATGATCCATCCCGACTGTTCCCCGCTGCCTCAGTCTGCGATCTTCGGCGCCTTCACCATCACACCATCACCGAGCTGCTGCAGGATCGACGTGAGCCCCACATACAGGAAGCCGAACTGGAACAGCAGAAGGAACGGCAGGGTGCCGTAAATACCGTGGGCCAGCGCATAGATCACCGTTGCCGAAAAGTAGAGGCCAAGCGCCAGCTCGATGATGGGCTGCACCGACATGGCCTGGTGGTATTTCTTGTTCTGCCATCCATCTTTGGAGGTCGAGATGCCGTATTTCGCCGTGCGGGTGAATTCCCCGGGCGCTCCAAACAGGGCCTCGAAGACCGCTTTCGTGTTGTTGACCGCGAGCCCAATCCCGATGGCCATCACGATGGGCAGGTGCTTCACGCGCGTCGCCCAGTCGGCATACAGCTCGCGTTGTGACACCAGATAAAAATTGAACACCGAAGCCGTGGCGACAAAGAACAGGGGCACGTCGATGAGCAGCATCTCGGTCCAGCCCATGTTGTAGCGCACAACCATGGCCGGGAACATCAGGACCGACAACAAGCACATCAGCAGGTAGTTAAAGTTCGCGGTGAGGTGGAAGAAGGCCTCGATTTTCACCTTACGCGGCAGGTCGGAGGCCAGAATCGCGGGCAACACCTTGCGGCACGTCTGGATGCTCCCCTTCGCCCAGCGATGCTGCTGCGACTTGAACGCATTCATCTCGACCGGGACTTCGGCCGGCGTCACCAGGTGAGGCAGAAACAAGAAACGCCAGCCGCGCAACTGCGCCCGGTAGCTGAGGTCAAGGTCTTCCGTGAGCGTGTCGTGCTGCCAGCCGCCGGCATCGCCAATGGCGGTGCGGCGCCAGACACCCGCCGTGCCGTTGAAGTTGAAGAAACACCCGGCGCGATTCCGCCCGCCGTGTTCGAGCACGAAGTGGCCGTCGAGCAGGATGGCCTGGATCTTCGTGAGTAGGGAGTAGTTCTGGTTGATATGTCCCCAGCGCGCCTGGACGAGCGCCACTTTGGGGTCCTGGAAATACCCGACGGTTTTCATCAGGAAGTCGGTGGTGGGCACGAAGTCAGCGTCGAAAATCGCCACGAACTCGCCGCGCGCCACTTTCAACGCTTCGTCGAGGGCACCCGCCTTGTACCCCACGCGGTTCGTCCGGTGCAGATACTTGATATCAAATCCGAGCGCCGCCTGGCGCTCCACGGCCGCCGCGGCGATCTCCCGCGTCTCGTCGGTCGAATCATCGAGTACTTGAATCTCAAGCCGATCTTTCGGATAGTCGATCTCGCACACCGAGTCGATCAGCCGATCGGCCACGTACATTTCATTAAAGATCGGGAGCTGGATGGTCACAACCGGCAGGTCGGTCATGGGCGGCGGCGGCCCTGGGACCCGGTCCTTGTTTTTCATGTACTCGTACACCAGGTAGTAGCGGTGCCATCCGTAAATGCCCAGGATGCTGAGGACAAAAAAATACGCGACGAGAATGAGTGTTTCGTATGGCTGCATGGGCTGGAACCTGGTCGCAGGATATGACCCTGTATCTTACGGACGTGTCAGGCACTGAGTCAAACGAAACGGCCCGACAAAACCGTCAGAATCCACCGCCCCCACGCCCCCCGCCCGGCGGCGGCGGCACCACGTAGTCCCTGGGGGGCTCGGCGTCGAGCAGGTGCCTTACGAAGTAATCCCACCGCCGCCGCATCACGTAGTTGCCGGCCGCAAACCCGTGCCCTGCGTTCGGGATCATCAGCATGTCGAATTCCTTGTTCGCCTTGACCAGGGCGTCGGCCACCAGATACGTGTTGTACGGCGGCACGTTGTTGTCCATGGTGCCGTGAATCAGGAACAGGCGGCCCTTGAGGCCGGCCGCATGGGTCTGGTTGGCCTCAATCGTGTAACTGTCGGTGCCGTCCGCGTTCTTGACGAGCGCCCCCTGGTACCGCTCGCCCCAATCGTCTTCGTACTGGCGCTGATCGTGGTTGCCGGACTCGGCGATGCCCACCTTGAAGAAATCGTTGTACGGCGCCACCAGCAGCGCGCCGGCCGTGATGAACCCGCCGCCCGAGTGGCCCCACATCGCGGCCTTGTCGATATCGATCCACGGATACCGCGCCGCCAGCTCCTTCATGCCGGCCACCTGATCGGGTAGCGTGTTGTGGCGTCCCATCGCACCGTAGTACGCGTCAGTAAAGGACTTCGATCGGTTCGGCGTACCGGTGCCGTCGATGCTCACCACAACGAAACCGAGTTCGGCGAGGGCTTGCCGATCGCCGCGCGCGGCCGTGAAGGCACGAGATCCGACGCTCCCCGACTGCGGTCCGGGGTAGGCCTGGTTGATGATCGGATACTTCTTCGCCGGGTCGAAGTTGGTCGGCCGGAACAGCACCCCGTAAATGTCGTGTTTGCCGTCGGCGGACCGCATCTTGATCTGCATCGGCGGCTTCCAGCCGGTGACGAGGAGCTTTGAAATATCGGCCTTCTCGAGCGGCATGATGAGCGCGCCCGTGGCGCCGTCGCGCAGCGTCGTCTCCGGAGCCATGTCCGGCTGGGAGAACGTGTCAATCACGTACTTGCCGTCGGGTGAAATCTGGGCGGTGTGGGTGCCGTTGTCTGGTGTCAGCGACACGTTGTTCTTGCCGTCGAGCCCGACCTTGTAGAGGTGCGTGTAGTACGGGTCCTGCCCAGGCTCCTTGCCCACCGCCTCGTACCACATCGTGCGTGTGGCTTCATCAAGGCGCACGATATTCGTGATCGGGCCCACGCCGCTGGTGATGCGATTCTTCAGCTGGCCCGTGTTCAGGTCGTAGAGGTACATCTGCGCGGTGTCTTCGCGCTGCGAGTACCAGAGGACTTCGCTCGACTTCCAGAGAATCCGCCACTGCACGCGGGTCTGCACGTGCGTCTTTTCTGTTTCGGTGAAGAGGGTCCGCACTTCCCCGGTCGTGACGTCGGCGAGCTTGGCTGTGGAGTTCTTGTGGAAGCGATCAGTGGAGACAAGGCCAAGCTTCGTACTGTCGGGGCTCCAGAGGTACTCGGACATGTCGAGATCGTCCTCGTCCATGGCGCGATGGAAGTCTTGCGGCATCAGGAGGCGCGTGACCTTGCCCGTGTCCACATCGATGATGACGCGCGTGATCATGGCCACCACCGGATCACCCGCGAGCGGATACTTCCACGCTCTCAGTACGGGATGTCCGCCGTTCACCGGCGTCTGCACCAAATACATGTCCCCGACGTCGCGTTCGTCCTGGTGCTGCGTCGCGACCTTCTTGCCGTCGGGCGACCACGAGAGCGACGGCGCAGCACTCGTGGTCCATCCGGCGTTGCTGGTGGCGTAGCCAAAGTCCTTCACCCCGTCCGTCGTGAGCTGGCGATCCTGCCCCGTCTTGATGTCATGCACCCAAAGGTTCCAATCACAGATGAAGAGCGCCCTGCTCCCGTCAGGGGACATCGACGCAGGAGGCGGGCCCGTGAGACCGGTCACGTTCGGGCCGCACGTCTTGTTAGTGATCGGCATGCCGCCGCGGCCACCACGACCGCGTCCGGCCGCCGCCGGAGGCGTCTGGCCGCCGGCCGGCGGTGTGGCTACTACATCGCGCGTGCGCCTGGCTGGATCGACCACCACATTCTCCGTACCAGTCAGCGTCGTCTGCTGGTACGAGAACCGGCCGTCGGGCAGCCAGGTCGCGTTCACGGTGCCGCCCACGACGAGTCCCGCCAGGGCAGGTGCGAGCATCCTGGTGGCGCGGTCGTAGTCAGCAGGCGTGAACGCGCGACGGTTCTGCGCGAGCGCCGCAGACGTGAAGACAACAAACAGGATGAGGACACGGGCAATCGAGCGGGCCATTGGGGTGCTCCTGAGGGACGCGGGATCAAGTCGTCGACGGTCAGCATCGCACCACGCGGCGTTCAGCCGCAAGGGCGTGCCGGCCACTGCGGGCCGTGCCATAATTGCAGGCTCCCCGGGTGACCTGGGACCCTGCCCATGCAACCTGCTGTTCTGACGGCGCTTGAGTTCGACCGCATTCGCGAGGCACTGGCGCGCGAAACGTTGACGCCGCTCGGCCGCGCCCGCGCCTTGTCGCTTGAGCCATCCACAGACGCCGACCAGGTGCGACATCGCCTTGACGCCACGTCTGAGGCCGTGGCCCTCACGACGAGCGGCAGCGGAATGGACATCTCGGCGCCAGAGGGCCTGCTCGATCTTCTGGACGCTCTGCAGGTGGGGGGACAACCGCTCGAATCGTTGGGTCTGATTGGCCTGGCCGACTTCGTCGATTCAGTGGACCGCGTGTGTGGCGTCATCAGGCGTGCGCGGAGCACCGCGCCCCTGCTCGCGGGCGTCGCGGCATCAGCCGCCTCATTTGCCGACGAGGCGGCAGCCACGCGGCGGGCCATCGCGCCAACCGGGGATGTCACCGACAACGCGAGTCCTGCCCTGCGCGCCATTCGCGACTCGCTGCGCCGGCAACGCGCACAGCTGCGCACCACGCTGGAGCGACTGACCCGAGGCCGCGACACGGCCAAGTACCTGCAGGACCAGATCGTCGCCGACCGCGGCGGACGATATGTACTCGTGGTGCGGGCCGAACACCAGGGCGCCATCCCCGGCATCGTCCACGGCAGTTCCTCCAGCGGCGCGAGCCTCTACCTGGAACCGATCGCGACGGTCCAGACCAACAACGAAATTGTGGCGCTGTCCGATCGGGAAAAGGCGGAGGTGTACCGCATCCTACTTGAGCTCACGGATAGATATCGATCGCGCGCCGACGAACTCGACGCCACGCTGCACGTGGCCAGCGAGCTGGACCTGCTGCAGGCCAAGGCGCGCCTCGCCGCGCACATGCACGCCATCGCACCGGCGCTCTCCACCGACGGGCGCCTCGAACTGCGCGGCGCGCGGCACCCTCTGCTGGGGGGACGGGTGTCGACTTGTGGAAAACTCGCAGAACCGGAAAAGACACCCGACGTCTTTTCCGCAGGCGCGAGTTTTCCGCAGGTCGACGCCCGTCCTTCTATTGTCCCGAATGACCTTCTCATCTCTCCGCCGGTCCGCGCGCTCGTGATCTCGGGGCCCAACACCGGAGGCAAGACCGTGGCCCTCAAGGCCGCAGGGCTGCTGCCGCTGATGGCACAGGCCGGACTCCATATTCCGGTCGACCCCGGCAGTACGCTGACCCCGTTCGCGTCGATCTTCGCCGACATCGGCGACGACCAGTCCATCGCCGCCAGCCTCTCCACTTTCTCTGCGCGCATTGCGCACATCGTCGAGATGGAGCGCGCGCTGGTGTTGCCCGCGCTGGTCCTGCTCGACGAGGTCGGTGGCGGCACCGACCCCGTGGAAGGCGGCGCCCTGGGCGCTGCGGTCATCGAACACTTCCGCCAGCGCGGCGCCACCATCGTGGCGACGACGCATGATGATGCGTTGAAGTCGTACGCGGCAACAACGGACGGGATTGTGGCGGCCGCGATGGGGTTTGTGCCTGAGACGTACGCACCCACATTCCGGCTCGTGTACGGTGCGCCGGGCCGGAGCCTTGCGCTGGAAATTGCCGAGCGCCTCGGCATGCCCGCGTCCGTGATCGCGGCCGCGCGCAGTCGCCGGTCGAACCGCGAAAGCCAGTTGGTGGCGCACCTCGCCCGTGTCGATCAGGAACTGGCGGCGCTGGATCAGGAGCGCCAGACGGTGGCGCATGAACGTCAGCGCGTGGCCGACGACCGGCAGGCGCTGATCTCGCGCGAATCCCAGGTGACCGAACGCGAGGCGGTACTGCGCAAGCGCCTGGATGATCGGGTCAACGAAAAGCTGCGCGAAGCGCGCGCCGAGATCGATCGCGTTGTCGCGCAGGTCAAGACCAAGGCGCAGTCGTTGGTGCACAACGCCGAGCAGCGAGGCGCCACCGGCACCGCGCCCGTGTCGACCGGTGAGATCGGCCAACTGCGCGTGCAGGGACGGTCGGCGCTCGAGTCGCTCGCGAAGGCCGGCGACGCGTCCGACCCGAGTGACACCAGTCCCGCGCTCTCCACCGTACCTGCCGTGGGCGACCGCGTGTTTGTGCCCGCATTCGCGGCCAATGGCGTCGTGACGGGTGTGTCGGGCAAACTTGCCGAGGTGGACATTCGAGGTAAGCGGATGAAAGTGGTGTGGCGCGGTCTGCGTCAGGCGAGTCGATCGGCCACACCCGAGACACCAGCGACCGGCGGTGTCCGCACGCCTGCGCCGTCGAATCTGGCGAGTGCGGTGCGCGAGCTCATGATCGTCGGCAAGACCGTGGACCAGGCCACCGACGCGGCGGAAAAATTCCTCGACGCCGCGCTACTCAGCGACACCCGGCGGCTGCGGGTCGTACACGGACACGGCACCGGCCGGCTGCGCGAGGCGATGGCGAAGTTCTTTCGCGAGCACCCGCTGGTGGCCAGCGTCGCCCGCGCCCCTGACAACGAGGGTGGTGCGGGCGCGACCATCGTGGAGCTGAAGGACTGATGGCCCTTTTTCCACAGACCTTCCTTGACGACCTCAAGGCCCAAACCGATATCGTCGCCATCATTGGCGACGTCACGCCGCTGAAGAAGGCGGGCGCGAGCTGGAAGGGCCTGTGCCCGTTCCACACCGAGAAATCGGCCTCCTTCACCGTCAGCCAGGACAAGGGCTTCTTCAAGTGTTTTGGCTGCGACGCCAAAGGCGATGTGGTCAAGTTCGTGGAGCTGCACCAGAAGATCACCTTCCCTGAGGCCATCCGGTACCTGGCCCAGCGGGCGAGCATGACCATCCCCGAGGTCGTGGACGGGTCGGAAGACCGGGTGGCATCAGCCGAACGCGAGGCCCTGGTCAAACTGCACGAAGACGCCCAGGTTTTTTACCTGGAACAGCTGGCCGGGCCGGCCGGCGCGCGGGCACGGCGGGAGCTGGAAACCCGCGGCCTGACCGAGGCCACCATCGCGACTTTCGGGTATGGATATGCCCCGGCGGCAGGGCGCGACACGCTCAACAGCCTGTTTGCCGGGAGAAAAGTGCCCCTGGGCCTGCAAGTCAAGACCGGGCTGGTCATGGAGCGAGAGAACGGGAGAGTGGCGGACCGGTTTCGGCATCGGCTGATGATCCCGATCCGCCGGGATACCGGCGCGCTGATTGGTTTTGGCGGCCGAGCCTTGGATGATGGGCAGGTGCCCAAGTATCTGAATTCGCCAGAAACCCCAATTTATACAAAAGGTCGGACTTTGTACGGGTTGGACGTGACGAAAGGGGCCATTCGGAAGCACAATTACTGTGTGCTCGTCGAAGGCTACTTCGACTTCGCTCAGGTCTGGCAGGCTGGAATGACTCCGGTTGTGGCCTCGAGCGGTACGGCGTTGACGGTGTCCCAGGCCAAGCTCCTAAAACGGTTTGCCGGGAAAATCGTACTGAGTTTTGATCCGGACGCGGCTGGTCAGGGGGCAGCGGTGCGGTCTTCCGAGCTACTTGTGGCTGAAGGGTTCCAGGTCAATGTAGCCCTGCTGCCGGAAGGTAGTGACCCCGATACGTACATCCGAAAGGCCGGCGGGCGCGCCTATACCGAGCGCCTGAGGGCGTCGCGGCCGTATCTAGAGTTTCTGCTAGACCGTGCTTCGGAGCGGCTCGATTTGAACAGGCCCGAGGGTCGGCGGATGTTCATCGGGCAGATGTTGCGGGTGGCTGCGACCATTCCCGACGCGGCGGCGCGTGACCAGTTCGCGGATCGGCTGGCGCACAAGGCGCGCATCACCGAAGCCGTGGTGCGGGATGAAATCCGGAAAGCCGCAGCGCAGCGGAAGACCGAGGCGCCGGCCGTCGCGGTGCCGGTAACGGCCCGCTTGCTGGCCGCGGAGCAGGGGTTGTTGTGGACGCTGGTGCATCAGCCGGTGGAAGGACTGGCGGCGCTGGCGCACCTGGAGCCCGGTGATTTAGATGGCCTGATGTCGGCGCCGGTGTTTCTGATGGCGCAGAGCCTGGCCAAGATGCCGGCGGATGTGTTGCCCGACCTCCTGCAGGAGCGCCTGAACGAGGGCGAGCGGGCGCTGTTGGCGCGCGCGGCGGGCACCGAAGCGGCGGCGCCGCCGACTCAGTGTGTGAACGCCCTGAAGCGGCGGCGATTGGAACGGGAGCGGTCCGAGGTGCAGGAACAGATCGATCGCCTGCAGGCATCATCGGGCACGGGAAGCCACCCGCAGTTTGCGGAGTTGTGGGCACGGAAGTTGGAGCTGCTGCAGCGGCTCGAGAGTTTGAACGGTTAACGCGACGTCAGGAGAGAAACCTTGTCCATTGAGGAAAAGTACGACGAAATCAAAGCGCTCATTGCCATGGGCAAAGAGAGGGGCTATCTGCTCTATGAGGAGATCAACGAGCTGTTGCCCGCCGATGTGACGTCGGCTGAAGAACTCGACGACCTGTTCAGCGCGTTTGGCGCGGCAGGCATCGAGATTGTGGATTCTGAAAAGACGTACCGCGACGAGAAGGGCAGCGGCGAGGAAACCGAGGGCGGCGGCGGCAGCAGCGATCTGGACCTCACGCCCGGCGCACTCGACAAGACTAACGACCCGGTGCGCATGTATCTGCGCGAGATGGGTACGGTGCCGCTACTCACCCGTGAGGGCGAAGTGGCGATCGCCAAACGTATCGAACGCGGCAAGCTCACAGTCATCAAGCTCATTTCCCGCACCTCGAAGGTAACGAAGGAAGTGGTGGAGATGGGCGAGCAGCTCAAGCGGGGCGAACGTACCATCCGCGAGCTGGCGGTCTTCAACGAAGAGGAGATCACGGACGAAAAACTCGAACGCCGGCGCAAACAGTTCGAGAAGCAGCTGGATGCCGTACGCCTGGCGCAGGAGAACGCGGTCAAGATTGAGGGAAAGATCGGCGACGTCCCCAAGGCCGAGAAGCGGAAATACCGCAAGGCCCGTTGGAAGATCCTGCGCGCGAAGGTGGCCACGGCACGTGCCATCCGGAAGATCGAATTCACTGAACTGGTCAAGCGCCAGCTGATCGAGGGCCTGAAGTCGGCCGTCGAAGATATCCAGTGGAAGCAGAAGGAAGTCCGGCAGATCGATCAGAAGCTGGAACCCAAGGGCAAGCAGAAGAAGCTGCGCGAGGAAGAAAAGAAGATCCTGCTCAAGCATAAGGAAGAGCTGCGCAAGGAAATTCGCGCCATGGCGCTGAAGCTGGAACAGTCGACCGATGACCTGACGCTGATGCTGCGGACCATTCTTGAGGGCGAAGCGCAGGCCGAGCAGGCCAAGAAGGAACTGGTCGAAGCGAACCTGCGACTAGTGGTCTCGATCGCGAAGAAGTACACCAAC
>SXGT01689540.1_pt1 | contig 10547 bp, 8 predicted proteins | sample 3176221 | NCBI WGS metagenome assembly SXGT01 (sample SAMN11356862, study PRJNA531348) | freshwater metagenome | isolation source: freshwater sample F1-120 | place: China: Fuxian Lake, Yuxi | collected 2017-12-25
CAGCTACGCCACCATGCAGGGCTTTGGCGTGCACACCTTCCGCATGGTCAATGCCGAAGGCGATTCGGTGTTCGTGAAGTTCCACTGGAACCCCGTGTACGGCACGCATTCGCTGGTGTGGGATGAGGCCGTCAAGATTTCCGGCGCCGATCCGGATTACCACCGCCGCGACCTGTGGGAACGCATCGAAGCCGGTGCCTACCCCGAGTGGGAACTGGCCCTGCAGGTGTTCACCGAAGAGCAGGCCGACCAGTTCAGCTTCGACATCCTGGACGCGACCAAGATCATTCCGGAAGAGCTGGTGCCGCTGCGTCCCGTGGGCCGCATGGTGCTCAACCGCAACCCAGACAACTTCTTCGCCGAAACCGAGCAGGTGGCCTTCTGTACCGCCCACATCGTGCCCGGGCTCGATTTCTCCAACGATCCTTTGCTGGCCGGTCGCATCCATTCCTATGTGGACACGCAGATCACCCGCCTGGGTGGCCCGAACTTCCATGAGATCCCGATCAACTCGCCGCTGGCGCCGGTGCACAACAACCAGCGCGACGGCATGCACCGCCAGGCCATTCCGCGTGGGCGCGTGAGCTACGAGCCCAATTCGCTGGCTGGCGGCTGCCCGTTCCAGGCGGGCGCGCAGCAGGGCTTCATGTCGGTCCCCGCGCGCATCCAGGCCAAGGAAGAGCAAGGCAAGGTGCGCGCCAAGCCGGAGAAGTTCGCCGACCACTACACGCAGGCCACGCTGTTCTTCGAAAGCCAGAGTCCAGTGGAGCAGGCGCACATTGCGGCCGCGTTCCGATTCGAACTGTCCAAGGTCACGGTGCCTGCCATTCGCGAGCGCATGGTGGCGTCGCTGCGCAATGCGTCCGAAGCCCTGGCGCAGCAAGTGGCCCAGGGCCTGGGCATGGCCGTGCTGCCCGACGCCATGCCGCGTGCGCTGGAGAATCCCGCGATGCCCGAGGTGACCAAGTCGCCGTCCCTGTCGTTGCTGGCTCGACCCGGCGACGGCTCCATCAAGGCGCGCAAGATCGCCATCCTGGTGGCCGATGGCGTCAACGGCCAGAGCGTGATGGACGTGCACGCCGCGCTGTTCGCCGAAGGCGCGGTGCCGCGCTTCGTCGCGCCCCGCATCGGGCCGGTGAAGACCGCCGACGGCGTGGCCATCGATGCCGATGCCTCGCTGGAAAACGAGCCGGGCTTCCTGTTCGATGCGCTCGTGCTGCCCGATGGTGAAGGCGTGGCCGACGCGCTGTCCGCCGACGGTCACACGATGGAGTTCATCCGCGACCAGCACCGCCATTGCAAGGCCATCCTGGTCATGCCGGGCTCGCAGGCGCTGATGGAAGCGGCCGGCATCGATGGCACCCTGCCGTCGGGCGACGCCGATCCCGGCATCTTGATGGGCTCCGACGTGGACGCATTCATTGCGGCCATGGGCAAGCACCGCCACTTCGCTCGCGAGACCGATCCGCCGATGGTCTGAGGCTGTTGTCAGCAGAAAGGCCGGACCGCAAGGTCCGGCCTTTTTTTCGTCAGGCCTTCAGGAGATAGGCGATCTCCGTTTGAGGCCGACCTTCCGAGGGGTCGCTCAGGTAGGTTTCGATGCGCGAAGTCCAGTCGGTCGCCTCGGCGCGCTGGTGCGTCTGGAACTCGATGCCCTCCTGCCGCGCCCAACGTTGCAGATGCTCGTTGGCCGCCACCAGCCCATCGAGCGGTCCCTTGTGCACCAGCACAGCGTAGCGCCCTTCGGGCACCTCATTGCCCCTCACGCGGCCATCGCCGGGCGGCGCTTCGTCCACCGGCAGGCACACCTCGATTTCCATTTTGTCAGGCATGTCGATCATCCGGTACCGCACGAACATGGGCCCCGTTGGGGCCATCTCCCTCGCCTGCATCCACTGTTGCAGTTCCGCCAGGTGCTTCTCGATCTCGCGGGCTTCTTCGGCCATCGACGTGAAGACAGGAATGCCCACGTAGGGCAGAGCGGGGCGGGTTTCGACTCGGGGCTGATCGGTCATGGTGGGGCCTTTCTGGATGATGATGGCCGAAAGGGGCAATCGCCGTGCCGCGCGGGTGACGCCCATGCCTGGCCGATTCGCCGCCCTGACGCACGCCGTGTTTCACGCACAGCGGGTGTGCTTCAATGGATCGGCACACACCGGTGTTTCGCCTTGCCCCTCCACACCTTCATCACCCAGAACCTCGACGCCATCCTGCTGGACTGGGTGGCTTTCGCGCGCGAGCTGCAGCCAGCCGGCGGCCACCTCGATGAAGCAGCCCTGCTCGACCACGGCAGACTGATCCTGACGGAGATTGCGGCCGACATGCAGAAGCCGCAGAGCGATGCGGAGCAGCAGGAAAAGTCGGAGGGCAACCAGTCCGGCGCCTCCGATTCGCCTCAGGTGCCGTCCCGCACCCACGCGCGCCAGAGGAAGCGGCAGGGTTTCAACATCGAAGAACTGGTGGCGGAATACCGGGCCCTGCGCGCGACCGTGTTGCGACGCTGGTCAAAGGCCCCTGGCGATCTGCAGGACAACGAGCTCGAGAGCGTCACGCGCTTCAACGAAGCGGTCGACCAGGCCATTGCAGAGTCCCTGCAGACCTTCATGGAAGAGCTCGACGGCTCGCGCGATCTTTTTCTCGGCGTGCTCGGGCACGACCTGCGCGGGCCATTGAGCACGATCGCCAATGTGGCGAACCTGCAGCTGCACACGCGTCCGGACGACACGCGGCAGGCGTCGATCGTCCTGCGCAGCGTCACGCAGATGAAGGTGCTGCTGGACGATCTGGTGGAATACGCGCGGCATCGCCGCGGGACGGGCTTCGCCATCGACCCCCACGCGTTGCATCTGGGCGAGTTCACCCGCAACACGCTGGACGAGATCGCGGCCATCCGGGACGGGCGTGCCATTCACCTCGACATCCAGGGCGACCTGCAGGGGGAATGGGACGCGCGGCGCCTGCACCAGGCGCTCTCCAACCTGATCTTCAACGCGCTGAAATACGGTCAGCACGATGCGCCCATCTTCATCACCCTGGACGGCACATCGGCCAATGAGGTGAGGCTGGCGGTGCAGAACACCGGCAAACCGATTCCCGAAGCCGCCATGGCCACGCTCTTCGATCCCTTCGTGCGCGCCGGCGCCGAAGACGCGAGCGCACCCACCGCCTGGGGCACCGGCGCCGGCATGGGACTCGGGCTGTATGTGGTCCAGGCAATCGCCAAGGCGCATGGCGGCTCGGTGGAGGTGGTTTCCAACGCCACCCTGACCCGCTTTTCCCTCCACTTGCCCCGCAAGCGGCTCTCAGCCACCGGCTGACTGCACGGTTCGTCGACCTCGTTGCGGCGCTGCATGGGTTCGATGGCGGCATTCGATCCCGTGATCGAGTACCTGGAACTCGATGGCTCGAATGGCGGCACCGCTTTGGCTCTGGGCGTTACTCGGCTACGATGGCGCAGGTCGGTCAGGAGCGGACATGCGATTTCGCGAGTCCGGAGGGTCGGCACGGACATCGGCATGCAAGACATCGTTGATCGCATCTGGGACGTCATCGTCATTGGCACGGGGATGGGAGGAGGCACGGCAGGGCGGGCGCTCGCCGAATCGGGCAAGTCGGTGCTGTTCCTTGAGAAAGGACGTCAGGGCCTTCGCACCGAGCGACATGGCATGGACCAGACGCTCACCGATTCCGTGGCGCGGGCCGTGCGGGGTTTCTGGCCCGATCCTGTGCGCGGCACGCTCAACGGAAAGCAGCAGACCTTCTTTGTGCCCATCGGCAGTGGGGTCGGCGGCAGTTCGGTGTTTTACGCAGCCACGCTCGAGCGACCGGAACCCCACGACCTGGACCACAGCGACGCGAAGCCCCATCCCAGTGGCGGCTGGCCCGTGAGCTATCAGGAAATGCGGCCCTGGCTGGATGCGGCCGAGGCCATGTTCCAGGTGCACGGTGAGCCCGACCCCCTGTGCGAGTTCGCGTGTCCGGGGCTGGCCGAGCCCAAGGCACCTTCCAGCGGGCATTCGGCCATCGTCCGGCGACTGCGGGCCAATGGGCAGCATCCCTACCATCTTCACAGCGCCGTCGCTCATATCGACGGGTGCCTTGAGTGCCTTGGTGTGAAATGTCCCCGCGTGTGCAAGATGGACGGGCGGTCCGCGGGTCTTGAGCCGGCACTCGCCACAGGTCGCGCCGTGCTGCTGGACGAATGCGAAGTCGTCGCCTTGCGCGGTTCGCCCAACCACGTCTCTCATGTGGAAGCCGTTCGCCATGGAAACCATCTGGTGTTGCGCGCGCGGCAGTTCGTCCTTGCCGCGGGCGCCCTGAGTTCTCCACGGCTGCTGCTTGCATCCCACACGGCGTACTGGCCGCAGGGTTGTGCGAATCAAAACGGCCAGGTGGGTCGAAACCTGATGTTTCACCTGAATGAGATCTTTGCCGTGTGGCCGCCGCATCTGAAGGACACCAGCAAACCGAGCAAGTCCGTGGGTTTGAGGGATCTCTACATGGTGCAGGGCCAGCGCATGGGCATGGTGCAGGCCATGGGCCTCAACGTGTCCTACCCGTTGATCGCCGCCTTCCTCAAGGAGCAGATCGAGGAAACCAGGCTGCGCCAGTTCTCGGTGCTGGCACACCTTGCTGCCTGGCCCGTTTCCATGATCCTGGGCACGGCCAACCTTTTCGTGGGTGTGCTGGAAGACATGCCGTATCCCGAGAACCGGGTCACGCTGGACAGGGAGCAACCGACTCGAATCCAGTTCGAATACACGATGCATCCGGAGCTGTTGCATCGACGCAGACTGTTTCGCAAAGCGATCCGGCGGGCATTCAAGGGAATGTGGCCGGTTTTTGGCGGCCTGGCGCCCAACCTGAACTACGGTCATCCCTGCGGCACGTTGCGCGCCGGGACCGATCCGGCCCACTCGGTCGTCAATGCGAAGGGGCGCGCGCACGGCATGGCCAACCTCTTCGTGGCGGACGCGTCCTTCTTTCCCACCTCCATGGGCGTGAACCCCAGCCTGACCATTGCAGCAAATGCCTTGCGCGTGGCGCGTGAAATGAGCCATTCGACATGACCGACCTTCCACAGGGTCTAGCCATCGTCACGGACGCCGAAGCCGCCCTGGGTCGGTCCATGGTGCTCGAGTTGGTGCGCAAGGGCATTCGCGTGGCCGGGTTCGGGCAGGGCCAGTTGCTTGCCGAGACCGCGAGGCTGGCCGGTGGAGGCTTTCAACCTTGCAAGGTGGATGTGAGCCAGGCAGACGAGGTGAGTGCCGTCATGGAACAGCTCGCGCGTGAGCAGGCGCCCGTGAGCATTCTCATCAACAACGCCGCCGTTCATTCCCGGTTGGATTTTCTGGATGAAACGCCCCGCAGCTTCATGCACAGCGTTGCCATCAACCTGGGGGGCATGGTCAATTGCAGCCACGCCGCGTTGCGGCTCATGGTGCAGACCGGCCATGGGCGGATTCTCAATGTCTCGAGTTTCGCCGACCTGGCTCCCTTGCCGGCCAGCAGCGCGTACGTGGTGTCCTGTGGGGCGGCCCGGATCTTCACGCGGGCGCTCAGGGCAGACATCGAGGACCGTTTCCCCGACATCGTCATCAACGACTGGATCCCGGGCTTGCCGGCCACGAGACTGGACAGTGTGGAAGGCATGGCCAGCGTGAGAAGCGCGGCGCTCTGGGGGGTTGAACTCGCGCTCTGGAAAGAGGCTTCGCTGAGCGGGACCATCTGGGAACGGGACATGGAGGTCCTGCCCCTCAGGTCGTTGAGGCGTCGGATCAAGGACACCATGCTCCTGCGCACCCGCAAGCCGCGCTGGCTCAGCGGCGCTCAGCACACCTGAAGGCTTGGTTCTCTGCGGGGCCGCTTGCCGGGAGCGGGAGCGTCGCTTGCCCCATCAGCGCCATACCTCTGCCAGGAACACCCATGGAAGTCGCCGCGTGGGCATTTATTGTCGGAAGCCTGCTGGTCTTGATGGGTCTGAGTGGTTCGGCGCTCAAGCATCTTCCCCTCAGCACCGCCATGCTCTACCTGCCGGTCGGGCTGGCCATCGGCCCGCTCTGGTTGGACCTGGCCCGGTTCGACCCGATGGCCGATGCGCAGCTGCTCGAGCACCTGACCGAGTTCGTGGTGGTGGTTTCGCTGTTCTCGGTCGGGCTCAAGCTGAGCGTAGAAATCGACGACCGGCGCTGGCTGCTGCCGCTGCGTCTGGCGATGGGTTCGATGGTGATCACGGTGGGACTCATCGCGCTGGCCGGCCTTGCGCTGGGTCTGCCGCTCGGCGCGGCCATTCTGCTGGGCGCGATCCTGGCGCCCACCGACCCGGTGCTCGCGTCCGACGTGCAGGTGTCCGACCCGGAAGACCGCAGCCGCCTTCGCGTGGCGCTGACGGGCGAGGGCGGCCTCAACGACGGCACGGCCTTCCCCTTCGTCATGCTCGGCCTCGGTCTGCTGGGCCTGCACCCGCTGGGCGACTGGGGCGTGCGCTGGTTTCTGGTGGACGTGGTGTGGGCCGTGTGCGGTGGGCTCGCCATCGGCGCCGGCCTGGGCACCTTGATGGGCCGGCTGGTGCTGTACCTGCGCACGCGCCATGCGAACGCGGTGGGCTACGACGACTTCCTGGCGCTGGGCTTGATCGCACTGTCCTACGGTGTGGCGCTGGCCTTGACCACGTACGGTTTCCTGGCGGTGTTTGCCGCCGGCGTGGCGCTGCGACGGGTCGAACGCCACAAAACAGAGGCCAGCCGGCACGCGCGTGACGTGCCCACGCCGCAGGCCGAGGACGTCGTCGAACAGGCCCTCGCCACACCCGAGCCGCCGGTGGACGCCGACCACATCGCCACCCACCCTGCGCATGCGCCGGCGTTCCTGGCGCACGCCATGCTGGGTTCGACCGAGCGCATCGAGCGCATCGGCGAGGTTGCGGCCGTCGTGTTGCTGGGCGCGATGCTGTGGGCGGTCGACTGGTCGCTCGTCACGTGGTGGTTCGTGCCCTTGCTGTTCTTCGTGATCCGCCCGCTGGCCGTGGCCGTCGGGCTCGCAGACAGCCCCATCGCCGGCACCCAGCGCCGGCTGATTGCGTGGTTCGGTGTGCGGGGGATCGGCTCGCTGTACTACCTGGGCTACGCCATGACCCACGGCCTGGACCCCGCCGTGGCCAGCACGCTCGTGGCACTTACGCTCACCGCCATCGTGGCATCGATCGTGGCGCATGGGATCTCGGTGACGCCGCTGATGGAACGCTACGAAAGGATGCGCGGGCGCGGTGCTGCGCGGGATCGGGACGGCGCTTGAGCGTCCCACGGCGTGCTTCTCCGGCGTGGTATTTTCCGGGCTTCGGTCTGGCAGACCACGTACAGGAGATGAACCGATGCAGCAGCATGAGAATTGCGATGTCCTCGTCGTGGGCGGCGGCCCGGCCGGCTCGACCATGGCGGCGCTGCTGGCGAGGGAAGGCCGCCAGGTGGTTCTGCTGGAGAAAGCGCATCACCCCCGCTTCCACATCGGCGAGTCGCTGCTGCCGGGCAACGTGGCCCTGTTCGACCAGCTCGGCGTGCGGGACCAGATTGAAAAGATCGGCATGCCGAAGTACGGCATCGAGTTCGTTCCCCCGGATCTCGACTATTGCAGTTACGTGGACTTCGCCGAAGGCTGGGATCCCTCCAAGGCGTCGGCTTGGCAGGTGCGCCGCTCCGAGATGGACGAGGTGCTGTTTCGCCATGCCGCCACGCTGGGCGCGCAGGCCCTCGAAGGCGCGAAGGTCTCGGAGGTTACGTTCGACGACGAGGGTGCGTGGGTCGATGCCGACCTGGACAGCGGAGAAACGCGGCGCTGGCGCGCCCGCTTCGTGGTCGACGCCACGGGCCGCGACACCCTGCTGGCGAGCAAATTCAAGTGCAGGCAAAGGAACAAGGACCACAACAGCACGGCGTTGTTCGGCCACTTTCGCGGCGCCCGGCGCCTGGAAGGCAAGCGCGAAGGCAACATCAGCATCTGCTGGTTCGAACACGGCTGGTTCTGGTTCATCCCGCTGGCCGACGGCACCACGAGCGTGGGCGCGGTGTGCTGGGCCTACTACTTGAAAGCGCGCGACAAACCGCTCAAGGACTACTTCTTCGACACCATCGCCCTGTGCCCGGAGCTGCACGACCGCCTGAAGAACGCCACGCTGGTGGACGACCAGGTGCATGCCACGGGCAACTTCGCTTATTCCAGCACGCACGCCACCGGCAAGCGCTACCTGATGGTGGGCGACGCCTTCACGTTCATCGACCCCATGTTTTCCTCAGGCGTGTTCCTGGCCATGCAGAGTGCCTTCGACGGCGCGCAGCTGGTCGCCACGGCGCTGGATCGTCCCGAGCAATTGCCTGCGGCCCGCGCCGCCTTTGAAAAGCGGGTGCGCATCGGCCCGCGCGACTACTCGTGGTTCATCTACCGCGTCACCAACCCCACGATCCGCGACATGTTCATGCACCCGAACAACCGGTTCAAGGTCAAGCAAGGCCTCATGTCGCTGCTGGCCGCGGACATCCACCACGGCCCGGCCTACCGGATGTCGCTGGTGATGTTCAAGCTGATCTACTACGTCGTTTCGGTGGCGAACTGGCGGCGCACCTACGCCGGGTGGAAACGTCACCGGCTCAACATCCGCGACATGGGTCCCCTGAGTGGCGAGACCATCATGAAGGCCCGGTAGGGCCCGCGCCTTCAGGGCCGGACCGCGGTGTATTCGGAGAACACGCCCAGCTCGGTGTTGCGCCTGACCTGCTCGAAACCTGCGCGCTCCATGGCCGCCAGAATCTGCGCCGGCGGGATGCAGGTCTCGATGGTGTCCCAGTAGTAGCGCCACAGCTCGGCGCTGCCGCGCTCGCGGGCCACCACGCGCGCCAGCATCGGCACCACACGGCGCATGTAGAACTTCACCAGCGCGCGCGCCAGCCGGCTCGACGGCTGGCTGATCTCCAGGATGAGCAGGCGCCCGCCCGGCCGCAGCACGCGATGGAATTCCCGCAGCGCGGCGTCCACGTCCGACACGTGCCGGAACGCATAGCCAAAACTCAGGAAGTCGGCCTCGCCGGTGGCGCACGGCAGTTCTTCGGCACGGCCCGCGCGCAGGTCGACGCCGGGCAGATCCACCTGGGCCAGCATGCCCGGGCTCGGGTCCACGCCGATCAGGTGCCCTTGCTCGCCGATCAGGTCGCAGGCCTGGCGCGCGAGAAGTCCCGTGCCGATGCCGACGTCGACAACCCTGGCGCCAGCCGCCAGGCCAGCACGGATCAGCGCCTCCCGCCGGTACCAGCCCCCCGACCCGAACGCCATGGCGCGCTCGATCCGGTCGTAGTCGACCGCGGTCTCGTCGAAGATGCGGCGCACGTACCTCGCATGGTCTGCCTCGTCACGGTAGTAGGCAGGCAAGGGTGCGTGCGGAAGGTGGGGGGTTGGCTCCATCGAATGTCTGCTCCTGGGACCATCGGGCTTGATGGGGTGGGTGGGTAGGCTGGTTGGGAAGCCGCATGGTACGCCCTAGAATGCCTGCGCATCGACCCATGGAACACTTCATCGAAGCCCAGCAACTCAGCTACGCGCAGGCGCTGGCCGAGCTTCGCGCGGGCAGAAAACAGAGCCACTGGATCTGGTACATCCTGCCCCAGCTGAAGGGGCTGGGCCGCAGCCCGATGGCGCACCGCTACGGGCTCAAGAACCGTGAGGAAGCGCTGGCCTACGCCCGGCATCCCGTGCTGGGCTCCAGGCTGGTCGAGTGCGTGCAGACGATCCTGAAACACCACGACCGCAGCGCGGCCGACATCCTGGGTGAAACCGACGCCATGAAGTTCCGTTCCTGCCTCACCTTGTTTGCCGAGGTGGCCCCGCAGGAACCCAGCTTCGCGCAGGCCCTGAGCGTCTTCTTCGATGGCCAACCCGACCCCGAGACCCTGCGGATGCTCAGCAACGCACGCTGAGCGATCGCGCCTGTATGTGCGCAGGCGATTTCCCGCAGCGGCCTCTACGCGTACTCTTTCCGAAGCTGCTTGGCCGCAGCGACCATGTTTTGCAGCTTGCCCTGCGCCACTTCTCTGGGCAGGTACTTCATGCCGCAATCGGGCGCCAGGATGATCTGCTCGGGCTTCACATGGGCGAGCGCCTTGCGCACGCGATCGGCGATCACCTCGGGTGTTTCCACGTTCAGGTCCGACAAATCCAGGCAGCCCAGCAGGAACTGCTTGCCCTCCAGCTGGCGCAGCACCGAGGTGTCCAGGTGAGACTGCGCGGTCTCCAGCGAGACCTGCTTGCAACGGCACCCCGAGAGTTCGGGCAAAAAGGAATAGCCCGTGGGGCGCTCGTGGATGATGGCCGCGTAGCCGAAGCAGATGTGCACGCAGGTGGTGCCCTGCACACCTTCGAGCGCGCGGTTCAGCGCGGCCAGGCCGTATTGGCGGGCCTTCTCCGGGCGGGCCTGCATGTAGGGCTCGTCGATCTGCACCACGTCGGCACCCGCGGCAAAAAGATCCTTGATCTCTTCGTTCACGGCGGCCGCGTAGTCCATGGCG
>SXGT01458153.1_pt1 | contig 10546 bp, 12 predicted proteins | sample 3176221 | NCBI WGS metagenome assembly SXGT01 (sample SAMN11356862, study PRJNA531348) | freshwater metagenome | isolation source: freshwater sample F1-120 | place: China: Fuxian Lake, Yuxi | collected 2017-12-25
ATACTGTTATTTCTTAGGGAGGTAAGAGGGGTTTTAAGAACTGATAGTGACCACTGATTTCTCTAGTGGTCAGTGTGAAAGACAGAGGAGGAGGTGAGGATGGAGTTCCCTTCATGGCTCAGTGGTTAACAAACCCGACTAGGATTCATGAGGATGCACGTTCGATCCCTGGTCTCTCTTAGTGGGTTAAGGATCTGACGTTGCTGTGAGCTGTGGTGCAGGTTGCAGACGCGGCTCGGATCCCGAGTTGCTGTGGCTGTGGCATAGGCTAGCAGTTGCAGTTCCAATTCAACCCCTGGCTTGGGAACTTCCATTATCTGCAGGTGCAGCCCCGGTGCATGCCTTCGCCACCGACCCCAGGCGCGGCATCTTCGTCCTTGTCTTCCTCGCGGTGGTGGTCGGCGCCTCGCTCGCCCTGTTCGCCTGGCGCGCACCGAAGATCGCGCCTGGCGGACGCTTCGCGCTGCTGTCGCGCGAGGCGCTGTTGCTCACGAACAATGCCATCCTGCTGACCGCGGCCGCCGCGGTGATGCTCGGCACGCTGTACCCGCTGGTGCTCGATGCGCTGGGGCTGGGCAAGATCTCCGTCGGCCCGCCGTACTTCGAGTCGGTGTTCGTGCCGCTGATGGCGCCGGCGCTGTTCCTCATGGGCGTCGGCCCGATCGCGCGCTGGCGCGAGGCGAAGCTGCCGGACCTCGTGCAGCGGCTGAAGTGGGCGCTGGCCGTGGCGGTGGCGTGCGCGCTGGTGGTGCCTTTCGTCATGGGGCAGTGGAGCGCGATGAAGAGCTTCGGCCTGCTGCTCGCGTTCTGGATCTTCGCTTCCTCGATCGCGGCCTTGCCCGCCCGCCTGCGCACCATCGGCCGCGCGCAGCTCGGCATGCTCGTCGCGCACGCGGGCATGGGCGTGTTCGTCGTCGGCGTGGCGATGGTCAAGGGCTACGAAGTCGAGCGCGACCTGAAGATGGAGCCGGGGGACACCGCGACGGTCGGCGCCTACACCTTCCGCTTCGAGGGCGTGCGCAACGTCGAGGGGCCGAACTACGCCGCGGCGCGCGGCACCGTGGCGGTGCTGCGCGGCGGCGAACGCGTGACGACGATGCATCCCGAGAAACGCATCTATCGCGTGCAGCAGATGCCGATGACCGAGGCGGCGATCGACAGCGGGCTGGCGCGCGACCTCTATGTCTCGCTCGGCGAGCCCGTCGGCGGGCGCGCATGGACGGTGCGCATCTATCACAAGCCGTTCATCTCGTGGATCTGGATCGGCTGCGTGGTGATGGCGTTGGGCGGCCTGCTCGCGGCGAGCGACCGCCGCTACCGCATGGCGGCGCGCGAGGAGAAGGGGGAACCCGCGCTGGCCGGCGCGCCAGCCGGGGGACAGGGATGAAGCGCTTCCTGATCCCGGCCGCGATCTTCATCGTGCTGGTCGGATTCCTCGCCGCGGGGCTGAAGCTCAATCCGCGCGAGGTGCCCTCGCCACTGATCGACAAGCCGGCGCCGCCGTTCACGCTGGCGCAGCTCGCCGAGCCGCAGAAGCCGTTCTCCAATGCGGACATGCTCGGCCAGGTGTGGGTGCTGAACGTGTGGGCGTCCTGGTGCGTCACCTGCCGCGAGGAGCATCCGGTGCTGCTCGACCTGTCGAAGTCGAAGGTGGTGCCGGTATACGGCCTCAACTACAAGGACAAGCGCGACGAGGCGGTGGCCTGGCTGAAACAGTTCGGCGACCCGTACGCGCTTTCCATCGTCGACGGCGACGGGCGCGTCGGCATCGACTACGGCGTCTACGGCGTGCCCGAGACCTACGTCATCGACAAGCAGGGGATCATCCGCTACAAGCGCATCGGCGCGGTGACGCGCCAGGTGGTGGACGAGAAGATCCTCCCGCTGGTGCGCAAGCTGCAGGGATGAGGCGCCTCGCGATCCTGCTGGCCGCGTTGCTCGCCCTGTGCGGCACGGGCGCGGGCGCCAGGGAAGCGGTGCCCACCGCCGCCGACCCCGCGCTCGAGCAGCGCGCCATGCGCCTCGCCGAGGAGCTGCGCTGCCTGGTCTGCCAGAACCAGTCGCTCGCCGATTCGCATGCCCCGCTCGCCGAGGACCTGAAGCAGCAGATCCGCGAACAGCTCAAGGCCGGCCGCTCCGACGAGCAGGTGATGGGCTTCATGGTCGAGCGCTACGGCGACTTCGTGCTCTACCGGCCGCCGTTCAAGCTCACCACCGCACTGCTCTGGGGGGGGCCGTTCCTGCTGCTCGCCCTGTCGGTCGGCGCGCTGTTTTTCCATCTGCGCGGTCGCCGGAGCGCATCCTCGCCGGGCGAACTGAACGACGAGGAGCGGGCGCGCGTGGCGCAGTTGCTCGAGGGCGGGGGGGAGAAGAAGTGACCGGTTTCGCGCTCGCCGCGGTGCTGATGGCGGGCGTCGCGTTGTTGTTCGTCCTGCCGCCGCTCTTGCGCCTGCGGTCCGCGCCGGCTGGCGAGGATCGCGCCGCGGCCAATGCGGCACTGTACCGCGGCCAGCTCGCCGAACTCGAGCGCGAGCACGCGGAGGGTTCGATCTCCGAGGCCGACTACCGGGACGCAAGGCTCGAGCTCGAACGCCGCCTGCTCGCCGACGTCACGGCAGAGGCGCCGGACCTTGCCGCGAGCCCGTCGCCGTTTGCATCGCGCGGCGTGGGCATCGCGGCAGGCGTGCTGGTGCCCGCGATCGCGCTCGCGGGCTACCTCTGGCTCGGCAATCCCGGCGCGCTGGACCCGGCGATGCGCGCCAGCGCCGAAGCGCAGCATGCGGTGTCGCCCGAGCAGATCAAGGCGATGGTCGGCAAGCTCGCCGCGCGCCTGGAGCAGGCGCCGGAGGACGGCGAGGGCTGGGCGATGCTGGCGCGTTCGCATGCCGTGATGGGCGATTTCGACGGTGCCGTGAAGGCCTATGCGCGGGCCACCGGCTTGCTGCCGCCCAACGCGAGCCTGCTCGCGGACTATGCGGACGCGCTCGGCATGACGCGTGGCCGCAAGCTCGCGGGCGAGCCCTATGAGCTGGTGAAGCGTGCGCTGATCGCCGATCCGAAGCACGTGAAATCGCTGGCGCTGGCGGGCACCGCGGAATTCGAGGCGCAGAATTTTGCCGGCGCGGTGGCCTACTGGGAGCGCATCCTGCCGCTGGTCCAGGGCGAGTCCGGATTCGCCCGTTCGCTGCAGGCCAGCATCGACGAGGCGCGCGAACTCGGCAAGCTTCCATCGGCCGCCTCCGCTGCAGGCCCCTCGATTACCGGCACGGTAAAACTTGCGCCGGCGTTCGCCAGGCAAGTCAGCCCCGGCGACGCCCTGTTCGTCTATGCGCGTGCCGCCGAGGGCGGGCGCATTCCCGTCGCCATCATCCGCACGACGGCGGGGGCATTCCCCTACCGTTTCGTGCTGGACGACAGCAAGTCGATGTCGCCCTCGGCCAAGCTCTCGGCACAGTCCAGGGTGATCGTCGAGGCGCGCATCTCGAAATCCGGCGAGGCCGCGCCCCGCAAGGGCGACCTCAGGGGTTTCAGCGGCGCCGTCGCCCCCGGCGCCACGGGTCTGGAGATCCTCATCGACAAGGCGGTGGAGTAGGCCGCGCTCTTGATCCAGATTAAATCGGCGGTTCTTCGCGGGACCATGCTCTGCCTGTGGAAACGGTCACCACTGACGTTGCGATAATCGGGGCCGGGGGTGCCGGGCTGCGCGCCGCCATTGCTCTCGCCGAAACCGATCCGCAACTGAGCGTCGCGCTGGTTTCCAAGGTCTACCCCATGCGCAGCCACACCTGCGCGGCGGAGGGCGGGGCCGCGGGGGTCATCAAGCCGGACGACAGCCTCGATCATCATTTCAACGACACCGTGGGCGGCGGCGACTGGCTCTGCGACCAGGACGCGGTCGAGTACTTCATCCAGGAAGCGCCGCGCGAGCTGATCCAGCTCGAGCACTGGGGGTGTCCGTGGAGCCGCGAGGCGAACGGCTCGGTGGCGGTGCGCCCCTTCGGCGGCATGAAGAAGCAGCGCACCTGGTTCGCCGCCGACAAGTCCGGCTTCCATATCCTGCATACGCTCTTCCAGACATCGCTGAAGTACCCGTCGATCCAGCGCTTCGACGAGTTCTACGTCACCGACCTGCTGGTGGACGACGGCCGCTGCCAGGGCTTCGCCGCGATCGAGATGCGCAGCGGGCAGATGCGGCAATTTCGCGCCGCCGCGGTGATCGTCGCCGGCGGCGGGGCGGGGCGCATGTTCCCCTTCACCACCAACGGCGCGATCAAGACCGGCGACGGCATGGCGCTGGCGTACCGCGCGGGCGTGCCGCTGAAGGACATGGAGTTCGTCCAGTATCACCCGACAGGGCTGCCCAACACCGGCATCCTGCTGACCGAGGGTTGCCGCGGCGAGGGCGGCATCCTGGTCAACCGCCACGGCCGGCGCTACCTGCAGGACTACGGCATGGGTCCTGAAACCCCGGTGGGCAGGCCCGAGCTGAAAACCATGGAACTCGGCCCGCGCGACCGCCTCAGCCAGGCGTTCTGGCACGAGCAGCGGGCCGGCAACACGCTGCCCACGCAATGGGGCGATTGCGTGCTGCTCGACATGCGCCACCTCGGCGAGAAGAAGATCAACGAGCGCCTGCCGCTGGTGCGCGACATGGCGACCAGCTACCTCGGCGTCGACCCGGTGACCGACCCGGTGCCGGTGCGCCCGGTGGTGCACTACATGATGGGCGGCATCGACACCGACATCCGCGCGGCGACGCCGGTACCCGGCCTGTACGCGGCGGGCGAGTGCGCCTGCGTGAGCATCAACGGCGCCAACCGGCTGGGCTCCAACTCGCTCACCGAGCTGCTGGTGTTCGGACGGCGCGCGGCGCTGAGCGCGATCGAATACCTGCAGTCGGCGCGGCCGGCCGGCAATGGCGCGGCGCTCGACGCCGCGGCGGCGGCCTCGCACGCGCGCATCCGCGAGTTGTTCCTCAGGCCGGGCGGCGCGGAGAGCATCGCCGGCCTGCGCTCGGAGATGATGCACACGATGGAGGAGCACGCCGGCATCTATCGCACCGGCGAAGGCCTGGCCGCGGCGAGCGCCAGGCTCGCCGAGTTGCGGCGGCGCTATGCGGGCATCGCGCTGCACGACAAGACCAACGTCTACAACACCGACCTGCTGTCGGCGCTGGAACTGGGCTCGATGCTCGACTGCGCCGAGGCGGTGGCGGTGAGCGCCGCCGCGCGCACCGAATCGCGCGGCGCGCACCAGAGGCTGGACTTCACCGAGCGCGACGACGGCAGGTTCCTGCGGCATTCGCTGGCGTACTTTGCCGGCGCCACCGCACCGCGCGTGGATTACAGGGACGTGGTGATCACCCGCTCCAAGCCCGGCGTGCGCGATTATTCGGGGGGGCACGAATGACCCTCCGGCGCATCGAGCTCGAGGTCATGCGCTACAACCCCGAGCAGGACAAGGAGCCGCGCTTCCAGCGCTACGCCGTGGACTGCGAGCCCGAGTGGGTGGTGCTCGACGCCCTCAACAAGGTGAAGGAATCGATCGACCCGACGCTTTCCTACCGCTGGTCCTGCCACATGGCGGTCTGCGGCAGCTGCGGCATGATGATCAACGGCGAGCCCAGGCTCGCCTGCAAATCGTTCCTGCGCGACTACGAAGGCGTGATCCGCGTCGAGCCGCTGGCGCATTTTCCCGTGGAGCGCGACCTGGTCACGGTGATCGACGATTTCGTCGCCAAGCTGAAGCGCGTCAAGCCTTACCTCGTGCCGAAGAACGACAAGCCGCTCGCCGAGGGCGAGTTCCGCCAGACGCCGGCCGAGCTGAAGAAGTACAAGCAATACACGCTGTGCATCAACTGCATGCTGTGCTACGCGGCCTGCCCCGAATACGGCCTGACGCCGAAGTTCATCGGCCCGGCGGCGATCTCGCTCGCGCACCGCTACAACCAGGATTCGCGCGACGGCGGCCGCGACGCGCGCCAGGAGGAGATCGCCACCACCGAGGGCGTGTGGGAGTGCTCCTTCGTCGGCGCCTGCTCCGAGGTCTGCCCCGAGCACGTCGACCCGGCAAGCGCGCTGCAGCAGGTGAAGATCAGGAGCACGCTGGACTGGTACAAGGAACACCTGATGCCGTGGACGGTGAAGAAATGACGCGCCGTCCATACGTTCGCGAAGTGCCGAAGTTCCGCTGGTTTTTCCGCCACCCGCGCTACCTGCGCTACATGGCGCGCGAAGTCACCTGCCTGTTCATCGGCGCCTACACCGTCCTGCTGATGGTCGGGCTGATGCGCCTGGCCGAAGGGCAGGCGGCGTGGGAAGCATTCGTCGCCGCGTTGCGCACGCCGGCGAGCGTCGCGTTCCACGTGCTGGCGCTGGCCTTCGCCCTCTACAACACGGTGACCTGGTTCGACGTCACGCCCAAGGCCCTGCCGCTGCAGGTCGGGGAGGAGATCCTGCCGGGCATGGTGGTGACGGGCGCGCACTATGCCGGCTGGGCCGCTCTCTCCATGGCGATGCTGATTCTCGGCGGCGCCTTCTAGACATGGCCAAATCGAACAAGCCGATCATCTGGGGCACCTTCGCGGCCGGCGGTACGGTGGCGGCTTTCTTCGCCCCGGTGCTGATGCTGCTCACGCTGCTGGCTGCCATGGGGCATGCGCCGGAGATCCTGTCCTATGAGCGCATGCACGCCTTCGCCGCGCACTGGTTCGGCAAGATCTCCCTCTTCGGCGTGCTGTCTCTGTGCCTGTGGGGCCAGGCGCACCGCCTGCGCATCACGTTCTATGATTTCGGCGTGCGGGCTGATACGCTGGTGGCGACCGTGGTCTACTTGGCCGCCGCCGCCGGCACGCTGGCGACCGCGGTCTTCCTGCTGCGGATCTGAGAGGAGGAGAAGCCGATGCCCCCACCCCCCATTGCGCTGCGCGAGCAGTTGCGCGAGGACCGCTTCAAGCCGATCTGGACGCTGGAGTTGAACAAGGTCTTCGCCGATGTGGCGCCGTACTACGACCGCGCGAACTACGTCGCCAGCCTCGGACTGTGGGGCTGGTTCCTGCGCCAGTTCATGTCCACGGTGGACCTGCGGCCGAACGCGCGCGTGCTGGACGTCTGCGCCGGCACCAACGCCATCGGCATCGCGCTGCTGCAGCGCGAACCCAGCCTGCAGGTGCACGCCATCGACCGCAGCGCGGACATGCAGCGCGTCGGCGGCGAGCGGGCGGCGGCCCGCGGCATGCGCATTTCGAGCACCATCGGCGACGTGCACCACCTGCCGTTCCCGGACAACCACTTCGACTTCGTCACGCTGCAGTTCGCCTCGCGGCACCTGCGCGTGCGGCGCGTGTTCGACGAGATCCAGCGCGTGCTCAAACCCGGCGGATGTTTCCACCACAGCGACATGCTGCGGCCGGCGAATCCGGTGGTGGAGAAGCTCTACTACGGCTACCTGCGCTTCTGCCTCTGGTTCACGGGTTTCCTGTTCCGCAGCGACGAGTCGGCGCTCAACTGCAAGCGCTACTTCATCAACGCGCTGGAGATGTTCTACTCGGCCGAGGAACTTTCCGGCGTGCTGCGCGAGCACGGCTTCACCGACGTGAGCTACAAGTCCATCTTCCTCGGCATGCTCGGCTTCCATAGGGCGGCAAAGCCGAAGATTTGACAGCTTGGCAACGTTTCCAGTATTCTAGAAATATGGAAACGTCGCAAGCCGTGGATGCCCTGGGCGCGCTCGCGCAGGCCAGCCGTCTTTCGGTCTTTCGCCTGCTGGTGCGTGCCGGTGCGCAAGGCCTCGCCGCGGGTGTGATCGGCGAGCGGCTTGGGTTGCCTCCCGCCACGCTCTCGTTCCACCTCTCGCACCTCACTCGATCCGGCCTCGTCAGCAGCCGGCAGGACGGCCGCTTCATCATCTACAGCGCCGATTTCGAGGGCATGGGCGAACTGCTGGGCTTCCTCACCGAGGATTGCTGCGGCGGCAAGGCGTGCATGCCGGCGGCGCGGCGCAGGGCGCGTACATGAACGTCCTTTTCCTTTGCACGGGAAATTCCGCGCGCAGCGTTCTCGCGGAGGCCTACCTGAACGCCGCCGGCGAGGGACGCTACAAGGGCTTCAGCGCCGGCAGCCGCCCGGCGGGCAGGGTGAATCCATTCGCGCTCGCATTGCTGCGGGGAAAAGGCCTCGAGACCGCCGGCCTGCGCTCCAAGAGCTGGGACGAATTCGGCGCGCCCGGTGCGCCGCACATGGATTTCATCTTCACCGTCTGCGACAACGCGGCGGCGGAATCCTGCCCGCATTGGCCCGGCCGACCGGCCACCGGGCACTGGGGGATCGAGGATCCCGCCGCGGTGGCCGGCAGCGACGCGCAGAAGCGTGCCGCCTTCGAGGCCGCGTACCGCGAGCTGGCCTCGCGCATCGACGCATTCCTGGCGGCGCAACGCAGCATGGAGGCCGCGCGTGGGACGCGATGACGCACCCTTGTTCGCCGCGCCGTCGCTGAACGAGCGTTGCCATTGCCTGAACGTCGAAGTCGGGGCCCTGCGCCGCGAGGTCGAGCGGCGTCTGGGCGAGTCGGGCGCGCCGGCGGATCTTGCGACGACGCATCCGCATCTTTTTTCCAGCACGCCGGTGTTCGTCGGCGCGCACGATGCGCGGCGCATGACCGACGTGGTGCGCGCGGTGGAGACGGCCGTCGCGCTGCCGGCGTATCGCGACGCCGTGCTTGCCTGGGCTCCCGGTATTGCACGCTACGATTCCGGCGCACGCGGCGCGTTTCTCGGTTTCGACTTCCATCTTTCGGCCGACGGGCCGAAGCTGATCGAGATCAACACCAATGCGGGCGGCGGATTCCTTGCCGCCATGCTGGGCGATGCGGCGGTGGCCTGCTGCGGCACCTCGGTTCCGGCCAGAGGCGGCACGCCCGGCTACGAGCAGGCCGTGGTGACGATGTTGCTCGCAGAGTGGCGGCATGCAGGTCATTCCGGCTCGCCGCGCGCGATCGCCATCGTCGACGATGCGCCCACGGAGCAATACCTCTATCCTGAATTCCTGCTCGCGCAGGCGGCCCTGCGCCGCGCCGGCATCGAGGCGGTGATCGCTGCGCCCGGCGGCGAGCCGGTGGACATGGTCTACAACCGCTTGACTGACTTCGCCCTCGCAGCGCCCGGGCACGCGGTGCTGCGCGAGGCTTACCTGTCGGGCGCATCCGTGGTGACGCCGAATCCGCGCGCGCACGCGCTGTACGCCGACAAGCGCGCGCTCGGGTTGCTGTGCGACGAGTCATGGCTGCGAGCGGCTGGACTGGGCACGCGCCACGCCGCGCTGCTCGCGCAAGCGGTGCCGCGCACGGCGCCGGCGCTTGCACGGAACGCCGAGCAACTGTGGGGTGGGCGCAAGAACCTGTTCTTCAAGCCGGTGGCCGGCTATGGCAGCCGCGGTGCGTATCGCGGCGACAAGCTCACGCGCAAAGCGTTCGAGGTCATCCTCGCGGGCGGCTATGTCGCGCAGGCGCTGGTGCCGCCAGCGCGGCGCAGCGTCGTGCAGGACGGCGCGCCGATGAAATTCGACGTACGCAACTACGCCTACGGCGGCGAGGTCCAGTTGCTTGCGGCGCGCCTCTGGCAGGGGCAGACGACGAACTTCCGCTCCGCGGGCGGCGGCTTCGCCCCCGTGCTGGTCCTGCCGTGAGCCTGTTCGAGCGCTACCTCTCCCTCTGGGTGTTCCTCTGCATCGCGGCCGGCGTGGCGCTCGGCCTGGCGCTGCCCGGGCCGGTGCGCCTGCTGGGCGCAATGGAAGTGGCGCGCGTCAACGTTCCGGTCGGCGTGCTGATCTGGGTGATGATCAGCCCGCGGCGGCTGAAGGTCGACTTCGGCGCGCTGCACCAGGTGCGCGCGCACGGGCGCGGCATCGCCGTCACGCTCGCCGTGAACTGGTTGGTAAAGCCGTTCTCGATGGCGTTCCTCGCCTGGCTCTTCCTGCGCCACGTGTTCGCGGCGTGGCTGCCGGCCGACCAGGTGGACAGCTACGTTGCCGGCCTCATCCTGCTGGCCGCCGCGCCCTGCACCGCGATGGTCTTCGTCTGGAGCCGGCTGACCGATGGCGACCCGTACTTCACCCTCACGCAGGTGGCGCTGAACGAAACGATCATGGTGTTCGCTTTCGCACCGATCGTCGCCTTCCTGCTCGGCATTTCGTCGATCACCGTGCCCTGGGACACGTTGCTCGCGTCCGTGGTGCTCTACATCGTCATCCCGGTGATCGTGGCGCAGCTCTGGCGCCGCGCGCTGCTGGCGCGGGGGCAGGCAGCGTTCGACAGGGCGATGCAAGCCATCCAGCCCTGGTCGGTCGCCGCGCTGCTCCTTACGCTGGTGCTGCTGTTCGCCTTCCAGGGCGAGGCCATCCTCAAGCACCCCCTGATCATCGTGCTACTCGCCGTGCCGATCCTCCTGCAGGTGTTCTTCAATGCGGGGCTGGCCTACTGGCTCAACCGCCTCGCGGGCGAGAAGCACAGCGTGGCCCGCCCCTCGGCCCTGATCGGCGCCTCCAATTTCTTC
>SXGT01912119.1_pt1 | contig 10546 bp, 9 predicted proteins | sample 3176221 | NCBI WGS metagenome assembly SXGT01 (sample SAMN11356862, study PRJNA531348) | freshwater metagenome | isolation source: freshwater sample F1-120 | place: China: Fuxian Lake, Yuxi | collected 2017-12-25
CCCGCAAATTAAGTTCCGTTTCCAATATGGTAATCGTGATGGTGTGGCAGCATATCAAGAGTAAGCAGCCATTCGGCTGGCTTATTATTGGTTGTTGGGAATTTCCGCTTTTGGCCGATGCCTGCCGATCAATTCGTTATTATATGACTACAAAGCCTTCAAAAATGGTCACCTAACCTCATCCAAGAACTCCCGCTGTTCCCTTAACTGCTTGGCAATTTGCCTCAGCATTGGCCTAACACCGCCTTTATCGGCATTGCGTGAAGTAGTCACTTTACCCTCTGCTGTGGTCGGTCCTGTGGATTTATCCCAGGGTTGCCATTGCTGAATCTTTTCTGATTGTTTCGCTCGTTGCTCTGCTGTCCAGCGTCTGGCTGCCATGTTGCACCTCTAATAGTTCGTTTGGCTGATTTTGAATTTTTTCCGCGCGCGAATCAGGCTGGGCTGCGCCGTTGTTGATTTGCTGTGGTCCGTTGGCGATGTTGGCTTGTTTGACAATGTTGACCGGCTGCGGGTTTTTGATTTCTGCCAAGGCTTGTATAGTGGTCCGGCATTGTGACTGTGCCTTGAGGGCAAGCTTCATATACACGGCCACGGTATCGCGATATTGGCCCATATTAATGGCGGCTTGGCGGGCCATTTCAATAAATATCTTATCCAGGGTCACGGCCTGTGCGGTCAAGGTCGCTTCCAGGGTTGAGAGGTCACCGTTCTGCACTTTCTTTATTTCGTCCTCCATGACCTGAAAGGACTCGGTTAAATCGACTTTTCCGACGGTGCCTTCAGTGAATAAATTGGCGGTTATGACGTGGCTTGCTAAAGGCTGCATCGCCACTTCCGCCATTATTCGCTCATCAGTCTTATCTTTAGGCTGGTTGATTTTTAAGGTGTTGGACTGAGGTTGGGTGGTTTTTGATGATTTTTGTTTTTGGGTTGCCATGTTTTGTTTTTCCAGTAAATAAAAGTTTTGATTCGGTGCTACACATCCAACACTTCCAGCGTTGATGCGGTTTCAGCGTGCTGCTTGTTCAACATTCACAACACAGGCATTGCGCTATCCTTGGCCTTGAGCATCAGCCGATTCCCATTCACGGCATAACCGAATACCTTGAATACCTTGACCGGTACTTTTGCGAACCTCCATGGCATCCATCTTTAAGGTCTTCAGCGTATCAATCAAGACTTCACGAAAGCGCCGGATGGAATGTGGTGAACGACTATGACGTTGGCACCACGTAAGATAATTGGGATAAAGCCAGACATTGGCCTTTTCGAACTGTGTCTCCACCCCTTGTTCGCGGATTTCGCGCTTATCGCCGATTTGGGTCCACGCGTTGGGTTCTACTATGCAATGCTCAGTAAGCCATTCCGCGACAGGGTTACCTGCTTTCATGGCTTCTAGGTTGGCAATCTGGGTACGTTTGGGCGGATACCTTAATAATTGACCTATCTGCTCGGGAGATAATTGGAGCAGCCAATTGACTAAGCCCGGCAACTCGCTGTGTAAAACAGCCTCTTCACCGCCTAAGGCCTGCCAGGCCTGTTTTTCTTCATCGGTTGCCCGGCGGTCAAAAATCACCGTAATGCGCCGACGCTCCAAACCGCTAGAGTGATCCGTCGACATCAGGTTTTCATTACTGGCCATGATCACCAGTCCGCCAAAAATGAAGTCGCCCGATTGCTGTTGGTGCTTACGTTCAAGCCGAACCGGGTCTTGGCCGGTTAAGGCTTTTAGCGTATCCAGGCTGCCACCGTATTTATCGGAATCGGTGATTTGGACCAAGCGGGCGCCATAGTAACGGGCCGTTTCAAAACGGCTGTTTTCCATCTCTTTCAGGGTGGTCGAGACCGCGTTATGCCGACCGACTAAAGCCGTTGCCAAGCGCATGAACGTGCCTTTGCCCGTGCCACCACTACCGATCAAATGTAGGATTTTTTGTAAATCAGCTCGGCCGTGCATCAGTGCTGCCAGCCAAGCCCTTAATAACTCCAGTGTTTCGCTATCGCCATCAACAGCTGACAGCAACCAGGCTTGAATGCGTGGGCACTCGGCCTCTGGATGGTAGTGGTAGGGCAAACACCAGGTTAAGGCGTTATCCGGCGTAATGGGCTGGAGTTGTCGGCTCTCAATATGCAGCAATCCATTCTGAAACGGTAACAATTGGTGATCCACCCGTGGCAGAGGTAAAAAATTACCGTCAGCGACAATGTCGCGGACATTATTTTTGTAGGCCTTTCTGAAACCAACAGCTGCCGTGCCTTGGTAAAGCAGTTCAATGAACAGCGCATCAATGCGATCAGTACCATTTAAAGGCTCCCAACGGTTACCATCAAAGATATGCCAGGTTTTGGCGCTCTGGACATAAGCCGCAAAGCCACGGACCGCTTCCGCAAGCACCAGTGCACCTTCGGACTCGATCAACAGCGCGGGTTGTCCTGTTTCTTCATTCACCGTCACCAAAATACCCGCAGCTAGTGTCGGATGTGTGCTGGGACGATGTAGGTTTTTATGGACAGTATCGTTTGAAAATGTTGAATGTGTTGGAAGTGCAGGATGTTTTGAAATTCTCCTTTTTCTGGAAAAAACTCTAACCTCTTTTTTAACCTCTGTGGCGATACCCCACTTTTTTAAGCGTGCATAGACTCTAGCTAATTCCTGACGATCCGTTTGATTAAGATCAGAGAGTGCAGCCAGGAATTCGTCATTACACCAAGCGCCGATATTAAAATCCAGTTGGTTGAAAACCTGCTCAATAGCGGAATGACTATTGATTGAGCTGGCTGGCTGTATCACTGGGTCATCAGAATGACCGCTGTTTAATTGATCCAGTCGTGCTAACAAGTTCATCGTGATACCTCGGTATGCAGGCGCATAATGCATTGATAGGCTTGCTGGGCACGTTGCAGATCAGTATCCGACAGTACTTTGCCGGTAAATAGGACTTCTAGCGCCAACGCCAAAATGACAGCTTCCTGCACTAACAACGGAAATAATTCGTAGGTGCTGAATTTGGGTGCTTTGGGTTTTGGACTATAGGTATTAGTCAACCGCTCTGGAAACAGATCAGCCATTGATAAGCCCAGCGCCAGCAACACATCAGAGACGGCGCAACCGGCAAAGCAATGCACTAGCACTCGATCCCCTGTCTCACGAATAGATAAAGACGGTGAACGGTCATCATGTGCAGGACAAAGCGCTAACCATTTACCTTGGCCAGTGGCTTTGACATGCTCCAGGCGATCCAATAACAGACTGGTTTTAGATGAAGCGGTTTTTAACATAAGCCACCGCCTATCACACTAAGCCAGGCCACCGCACGAAAATAATGGGCTTTAAATGCCCTCGCCATTTGGTTACACTGGATACTGAAGACTGTTCGTTGAGCCGCTTGGGTGTCCCCACACCCGGCGGCTTTGTTGTTTATGCTCATGTCTCCCCCCTTAACCGGCCTTGCGGCTTTTCTCGATTTGGGACGACAACCAGGCATCGATCTCGCTTTCCAGCCAACCGACCGATTTGGCCCCCAAAGAAATGGGCGCGGGAAAAGTGCCGGCTTTGATGCGTTCGTAAATAGTAGAACGGGACAGCCCGATGCGGGCCTCGACTTGTTTGCGTCGCAGAATTGTCAACGCGGTTTGGATTTGTTTCGCCATGATTCGCTTTCCTCGTATCGGATTAAAGCGCTCCGGAACCGCCCGGAACATGGCTCTATTCAAGCGTTTTTGGAGAAGTTGAAATAGCTAGGCAGGTTAAGAAAACCTACCGTAAAAAACAGGGATAAAAGGGCGTTAAATTTGTTAGGGGGTAGGCAGGTTAGTTACTGATTCGATCCGAAAAGTCTTAATTTCCGTGGGTTTCAGGGGTGGGTAGGTTAGGATTATGGAGTCTTTGGCGCACCGCCGCCGGGCTGCCAATTTGCCACTTTACTGCAATCTTCAATAGCTTGGTTAACCGGATTCCCGTCATCATCGGTCATGCCAAACATAGCTGCATGTTCTCGCAGCCATTTCTCAAGTGCTTTTTTAGGGCTGATTTTTCCTGAGTCTGTCACCGATTGCCAAGCATGCACAGCCGCCGCAAGTTTGTTTGGGTAACGTGGGCCATTTGGATCAAGATAATCAGGAATATCTGATGCGTCTTTATCATGCGGAAAGAAAAACTCACTACGAAAGCCTTTGCTTTGAAGCCAGGCTTTTAACTCATCTACATCAATTAAAGTTTTCTCCCAATCAGGTTGGTTTTTTACGAAGTAACCATTGGTATAAATACATCCGTTATCTTCTGCAATCTGTTCATACCCAGGATTGAAATATTCGCCACACTCCATCATGTCGACTAATGTCTGCGAATCTTCATTTGTAACTGGCCGAGAATCATGAACAATTTTGACTTTTAATTTGCCGCCAACAACCGCATTTTTTAGTGCAGAAAATGCTGTTTGTACATTATGAGCCCCACGGCTATCAGTTAAGCCCGTTTCAGTCTCAAAATAAATTCCTCCGTTAACGTTGTAGCGAATCAAATTTGGATCATATCCAGCAATCAACGCAGCAGCTTGTTCTACGCTCAGAAAATCAGCTAACCGCCAAAATGGGCTTATGTAATTGAAATCATCTATTTCACTCATTTGATTTTTCCTATCTCTCTATACCCTGTCGTTCCCTTAACGCCTCATATAACTGCGCCGGCCCCAATAAAATATCCCGCAACCCGCTGCGCACCTTTTCCGAATCCAAGGCCTGCTTGCTCATCGTAGTGTGCGCGGCAAAGGCATCGATGATGGCGTTCATCAGTTCATTCGACAAATCGGGGGAATTGGCGAATTGCTCCTTGGTATTATTGGCCGCCTGTTTGACCAGAATTTGCGATTCCAGCAGTTTGCCCTTGATCACGTTGTTGACGTAAACCAGTCGATCATCATCGGTCAATTCCCCCTCGAACAAGTCATTGACCTTGGCGATGATTTCCACCAAATAGGCTTTTTCCTTTTCCTGAACAGAACCCGTGCCGCCCCCCCCATGGGTTCCAGTTTTTTATAGTCGCCGGTTTCCAAGGCTATATCACGTTTGCCGGTGCGCTTCAGATTGTGATGGGTCAGGATCACTTTGGATAAATCAATCCCTTCGCGCTCACGGCCAAACTCCAGCAGCGGCAGCAAGCGCCGATAGAAGATGAAGCGTTTTTCAATGGCGGTATTGCCGTAGTCGAAGATTTGCGACAGGAAGGCATACATCCGCTGGAAGGCGGCCATGTCATGCTTGAAAAGTATCAAGGCATCCAGTTCGTTTTGCGCGTCTGCCGCCGCTTTGCCATCTTCCTTGGCCTTGGCAATATTCAGCTTGTCCTGTGCTGTTTTGAATCGAAGTAACAGCCGCGAAACGACAGGCTCCAGTGCGCCGGCCAGTTCGCTTTGTTTGGCATTCGGATTAAACTCGACGTCCACCACGCGGTTGACTTCAAACTCATCATAAAAACCGGCCGCATCCAGCTTCATGCGTAAATCGAACACTAAATGCGGGTCAGTCACATTCGAGAGTTCGGCGGTTTCGTAATAAGTTTTGAAGGCGGCGAGAATGTCCTCTGGATCGTTGACGAAGTCCACGACATAGGTTGTGTCTTTGCCCGGATAAGCCCGATTGAGGCGGGACAGCGTTTGCACGGCGGCAATACCGGCCAGCCGTTTATCCACATACATGCCGCACAGCAAGGGCTGGTCAAATCCCGTCTGAAACTTATTGGCGACCAGCAGGATTTGATAATCGTCGGTGTTGAAGGCTTCGCGAATGTCCTGCCCTTTCAGGGAGGGGTTCATGGTATGACTGGTTTCGGTGAACGGGTCTTCGCCGGATTGCGGGTCGTTCACTTCGCCGGAAAAGGCCACCAGTGTGCCGATTTTGTAGCCGTTTTCTTTAATGTATTTATCAATCGCCAACCGCCAGCGCACGGCTTCCAAACGACTACCGACCACCACCATGGCCTTACCTTTGCCATTCAGCAGCGGAGCGACATTCTCGCGGAAATGCTCGACGACCACCTGCACCTTTTGGCTGATATTGTAGGGATGCAGCCGCACCCAACGCATAATGCCTTTCAGGGCTTCGCTACGCTCAACTTCCTTGTCATCCAGTTCTTTGCCGTCATGCGCCAGTTTGAATGCCAGCTTATAAGGCGTGTAGTTCTTCAACACATCGAGGATGAAGCCTTCCTCAATGGCTTGGCGCATCGAATAGACATGAAACGGCGCCGGCAGGTTATCAGTGCCCGCCGGCAAATCTGGATTGGGGCGACGACCGAACAACTCTAAGGTCTTGGCCTTCGGTGTGGCGGTGAACGCCGCATAGGTGATGCCACTCTCGGCCGAGCGGTTCGCCATTTGAGCGGCCAGCAGGTCTTCGGTGCTGACTTCGCCGCCATCGGCCAATTCTTGCAACTCTTCCGCCGACAACACTGCTTTCAGCTTGGCGGCCGCTTCGCCGGTTTGCGACGAATGGGCTTCATCGGCAATCACGGCAAAGCGTTTGCCGTGGGTGGCGGCTTGCTCCTGCACGGTCTTGAGCGCAAACGGAAAAGTCTGGATGGTGCAGACCACAATTTTCTTGCCGCCCGATAGAGCGTTTGCCAGTTCCCCACTTTTACTGGCGGATTCGCCTTTAATCGTGGCGACCACTCCGGCCGTGCGCTCGAAATCGAAAATCGCTTCCTGCAACTGACTATCCAAGACGTTGCGGTCGGAGACGACCAGCACGGTATCGAACAGCTTTTCATGGGCGGCGTTGTGCAAATCGGCCAGAAAATGCGCCGACCAAGCGATGGAATTGGTTTTGCCGGAGCCGGCCGAATGTTGGATGAGGTATTTACCACCCGCCCCTTCCTGCAATACGGCGGCGAGCAACTTGCGGGTGCCGTCTAACTGATGGAAACGCGGAAAGATGATTTTCTTAATCTGGTTTTTCTCGTTTTTCTGTGCAACCAGATAACGCCCCAAAATCTCCAGCCAGCTATCCCGTGCCCAAATGTCTTCCCAGAGATAGGCGGTGCGGTGCCCGTGTTCATTGGCCGGATTACCGGCTGCGCCGTTGTCGCCCTTATTAAACGGCAGAAAGCGGGTAGCCGCGCCTTCCAGTTGCGTCGTCATATAGACTTCGCTATTGCTGACCGCGAAATGCACCAAAGCCCCATTGGGAAAGGACAGCAAGGGTTCTGGGTTGCCTTGACCTTTCGGTCGAGACTCACGGTCGAAGCGATATTGGTCAATCGCATCGTCCACGGATTGGGTAAAGTCGGTTTTCAGTTCCGCCGTAGCCACCGGAATGCCGTTCAGAAACAGGCCAATATCAATGGCGTTTTCATTATGCAGTGAATAGCGCAGTTGCCGCACCACGCGCAGCCGGTTGGCCGCGTAGCGGGTCAGAATATCCGGATTGATGGCCAGTGCCGGTTTGAATTGAGCCAGCGTCAAGGGTTGGCGCAAGCCGATGAGTTCAATGCCGTGGCGCAATACATCCAGTGTGCCGCGTTGATTGATGGAATCCCGCAGCCGACCGAGCAACACGTCGCCGGCCTGTGCGCCGTGGTTCTTTTCCAGCGCTTCCCATGCCTTCGGCTGGGTGTCTTTCACCCATGCCAGCACATCCTCCGGAAATAGCGCCCGCTTCCGGTCGTAGCTTACCGCGTCGCCTTGCGCATACAGCCAGCCATGGGCGGCGAGGTGTTCGCAGATTTCAGTCTCGAAATTGATTTCCTTATGCAACGACATAGCGTGATCCTAATTACCGAGTTTGAGTTTCTTGAGATACGGTTTAAGTGCCTGATCCAGACTGTTCATTGCCGCAATCTGGCGAGTCTGGATGCTCTCCCAATCCTCTTCCTGTGAACGGTAACCGCCAGGAATGGTAATTCGCACACGACTAGCTCGGCGGCCGTCCAGTCTTTCCCACTTCAACGTTTCCGGAACCGCTTTTTCAATTGCCTCACGGTCGGCATAGAGCTGATCGAAAATGCGCTCGTTCTCCTCATCGGAGTCCTTGCCGCGATCAATGTAGAGCTCGGCACCGCATTCGTCTTGGGTAATCACATAATTTAGGTTTAAGCCACGGATGCCGCTGGAGACACCGATCCAGGAATATTGGCCCGGTGTGATATGCGCATGTAGCTTGACTTCCGGATGGGCGATTAACTGGGTCCACCAAGCCCGGCGGATGTCATAGCGCTCGGCCAGTTCCTTTTTCTGATGGCCGACCGATTTGGTTTCTTGGGACGGTCCGACAATCACGGTCAGTAGCGGCGCTGCCGGTGACTCGCCAATTCGCACCGCTTCAACTTTAAGTAGATAGAAATCGGCGCTGCTGGATTCATTCAACCAGGCAATCGCGGCCACATGTTCGGGGCGGGGCTCGGATACTATCCAGACCGCCGCGCGGGCCGACATGGCGGTCAGGTAGGTAATCAATTTGCCCAGATGGTCGTGATTGCTTTTTTCGAGCTGGTTCTCGATGATGATGGTTCGGCCGCCATCGTCTTCCGCGACCAAGTCGACGCTGAATGAACCCGCTGCCTGCTCACGGTCCGCGCTGATAAGATTTAGGTCGAGGGCATCGTTTAGCACATCGATATTGTCTTGCAGCCACTGGGTAAAATCCCTGGCTTCGTGCTTCCAGACTTCACGTAACGGCACCCGTTGCAGTTTTCCGATGAAATGTTGGCTCATGCGGCGGCTTCCTCCGGTAATGCTGTAGATACTAGACCACGCACGTCAATCTTGCCGGTGACGGCGGCGGAAACGAGGGCGGTGCGGCGTTCTTGCAGTAGCTCAATGCCGAGCTTGGCTTCGGCAGTGAGAGTGTCGAGTTTATTTGTTTGATTGGCAATGAAATGAATGATTTTTTCTTGCTCATTAAAAGGTGGCAAGCAGAATGCAATGTCTCCAATTTGCTCTTGGGAGAGCATTGGAATTGCAGTGTTACCTAGCACCAATTCAAATAACCCTTGAACCAAAGCGCTTGATAGATAGAAAAACATTAACTTTGGTAGGCAAGAAAAGTTTTTCAGTAATACCAAACTCGGATTGATTGTCGCAGAACCAATATCTGTTTCAACAAACCCAATCTTGCCGCAGGTAGAACCTCGCTGGACTACCAAAATATTTGATGTAGAAACCATGATCTCGGGAGACTCGTAGTATTTCTCCCAAGAAATATATATTGGCTCATCAAGATTTATTTCGCCGGTTTCTGTTATGTGGGTGGCACCAAGAGTTAAAGCACCACTTCCTTCATCAACTTGATCAGCTGTTGTGTATCCGCGAAATCCAATACGACCTTTGATTTCACAGTGATACTTTATTCTTGAGACCTCCCAATGCGCCGGCACCTCGCCTAACCATTCAATGCCGGAATCCTTCATCGGCGTATCGGGGTTCAGGCCTTTGGTGACGGCGTGGGAGATCACCGCCTGCCGCTTTTCCTTCAGCAGTTCGATCAGCCGTTGCTGTTCGGCAATCAGCGCGTCGATCTTGGTGGTTTCGCGATCGAGGAAGGTGGCAATTTTGTTTTGTTCAGTATGACTGGGCTTTAGAATTGGAAATGCCAATAGATCGTCTCTGCCCATTTGCAATGAGTTTGGACGAATACCAGTTAGATACTTGGTGTAGCCTTTGACGTAAATGTCACTTCTCATCAAGTGATGAATATAACGCTTATCGAAATCTGGGCAAATCCAATAACTTCGATATGCTGGACTTACATACCCTTCGTAATCTGATACACCAAGTCCGGCATAGTTAAGCCACATCGTATTCACAACAAGCTGTCCATGACGAACGATTCTGTAACCAACCAGTTCCGAGTCAAGACGGCGACGATTGTCATCATCGTATTCTTTAATTTCTATTCCTCTGTAACCAGAAACAGAAAGCATTTCACCGACTATATCGGATTCAATTTTTTCAGGACTTTCGATAAAGTTGTGACGAAATTTTCCAATTCCCCAATGTTCCGGCACATCGCCCAACCATTCAACGCCGCTATCCTTGTAGCTTTCGTAGCGCGGAAAACTCATGCCGATAGCCCCGCAATCATGGTGAGAATGCGGTCGGTGCATTGTTTGAGGTCTGCATCAATCGCGGCCAACTCGCGTGGCGGCTCGAACACATAGAAATGCCGATTGAACGGGATTTCATAGCCGACCTTGGTTTTATCGTGGTCTATCCACGCATCCGGCGCATGAGGCAGCACCTCGCGTTTGAAATAGCTTTCCACGTCTTCCGACAGCGGCACGTTTTCGGTATCGCGTAAGCTGGAGTCCGGCTGCGGCTTGCCTTTCAGCTTGCCCTTTTCACCGAGCAGGATGTTGCCGTTTTCATCTTTGAGCGGGCGCTCGACCGTAATGGTGCGATAGCCAAAATCGCTATTCTTGAAGATTTTGGAGATGGGCTTTTTACCGTCGCTGGCTTCGATGAATTGCCCAAACAAGCGGGTGATTTCGGCAATATGCTCGTCAGAGAGTTCCTTACGCTTGGAGCCGAGGCTTTTGCGCATCTTCTGCCAG
>SXGT01567176.1_pt1 | contig 10545 bp, 8 predicted proteins | sample 3176221 | NCBI WGS metagenome assembly SXGT01 (sample SAMN11356862, study PRJNA531348) | freshwater metagenome | isolation source: freshwater sample F1-120 | place: China: Fuxian Lake, Yuxi | collected 2017-12-25
GTGGCGGCCTTTGATGCATTGTGCCGTTTTGTAGTCAGTATCCAGGACTTGGAATCAAGCGACGCGTTGGCTTATGCCATCTAGATCGCGCCGACGATTGGCCAGGATCATGTCCTTCTGGTCAACCTCTCCGGCCGTGGTGATAAGGATATGAACACGGTTGAGGATCTTGCGGAGCTGGGCCAGGTGGCCGGGCCGCAGGAGGTGCGCGATGTCGCGCATGGCCTCGCGGGTGAGCAACGTGAGCGCCTCGGGCGCGACCTCGACGAAACGATGGCCGTTGGCCGAGAACACGCCGACGTGATCGCCGGTGAGCTTGCGGTACGGCGTGGCGTCGTCGGCGAGAGGCAATAGCTCGGAGAACTCGAACTCGGGCATCGCGCGGAGGCTAACATGTGCGGTCGCGCGCTGAACGGGTTGCTCACGGGGCCAGTCGCGAGGTCGCGGCGGTCATGATCTCGCTGGCCCAGAGCACCACCGCGCGCACGCGCGCCGATCGCCGGATCTCCTCGCGGACGATGACGTACACCGGGCTGACGTTCTCGTCGGGCAGGACCCGGACCAGCTCGCGATCGTCGTCGGCGATGAGCCGCGGCAAGGCGGCGACGCCGAGTCCGGCGCGGGCGGCCTCGAGGAGCAGCGCGGGGTCGTCGCCGCGGAACACGACCCGGGTGCGCTTGACGGCTGCCGGGAGCCACTCCAGACCGGGGCCGCCGACGGTCATGTGGTCGTAGTCGAGGAGGTCGTGACCATCGAGAGTGCCGGGCAGGACCGGCCCGCGCCGAGCCAGGTAGCTACGCGAAGCGTACAGCGACAGCGCGATCCGGCTCACGCGCCGTGCCGCCATGCCCGGCGCCGACGGCGGCACGTTGCGGATGGCGACGTCGGCGTCGCCGCGCACCAGATCGACGATGCGGCTGGTCGCCAGCAGCGAGACATCGACCTCGGGATGCCGGCGCAAGAAGGAGGGTAGAGCGGGCAGCAGGAGCACCGGGGCCAGGAATGCAGGTGCGGTCAACCGCACGGTGCCCTGCGAGGTGCGGGGACCGACCTCGAGCTCGGATCGCAAGCGCAGCTCGGCGCGATCGACGTCGGCCAAGGCCTCGAGCGCCCGTGCCCCCGCCGGTGTGGGCGCGATGCGTCCGGCGCGGCGCTCGAACATGCCGGGCCGCGCGCGCTCGAGCGCCGCCAGCCGCCGGCTGACGGTGGCCTTGTCGACGCCGAGCCCGCTGGCGGCGACGCTCATCGACCGCGCAGCGCACGCCGCCGCCAGCGTGCGCAAGAGGACTGTCGTTGCATTCACGCATCGAATCGGTGCACAGGCGCACCGAGCCGACCAGGCCCGAGACCCGTACCCCGGGCACAAAGGAGACACCGATGCAGCTCGCCTGGGTGGCCAGCGACGAGATCGTCGCCGTCCGGCGCCGCGTTCGCTTCCGGGTCAAGCCCACCGGCAAGATGGTCGACCAGCGGCAAGTGCACTGGTGGTCGATGCGCGCGGGCAAGATCACCGGCCTCGTGCACTTCGAGGACACGCGCCAGGTGAGCGCCGCCTGCCGCCCCTGACCCTAGCCAAACACCTTGCCCAGGCGCGCCACTGCCTCCTCGACGTTGGCGCGCGAGTTGAACGCGCTCAGGCGGAAGTAGCCCTCGCCGCTGGGGCCGAACCCCGAGCCGGGCGTGCCGACCAGGTGGGCGCGATCGAGGAGCTCGTCGAAGAACTGCCACGACGTGGTGCCCCTGGGCGTCTCGAGCCAGATGTAAGGCGCGTGCTCGCCGCCGTAGACCGCGAAGCCGGCCTTGGCCAGGCCGGCGCGCAGGATGCGCGCGTTCTCCATGTAGAAGGCGATCTGGGCCCCGGTCTGGGCCAGCCCGTCGGGCGTGTACACCGCGGCGGCGCCCTTCTGCACCACGTACGAAGCGCCGTTGAACTTGGTGGTGTGGCGGCGGCTCCACATGGCGTTGAGCGAGACCCGCTCGCCGCCGGCGCCGGTGGCGCGCAGCTCCTTGGGTACGACCAGGAAGCCGCAGCGCACGCCGGTGAAGCCGGCGCGCTTGGAGAAGCTGCGCATCTCGACCGCGCATTCGCGCGCGCCGGCGATCTCGTAGATCGAGCGGGGCAGGGTGTCGTCCTGGATGTAGGCCTCGTAGGCCGCGTCGAAGACGATCAGCGCATCGTGCTGGCGGGCCCACGCCACCCACGCGGTCAGGTGCTCGCGGGTCATCACCGCGCCGGTGGGGTTGTTGGGCGAGCACAGGTACATCACGTCCGCGCCCCGGTCGGGCGGCGACGGGCAGAAGTCGTTCTGCGCCGTCGACGGCAGGTAGACCAGGCCGGGATACCGGCCGTCGGGGCCGGGCGCGCCGGTGCGGCCGGCCATCACGTTCGAGTCGACGTACACCGGGTAGACCGGATCGGTCACGGCGATCACCGCGTCGGCGGCGAACAGCTCCTGCAGGTTGCCGCTGTCGCACTTGCTGCCGTCGGACACGAAGATCTCGTCGGCGGCGACCTCGACCCCGCGCGCCTGGTAGTCGTGGGCGCGGATGGCCTCGACCAGGAAGTCGTAGCCCTGCTCGGGGCCGTAGCCGCGGAAGGTCTCGCGTCGCGCCATCTCGTCGACGGCGCCGTGCATGGCGGTGATGATCGCCGGCGCCAGCGGCTCGGTCACGTCGCCGATGCCGAGCCGGATCACCTTGGCGTCGGGATGCGCGGCGGCGTAGCCCCGCACGCGGCGGCCGATCTCGGGGAACAGGTAACCGGCGGGCAGCTTCTGGAAGTTCGGGTTCGCTCGCATCGCGCGCGAACATATCCGAAAACGCGACGGCCGCCCGGAGGCGGCCGCGTCGACGCAGAGCGAGCGCGCGTCAGTACCAGTTGAAGCCGACGCCGACGGTGCCGGCGGTGACGCTCTGGTCGAAGCTCTCGTAGCTGCCCGAGACCAGGCGGCCCTGGAGATCGATCGAGAAGTTGCGGGCGCTCAGCACCTCGTAACCGACGCCGCCCATGATGGCCATGCCCTCGTCGATGTTCTCGCTCTGCGCCTCGTAGCCGTCGTCGTAGCTGTACGACAGGCTGGCGGCGCCGATGCCGCCCTTGACCCACAGCTGCGGGGTCAGCCAGTACTGGCCGGCGACCATGGCGGTGGCCTGGACCAGGCTGGTGGCGCCGTAGTTGTTCTCCTCGACGGTCTGGGCGTTGCCCTGGACCTCGAACAGGAGCGCGAAGCGCGGCGACAGCATGCCGCCGATGTGGAAGTCGAACTCGCCCGCGATCGGCTCGTAGTCACAGCTGGCGCAGGTGACGTCGTCGTCACCGACCTGCATGCCGCCGAGGCCAACCGAGAAGCCGAGCGCCATGCGACCGGTGCGATCGTGGAATCCGCCGGCGGTGGCGGGTGCAGGCTGCGAGTAGTAGCCCTGGGGCGGAGGCGGGCCGTAACCGGGCTGGGCCGCGGCGACGGCGGGTGCGAGGAGGATGGCGGCAAAGGCGATGAGGTGGCTACGGTTCGACATGGGCTTCCCTCTTGGTCTGGGGGGCGAGTGATCGTACACCCAACTCATTTGCAACCCCTGGCCCAAGGTCGGCTGTGGTCCCGGAGTCCAATCAGAACAGACACTTACTCCTTCCGGAGTGGCCGTGGTCGGGCCAGCGGGCGTGAACGGCCGTTGGTGGTGTTGCAGCCCAGCGCCTCACCCGCGCAGGGGGTGCGCGCTCGCGCTCAGAGGGGTGGTCCGGCGGTGATGGTCAGGGTCTCGCCCCGGGCGAGGCCGAAGGTCACCTTGGTGCCCTCGAGCACGTCCATGAGCACGCCCGCGCGCGACTGCTTCACCCCGCGCACGTCGTGGCCGTCGACCTCGGTGATCACGTCGCCGACCACGAGGCCCGCGCGCGCCGCCGGTCCACCCGCACGGATGTGCGCGACCTTGATCTGCGATAGCTGCGGATCGAGGTCGGGCGCCTGCTCGGCAGTGGTGAAGCCGAAGTCGCCGTCGGGTTCGTTGGGCTTCTTGCGGCGCCGGAGCACCTCGACGTCGCCGACGTCGACCACGTCGGCGGCCGCGATCTCGACGTAGACCCGCGTCCACGCATACGGTGACGATTCCCAGTCCATCGGCCAGGCCGTGACCCACACCTTGCCGGTCGGCGAATTCTCGAGCGTGAAGCGGCCGTCCTCGCCGCTGATGTTCAGCTTGTCGCCGCCGCCGCCGCTCATGAAGATCATCTCGCCGCGGCCGCCCTTCACCGGCTGCACGCGCGCCGACAGACCGGGCACCGGCGTGGTGGTACCGAGCTCGACCATGCGGCCCTTGACGGTGATCTTGCGCTCGAGCACGAGCGCGAGCCCGACCTTGCTCTCGCCCGACGCCAGCTTGACCGTGGTGGTGACGCGGCCGGCGCTGGCGTCGGCGGTGATCAGGAACTCGCCGGCGGGCAGATCGCGGATGGTGAAGACGCCGCCGGTGCGGAAGAACTTCTCGCGCCGGGAAAAGCCGGTCTTCTCGTCGACCACGCTGAGGAAGATCTCGTCGGGCAGGGCCGCGCCCTCGGGCACGGTGACGGTGCCGGCGATGGTGCCGGTGGTCTTGATGACCAGCGCCACCGAGCCTCCGACCTTCACGTGCTCGCCGACCGCCTCACCGCCGCCGCGGCGGAAGGCGCGCACCGCGTAGCTGCCGGGCGCCAGCCCGGTGACCTTGAACCGCCCGTCGGTGCCGGTGATGACCGGTCGATCGTCGCGGCCCCAGCTCCAGCGCGAGTTGCGCATGGCTCCGCCCTCGAGGCGGCCGGCGGCCTCGGACTCTCGGGCGGCGATCACCCACGCGTCGACCACCGGCTCGCCCTTCTCGTCGGTGACCGTGCCAGTGATGACACCGGAGCGGGCCTCGACCACCAGCTTCACGCTCGCCGGCTTGCCGGCGACCACGGTCACCCGCTCGCCTTGCACGTCGTCGTCGGTCGAGCCGGGGCGGCGCATCTCGTTCCACCAGCCGCGGGTCGCGACCACGCGTCGCTCGCCGGGCCTCACGCCCTTGATGGTAAACACGCCGTCGTCGCCGGCGCGGCCTTCGCCCCCGCCCCAGCTCCAGCCGTCGTTGGCGACGCGCACGCGGGCGCCGCGCACCGGCTTGCCGTCGGTGTCCATGACCGTGCCGGTGATCGTGCCGCTCGAGGGCAGCACGACCTCGACGGTGGCCTCGCCGCCGGCCGGCACCGTGACCTTGGGCGGCGTCTCGGGTGCGCGCTGATCGTCGGCGTTGACCTCGATGTTGTAGTCGCCAGCGACCAGGCCGCGCAGCGTGAACGTGCCGTCGGCCTTGGTCTCGTCGTTGCCCCACGAGCGCTGGCCGCGGGCGGCGCCGCCGGTGGTCTGGGCCGAGACGTTGGCCTCGGCCACCGGCGTGCCGTCGGAGGTCTTGACCGATCCCCTGATACGCGCGCCCGAGCCGACCTTCCACACCAGGCCGTCGATGTCGGCGGTGGCGACCAGCACGTCGTCGTACTTGTCCTGGGCGAGGAAGCCCTCGCACCACACGTCGACCTCGTACTTGCCGGGGAGCAGCGCCGTGATCTCGATCTTGCCGTCGGCGTCGGCGCTGTCGCCTTCCCAGCGGCCCACCTGGTTCTCCTGCAGGCCGACCCAGCCGTCGGCGCACGGCTTGGTCTTGCCGCCGCCCTCGTCGATGACCACGGTGCCGCGCACCGTGGCGGCGGCGTGGACCTCGATCACCACGTCCTCGACGGTCTGGCCGAGGCCGAGCAAGACGCTCTCGGCCGGCTCGCCGTAGCGACCCTGGGCCGCGGCCAGCGGCTTGTAGCGGCCGGGGCTGAGCCGGGTCAAGCGGAAGCGGCCCTGGGCGTCGGTGCGCGCGCTGGCGTCGGAGCTGTCCTCGCCGCTGCGCCAGTCGCCGACGGTGACGATGGCGCCCTCGACCGGGGTCTTGCCGCCGGCCTCGACCACGGTGCCGGCCAGCACCGACTCGGGCGTGAGCAAGACTTCCACCAGCTTGGTGGGCGCGACCGCGTCGGTGTTGCCGGGCGCGTAGCCCTCGGCCTGCGCCGACACCGAGACCTCGCCCGGCTTGGTCCACAGCGTGAACCGGCCTTGAGCGTCGCTCCGTGCGAGGGCGCGGGCGCCGTTCGACCACCAGCCGCCGCCGCTGCGCACCGAAACCAGCGCGTCGGCGATGGGGCCGCCGCTGATGTCCTCGACGACGCCCGCGAGCTCGACGCCGCCCGGCGTGAGCACGAGGTCGATGCCGACGCGCTGCTCGGCGGGCTTGAGCTTGACGCCGTCGCGGTTGCGCTCGGGATCGCGCCACGAGGCTGGGATGTGGCCGCTGGCGAAGGCGCCGACCTGGTGATACCCGGGCACCAGCTCGGTCAGCTTGTAGCCGCCGGCGGCGTCGGTGGTGGTGCAGGTGGGCTCGCGGGTGTCCTCGGCGGTGGCGCCCTCGGCGAACCAGGACGTGCACACGCTCGCACCGGCGAGCGGGCCGCCGTCCTTGACGCGGACGGTGCCGGCGATCGAGCCGCGCGGTTTGCTGCGCGGGTCGGCGATGCCGCGGCCGCCCGGGCTGTCGCCGGAGCCGGTGCTGCCGCTGGCGCCGCCGTGGGCACCCGCGGACGCGGACGTGCCGCCCTTGCCGCTGGCACCGCGCTGGTCGCGCAGGTACAGGAATCCGAGCACCGCCGCGATGGCGAGGAGCAGGAGGACGAGAGCGAGTCGCTTCTTCATGCCATCACCTCGCGCAGCACGCGCAGATCGAAATGCAACGTGTGGACAGCATCGTAACCGCGCAGGTTGCTCGTCCGATTCCACAAGGTCTGGCAATTGCTGGCGCGGTCGGGCAGGAGCCATCCGTCTGGTAGCCTCAGCGCATGTTCGCGCGTGCCGCCTGGGTTCTGGGAGTCGTGCTCGTCGGCTGCAGCCAGACGCCGCCCCCCGCGTGCCCGATCCCCGTCGCTGTCTCCGATCTCGATCCCGATCTCGATCCCGATCTCGATCCCGATCTCGATCTCGATCCCGATCCCGACGCCGCCACGGTGTCGGCCGACGGCCTGTATTCGTGCAGGGTGCCGAGCGGGGCCTTCGACCTGACCATCAAGGAGCGCTTCACCGCGCGCGATCTGGTCGTCGCGTACATGAGCGTGACCTGTCGCCGGGTGCTCCTGCCGATCGAGCTCGCCGATCGGGCGCACAAGACCGGCTTCGCAGGACGGCTCAAGCCGGCCGACGTCGAGCCCGGCTTCCGCAAGCTCTTCGAAGAGCTCGGCCTGGCGATGGTGCGCGAGCGCGGCCTGGTCGTCATCGCCGACGCGTCGTGGTTGGCGCCGCGGCCGGGGCTGATCCTGCTCGAGCGCCACGAGCCGCTGGCGCCCGCCGTGTCGAGCACGCCCACGCCCGACGAGGACGCCGATGTCGCCGCCCCGTTCGGTACCCCGGCGAGCCCGTCGCCGATCGACGCCGGCATCACCGTCATCGACGACGCCCACCGCGTGATCACGCGCGCCGCCATGGACCTCATGCGCGCCGATCCGGCGGTGGCGAAGGGCGCGCGGCTCACGCCGTCCTTCAGGAAAGGCCGGCTCAACGGCGTGACGGTCTACGCGGTCCGCCCGCGCAGCTTCCACGGCCGCCTCGGCTTCAACAACGGCGACACCGTGCACGAGGTCAACGGCGTTGCCGTGACCTCGACGGATCAACTCGGCATCGACAAGCTGGCGCCCCTGCCGCGCATCATCCTGACCATGACCCGTCGCGGTCAGCCGTTCACGCTCGAGGTCGCGATCAGGTAGCGGCCACCGCGAGCAAGCGATCCACCACCAGCCGCGCCCGGTTCGCGTCGCCCTTGACGGTGATGCACGGCACCTGGCGCTGGGTGAACATCTGCTCGAGCCACTGGGCGCTCACGCCTTGCTCGAGCAGGCTCTCGTCGATCACGGCCACGTCGGGCAAGGTCGGGCCGTCGGCCATCCGAACCAGGGCGCCGGCGTCGGCGCTCGAGGACACGGCGTAGCCGGCGTCGGTGAGCGCGCGCGCGATGGCCTCGAGCCGGCGTGGCGCTGCGCCGACCAGCACGGTCTTGGCGGCGCGGCGCTCGACCCGGGCCAGGAAGCGCGACCAGCGCACGCGATCGCCGTCGCTCATGTCGACGATCTCCAACCCGTACCCGGCGGTCAGGCCGCGCGTCGTCGCGTCGGCCGACGTGATCGCCCGCGCCACGCGCGCCCGCAGCTCGATGGGCGGATCGCCGACGTCGATGGGCACCACCGCCGTGACCATGTGATCGCGTAGCGGCGACTGCGGCCTGATGAACAGGCCGTTCAGCGACACGTCGAGCGCGTCGCCGTAGGTCCCGTCGGGGCCGCGCAGCTCGACCGGCCAGCGCACCGGGAAGCGCACCGACGTGCGCGACGGCGGTGGCTTGATCACCACGCCGTCGGTGCGTGCGCGCTGCAACAGCTCGATCAGGCGTTCGCGGGTCGGCCCTTGCTCGACGGGGAAGCGGACCGCGAAGCCGCTCGAGCCGGTCTCGGCGGCGTCGCGCGCCGTGGTCACGTGATAGACGGTGCCGCGCACCACCGCCGACAGGCCGCCGAGCTCGAGCGCGACGTGGACATCGTCGTTGAGCCGCGGCGGAGCGCCGGTGACCAGGTAGGCGCCGCGCGCCGAGAGCGAGCGCAGCCGTGCCTGCGACCAGGTCCCGCCGCGCAGGAAGCGCACGATCACGGTGTGGTCGGGGTGCTCCGCCGGCGGCGGCGCCAGTGGCTGGGTGTCGTGACCGCGGTACTGCGCGGTCGGCGCGCGCGCGCGCTGCGACTCCTCGTGCTCGACCTCGCGCTCGCTGCCCACCGCCCAGCGATCGGGTCGCGCCGGCGCCTGGTCGGGTGCCCGCAGCGCGCCCAGGCCCAGCGTCGTGGCCCGGCCTGGCTTGGGCGGCGGTGGCAACGGCTGCGCCGGCTCCGAGCCCAGCCGCGGCTGGTCGCGTCCGCCGCCTGCATCACCCGCGACCGGGAGGTCGGCGGCGGGCACGTCGTCGACGATCGCCGGCGCCGGTCCGGTGCCGCGCGCGTTGGGCTTGGTCGCCCGCGATCGCAGCGCCGTCATTGCGCCCGCAACGCCCGTGCATCCGCGTGCGACGACCTCGTACGACTGCAGGTAGGTCGCGAAGAACGCGCGACGATCGCCGTCGCCCATGCGGGCCGGATCGATCACCGCGACGCCACTGGCGACGATCTGACCGATCCACCGTCCGCGATCGCGGCCGGTGCGCAGGTGGACGGCCACCAGCGCGACGTCGGTCGTCGGTCGGAAGTACAGGTCGACCGTGGCGACCGAGGGGCCATCGAACCGATCCCACGCGCGGGTCAGGGCCTGCGCGCGGGCGTTGTCGACGACAAGATAGATCTCGTAGGGGGAGGACATTCCGGCGGTCCACACCACAGCATCTGCCATACCGTTCATGGCGGTCGTGCGAGGCGTTACAGCCGCTGGCGACGTAGACTCGCGACGGCGGGCGCTTACGCGATCAGCCCAGAACCATCATCGTGGTAAGATTGCCATGATGCCAGTGGCAAACTTGCCACGGAAAAACGATAGGCCAAATCGGGGGATCCGCTCCCGATGACCCAGACCCGCCCCCTGCCCGGAACTTGCGTCCCCGGGGCCTGGGCATAGAGTAGCCGCATGTTCGGCAAGCACGACCGGGGGCCGCGGACGATGCCGCTTCTCCCTCTGCGCGACATCATCGTCTTCCCCCACATGGTGGTGCCCCTGTTCGTGGGCCGGGAGAAGTCGATCAACGCGCTCGAGGAGGCGATGGCGGGGGACAAGGAGCTCATCCTCGCCGCCCAGAAGAAGGCCAAGACCAACGACCCGCGCGAAGAGGACATCTTCCCGGTCGGCACCATCGGTCACATCATCCAGATGCTGCGCCTGCCCGACGGCACCGTGATGGTGCTGGTCGAGGGCAAGGGCCGGGCCCGGGTGATCGGCTTCGAGCAGAGCACGCCGTTCTTCTCGGTCGAGGTCGAGGACATCGTCGAACCCGACGAGCGCTCGCTCGAGCTCTCGGCGCTGATGCGCTCGGTCCAGGGCGTGTTCGAGACCTACGTGAAGCTCAACAAGCGCATCCCGCCCGAGATGCTGATGAGCGTGCAGACCATCGAAGAGCCGGGCCGCCTGGCCGACACGATCGTCGCCCACGTCAACCTCAAGATCAAAGACAAGCAAGAGCTGCTCGAGACTTCATCACCGCAGCGGCGCCTGGAGCGCCTCTACGAGCTGATGCAGGCCGAGATCGAGATTCTCCAGGTGGAGAAGAAGATCCGGACCCGGGTCAAGAAGCAGATGGAGAAGTCGCAGAAGGAGTACTACCTGAACGAGCAGATGCAGGCCATCCAGAAGGAGCTGGGTGACCGCGACGAGTTCAAGAACGAGCTGACCGACCTCGAGCAGAAGATCAAGACCAAGCGGATGAGCAAGGAGGCCAAGGATCGCTGCCTCAAGGAGCTCAAGAAGCTGAAGATGATGTCGCCCA